>JACCEC012202262.1_pt1 | contig 14104 bp, 9 predicted proteins | sample 7450121 | NCBI WGS metagenome assembly JACCEC01 (sample SAMN15323455, study PRJNA562643) | freshwater metagenome | isolation source: river surface water | place: USA:Blue River Watershed | collected 2017-08-18 | reverse complement strand
TTTTGAATTAAAACGCCGAGGTGGAAGCATCACCGATATTGGAATTGCGCGTGTGGTAACTCCAACCGTTGGTACAAGAACCGCAACTATTCGTCCTCAAGTTTGGATTAAGAACTTTGGAACTACCACTGCAAATGTATTCGACGTTAACTTAACCGTAAACGGAGTAAATGCCTTAACACAGTCGTTTGCTGGAAACATTCTCCCTGGAGATTCTACCTTGTTCCAGTTCACCAACAATTACAACTTGGTTGCTCCTGGAGCGGTAAGAATGTGTGTTTCAACATCTTTATTCAACGACGCATCTCGTGGAAATGATTCAACTTGTGTTAGCATTCTTTCCAATGTAGGTTCGAATGACTTTAATGGCGGAAGCGTATTGGTTTATCCAAATCCAGCAAAATCTACCGTTACCCTTGAGTTTAGTTCCATGAATCAGGCCATGTTTGAAATTCATAATGCCCTGGGTCAGGTGGTATTGAAGGAAAAGTTGAATGGTTCTGCCATCCAGACTATTCCAGTCCATTTCTTGAAAGATGGAGTGTACTTCTACACCATTACTGAAAATCAGAGTAAGGTTCAAGGTAAATTGATCATTCAACATTGATCATTCGTTCTATATAAAAAGGTGGGCTTGTGAAAGTCCACCTTTTTTTTGTTTGGTGTTGTTGTATCCAATTTTTATTTTTATTTTTGCACTCCCTTTGGCGAGGTAGCTCAGTTGGTTAGAGCGTCGGATTCATAACCCGGAGGTCACGAGTTCAACTCTCGTCCTCGCTACAAAAAATAATCTGGTCGGATTCCTATCCGCCAGTTGGCGGACACGAGTTCAACTCTCGTCCTCGCAACCAAAAAAGAAGGCCTACGAATGTGGGCCTTCTTTTTTTAGAGATGTTTACGGTTTATGGTTTGTTTTCAGATCGTTGCGACCGACTTTATGTTGGATTTACGACAAACTTGGAAATAAGAATGGCTTCGCATAACGAGTTTTGGTCGTTGATTTACCAGTCGTTGTCGACCATGGCGATGTTTTTTGCTATATTTGAACTTCGGGTCTTCGCTTGACCATTTGCGCTAAATATCCCGCTTGAGCCCAAAGCCGCTAACCGTTAGAACAAATTTAAAAATAACAACAGTATGCCAATAGTAAAATTAATTCTGTTAATTTTCTCGGCCCTCGTTTTTCAAGGGTGTGTTAAAGTTGACACTTTTATTGACATTAAAAAAAATCCAAATGGTACTGATTTGGATAAATTAAATGTCTTTTCTCAATCTACAAAAGATGAAATTACGAAGTATATTGAGAGAGAAACTCGTTTTGATGCTTGTATTGTAATGCAGGGAGATAAACTGATTTACAGCTACGGGGACATTAATATGCCTTACAATGTCGCATCAGTTAGGAAAAGTATATTTAGTGCGTTGTTTGGAATAGCAGCCGACAATGGACTTATTAATTTAGATGCAACTCTTGGAGAATTAGGAATAGATGATAGCGTAAATCCGCTTACCTCAAATGAAAAAACAGCTACGATTAGGCATCTATTAACTGCACGTTCAGGTATTTATTTGCCATCTATTGGTGAATCTGCAGGCATGAAAAAAAGAAAACCTAAACGTGGTTCTTATTTGCCAAACGAACATTTTTACTACAATAATTGGGATTTTAATGTTTTACCCATAATACTTGAAAAAACAACAGGTAAGAAATTGGGTGATATCATTAATGAGTGGTTGGCAATTCCCTTAGGAATGAAAGATTTTGTACCATCAAATGTAACCTACCAATATGCGAACTACACAGAACACCCCCAAACAAGGATTTATTTAAGTGCTGACGATTTAGCAAGATTTAGTGCCGTTTATTTAACAAAAGGACTGTGGAAGGGAAATCAAATTATTCCTACTCCATGGGTTTTTGAAAGCACGCAAAAAGTATCCTCTGAACCATATGAAGCAGACTTGGTTGAACATCCATTTATGGAAGGATATGCCTACTTATGGTGGATTGATGAAGATGAACAGACCTTTTGGGCTGACGGAGCTGGCGGTCATTTCTGTATTATTGACAGAAATAAGAATATTGCAGTAATTCTAAGAAATAACACTGGAATGTCTGGTGCTAGTTTAACGTTGTATAATGCTGATAACCCTTATGAAGACAATGAAAGTGGAAGTCAAGTTTTTAAATTTATAAAATCAAAATTTTAAAAATGAAATTACATTTATTTAATTTGCTAATTTTGATGTTACTTTTTGTAAATTTAAGAACGAATGCACAAGATTCATGCTTTAATAAAAATGCAGTATTGATGGAAATTGGTGGCAATGGACTTTTATATAGCATCAATTATGAGCGTTTTGTAAGTAAAAACCTCAATGCAAAAGTAGGAAATTCATTTTTCAAAATTATTGAAAAGCAAATAGACAAATCAATGATTGTTATGTCTTATCCAATTTCGTTCAACTATTTAATTAACCTGAGTAAACAAAATCATTTCATAGAAACAGGAGTTGGTGTAATGAATCTTATTACTTCAGGAGATCTTGTAGAGTACAACAGCGTAACAAATTATTACTTAAATCCTTTTTTAAATCTTGGTTATAGATATAAACCAACCAAAAATAGGTTTTTATTTAGAATTGGTTTTTCACCATTTCTTGGCACAAAATCAATAACAAATCCAACTGACCAACGCTTTCAACCTTTAGGTAGCAAAGTTCAAATATGGGGATATACTGGAATAGGTTACAGATTTTGAATAAGAAACTTGGTATAACAAGGGTTTTGCGGTAGGCTGGGAGAGTGAAATGCAAACTTGAAATTTTTGTCTTCTATTCAAGTTCGGTGCAGGTTGACAGTTTTACGCTCCGAAACCTGCTCGAAAACAAAGCCCCAAAACTTTGGCGGACACGAGTTCAACTCTCGTCCTCGCAACCAAAAAAGAAGGCCTACGAATGTGGGCCTTCTTTTATTGAGATGTTTACGGTTTATGGTTTGTTTTCAGATCGTTGCGACCGACTTTATGTTGGATTTACGACAAACTTGGAAATAAGAATGGCCTCGCATAACGAGTTTGGTCGTGGATTTACCAGTCGTTGTCGACCATGGCGATGTTTTTATCAGGAGCATTTTGATGATAAAGCCTTGGCCATGAAGCGCGAAAAGGAATTAAAGAGTTTTAATTAGGGAGAGTTTTTTAGAGGAAAATTATTGAAAGGATTTTTCAATTTTAAAAAAACTTTAGGACTACGTCCCGCCCCTCCCCATTGGTAAAGTTAGGTCATGGAGCCGTTTCAATCGTTTCCAGTTTTTAAAATAAAATTTAGTAAAGGAGCAAAGGTCATTTTTGCTTGATTTTGGGTATTTATTCTTTCAAATGGGGTGATGATGAGAAGTAAATTTACTTCAATGAAGAAAAATTTTTTTCATTGAAGATGTTCAGTTATTTACCCTTTTTTGAACAATGGTTTTTTCAATAATTCGTTTTTTCTCCTAAATTTTCAGAGGGTTTCGTTCAGTGGAATCTGTTTTTGCTTTATTAGTATAAGTTGTTTGAGATGGATAACCCCTTGGAATTTAAACTTTTCTTTTTATTTTGGAACTTCAACCAAATGAAAAGACATGAAGAATCTTACCTTTTTGATTTTTGCTTTTTTGACCATAGGGGTTAATGCCCAACGTTTATTCACCAATTCAACCGGTGGAAATGGGGCAGCTGGGATTACCTTCAACCTGAGGTCCAATACGAGTATCATTCTCGATACCGTTTGGAATCCATTTTACGGGACGGTTGGAACAAATACCAATGTTCAAGTTTGGTATTCTACCAATCGGGTGAGTGGACCACCTAATATTTCTTCTCCGAACTGGACATTACTCCAATCAGGAACAACCCAAATTTTAAATGCCGGATTAACTGGTAATTTACAGCAAAGTGGTATTCCCATTACAGCGGGTCTCATCATTCCTGCTGGGGCGGAATATGGTTTTTATGTTGGTGTTGCAGCAGGATCAACAGGAAATTCTGTTTACACAACCTACAACGCATCGCTGTCTGATACTTTCCTAAACAACGATATTAAAATTACCTCCGGACCCAATACAGGTTATGGTGGAAGTATTCCAAATCCTTTAAATTCTCCTCGTCAGTTCTGCGGAGGAGTGAGTTATCATTCCGCTACTGGTACCGATGTAGGTGTTGCCGGACTCATTTCTCCGGTTTCCCCATTTGTTGGAGGAGCTTCGGTTCCTGTTACGTTGGTTTTTCGTTCCGGAGGTACCAATACCTTAACTTCTGCAAGTTTGGGATATCAATTGGATAATGGTAGTGTTCAAACTCATGCTTGGTCTGGATCCTTGTCCACGGGTCGTCTCGATACCTTTACGTTTGCTCCAAATTTGGTTCTTCCCAATACAGGATTTCATATTCTAAAAGTTTGGGCCACCAATGCGAACGGAAGCATGCCCGATATTAGCCCTGGGAATGATACCATTCGAATTCCAATTTGCCTAAGTTTGCCCGCCGGAACTTATACCGTAGGTACCGGCAATACCGATTTTGCTAATTTAAACGATGTTTTTACAGCTCTTGGATGTAGTGGAATTTCAGGAAATGTTACCTTCTCCATTGATCCGGGTACTTATTTGGGGAATTACACCCTTCGCGGTCCGATTCGCGGGCTCGGTCCTTTTTCCATCACATTTGAATCAGGCTCTGGAATCGCGAGCGATGTTACCATCTCCAATCCTACAGGCTCTGTTTTCCGAATTGAAAATGCCTCCAATGTTTTTTTGAAAAATCTTACCATTCAGCGTACAGGGACAACGTTTTCAAACACGGAACATCCTTTGTACATCATCAATTCTGATTCCATTACGGTAGAAGGCTGCAACATCAAATCTGTTTTTAATCCAAGCAATTCCAATGCTCGTGCTCTTTCCATTGAGCGAAGTTCTGAAGTTGCATTGTTGAATAATGTGATTGAAAATGGATATTATGGAATTTATTGGTTTGGAAGTAGTATCTCTAATCGTGATTCTTTGAATAGAATTGAAGGAAACACCATTAAAAATACCAGCTTTTATGGTGCTTACTTGTATTATATGCGGAGTTCTCAATTTCTGAATAACAACTTCATCGACAACTTTACTGGGCTAACTACTGGAAGTTATGGAGTTTACTTTAACTACTGTCGTGAAATCAACTTCAGCAATAATAGAATAGGCGGGGAGCAAGGACAGACAGCTATTTATTTGAATAGCTTTGATGGGAATGCCACTCAGCCCAATGTTTTCGAAAATAATATCATTGGTGGGAATTTCAATACGGGCAGTAACCCAACGGTGATCTATTTAAATCCCCGCCAAGATGCAACGGGAACGTTTGACACCGTTGCAGATTATGCACGATTCGTACATAACACCATCTATGCACTTTCAGGAAGTTCAACCACCTTTAACGATAACGGTGGAGCATTCTACATTTATCGTCCGTTCAATGCGACGTACCTCACGCAAACATCTTTGAACGGTTTGGAATTGATCAATAATAATATCGTTGTGCAAACTCGACCTGGTATTACGATGGGGAATACCTATCGGGCAATCAATTTCTCTGACACCAATTATAGTATGGTATATTCAGCAAGCAACAATAACTTTTATTGTGGCACCGGATCAAATCAAATTGCTCGTATTGGAACAACGAATTTCACTACCTTGGCATCGTGGCAAAATGTCAATGCCCAAGATATGGGTTCGGTTACCATCAATCCTAATTTGGTTAGCTTGAATTTGCCTGTTCCATCCAATCGTTTGTTCGATAATTTAGGAACACCAACCACCGTTGGATTGGATTTCAATGGATTGGCTCGAAGCGCATCTACCCCAGATATCGGAGCATATGAGTTTAATATTTCTCCAACCGACTTTGCCGTTCTCTCCATCGATACGCCATTTTTAGGAACGGGAAGCTGTGGTTTTTCTTCCGCTGAAACGGTGAAAATTACCATGAGGAATCAAGGAACAACTTCCATCAATTCCGTAGTACTATCATTATTCGTTGATGGTATTTTGGTGGGAAAAGATACCCTGAATCAAACCTTCAATCCATCAACATCGTATTCCTACACATTTTCAACCTTGCGAGCCAATTTATCAGCGCCAGGAGCACATACGGTACTTGTTTCTTCCCAGGTGATCGGTGATAATTTCAATTTCAATGACTCCTCTTCTCGTGTTTATTTTAATACCGTTATTTCCACCTATCCTTATGCCCAAAATTTCCCCAACGTGAGCTCAGGTCCAACGCAACGTTCTTCGGTACGTGATTGGTATGTGTTGCCCGACAATAACACGGTTTGGAGATGGTTCAACTACAACAACAATTACACGAATTCATCAGGACCAGGGGTTGATAAAACCACTGGGGTAGCAGGTCAAGGTGGATTTTTAATGACCTATGGTTTTGGTTCAGGACCGGATGCCATTTTCCTTGGCCCATGTTTTGATTTGCAATCGCTTACAGCACCTCGATTCAGTTATTGGACTCACATGTTTGGGGTAGGGATGGGTAATCTTTATTTGGAAGCCTTTTCCAACAATCAATGGATCATCTTGGATTCTGTTATTGGACAGCAGCAAACAGCGAAGAACGATCCTTGGTTACGTCGAATTGTGAATTTGAATGCATTTGCGGGTAGCTCCGTTCGCTTGCGATTCCGTGCTCAAAAAGTTGGTTTTTCTTCTAATCAATTCATGGCCATAGACGATATTGAATTGTACAATTCACCATTGGTTGATTTAGAAGCATTTGGTGTTTTAACGCCCTCCAGTGGAGCAAATTGTACCCAATTCACCAATAATGAATTGGTTTCTATGGTCGTGAAAAATCAGGGAACTGGCCCTGCAACCAACTTTCAGGTAGGCTATACCTTGGTTGGAAATCCAACTGTTCGCCAAACCGTAACCGATACCTTATTCCCTGGTGATACGCTCCATGTTCTCTTCAATACCCGCGCAAATCTGTCGGCCAATGGGGTGTATTTCTTTACGTTTTTCACCCAAGATTCCATCGACAACATTCGTGGCAATGATACCCTTCGTTTCTCCGTAACCAACGCTTTTGTCAATGCTTTCCCATATACCATGGATTTTGAGTCAGGTACTTCCGGATTTGGATCCTCCACGGGAACCTTGCCTTCCGGTTGGAAAGCCACCCCCAGTGGAAATGGAATTTGGGGTTGGTACCTCTTTTCTGGTTCTACAGGCTCTTCCAACACAGGTCCAACGGTAGATCACACATTTGGCACATCGGCGGGAAAATACATCTATACGGAAGCTAGTTATGGGAATACGCGTGATACTGCCATCATTGAATCTCCTTGTTTTACCTTGTCAACACTTCAGAATCCTTCCATTGGATTCTGGTACCACCGTTTTGGAGTTTCCATGGCTACCTGTTATGTTCAATTCCTCGATCAGGGAAATTGGGTAACGATTGACAGTTTAAATGGACAACAACAATCGGCTGAAACTGATCCGTGGGCCTATCGTCGAGTTAATTTTAACAAAGGGAATAATGCAGCGACAAAAATTCGCTTTCTTATGTTGAAATCTCCTGGAATTCAAGGAGATATGGGAATCGATGATTTCTCCATTTTCGATAATCCAGCCAACGATGTTTCCTTGTTGGCTATGACCTCCCCCGTAACTCGGAATAGTTGTGCCATGGGATTGGATTCCGTTCGAATTTTGATCATGAATTTGGGTTCTGCTCCGCAAACTAATTTTCCGGTGAGTTACCGCTTGTTGCCTTCGGGGACCCGGGTCACCGATACCATTCGTGCCATCATTAACCGCGGAGATTCACTGCGTTACACTTTTTCCGTTCCAGTGAATGTTTCCTTGAATGGAACCTATAATTTCGAGCTGTTCACCGGACTTTCAAACGACGGTCAGCGGTCCAATGATACTATTTTTGCTACCGTAAATAATTTCATGATCGCTCAACCCGACTCCTTGACGTTTGAAAATAGCTTGGCTCCCATTCAAATTGAAAAAGGATGGACTAGCCAATCTACCAATGGGTTTGGTTGGCAAATCGGAAACGGTAATACCTTATTCTCAACGTCGGGTCCTACGGTTGATAAAACAACCGGAACAAACCAAGGAAAGTATTTATACACGTATTCCATTTCGGGATCGGCAGGCGACACGGCATTTTTTACAAGTCCCTGCATCAATTTGGCAGGATGGGATACTGCCCGTCTTTCCTTCTGGTTCCACATGTACGGAGCTAATATTTTTCAGTTGACCGTACAAGCCAAACCCCTTACCTCGAATAACTGGACAACTTTACTCCTCATCCCAGGGCAGCAACAACAAGCCGCCACAGATCCTTGGGCTGATTCTATGGTTGATTTGTCGCAGTTTAGAAATCAAAGCATTCTAGTGCGATTTATTTCCACTCGAGGAAGTGGGTTCAATTGTGAAGTAGCTCTGGATGATATTCAATTGATGCTGAAAAGAGCCAATAACTCCATTTTAGATGTCGGTGTTAGCCGATTTTTAACTCCTTCCAACGGAAGCACCATATCTCGTGTTGCTCCACGACTATTGTTGAAAAACTATGGTACTGCTGTGGTGAATACCTTTGATGTTACTCTACGCACAACGTTGAATGGTCCAGGTTCTCCAACGCCCGATTCTATCATTACCGAATCTTTTGCGGGAATTATTCTTCCAGGTGATTCCGTTGTATATCAATTCAATACGCAGGTAAATCTAAATAATGGAGCTTACCAAATGTGTGCTTATACCAAATTGGGCAACGATGTAAATCGTCGTAACGATACCACTTGCATTGGTGTGAATGGTTCTTTGGGCGCTAATAGTATTTCGAACTCTTTCCAAGCTTACCCTAACCCAGCTCATTCTCAAATATTCCTTCATTTGCCACAAATGACATCAAATCAGGATGTTTGGATTGATTTGCTCGATGCTCAAGGAAGAATAGTTTGCCGAAAGAGAATGATCAATGAACAAGAAGTTTTGGATGTTTCTAACATTCCAACTGGAATGTATCAATTACGAATTGCCACACCGTCGGAATGGAAGGTGATGAAATGGGTCATTCAACGATAACCAATGAAAGAGCGGGCCGAAGCCCGCTCTTTTATTTTTTACTTGGAACCAAAAAAACGGGTTTTACGTAATTTGGCTCGTAGCTGAAAATATTTTCAAACTGTTTTGAATTCCATTTTTCTAAAAATTCTGGGAATAAATGTCGGGAATCGGCAAATCGAATGAGAGAGTCTCGCCACGAAAAGTGGAAATGCTCTTTCAGTTTTTCAACTCCGTCTCCGGCAAGAAGTGGATTTCGTTGTTTCCATTGATTCACCAAATCATCGTCGAGTATCCAAGCTTGGGTTCCCGATGAAGATCCATCCTGCTCGATAAATTCCCCAAAAACCTCCAAACGACGGGCATCAATAATGCTCAATACCGTTTCTTGTTGTTGCGTTGCTGCCCGCAAGGCTTTGGTTTCCGAACAAGCAATGAGTGGGGTAGCGTAGGGGAGACAAAATCCTTTGGCCCAAGAGGCACCAATCCGCAATCCGGTATACGAACCTGGGCCATCGGAAATGCCAACTGCAGCGATTTTTTGCGGATTCAACGCATGCCGATCCAACAACTCCTGAACGCTTACCGCGAGCTGTTCGGCATGTTTGAAATCACCATCCAAAAATACTTCTTCCAAACAAACCGAATCCTCAAACAGACTGATGCTGCCCTTGGAATGGCTGGTTTCTATCAATAAAAAATGCATCAAAATTGAACAGATAGCTTCACCATTTCTTTACCCCGCAAAACCTCCACCTCCGTCGAATCTCCTTTCTTCAATCCAGATAAAATTTTCATGTAAACCTGAATGTCTGTAACCGATTGTTGGCCAAGATTCAAAATAACATCTCCGGTTTTAATTCCCGCTTTTTGACCGGCCTTGCCATCACTCACACCATCAACCTTTACTCCAGGCCCCTCGAAAGCATAGTCGGGAATAATTCCAAGAGATACCGAAAATCGAGCCCCAGTGCGGTTCGTTTGATCTTTGGTTTTGGTAAATCCGGCCTTGCCATGGCTTTTCTCGATGGTATTCAAAATGTCTTGAATGATGGTTACTTCTCCAGGGTAATTAATTTTTTCAGCCACATCCGTCGGTTTATGATAATCCGCATGGGCGTTGGTGAAAAAGGCTAAAACAGGTATATCTTTTAAATAGAATGAAGTATGATCGCTGGGACCAACACCAGAGTTCTCAAGTTTGCATTTTAAACTTCCAAACGTGGTATCTACCCATTGCGTCCATTGAGGTGAAGTTCCAAATCCAGAAATGGTTAATTGGTTTTCATGGAGTCGACCGATCATATCCATGTTGATCATGTAGGAGATTTGTTTCAAATCGACGAACAGGGGAGAATCTACATATTTTTTCGATCCTAACAACCCCAACTCTTCCCCTGAAAAGGCGGCAAACACGACGTTGTACTGATTGAAATTCGATTTGTTTTTTAAGATTCTAGCCAATTCAATCAGAGCAGCTGTTCCCGAGGCATTATCATCGGCTCCATAATGGATGGCTTTGGGGCCTCGGTAAAGCGATCCGCCCATTTCGCCGTGCCCCAAGTGATCGTAATGGGCTCCTAGTACAATGGTAAACGGAGCATTGTTGTTGAGGTAAGCAATAACGTTTTGGGTGGGAACGGAATTTTTCTTTAAAGAAACAGAAATTGAGGCTTTTCCTTGATTCCAATTCCCTTGGGAAGCACTTTTCAAACGGCCTGTTTCGGAAAGGTAAATCACCGGCATTTCATTGCTTACCAATTTGGTTTCAAATTTGGAAGGTGGTTCGTCGCAAGAATCCTTCAGAAAAATGACGCCGATGGCTCCAAATTTCTTGGCTTGGGCAACTTTGGTGACGGGATCTAAGTAGTTTCCCCATTTGCCGTGAGGACTACATCCCCCGGGAGATCCCAAGCGCATCACGGCAATTTTCCCTGAAATTCGGGCAGAATCCTGAAAATCGTTGTGTTGGAATTCTGGCGCTTGAATCCCGTAATTCAGCCAAATTGTTGCGCCAGAAATTGTTCCCATACCCGAAGGTTCGATGGGATAATATTCCAATCCGTGCTGTAAAACAACACCATTGATTTCCACTTTTTGAGGAATTGATGTTACCGAGGTTGTTACTTCAAACGGCTGTCTTTCAACGGCCAATCCAATTTTTTGAAATTCTTTGACCAAATATTGGGCAGCCAACTCATTTCCTTTCGTGCCGGTGCCTCGACCTTCTAACTTTGGAGAGGCCAAGTAAACAATATGCTTCTTGATGTTCTTTTCCAACTTTTTGTCGGCAACGGGACTTGTTTGGCCAAAGGAAACAAACCCATAAGCTAGAAGAAATAAAGTGGTTATAGTTTTCATGGACGGATGATTTTTTGATATTCTTCCATTTGAGTTAATGTACCTATTCCTTTTTGAAGTACGGGATCATGGCTCCAGCTTTGTTCTACCCGGCCACGTTGGTAAAAAAAGTGGAAGGCGATTTCAGATTCCAAAAGTTCTTTGACTTCTTTTTTGAAATGAATTAAATCCCGCTTTTTCTCTGCAGAAAGCGTCTTTTTGAGTTCCTCAATGGAGGATGAGATTCGATCGTAGTAATCGTCTTCTTTGGCTGAAGCAATGAGGGCATTCAACTTTTTCTCGGTCTCCGTTTTAAAATCAATGTTTTTGGATTCCACAAATTGTATGAAATCTTGGTATTGTTGATCCGTTAAATGGATGTCTTTGGGAGATGAAGGCGATTTTTCTTTTCTGCGAAACTGAGCAGCGTATTGGAAAATAAGATTTTTTTCCAGGAGGGTAGCTGAAATTTCATGCAGTGAATCGGAAAGAATGGCAATGTCGGGGGTCACACCTCCACCACCAAAAACCGTTCGTCCCTTGGAAGTTTTAAAGGTTTCTCTTTTGGCGGGATCAGACTTTTTATGCTCGGCGTTGGAGTAGTCAATTTCTTGGACGCAACGTCCAGATGGGGTGTAGTACTTAGCCGTGGTGACTTTCATTTGGGTATTGTACACCAAAGGGCGCACGGTCTGTACCAGTCCCTTTCCGAAGGTTCGAGCTCCAATAACCACACCGCGGTCGTAATCTTGAATACAACCTGAAACAATTTCTGATGCGGAAGCCGAATTTTCATTCACCAACACCACTAATGGAATTTCGGTGTCGATGGGTTGATTTCGGGTGAAGTATTTTTGGGAGTATTCGGCCCTACGACCACGGGTATCCACCACCAACGAATTTTTCGGTACGAACATGCCCACAATATTTACGGCTTCGTCCAACGAACCTCCTCCATTATTGCGCAAATCCAGAATGAGTTTCTTCATTCCTTTGGCTTTTAAATCGGTAAACGCTTTTTTGATTTTTTCGGCTGATCCTTCGGTAAAGGATTCGAATTGGATATAGCCCACTTCAGCGTTAATCATGCCTTGGTAGGTAACAGGGCTCAACGTAATTTCTTCCCGTTCAATGGTTATTTTTTCGGGCGAAGAACTGCCTAGCTTTAATACGGTAAGTACCACTTTGGTTTTGGGCGAGCCCTTCAAAAGTTTTGAAATGCCGTCATTGTCTTTTCCCGCAGCTTTGGTCCCATCAATTTCCAGGATCTCGTCTCCAGGTAAAAGTCCGGCCTTGTTTGCAGGGAATCCTTCATAGGGGTCAATCACGATGGTTTTTCCGTCCATTGTGCCGATAACGGCACCAATGCCACCGTATTTGCCGGTGGTCATAAATCGGAAGTCCTCGATTTCCGATTCGGAATAAAAATTGGTGTAGGGATCAAGGGATTTGAACATGGCCTCGATGGCGGAACGGATCATTTTTCCTGGTTCGATGGGGTCGACGTAGGAGCGATCCACTTCCCGATAGGCGGCCGTGAAGATTTCTAAATTTTTGCTGACTTCGAAGTAATTATCAACGAAAGAAAAAGAGGAAAAGCCAACGAAAATGGCTAAAGCTGAAACAGAAATCTGTTTTTTAAATTTTTGGAAGATGGTTTTCATTCGAGGCGATATTCAGTTTTTCAAGTCCTTTGATCATGGCTTGTTCCGTTTTTAACCATTGGGAAGGTGCCGGCCCAACGTAACTCACAGCCAAGTGCCATGCCCAAGGAGATTTTAAGGTAACGCGGTGTAAATTTAAGCGAAAGGATTCGCGTAAATGACGTTTAATTTGATTCCTTTGTACGGCTTTTGTAAATCTTTTTTTCGGAGCAACCGGGAGAAAGAGAATGGGACTTGAAAGGGTAGGATCTTGAATTCTTTTTGCCACAAAACGCAAAGGAAAAACAATGAACTGTTCTTCTTTTTCCGCATAAAGGGCATCGATCTTTTTTTGCGAATGAAGACGAATCGATTTCGGGTAAAAATACCTCATCATGAATTTAAAGGTAACAGAAAAAGGGGAACGTTGGTCCCCCTTTTTCTATCAATCTTTTGCTGAATTAACGCTTATGACGGTTTTCGTCGGACACAGTTAATTTGTGACGGCCTTTAGCGCGACGCTTTGATAATACACCGCGGCCGGCCGCGTCAGACATGCGCTTACGGAAACCATGTTTGTTTCTTCTTTTACGCTGAGAGGGTTGGAAAGTTCTTTTCATAACCGAACTAATTTCGAATGGAATGCAAAGGTAATTTTTCTATTTCAAATTCGCAAGGAAATGAGAAAAAAATCTTTAAGATTTTAATCCTTCATAACCTTGATCCAAATGGGAAATTTCGCCATGAAACCCCATCGAGCGCATCATTAAACAAGCTTTTGCTCCACGATTCCCAGAACGGCAATACACCAAATAATTTGCAGAAGAATCGAAATCACTCATCATTGAAATGAAATCTGGATTTTCAAACGGTACAAGGATGGCATTTTCGAGGTGGCCTTCCTGAAATTCATCGGGATTTCGAACATCCAAAAGGATGATATTCGGATGTTTTGATTTGGAAATAAACTCGTGTTTCGACAGATTGAAAAATG
>JACCEC010897367.1_pt1 | contig 14110 bp, 16 predicted proteins | sample 7450121 | NCBI WGS metagenome assembly JACCEC01 (sample SAMN15323455, study PRJNA562643) | freshwater metagenome | isolation source: river surface water | place: USA:Blue River Watershed | collected 2017-08-18 | reverse complement strand
TGGTTTTTGTAATTGGTTTTTGTAATTGGTTTTTGTAATTGGTTTTTGTAATTGGTTTTTGTAATTGGTTTTTGTAATTGGTTTTTGGAATTGGTTTTTGGAATTGGTTTTTGTAATTGGTTTTTATAAAAGAATGCCAACTTTAGTTGGCATTCTTTTTATCAAGGCATTTCAAAAGCCTTTTTATTCCTTACTGGCCCTTTATGGGCCAGTAATTCTTAAGGAGGATGCTAGAAGGAACCGAAGGTTCCTTCTGTTCCTTCTCCAATGTCTTTTAGATAATTCATATTTCGATTGAAACCGTTTGGGCAATAATATTTTTTTTCACTTTTATTTTGTGTCATTTTTCTTGTTTTTGATAAAGAACCGCCTAAACTATTTGAGAGTTGGATTTCCCAATCAAAGTTTGAAAATACTCCCTTCAAATAATAGTTCATAAACTCTTTTATCCATGGTCTTAAAAGACGGCATCTGTCTTGTTTTGGGATTGAATGAAAGAACTCCGAATAAGTTTTAGATTTTGTATAAAAGTGTTCAAGTTCCACGCGAATATTCATTGGGACTTTTGTAATTTTAAGAAAATCAATATAATCGGATGGTTTTTCAGTTTTATCGTTTAACATTTTATTAACACGAACTCGGTAAGCATTTTGTTTTGTACTATCTTCTTGGACAGCATGAAAATGTTTTTCATACCAAGTTTCACCATTGTATGCGATTGATAAATAGTATAATGGCATCGGAACTAAATTAGTTCCTTTTTTTCTTGGCCTTGAACGATTTTTTTCTAGGTCTTCATCTGTTGCACATTCAATTGAAGACATATCATCAAATTTAATTTTTTTCAGTTCTGGATGCAAATTTTTAATATGATTCAAAAGTGTTTTTATCATAATAATAGAACCTTCACCTCTACCAAGTGGCTCATATAGAGAGCATTCTTCGTCATACATAGCATGTGGAATAGAGGCCGAAACTGCTAGGTTTTTATCAAATTGAACCGACACATTAACACAATCACGGATATTTCCACCGATTTTATAGTTAATTCCGGTTATAACACCATTCCATGTTTCAATATTATTAGTTATAAAAAATGTATATTTGCCTTTTTTTACTTCCATATAGAAGGAACCGAAGGTTCCTTCTAGCATCCTCCTTAAAAACGGTTTTAAAAATAGGGGTCGCTCCGCGACCATGTTTTAAAGCCAGGAATAACTAGGTCTTAGAATTGGTTTTTGTAATTGGTTTTTATAAAAGAATGCCAACTAAAGTTGGCATTCTTTTTATCGAGGTATTTCAAAAGCCTTTTTATTCCTTACTGGCCCTTTACGGGCCAGTAATTTTTAAGGAGGTGGCAAGGAGGAACTACGTTCCTCCTACATGTACATTGAATTCAATACCGACTTACTTATACATTCTTCCACTTTTACCAATCTATCTACATCTCTTTTTGTCACTGTATATGGAAATTCCACTTTTCCTAATCCTGCGTCTTTTTCAAATAAATCCTCTCCATTTTTCACTAATCGATATAAATTTATTTTCGTATGAATGATTTCTAAAGTTCTCTTCAAATTTCTCACTCCTTCTTCTCCACTCGCCTGATGCTCTATAATATGCGATAATACATCATCTCCTATAATCACATCATCGTCTGAAAAATTCACTTGTTCTCTGATTTTCGGTAATAAATGTTTTCTAGCAATCACAATCTTCTCTTTCTGACTATATCCCTGTGTCTTAATACGATACATACGGTCCTTTAAAATCGGATTCACTTTCGACTCATCATTATAGCTAAAAATAAACAAACATTTACTTAAATCAAAATCAATTCCATTAAAATATTTATCGTGGAATTGCGAATTCTGTGATGTATCTGTTAAATGAGTTAAAATACCAATAATCTCCTCTCCACGAGGTGTATCACTTACCTTATCCAATTCATCAAAATAAATCACAGGATTCATACATTTCGAATCAATCAATATCTGTACAATACGTCCCCACATTGAACCCTCATAGGTATAAGAATGTCCCTCTAAAAAACTACTATCTCCCGCTCCACCCAGTGCAATAAACGCAAATTCGCGACCTAATGTCCGACTAATTCCCTCCTTCACCAAAGTCGTTTTCGCCGTTCCAGGTGGTCCGTGGATAGCAATCGCAGTACCAAGAGAACCAGGATTCGCTATCCATTGTCCCATCATCTGCATCACTTGTGTTTTCGCCTCATTTAATCCATACACATATTTATCGAGAGATTGTTTCGCATTAATCATAAAATTATTGCTGGCTTCAATACCATCTGACATCTTAATATCGAGAGACTTATAGAGACCAAATGGAATACGCATAAATGTGTCGATCCAAGTTCGCATCTTATAATATTCACTGTCCATGGATGGGTCCATCATTTCAAATAAACTGAGTTTCTGGAAAACAACGGCTTTTAATTTTGCGGGCATCTGAGATTGTAGGATTTTCAGACGATATGGTTTCTCTACCAAAATCTCTTCGTGAATCTTCTTCAAATCTTTTACCACTTGAATTTGTTCTTTATTCGATAACTGTTTCTTAAAATATGCGATTTCATCATTTTCATCGGTTCCACCAGTCGCATCCACATTAATTAAATTATAATATGTTTTGGCATTTTCACTGCGTGCTTTGCGAATCATATTCCTGATTTTCTTATTACAATGTTGAATTGCTTTTATAAGAATAGAATTGCCTGGTTTCTTTCTTAATTTTTCCGCTAATACTTTTTTTAATTCGAGAGTTTCTTTGTATTTTTCTTCGACATCGACTGTTGGAAATTCATCGGATTCATCGGCCTGCTTTTTTTTCGTGGTTTTATCGCCGGCTTTGTCACTGGCTCGTGGACTTTTCTTTGAAACACTTTTATTAAATTCAGGATGGATAGGAACACGTTCTCGTTCACGTTCTTTAATCGGAATTTCTTCGAATTCATCGAGAGACATTAGAGATGTATTTTTGGGAATACTAACAGGAGTTGTAATGGCATTATTGTTATGAAGGGTTGAGGCGGGTCTTGTTGGCTGGTGTGCGTCTGAACCCCTATTTGACGATGGGGTCAGAATTTTCTCGTAGTTTTCCTTCATAAATGTTTTTTCATCATCTGTGTTAAGTTCTTCGTTTTCATCATCTTCGAAAGAGGGTTCTTGAGAGGTGTTTGTAGAGGTGGCGCCTTTGGCGCCACCGTTTCCAATAGTTAATATAATATTAAAATTCTTCTTTTGTGTATTTGTAGTTTCATCTTCGGTTATATATTCCGATTCCGATTCTTCATCCTGTTCGGATTCCACTTTTTTCGTATTTTTCACAGGATTTAACTTTTGTTTTTTGAATTTACGATTTGGTTCTGAAATCGTTGTTTCTTCTAATCTGTTTTTCATATCATCGATTTTCTGTTTCATATATTTCGAAGGATAGAGTTTGTATAATGTTTCCAACATTTCTTTTTCTGATATTTTTTTGCTTCCTTTTTTCGATTCTTGTTCGAAGTCTTCATCTGAATTTTCATTTTCAGATTCATTGACAGATTCTTGTTCTGATTCGGAATCTACAATAATATGCCTTTTTGAACGACGTTTTCCGACGGATTCTTCATAAGAACTTCTAGATGCTGTTTGATTCTCTTGTTCATCATCTTCTTCTGTGACATCTGTATAAATAGTGGACTCATCGGCTGAATATTCGGATTCAGAATCACTGGATTCTTCTTTTTTATTTCCACGTTTTTTGTTATTACGAGTAATAATTACAGAAGGTTTTTTTGCCATTGTTTCTAGTTCTTTGGGATTATTTAAATGTATTCTCGTTTCTCTATTTTGTTTCTATTTCTATAAATATTGTCTTTCTGTACACCTTTGCACATTCTAATCGCCGACCCAATGGGTCGGCGTCTTTGAATGTGCGAAGTAACTGTACACCTTTGCAACTGATAAAAACTCCTTTATATCTGAGAAATCGCCATTTGGGCGATTTCAGGTTATATAATCGGCGTTTTCCAAAGTGCAAAGGTTTAAAAATATTTAGAATATGTTTGAGAGATGAAAATATTTTATTAACGCAAGTAAAAATAGTATAAATGGAAAATAATAATTGTAAATAACACAAATTATTATTCTTATGTCTTTAACAAATACATTAAAAAGTCAAAATGATTTATTATTAGAAAACCTTTTAAAATTTTATTCGACGAGAGAAAACTTACAAACAATGGTCGATATTGCCAATAGTGAATCTAGAATATCTCTCCGAATGTTGGATTGGTTTGTCACAAATTATGCGAAAAAATATTATACTGTTTATGAAATTCCAGCAAGGAATCGGTCATCGGTTGTTATTAATGATAATGAAGGAATGACTCGATTTAAAGTATTTAATCAGTATAAATTGGAATTGAAATCCTATTCGAAACTAAGATTTGATCCGTTTTGTAGGAGAGAAAGAATTCATGTTCCTTATGATGATGAACAATCGGTGGTAACAACGATTGGACAATTGAATTTTTTTAAATGGGCAATTGAAAATGGAGTTATCGATTATATTGATAGACATTATGATGAAATTGAAGCAGATATGACCGCAAATAATAGTACAACGAAGAGAAAAACACCGGATGCTACAGAATGTGCGAATCCAGATACGAAAACAAGAAAAAAGAGAGAAGAATTGTCGATTTCCGCTTGTAAATCAATTAAGAAAGAGACTGTGAAAATTGTTGTTAAATTTAATTAAATCCTAGTTAATTCCCAATTATTCATTACTATCCATATCTACACCAGCGTCATCTTCTGTGTTTGAATTCTTATTTGCTTCTTTGAGAGCTTTATTTTCCGCTTTTAATTCCGCATTTTCTTTTTTCAGTTGTGCCAAAGTAACATTCTTACTACCAAACTTACCTTTTTTACCGCGGATTTTCGCACCTTCTTGGATTGGGTTCATCCATAAATAAATACTTCCTGATATAATCAACAGAATCATAATTATTGCTATCCATTTTCTCGAAATCCTCATACAGGGGGAACCGACGGTTCCCCCTTACCCCCTCCCCCTCCCTATTACCCCTTCTCGGTGCAAAGGTGTAAAAAAATGACACTGTGCTAATCACAATGTCATTTTTTTAATGTTTTTATGCTTTTTCGAATCTATACATAATTCTTTTTTATACGTTTTATTTTTATTGGATATATATTTTTGGCAGAATCCAAATTAAACATCATTCAATTCGCAAGTATCCATAATTTCATTTAGTCTATAATGTTCTTTATCAGATTCGGTAGCCTTTCTTGTTTTTGCGATATTTCTGTGTCTGATATAACCTCTTTGACCTCTTTGTTCACCAGTAACATACACAACAAAACAAGTATTAGTCTCATAACAAGACTCTATAATAATTACTACAACCTCCTCTGGGCGTAATGTTGCTATATAACCTTCCTGGTATGAAATCGTTGGTCTTATTTCATTCATTTGTTTTATTGTCGAAGTTAAATAATTTTTCACGGATGAGAGCATTTTGTTCCTGGTAGTTGTTGAATCGTAGTTATTTTTACTGAATACTTTATTGGAACAATTTCATAAAATGTTTCAATTTTAGAAGGAACTACGTTCCATAAGTTGCGCACCGTGTAAACTGGTGCGCAACGAGATACTACCTCCTTAAGAAATTACAAGGGGGGCATAGCCCCCCTATCACCCCCGCCCTCCTTCGGAGGGCATAGATGCGCTTCGCGCATCAGGACAAACCTGTTTTTGGAGTCAATATCTAAATAATCAATTGCGTAAAAACTAGATATCGACATTTATGTTAATCAATATTAGTAAAAATATTAATATTGTTTCATGGATTGGGGTGGGCTGTGCCCACCCCCATTAGAGTTCCCCACCTAAGGCGTTTGGACTATAATTTCCACCTCTTGTATCTAAAAGGCGTTGTTCTTCCGGTGTAAAACATACATTTCCTTTGGCATTTGTATATCCATAAGTCTTGCATTTGGAACCATCCGCGCCTGGCATACTAAATCCAGGGACAGCCAAATGAATTTCCGCATCAGGAGAGCCATATAATCCAGATAAACCATTTACTTTCATTAATGTAGTTTCTTGCATCGATTCAAATCCTTCTTTCTTATTCTTATCCTTAGCACCTTCTTCAAATCCTTCTTTCTTATTCTTATCCTTAGCACCTTCTTCAAATCCTTCTTTTTTTTCAGACTGATTGCGTTTATTATATGCGTCTTGGACTTGTTCGAAGCCTTCATAAGGATATTCATATAATGAGGTAGCGCTAAATGCGTGTCCTTCATAATCTTTTCCACGCATCATTATCGCCCCTACAATAATGATTAACCCAATTCCAAACACAACATAATGATTACGATTTAATGATTTCAAAAATTTCGCCATCTTTTTAATGAAATATCTATAGAAAACATATATTCTGGGACAGGGGATAGAGAATTATAGAGACAGAAAGAATTATGCCACTATTTATTCGAATTCATCATTGGCTGTCGCTGAATTGGAAACATTTCCCAAATTCGTGGATTCTCGATATTGTGGTTCTAAAGGTTTTAATTGAGAGATATCCGCCGGTTTACTCGTATTTCCATTATATCTCTTAAAATAATTCGAAATCGCATCCCATTTTTGTTCGGCTCGTTGACGTATAATTTGTGTTCTCGGGTCATTCGCAAATACAGCTGTCGATGTTTTTACTAATGTATCTCGCGCATCATTTGCCTCTCGAATCAACGTATCATTCACATTATCAATCGTCTTTCCAAACCACGTCATATATTCACTTATCGTATTCGCATAATTCTCTCGCATGGTCACCGTTTGTTCTTTGACGGCTGTCATTTCATTCACAAATTGATTATATAATTCTTGTGCCTCCGCATATTGTCGTTTCGCCGACTCATTCATCGTATTTGTCTGGTTTTCTTTATCGAGTTTTAATTGTGCCATACGAGCCTTAATCGATTCAATACTCGCGTTTAATTCGCGGTTTTGTTTCGATACTTCTTCGGTTTTTCTATACATTGGACCAGATTTATTATCTCTCGTAAACTTGGCGACACATCGAGCATATTCATCTCTGTTAAAGAAAAACAAAAGCCCACTTTCACATTCTCTATTATTCGCTTTTAATACACGAACCGCCACTTTGGAAAATAACCATAATATAAATGGTATCACGATTGATAATATTAAAAATGATATCAATACATATGAATAATTTAATGACATATATGATAATTTTTTGAATTCCTCTCGTATGTTTTCTAAATCCATAATATTCTCTTTATGATGACTATAGATAAGTACAAACTCATAGTACCGCTATTCATCGTACTAAGGTACCGAGAGATTCTATTCTTATAGAGAATAGAATAGTATCCATAAAAGTAAGTAGCGCAAAAGGAAGAGAAGAATTATATTTTCCTTTTATAATAAACTGATATGTCGTATTATGTTTTAGACATTCAAACATTAGATGCGAATTGGACAGGTACACTAATTATGTTGATTATTATTTTTTCCACAATGATTAGTATTTGGTATACGCAAAAATTCGCCTATGTTTCGAAACATTGGGACCAAATTAAGTGTCAACCAGAATATACCGCTTTTGCGTTTTTATATGGACAATCCACGGGTAAAACTTTAGATAGTTGTTATCGTGTAAAAAATACGTCGAATTCTGTTTTAGAAAGTTCATTATCCAAAATGTCAAAGAATGTAGAAGAGACGTCAGCCGAGGTTTCGAATACAGCCAAACAAATCATGGATTTGAGCGGACAATTACAAAATTTAGACCAAGAAATCAAGAATCCAGGAGAGGATGAAACTGCTACGAATCTTGTTGTAAGTGCTCAAAATAATCTACAAGTCGCGAAACAAGGTCTACAGAAAATCATAGCGTCTCTTATTATTCAAGCCAACGTAAATAATGGAATGATATCGGTTGCGAAATCAATACAACCGACGACAACTACGGATACGACCAATTATGCTGAACGCAATCCGGATGTCAAATCTAGCACACAACCCGTTGTCTCTTATCCGGATAAAAATATGAATTATGCTGAAAAAGTCTAATTGAATGCCTATCCCCGTTGAAGAACTCTCGTATATCTCTATAATGGCATCTCTACACACATACGAATTTAACAATATTGGTCGTATTGGAAATGATTATTCGGACCGTACACAACGCAATATTATGAATACTAAATTCAGCAATTATATGCTTTCCAATTACTTTAGTGAAATGAACAGTCGTGATTTTATTAATTTTGGAACGAATCAACCTGCTCTTATGTTTCGAGGTATTGCTGGTGGCTCTTCGAGTGGTGGTGTTTTAGGCTCGAATGTTGATATTGACACCACTTTTGGTCGCAGATTAGATACACGACCTGAAGAAAAGTTGATGTTGAATCCTCGACCTTTTGTCACGGTTCCTTATTTAGGAAGAGGTTCCGCTGATCCTACTTTAGAATCGGATCTAAGACAAGGTAAAATTATTACTAATAAAAAGAGTGTGTCGACAATCACTGAAAAAACATTTATGGATAATCAAATGTATCCTCTGTTGGATGATATTAAAAGTACAATCACCAATCCTCAATATTTAATTCAAGAAGCGGCAATGGATGGTTGGGTCCGTGGTGGAAGTGGAACTCGAAGTGTTGTTAGCAATAAGTAAATATTGTTATGCGTTAAAGCCCATCGGGCTTCTAATTATTTTATGTGTTTGTTTTATATACACATAAACAATGTCTGATACTCCTGTTGACCCTAATGCTAAACCTGTTACTGATGCTAAAAACGAAACTCCTGCTGGTACTCCTACTGGTACTCCTACTGTTACTCCTGTTACTGATGCTAAACAAGGTGGAAGACGTCGCAAGAATCGTTCCAATAAGAACAAAAATAGACGCTCTCAACGTGGTGGTGAGCCCGAGCCTTATTCATTTAACAAAACTCTAAGTGGCTCTCCTTTATCCGGTGGAAGACGTCGTAAGAATCGTTCGAATAAGAACAAACGCTCTAATAAAAATAGAAGCCGAAAGAATAGACATTAAGTAAGTTTAGGGAGAAATAGGTATAACGCGTAAAATATATATGTTTTCAATATATATTTTGTGAAATGGGATTTCTTAACAATCTTTTCAAAGGTGGTAAACGCAATAAAAATAGACGCTCTCAACGTGGTGGTGAGGTTACAGACGATGAAAAAAAAAAGTGTATCGACAATGGATATAAACTTGATACTACTGGTAATAACACTACTGGTGGAAGACGTCATAAGAATCGAACGAATAAAAACAAAAACCGACGCTCTCAACGCGGTGGTGAGCTCGAGCCTTATTCATTTAACAAAACTCTCAGTGGCTCTCCTTTATCCGGTGGAAGACGTCGTAAGAATCGAACCAATAAAAACAAAAGCCGAAGAAACAAACACTAAGCCGAAGAAACAAATAAACGAATAAATACTTCGCAATATTATTGTTATTATACATAAAAACAATAATGAAACAACTCTATGAACAAGTTTTATTATCTACCTATAATCCTACTATCCTAAGTCAGGTTCAACGATATCCATCCAATAAAACAGCGCTTATTTTAGACCCGCGGTATGACCCTTTAATGTCAGCGGTTATCTGTAATTTTATGCGTTTCCTGAATCGGTGTCAATGGAATTTAGTCATTATTAGCGCACAAGAAAACCAACAGCAAATTGAAACCGATTGTCCGAACGCATTATTTATTCCGATTTGCCCGACATATATTTATTGGAAAAATGGACAACCAAACATAACAATCGATTCTTATAATGAAATATTTCTCTCTATCCAATTCTGGAAACAAATTCCATTCGATAATATTCTTGTTTTCCAAAAAGATTGTTTTATGTATCAAATGTTCCAAGAATCTGTAGTTCTTTCCTTTGATTTTATCGGTGCGACGTGTGGTTGTCTAGAAGATATTGGATACGGGATTCTATGTATAAATGGCGGTTGTTCATTCCGGAAAAAACAAACGATGATTCAGTGTCTTCAACAAGTAGATTGGCATCGAATTAATACAAATAATTATGAGGCAAAATTAAAAGTGTATAATTCTATAACAATTTTATCTGATAAACAAAAGATTTATCCATATTTATTCACACAAATTAAAAACAAAAACGAAGATGTATTTTTTACTCACGCTTGTTATATCTTAGGTATTCCATTACCGACAATTCAAGAGAGAAATCTATTTGCTGTAGAAACTAGTACACCGAATATGACTCAGACAGGAACCGAAAATACTTGTTTTTATCACAGTTGGACAAAAAATTATCAAACAAAAGCGGTAGCCACTCGAATGCTTCACACATATTCTTATATACAGTTTGAAGAAAATACAGAGGAACAAATAAAATAAAAGCAAACAAAATAGAAAATAAATATGTATCATTAGTATCTCTCTGAAAAAACAATGTCAGCCATGAATATTCCTCTTTCGAATCAATTTGCACTATCCAAGTTTGAACAAGCAGAACAACTCGTATCTGAAGTTCATCAAGAATATCAATATCTTTATCTAATCAACAAAATCTTATCTCAAGGGTTTTTCGAAGAAGGTCGAAATGGAATAACTGTTTCTATTTTCGGGAATCAAATGCGTTTTTCTCTCCAAGATAATACAATTCCTATCCTAACTACGAAAAAAACTGCCTGGAAAACTTGTCTGAAAGAACTCCTATGGTTTATTCGCGGAGAAACAGATAATAAGATTTTGAAAAAACAAGGTGTTCATATCTGGGACGCAAATGGTTCTCGGGAGTTTTTAGATAGTCGCGGACTCCACAGTTACGAAGTCGACCAACTTGGACCGATTTATGGCGCACAATGGCGCGGGTTTAATGCTGATTATCCTGCGGAACCCGAAAATAGCGCAAGTTATCGAGGTATCGACCAACTTCAACAGATTATTGATGCCCTAAAAGACCCAAAACAACGCACAAGTCGTCGTATGATTATGACAGCTTGGAATCCCTGTCAGATTGACCAAATGGCTCTCCCACCTTGTCATATTTTATGTCAATTTAATGTGCATGATGGAAACCGATTATCTTGTTCTCTCTATCAACGCAGTGGTGATGTCGGGCTTGGTGTACCATTTAATATTGCGTCTTATTCATTCTTAACACATTTAATTGCTCATCATTGTGGATTAATTGCCCACGATTTTGTTTATTATTTGGGAAATGCCCATATCTATGAGGCTCATATTGAAGCATTAAAAGAACAATTAACACGTTCGCCATTTGATTTCCCCAAACTCCGTTTTAAGGATGGACAGGTAAAAGAAGATATTAATGATTATACAGTCGATGATTTTATTGTGGAAGGATATCAATCCAGAGAGGCTATTGTAATGGAAATGAGCGCATAATATAAACAAAAATAGAAAAACCCGTTTAAGATAAATAATACTGGAATATGTTATTGTTGTGGAATTTAGACACATTTTATACGACACCTATTGGTAGGTCAATATTTCGACCAGCACGGACAATCCAAGAAAAAAGCGTGGCACTTACGGGGAAAATGTTTGTCGAATATTCTCTCACACGAATGGAAATGAATACTTATTATTATTTGGCAACAGCGACAATATTACGGACAAATCTGTTATCAGCGATTTATATAACATCTGGAATTGGTTATTGTCGGTTTCTATTACCATTCGCGATTCCATTTTATCGCGCTTTCCAAAAATATGGTCGACAGAATAATGCGGAGATTCTTACATTACCGAAAAGCGATGAATACGTAGCACAACCTTACTTGGCTTAAGACCCGTTCGTATGTAGGAAATTCTTATCTAGTATATTTTAGAGTATAATAGATAAATGTCAGACACAAATACAACTGCGAATCCAAATATCGATAATGAAAAAGCGCCGAAAGAGAAACGTTATGGAATGTTTACATTGATTGTATTATCTATCGCAATCACAATTGTATATTATCTTGGGTTTTATTATTACTATAAGGAATTCTTATTTAATCGTATTGAATTATTTAATAGTGTTGTGGAAAAGAAAAAGACAGTATTGAATTTCACCTCTCGATTTTTTAGTCGAATTGGATTATTATTTATTGTCGCATTTATCCCTATCTTTTTAATTATAATTCCATTAAAAGTTATTGTATTACATCGAAAAGCGACAACATTATTTGTTATCCAAGAGTTTATGTATAACTTTATTATTTTCGCTTTTATGTATGGATTTTCTATGTTAACTATCGGAAGTGTTCCATTATTGCCCCGTATTTTTGAAAATACATTTGGATATAATTTCTTAGGTCCATCATTAAAAGAAATCACCAGTAAAATATTCTTGAATAAATTAAATCCGAATGATAATACGTTTGTAGATTATAGTGTTATGGTGACTCCATTTTATTTGGAGAATTTCTTTAGTTTTATGAAAATAATGTCGTCGAAACCTCCTGCGCAATCTGGAGGAGGTGAACAAGAAGACCGATTATTAATTGGTAATCCTTTTGGAAATATTCAATTAACACCTCTCGCAGAAGGATGGTTAGAAAATCCAACACCTTATGATCCAAACGCAAGTGCGGATTCTCCTGGTAGTATTATGTATAAATTTTTTGAAAAGGTGGTGGCGAAACGTAATGTATCCGAGGCAATATGGATGTTATTAACAAGTTATATGGCAACTATGGCAGCGGTACTATATAAATAAAATAAATAAAGACTTAGAGGTAGGATAGAACGATATATATGATTATATATAGAAATGGGATACAGTGTTGTTTTTGATACTATCCAGAGTTATGTTGAACCAATCTATTATAATGTGTTTGGTCCAGTATTTAAAAGAGAGAATTTGGCATTTGGTATGATTCTATTAACAAGTACTATTTTAGCATATCAATTTATTGATGTAGATACAGATGGAACAACGAATCAAGGAACAACCGAATCTATAACCGACAAATTGGCTGATATGGTGCCTGAAATGCCTAAGATGCCTGAAATGCCTGAAATGCCATCTTTTGGAATGTCTGGCGCAGTCGCAGAAAAAGAAGAAGAAGTAGCTGAAGTAAAAGAAGGAGATGGAGAGCCAAAATTAGGTGGTGGAAAAGGAAAACGTAAATCTAGAAAAAGACATTATAAAAACAAAACAAAAAAGCAAAATAAAAATTAAAAGGAAAAATAAGTAGAGATAAATTAACATAAAGTAAAAATGTCGAATTTCCTGTTTCCTGAAAATCAACTTATTTTGTGGAGATTTTTACAAAAATATTCACAAATCGACCATTATTTTACAAATATATCGAATCAACCTCGACAAGCAAAAGAACAATGGTTTCAAGATTGTATCCAAACTATATATTCATTATGGATGAATCGGCGTATTAGTGGTATTCGGACAATTGAAGATTTAAATCAATATGCTATCCAACATATTATGAATGATATACAAATGCGAATCGAACAATATGAAATGAATCGATTCTCAACAATGACAAATTATAGCATAAATAATACAAATATGAATAATTCCAATATGAATAAATCAACAAGTATGAATGATATATTTCAAGAGAGAAAAAGAGAATATGATATGGCAAATGAAAAAAAAACACCGCCATCATTAGATTTAAAATATCAAAAAGATGAAGCGATTGTTGATATTCAATCTCTCGTAGAAAAAGAAAGAAAAGAAAGAGAGAAAGAATTACAAATCATTGGTAATTCTTTACAAGATAATATAATCGCAACTATTGTCCCAGATACTGGCGGAACCATTAATACTAATACTAATAATACCAATAATACTAATACTAATAATACTAATAATACTAATAATGCTAATAATACTAATAATGATAAAAAAACAAGTACGGTACGGTGGGGAGAGAATGTAGAACATGAACATCAACACGTAAATATATATGAATTAAAATCGAGAATCGATAGAATAGAAACAATACTTGATAATATTATAAATAGGGGGAACCTAAGGTTCCCCCTTACC
>JACCEC012181838.1_pt1 | contig 14111 bp, 24 predicted proteins | sample 7450121 | NCBI WGS metagenome assembly JACCEC01 (sample SAMN15323455, study PRJNA562643) | freshwater metagenome | isolation source: river surface water | place: USA:Blue River Watershed | collected 2017-08-18 | reverse complement strand
TTGAACGCTTGAGTGTTGGCTAACTCAGGTTTCTTACGGCTTGCATACGAAACTGTAAGGACTGAGAAGTCAGCAGGCATACGCTCTGCATAGGTACAAACACGCTCAAAGTTACTCTCAGTAGCACGCTCTGCGATAGCACCAGAGAGGGCATACAAGGTAGCAGGGTCGGTAGGTACATCCGAAGTAGTCGGGTTCATCAGTACCGCATCAGGGTTGGGCAACTTACGGAAGATACGCAGGAAACCTACGAACTCTGCCGCCGCACCTTCACCAACTGCACCCTTGAACGACTCGAACTCAGCATCAGCAGGGACAGTACCGAGCACATCGCTAACACCTTCAACCCATGAACGAGGCGTAGCATTTTGGTCACGCTGAGGGTCATAGTCATGTAGCAAGGCAGGGCGGAAACGAATGAACGAAACCAACTCAGGCTTTACATCGTTGTCAATAGCCCATGTAGTCCAGTCATCGAGGTGTGTGTCAAGTTCGTAGACAGTCTCACGATTACGCAAGTGACCAAGCACTCGGTTAGCACCTGCTCGGTCTGCTTGGCGGTTACCTGTGGAGATAACCTGCCACCCATCAGGCATTGGCACACCATGTAAGGTTCGTGCTTGGCAGATGTTGGCTAGGACTTTCTGCAAGTCAGCATTGGCTTGGTTGCGGTCATCGAACAGCAGGATACCCTGCTCAGGTGCTTTGCCCTTGACAGGAAACCAGTCAGGCAACTTGTAATGCAGTTGGTCATCGCCATTGGGGAACAGGATACCGAAGTCCTCGACAAGCATGGTTGGCATGTGTCGTTCGATGCAGGGTACGCCCAAGTCCTCAGCAACTTGATGCACGATGGTTGTCTTACCACCACCGGGGCTACCCTCGATACAGATGGTACGCTGAATGGGGAACAGAGATTTGATTGTGTCTTTAAGCAGAGTGGCTCGCATTTTGATTTCCTTTGTAGTTACGATGGTCAACGCCATAGGTTACGAAATAAACATTTACTTCCGATGTCAACTTACTGCGGTATCTGCGAGCAGAGTCCTTGTCAGCAAAGTACATCGGTTGCTTGTCCTCATTGTGGACAAGATGTCCACGGCTATCACGGAGGGCGAATAGGCGCTTCATTTGAAATACTCCTTCTATGTAAAGTTGTGGGTGAGAAAGACACATTCGTATTGATGCCTCACACCATTTGCATCAATATAGGTTTCGCCACACCCTGCAAACCATTCGATAAGCAAGAGGGCAAAGAACGCTGAGAACAAAAGCACCAGTAGTGCTTCAAGTAGTTTAGTGAGTAGTCGCTTCATCGGAACAACCACCCACCGAGAGCACCGAGTAGTGCCCCGATAACTGTTCCGTAGATGAGAAGTTTGCCTTTGAGGATAAGGCGTTTCTGTTCCTCAGGAGGTTTGATAAACATGTCATGTTGTCCTTTTAGGATTAAGTTGTTTGAGATGTACAGGGTCGGTGATTAACTCATACCCCTGCTTATTGTTACAGGCTACTGTAAACTTGCGTTGCTTGGCTACTTCCTCACCACAACGCAAGCATGTTGGTCTTGGCATGTACCGCCGTTGAGGTTCTACCCTCACGGCATAACAGTTGGTACAGATGGGTAAGTGGTAGTCTTCCATCACAACCCCATGCTTGAAAGCACACGATTGTTGATGTAAGCCATAGCCAATGCTCGGGTACGGAACAACAAGGAATCGTTGTCTGTGTTGAACTTGACAATGTAGCCGTCAGATGTCTTGCGAATAGTCCATTTCATGATAATCTCCTATGAACATGTTGGGGAAAAGGGAAACAGGGCAGAGGGTTAGTCTGCCCTGTAAGGTTTAGACCAACTTGGTCTTGGTGACCATTGCTACTGCGCCGTCAGCCATGAGTTCCAAGCCGTCAAGCGTATCGCACTTAATGTACATAGCACCACCTGCTTGTGGAGGTGCTACTACACGGAAGGTACTGTTCTTTACACTACCGCTAATGCCTTGTATCTCTAAGCCAGAGAATGTGCCGTTCTCATTGACCTTCTTTGCAGTCACCTTGATGGTGAAAGTTACAGGCTTAATCGACTTCTTCAATGTCGCTGTTGCTGTCATGATAACTCCTAAAGTTGATTGATTACATTACATACCATGTCTTACTGCGTTGTTGCAGGGACACCCTCAGATTGCCACGCCCAGCGAAAAACGCAAACACTTGCTCGGCGCGGGTTTGCGGGAGAGTGAGCACTAACTTCGAGGGTCGAGCCATGTCTTGTAATTTTACAAGGTCATGCAACAATCTACTCCGCGAGTAACAAGGTTTTTGTAATTTGTCAAACACTCAAAGTTAGATTGTTAGGAATTCCCTTATGAATCAACAACTTATGGTGGAATAATCTAGATAATCTAAATAATCTGGTAAAGTTAGTGATTGGGAACATGACAACACACAGCCGCCTTCCTTTACTTTACAGGCTTAAAGTCAGTGTGAACAAAGGGCATATATATATTCTGTAGATTATTTAGATTATTTAGATTGTTTACACTATCACTTGGTAAAGTTACTAGCAAAATCAATGGTTTACAGGTGTCAAGTTACACTGTAAAGTAATCTAAACTTTACAAATACAAGTACAAAAACCTAGATTGCCCTTAGATTATATGCGATACAGCCTGATATGTCGTGGCTCAACCCCCCGGCGTATGGTTATATTATATATGTAAAGTTAAAAAAGAGAGGGAGGCTTTCGCCTCCACTCCCACTACTTCATGTTCCGCACTATCCAGAGAGTCCAGACCGATTCCCACTTCGACATTCCTTCTTTTCTCAGTCTGTCGTATGCGAACCAGTATCCAGTCTCATGTACAACGCGCTTCACTGCCCACATATTCACATGATTGATTTGCTCTGCGTAAAGTTCCATTTCATTCTCCAAGGTTAAGAGACGGAGCCTTTCGGCTCCGCTTTGGTTTACTTCTGAACAATCCTGATTTGGTTTTCAGGGATTCCGTCTGCTACCAGTTCTTGTACAAACTGGACTGCATATCGGTCTCTCTTGAACCAGCGGAAGAAAATAGAATCATTCTCTTGCCACTTTACACAGGACTGATTACGCTCTTGGATGCGGACTTTCCGCTTGCCTTTCGGCGGTGCTATTGTGACTTTCATTGCTTTCGCTCCTAGTCATTGTAAAAAAGTGGCAGGAAGGTTTCCCTTCCTGCCGCCAAGACCGCTACTTAGAACAACTTGGTTTTCACCGTTGTTGCCTTAGGTGCGCCGTCCGCTAAGACTTGCAATCCTTCCAGACTGCTTGCCTTGAGGTAGATTGCTCCGCCTGCCATTGGTGGGACTGCCGTTGTGAAGGTGTTACCCTTCACTGACTGTTTGACCACCTTTGCCGTAATCCCTGAGAATGTACCATTCTCGTTGATACGGGTTGCTGTGATTTCAACCGTCACAGTAACGGGGGCAATAGACCGCTTAGCGGTTGGGTTGCGTTCACTCATGGTGAAACTCCTATGGCTACTTGTTAAAGAGCGGGTGAACGAGCCGATTCACCCGTTCTGTCGTACCGTTATCGCTACGACAATTTCAGATTGACATATCTGTAAAAAATGTCAAACACCAGCAAAATCGGGGCTTTCAAAGGGGGGTATGGGGGGCGCGATGCGATGCGTGGCGACTGGCTAGAGGGGGGCACATGGACTGCCGTTGCTACACCCCGCCCCATGATAGTAAACCGCATAAAGCAAGACCCAAAAAAAGGAACGTGTAAAGTTACGCCGCGTGTTAGACTGTTTCACGTGAAACCGCTTGACAACCACGTATCCCACAACATATAGTCGAATCATGGACACACTTCCACTACACCACGTTAAGTGGTCAGATAGGTTGGCGTTTGATGTAGCCCTCATGCTGGAGGGTAGCGGAGAGACCTTGCAAGAGGTAATCGCCCGACACAAAATATCTGGCAACGACATACTGACCTTCAATGCCGACCCGGTATTTCTGAAGAAGGTCGAGCACTATCGCGGCGAAATTCAGGATAAAGGGCTGACGTTCAAACTCAAGGCCCGTGCACAAGCGGAAGAACTCCTGACAACTTCTTGGGTGTTAATCCACGACCCAGCCGTATCCCCCGCAGTTAAAGCAGACCTCATCAAGTCCACAGTTAAGTGGGCTGGACTCGAACCAAAGAGCGATGCCGTTGCCGAAGGCGGCACTGGCGGCGTGCGCATCACCATCAATCTGGGTGGACAACGCCATGAAACGCAAGTGATTGAAAACGAGGTGACCGATGTCGCTGCCATCGAGCATACTGAGTAGATTCGACGAGGAATATGAGGGGTTGAAGATGGCGCGGTTTACTAGCGCCAGCGAAGCACATAATATGGAGACCAACCTCAAGTGGTTGAACAAGTCTTACAAGACGAAGATTGTCAAACACAAGAGGCGGGGGCGAGAGTTTCTCGTTATGATTGTTGAACCATTTACACAAGGAGAATGACATGGAAGGTTACATTGGAGAAGTACGCGAGTTTGCAGGTAACTTTGCACCACGGAACTGGGCGTCGTGTGACGGACAGACTATCAACATTCGGGACTACACCCCGCTGTTTGCCATCATCGGCACGATGTACGGCGGAGACGGCGTTACCAACTACAAACTTCCTGACTGGCGTCCGACCAACGAGCACGGCACGAAAGTCCACGGATGGGAAATTGGGCAGCCTAGCAAAATCATTTGCATCCAAGGCATCTTCCCTGACCGTCCGTAATGGCGCTCGACATTAACTATACACCGCCGCCAACTGGCGAGCGGTTTATGGAGTCAGACGCGAAGATGCGCGTTCTGATGGGGCCGGTCGGCTCAGGGAAATCTGTAACTTCCTCGTTTGAGATTATCAGACGGGCGTCGATGCAGGTTCCCAACCAGCAAGGAATTCGTAAGACACGGGCAGCCATCGTCCGTGAAACTGCAAGGCAGTTGCAAGATACGACCATCAAGACATTCTTGGATTGGTTTCCACCGGGGCAGTGTGGCGACTACATGCGCACGACCAAGACCTACTTCTTCAAGGTGGGCGACATCGAGTGTGAAATCATGTTCCGTGCGTTGGACGACGCAGACGACGTTGCCAACTTGAACTCGTTGGAGTTGACATTCGCATGGTTCAACGAGTGCAGAGACATCCACCCCGACATTGTTGACGCGATGTCTAAACGTATTGGGCGTTTTCCGTCTGCCAAAGACGGAGGCCCAACGTGGCACGGGATGTGGGGCGACACCAACCCTCCGACGATGGACACTTGGTGGAATTACCAGATGGAAGGCTTAGACCCCAAAGATGGCGTATCTCCAAATGACAACGGGTGGGATGTCTTCAAACAGCCGTCCGGTCGCTCGGCTTTTGCAGAAAACGTCGAGAACCTGCCAGACGGATACTACGATACCCAAGGTCGTAGTGAAGAATACGTTCGGGTTTACATCGACGGAGAGTATGGTCTGTCCTCGGCTGGTATGCCAGTCTACAAATATTTCAGGCCGGACTACCATATGGCTAAGCAGAGACTTCGCTATATCAACAATGGGGTTCGACCCATTGTTATCGGGATGGACTTGGGGCTTACCCCAGCCGCTGTCATCGGGCAGCAAGACCCTCGTGGTCGCGCCCTGATACTTGGCGAGTGTGTATCGTTTGACATGGGTATCCAGCGGTTTATCCGCACGATGCTCAAGCCGTTACTTTACGAGAAGTTCCCCGGTGCACCAGTAATAGTCGTCACCGACCCTGCGGGTGTACAGCGGGCGCAGACTGACGAACGCTCAGCGGTGGACATCATCAAGGCCGAAGGTCTAAGGGTTTTCCCTGCTAAGACCAACAATGTCTCGGCACGCATCAACGCGGTCGATGATTTCCTTATGCGTCAAGTTGACGGCGACCCTGCGTTCATCGTGACCCCTGAGTGCACACAACTCAAAGCAGCGATGATGGGTGGGTATCGCTACAAACCCAAAGGTGATGGGGACATTGACAAGAACAAACACTCGCACGTTGCCGAAGCCCTACAGTATCTGATGCTGCACATCTCCACTGTTGGAGAAGGTACACACCTACCGCAGCGACGAGATATAAAACCAGTTTCCGCCGTCGGGTGGACGTGATATACTAGGTGCACTGCTTGCAGCAGTTGTCACCTCGGCTGAACCTCCTTCACCAGCCGTTTACCCCCTTGACATGTAATAGTGGCAAGGGGGTTTCTTTTTTCTTGACTGCCTGTATACTTGTTGCTATAACCATCCTACAATATCTAGTAGGCAGGAGGCCACATGAAGATTAACCAGAAGGCAAAACCGTTCACTGTCATGTCCACCAATCCGAAGATGGACACCAGTGGTATGGCTGGCAAACCTAGACCGATGGAAGTGTACGCGTATACTCCACCACCGATGTCTATTGATGACATGCTTGAAGTGCAAGAGCACAAAACCAGTAAGAAACCAGAGATGGATGACTGACAATGGCTGGACTTAACTTCCTACGCGTCGTAAGTAATACAGATATTGCTCGTCAAGAGCAAGAGGCTGCTGACAAAGCGTTGGCTGAACGACAGAATCAACCTATGATTCTTGGTTTGGCCTCGTACTTGCGAGGTTGCTGGGATGTTGCACAACAGGCAAAGAAGCCTATCGAGAACAAAATGCTCGTTGCACTACGCCAACGTAACGGCGAGTACGAAGCATCGAAGTTAAAACAGATTCAATCGCAGGGCGGGTCTGATATTTTCATGATGATTACTGAAGTCAAGTGCCGCGCAGCGGAATCTTGGCTCCGTGACATCCTTTTGGACACTGGAACTCCCCCTTGGGACATCGTTCCAACCCCAATTCCTGACCTTTCGCCCATCCAACGCAAGGAAATTCAGGACATTTTCGCCAATTTAGTGTTGAAAATGGTGCAAGAGAACGCTCAAGCACCCTCTCAAGACGAAATGTCGCAGGTTAAGGAGATGGTAAGCCAAGATTACCGCTTCAGAATCCTGCAAGACGCACAAACTCGTGCGGATAAGATGAAATTGAAGATTCAAGACCAGTTCGCACAGGGCGGATGGGCAGAATCCTTCAACGATTTCATCACTGACCTCGTAACTTACCCTTGTGCCTTCGTAAAAGGCCCAGTTGTCCGCCGTCAACGCAGGTTGGGGTGGAAATTGGACGCTACTGGGCGTACAACGGTAGAGCCAACTGAGGTTTTGGCTCCTGAATACGAGCGTGTAGACCCATTCCGTATCTATCCTGAGCCGGGTATCACTCGGATTGAGGATGGCTACCTGTTTGAGCATCATCCTCTGACGCGTATGGAGTTGTCAGACCTGATTGGTGTGCCCGGCTACGACGAAGATGCCATTCGCAAGGTACTTGAGATTGGTAACGGTCAATCGTGGATTAGCGAAGACATCGAACTGCAAAAACAAGAGGAAGAACGCAAGTACTACTCTTACATGCGCCCAACTGAAGTGTTTGATGCACTAGAGTTTTGGGGTAAGGTCTCCGGAAAAATGCTTATCGAGTGGGGTATGAGTGAGGAAGAAGTTCCTGACGACGCCCGCGAGTACGATGCAAACGTCTGGATGGTCGGGAACTACGTGATTAAAGCGGTTCTCAATTACGACCCTCTCGGAGAGAAGCCTTACGCAAAAACATCTTTCATCAAGTGCCCCGGCGCTTTCTGGGGTAAAGGCATCCCTGAAATCATTGAAGATGTCCAGAATGTTTGTAACGCTTCTGCTCGTGCACTCGTTAACAACATGGGCATTTCTTCAGGGCCGCAAGTTGAAGTAAACCTTGAGCGTATACCCCCCAATGAGGACATCACACAGATGCACCCTTGGAAGATATGGCAGGTTACGAACGACCCAATGGGTTCGAGTTCGCCTGCTGTGCGCTTCACGCAGCCTGACGACAACGCTCAGACGCTGATGGCGGTGTACGACAAGTTTGCTCGTTTGGCAGATGACCACTCTGGTATCCCTGCCTACTTGTATGGTGACTTGAATGTACAAGGTGCTGGTCGCACATCATCTGGCTTGTCCATGTTGATGGGTGCGGCAGGTAAAGGTATTCGTCAGGTCGTCGGTCATATTGACGGCGATGTAATCAAACCTATTGTCCAACGTCAGTTCGTGTACAACATGCGCTATGACGAGGACGAAACAATCAAAGGCGACGCACAAGTGCTCGCCAAAGGCGCAATCAACTTGGCTGTCAAAGAGACTGTCAATGTGCGCCGCATCGAGTTCCTCAACGCAACCGCCAATCAGGTCGATATGGAAATTGTCGGCAAGGATGGTAGGGCAGCGATTCTTCGTGAAATCGCCAAAGGGTTGCAAATGCCTGTGGATGACATCATCCCATCTCGGGAAAAAGCCGGGTATGTGGCGCGTCTTAGGTCTCAAGCAGAGGCCGCTGCTGCACAACAGCAGCCCCCCCAGGGTGGCGCACCGCAACTCCCAGATGGCTCGCCCAAAGGTGGGATGGAGGGCAACACAGTCAGTAATCGTGTGAGTGGGAGAGCGGCATGATAAAGCCTGACCCCAAAGTAGTTCACGCTCTTGGCGCATGTATTCGCCAGTATCCAGAAATTCTGGACTGGCTCAAGACATGGCGCTATCACGAGTTGGAACAACTACCTCTCGCGGTAAACAACATGGCACTTTCGCAGGGGCGGTGTCAAGTGTTGGGTGAACTGTATAAGTTCGCCAAAGAGTCCCCTGAACTAGCGGCAAAGTCCAAATGACTCGCCGTCTAATCACGCATACCGATAGGAGCGTTTAATCATGGCACTTCCAGAGCAAATTCGCAAACAGACCGATGCAGTACAGGAGTTGTACAAGCAAATTAACGGTGATGACAACAATGGCGAGGGGCAACAGCCGCCCGCCGATGGCAATGCGTCGTCTACCGAACAACACCAGACCGCCGACGAGAACTCTGCACCGAACGATGCTACTCAGTCATCTACCAATGAGCAAACAGTAGATGATGAAAAAGGTTCTGAAGACAATACCGTCATACAGAAATACAAGACCCTCCAAGGGATGTATAACGCTGAGGTTCCTCGCCTGCACTCGCAGAACAAAGAACTTCAATCACGTTTACAGAGCATGGAGCAGTTGCTGGCAACGATGTCAGCGCAGCAATCTAATCGGAACAATCAAGTCGCAGATGTGCCTTTGATTACCGACCGTGACCAAGAGGAGTACGGTGAGTCGCTTGACGTTATGCGTCGTGTGACCCGCGAGGAACTCATCCCAGTTGCGCAGAAGATTGTGGCGTTGGAGCGAATGATTCAGCAGATGCACGCAAATGTTGTTCCGCAAGTACAGAACTTGGCTCAACGCCAAGCGCAGTCTACGGAGCAAAACTTCTGGGCGCAGTTGACAGACTTCGTACCTGATTGGCGTTCTATCAATGACAACCCTGACTTCCAGTCTTGGCTGTTGCAGGTAGACCCCTTGACTGGTGTGACCCGTCAAACCATTCTAGAAGATGCGCAAAAGAGTCTTGATGTTTTCCGTGTAGGTAACTTCTTCAAATCTTGGCTTGAGTTCACTGGACAAGCCAATGTTGCTCAGACAAACCGTCGGACAGCGACTGCTTCCGAGTTGGAGAAACAAGTAGCGCCGGGTCGTTCCCGCAATACTGGTACTCCGACAGGAACAAGCGCCAAGAGTTATTCACCTGATGACATCAAAACCTTTTTCAACGATGTAAGGTCAGGTAAATACAAAGGGCGTGAGGCAGAGCGTGACCGAATTGAACGTGACATTTTCGCTGCACAGCGAGAAGGTCGCATACTTGTTAACGCTTGATTAGAGGAGTTTCATCATGGCATATCCAAACGCCGCTGGCCGCCCCCAGTATTCGGGCAATTTCATTCCCGAGATTTGGTCGGGTAAACTGATTGAGAATTTCTACGACGCCACTGTGCTCGCAGCAATCTCTAACACTGACTACGAAGGTGAGATTCGTCAGTACGGTGATACGGTCAACATCCGTACCACTCCTGAAATCACCATCCGTACTTACACCAAGGGTCAAACTCTACAAGTAGAGAACCCTGACAAGCCTAAACTGCAATTGCTCATCGACAAGGGCGAGTACTTCTCTTGTATCGAAGACGATGTGGACAAAGTTCAATCTGACATCGCATTGATGGACACTTGGTCTAAAGACGCTTCCGAGCGTATGAAGATTAAGATTGACCAACGCGTGTTGACTGACCTGTTGCCGGACATTGCTTCGACCAACAAAGGTGCAACCGCTGGTCGTATCACTGGCAACATCGACTTGGGCACAACTGGTTCCCCAATCGCTATCTCTAAGACCAACGTGTTGGATTACATCGTTGACTTGGGTACTGTGTTGGACGAAGCCAATGCTCCTGAGGCTGGTCGCTTCTTGGTTATTCCTGCAAAGATGGCAGGCATGATTAAGAAATCTGACCTGAAGGATGCTTCTATTACTGGTGACAGCATGTCTGTTATCCGTAATGGTCGTTTGGGCATGATTGACCGTTTCACCATTTACATGAGCCACAACCTGTCCGTTTCTAGCGGCAAGTTCAGCCTCATCGCTGGTCACAAAATGGGCTTCACTTTTGCCTCACAAATGACCAACATGGAAACCATTCGCTCTGAGTCAACCTTCGGTAATATCGTCCGTGGTCTTCAAGTTTATGGTTACAAAGTCGTCAAGCCTGAGGCTCTTGCCCAAGGCATCGTGACTTTGGCTTAATCAACATTTAACAGGAGATTTGTAACATGGCTACATATACCGACTCTCTGGGCTTTAATAAAGGCTCAGCCGCCCTTCCCGCAAATGCGCTTGACAAAGTGCATCTGGTGGAGATGGTTCTTGACTTCCCGAAAATCATTGCGGCACGTTCTGCTGCTGGTGCTACCGCACTGGCTGCATCTGATGTGTTGGAAGTGATTCCTGTACCTGCTGGCACTTTGGTGACCAACGTAGGTATGGTGGTTACTACCGCCGCTGGCGTGACTAGCACCATCGCAATCGGTGACGGCTCTGCCGCCGCTGGTTACTTGGCTGCAACTTCAGCGAACGCAACTGGTACTTCCGGTGGTGTTCCTGTGTTGTCGTCTGGCGCTTTTGCTCCTACCTTGAGTGGTGGCAAAGTGTACGCTGCTGCTGATACTATCGACATCACGATTGGTACTGCTGTACCAGCCGCTGCTGTTGTGCGTGTCTTTGCATTGTTCACAGACATCAACTAAAAGTCGGGGGGCTTCGGCCCCCCTTCTTTTAAGGACACGATATGTCTACCAGTGTAATTAAGGTCAAACAACTTACTGCTTCCGGTCTTGTGACTGGTAAAAGGTCGTTGTTTAAGCAGTTACTCATTCACCATTCAGGTGGTGGCGATACTGAAATCAAGTTCTATGATTTAACCGCAGCGCCAGTGGGCGGAGAGACAGCCTACGATTTTGATGTGTACGGTAAAGGAATGTTTATTCTTCCTATCCCTGAACCCGGCGTGTTGTTTGATGATGGAATTTACGTCGCGTTTACGGCAACAGATTTGACCGCGACTATTTTTTACGAGGAGGTGTAATGGCTACCAAAGACTCTCGACTAGAGCGTGCCGGAGTATCGGGCTACAACCAACCTAAGCGTACTCCGGGCCATCCGACTAAGAGCCATGTTGTTGTGGCTAAGTCTGGCACTGAAGTAAAGACGATTCGCTTTGGGCAGCAAGGTGTAAAGGGCGCGGGTGCTAACCCCACGACAGCATCTGAGAAAGCCCGCAAGAAAAGTTTTGAAGCACGGCACGCTAAAAATATTGCCAAAGGCAAAATGTCTGCGGCATACTGGGCGGATAAAGTGAAATGGTAGCCAAGACTAAATCCAAGGTGAACGCCGCTGGCAACTACACTAAACCTGAGTTGCGCAAGCGTTTGTTCAACCAGATTAAAGCAGCGAGTGTGCAAGGTACTGCTGCTGGTCAGTGGTCAGCCCGCAAGGCTCAGTTGTTGGCGAAGAAGTATAAAGATGCTGGCGGGGGGTACAAAGATTGAAAGCCCCTCAGAAATCACTCAAAGACTGGACTGCGCAAGAGTGGCGCACTAAAAGTGGTAAGCCGTCGTCAAAGACAGGTGAGCGTTATTTACCTGAGGCGGCTATTAAGGCGTTGACCCCCGCAGAGTATGCTGCTACATCCAAAGCAAAGCGTGCAGGGAAAGCAAAAGGTCAACAGTTTGTAAAACAGCCCGCTAAAATAGCGGCTAAGACAGCAAAGTATAGATAGGAGAATTGCATGGCACGATTTCTACGAAACAAAAATGATGGCTTCATCTATGACTGGAGTCCTATCCTTGCAGAAAACCCTCTGTGTGAGGAAGTGACTGAGGAAGAAGCCTTTCCTGAGAAGTTCATTCCTAAGAAACAAAAGGGTCGCAAGACTGGATTGACTTTGGAAACTGAAAGCGTTCCTGAGGAACCTGAGTACGTGAACGAAGACGTTAACGCTGACGCATCTAAGGACTTACCCTAATGAAACTGTCCGCTGTACTTACTGAAGTTCGCAGAGTCCTTCAGGACAATACTGCCCCATATCGCTACAGCGATACATACTTGCTTGGCTTTGCCAATCAAGCGTTGAAGCGTATGGCTGTGTTGCGCCCTGACCTTTTTGCGTACATCGGGACAGTTACATGTACAGCGAACGCAGTTATTCAATCAGCCCCAGCAGACTCTATCCGTGTCATGGAAGTTTTCCAAGTACAGAATGGTAATGGCGTGACTGAGGTCAGCCGTGACTCACTGGATGAGACCTACCCCGGTTGGATGAATGATGCGGCTGGAGCCTGTGTGAATTGGATGCGGCACGTCCGCAACCCTAATCGTTTCTTCATTTACCCTAAAGCCCCCGCTGGGCAGGTGTTGGTTGTAGAGTATTCACAAGCACCTCCAGACTACGCGGCTGACGCAGATGTGGCTTTGCTGCCAGATGCCTACTTCCCCGTTGTTGTTGACGGCACTATCTTCTTGGCAGAATCCGTAGACAACGAGCATGTAAACTCCAACCGTGCTCAGTTGTTCCAACAAACCTTTACTCAGGCTCTCGGCGTAAACGCTCAGTCTCGGACATTGACCGACACTGAGGAAGCCGGACTTGACCCTAAACAGGTGATTTAATGGCTACTCGCACATTCCTCTCTCTCGCTCAACGATTGACACCGAGTGTGCCCGGATGCCCGCAGCCTGTCATTGAGCAATATGTTCGTGATGCAGCCATCGAGGTGTGCGAACGCACGCTGGCATGGCGGTATCAGCAACCTACAATCCGGCTGACTCCGGGTGTCTATGAGTATCCTTACACCAACCCAGCACAGGCTGAGGTTCATGCGTTCCTGACAGTCTCCGTCAACGGAGAAAAGATTGAACCCGCAACGCTTGAGGATGTCCATAGACAATACCCTGATTGGCCTAGCACCGACCCCGCAAAACAGTCTGACCCACGCTATGTGTTTCAGTTGGATGCAGATAACTTTGCATTGGCTCCTATTCCAGACGCTTCGGTCAGTTACGACCTTGCAATGATTGTGGCGTTGAAGCCTATTCGCACTGCCACTGGAATGGACAAGACTGTATTTGATGACCTAGAGAACGTCATCATGCACGGTGCACTGCAACATTTACTTGTACTGCCCAACAAAAATTGGTCTGACCGCGAGTTGGCGGCGTATCATTCTAAGCAGTACTTATCTAAAACCGTAGAGCGTAGAGCACGAGCAAATCTAGGCGCAGGTCGAGCCTCGATGTCAGTGCAGATGCGCCCATTTGCATGAGGTTCATATGGCAGCAGATGTCATCCGATTAGTAGCAGGCGACGAAAGACCGCTTATTGTCCTTACGCTGACGGACGACATTACTGGTACGCCCATTGATTTGTCGCTTTCAACAACTGTTGTTCGAGTGAAGTTCCGCAAGGCTGGTACGACTACACTTTTGTCCACAATAACTTGTCTGAAACTAAGCGGCGGCACTACAGGGCAAGTACAGTTTGGGTTCTCTGGCGGTGTGTTAGATG
>JACCEC010574992.1_pt1 | contig 14111 bp, 13 predicted proteins | sample 7450121 | NCBI WGS metagenome assembly JACCEC01 (sample SAMN15323455, study PRJNA562643) | freshwater metagenome | isolation source: river surface water | place: USA:Blue River Watershed | collected 2017-08-18 | reverse complement strand
GACTGACGCACAAACACATTCCCGAGATCATGCATTGCACGGGTTTGCGTTGTCGCCCCTTGTTTGTGCCGAGCGTGGATCATTTTGCGCAAGGCATGATCGTGCAAATACCGTTGCACCTGGCGTCATTGCCTGGCCAAGTGCGTGCGTCCGATTTGCACGATGCACTGGCCGCGCACTATGCCCAGACCAACGACCTTGCGGACCCTTGCGTGAAAGTGCTGCCCCCCACCGACGATTTGAAGCTCGACGCCACGGCTTTGAACAACACCAACCAAATGGAGTTGCGGGTGTTTGCCAATGAAGCGCATGGACACGCGGTCTTGATGGCCCGCTTGGACAATTTGGGCAAGGGGGCCAGCGGTGCGGCGGTGCAAAACCTGGGTTTGATGCTGGGGGTTTAGTCGTCTTCAGACACACCCGCCACCACCTGCCTGACCACATCGCCTGAAAAACCCCGCGTGGCCAAAAACCGCGCCTGCCGATTGCGGGTGGCGGCGTCGGTGGCGACATGGCCGAATTTTTTCTGCCAGATGGCCAATGCGCGGGCGAGCTCTGAATCTTTCAAACCGGCCATGGTTTCGGCCACCAATTCGGGGGACACCCCTTTGGCCTGCAACTCTTGGCGCAAGCGCATACCGCCCAATTTGCCCGCGCGTCGATGGACCAGTGTTTCCGCCACGCGCGCGTCACTCACCAAACCCTTGGCCTCCAACTGGGCCAAGGCCTGCTCAATGTCTTCAGGGCTGGCGTTCTCGCTTTGGAGCTTGTCTTGCAAGGCTTGGCGCGAGTACTCGCGCTGCGCCAGCAAATTGACCGCCCGGGCTTTGACCGATGGGGTTTTGCCCAGACCCTGAGCAGCCGAGGCCTGCGGTGCAGGTGTTTTGCCGCGCACCAAGCCTGGGCCCGTGATGTCTTCTGAGACGGGTTGCTGACCCCCGCCTTGGATCACCTTGAAAGGCCAATTCACCACGGCGGCCCTCATTTGACGGCTTGCAGTTTGACGTCTTCCACATCAGCTGCCAGCAAGGGGATGCCCAATGATTCGCGCACCTTGTTTTCAATCTCGAAAGCCAACTCGGGGTTCTCGCGCAAAAACTCGCGTGAGTTGTCGCGGCCTTGTCCGATTTTTTCACCTTGGTAGGCGTACCAGGCGCCGGACTTGTCGACGATTTTGGCGTTCACACCCATGTCGATGATTTCACCGTGGCGGCTGATGCCCTCGCCAAACAAGATGTCGAATTCGGCGGTTTTGAACGGGGGTGCAACCTTGTTTTTGACCACCTTGACCTTGGTTTCGTTGCCAATGGATTCCTCGCCCTTTTTGATGGTGCCGGTGCGGCGGATGTCCAAGCGCACCGATGCGTAAAACTTGAGCGCATTGCCACCCGTGGTGGTTTCGGGGCTGCCGAACATGACGCCGATCTTCATGCGGATTTGGTTGATGAAGATGACGGTGCAATTGGTTTTCTTGATGTGCGCGGTGAGTTTGCGCAGCGCCTGGCTCATGAGGCGAGCTTGCAAGCCGGGCAGGGAGTCGCCCATTTCGCCTTCCAACTCGGCCTTGGGTGTGAGCGCGGCGACCGAGTCGATGACGATCAGGTCGACCGCGCCCGAGCGCACCAAGCTGTCGACGATTTCCAGGGCTTGCTCGCCGGTGTCGGGCTGGCTGATCAGCAGGTCTTGCAAATTGACACCCAGTTTTTGCGCGTATTGCACGTCCAAGGCGTGCTCGGCGTCGACAAAGGCGCAGGTGCCGGCTTGCTTTTGCATCTCGGCGATGACTTGCAGGGTGAGTGTGGTTTTGCCGGAGGACTCTGGGCCGTAAATCTCGATGACGCGGCCGCGTGGCAGACCGCCCACACCCAATGCGACGTCCAAACCGAGCGAACCGGTGGACACCACCTGGATGTCCTCAATCGCTTCGCCCTCGCCCAAACGCATGATGGTGCCTTTGCCAAACTGCTTTTCGATTTGGGCCAGTGCGGCTTGCAGGGCTTTGGCTTTTTCGCCTGCGGCGGCGATGCTCTTGACGTTGTCCATGGAAAACTCCTTTAAGGTCAATGGGTTGTGGTCTTCATCGAAACCTGTTGCTAACCACAGGCTGGATGCTTGAACAGTACTTTATCGCAGATTCAAAATCTGTAAAGCCTTTTTTTGGTCAGTTTGCCTTACGATATGAACATGAGCATCAACCTCTTGCCAAGCGCCCAAGATTGGCGGCAAGCCCACCTCGGTCGGCTGCTGGGCCACGCCATGCGCCGCTTTGACGAGCGCGTGATCAGCTTGATGGCGCAGCACATCGACGTGCCACTGGCCTTGGCCCATTTGGCGGCGCGCGACAAGGTGAGCGCGGCCCACATCCACATCACCAGGCACTTGCCACTCACCGGGGCGCGTTTGAGCGACTTGGCCAGCATGGCGGGCATGAGCAAACAGGCCATGGGCGATTTGGTGACGCAGTGCGAAGCCTGGGGCCTGATCGAGCGTTTGCCCGACAGCTTGGACAGCCGCGCCAAGCGCATCGTGTTCACGGAAACAGGACTGGCTTGGGTGCGCGCTTTTGAGCAAGCAGTGGCCCAAGCAGAGAGCGAGTTTCGCGAGGCGGTGGGGGCAGATGTGGCCACCGTGGTCAGCCTGGGTCTGGATGCCTATGCCCATGGCTATCGTTAACCCGATGTGGCCTGTTTGGGCGTCAGAAACCTGAAAGCTGCACCTAGAATGAAAACAAGACGCCGCAACGTCAGGGGAGAAGGTGCATGCGCATATTGATAGCCGAAGATGACCAGGTGCTGGCCGATGGCCTGCTGCGCACCCTGCGCGCCTCGGGCGCTGCAGTGGACCACGTGGCCAATGGCAGCGAGGCCGATGCCGCGCTCATGACCTCGAACGAGTTCGATTTGTTCATCCTCGACCTCGGCCTGCCCAAGCTGCATGGCCTGGAAGTATTGAAGCGCCTGCGCTCACGCGGCAGCAGCATGCCGGTGTTGATCCTCACCGCGGCCGACAGCGTGGAAGAACGGGTCAAAGGCCTGGACTACGGCGCTGACGACTACATGGCCAAACCGTTTTCATTGCAAGAACTCGAAGCGCGGGTGCGCGCACTCACGCGCCGAGGCATGGGCAGCACCACGGCCACCATCAAGCACGGGCCGCTGGTGTACGACCAAGCGGGGCGCATGGCGACCATCGATGGCCGCATGGTCGAGTTGTCCGCGCGCGAGCTCGGTTTGCTCGAGGTGCTGTTGCAGCGCGTGGGTCGATTGGTCAGCAAAGACCAGTTGGTCGAGCGTTTGTGCGAGTGGGGCGAAGAGGTCAGCAACAACGCCATCGAGGTGTACATCCACCGCTTGCGCAAAAAGATTGAAAAAGGCCCGATCCGCATCGCCACGGTGCGTGGCTTGGGCTATTGCCTGGAAAAAATTGCGCCCCCGCCAGCCCCTTGATCTTGCCGCGCGTCTGAGGCACTTGGCATGGTGAAGCTGTTTCAACGCCGCCAAAACTCGCTGTTTGGCGAAATCCTCGACTGGATGCTCACCCCCTTGCTGCTGCTGTGGGCGATCACCTTTGGCCTGACTTGGTTGGTGGCCGAGGGGATCGCCAGGGTGCCGTTTGACCGGGGCTTGGGACACAACGTCAAGGCCTTGGCGGCCTTGGTGCAAATCGACCACGAGCGGGTCAAATTTGCACTACCCCAGCCCGCGCGGGAAATTTTGCATGCGGACGAAACCGATCAGGTGTACTACCAAGTGCTGGGCAGCCAGGGCGAGTACTTGAGTGGCGAGCACGATTTGCCGCTGCCCATGGACGACGAAAAACTGGTCACCAATGAACTGCGCATGCGCGACGACGTGTTGAACGGCATGCCAATTCGCGTGGCCTACATCTGGGTCCGTGTGGAAGCGCCCAATGCCCGCCCAGCGCTGGTGCAAGTGGCTGAAACCTTGGAAAAACGCTCGGTGTTGGCGCGCGAAATCATCCAAGGCGTGATGCTGCCCCTGTTCGTCATCTTGCCGCTGGCGGTGCTGCTGGTGTGGCTGGCGTTGGCCCGCGGTATCCAGCCGCTCAACCTGCTGGAAGAGCGGATTCGGCAACGACAACCTGACGACATGAGCCCCTTGGACGAAAGCGTGGTGCCGACCGAGGTGCTGCCTTTGGTGTCGTCGATCAACGATTTGTTGACCCGGCTGAAAGACTCGATCTCGACCCAAAAACGCTTTTTGGCCGATGCGGCGCATCAACTCAAAACGCCGTTGGCAGGGTTGCGCATGCAAGCCGATTTGGCGCAGCGCACCGATGCCAGCGCCGATGATTTGAAGCAGTCCTTGAAGCAGATTGGCCGCGCCAGCATGCGCGCCACCCACACGGTCAACCAATTGTTGGCGCTGGCCCGTGCCGAGAGCGGCGGCGCACCGATCACCATGCAGTCATGCGACCTGGTGGCACTGACCATGGACGTGGTGAAGGACTCGTTGCCCCGCGCCATGGAGCGCCACATCGACCTGGGTTTTGAGGGTCCGAACCACACCAACAAAGCCGTGATGTTGGGCAACCCCACCTTGCTCAAAGAAATGGTGCGCAACCTGATTGAGAACGCGATCAACTACACACCGTCGAGCTTGGAACATCCTGGCGTGGTGACCGCACGGGTGGGTGGCCATGCTGTCTCGGGTTGGAAATTGCAGGTGGAAGACTCAGGTCCTGGCATTCCAGAGGCCGAGCGCGAGCGGGTGTTCGAGCCGTTTTACCGGGCCCTGGGCACAGAGGCCGATGGCTCAGGTTTGGGTTTGGCCATCGTGCTGGAAATTGCCGAGAAACACCAAGCCAAAATGCAGCTCGACGAAACCCACCCCGGACAGACACCGCCCGGGGCACGCTTCAGCATTTTGTTTCGCCCCAGTATTTGAAGGCTGGTCCAATGGTCCTGTCAGTCGGCCACGGTTTTGTTGAACACCACCACGTGATCGGCCTCTAAGCGGATGCCAATCCACTCACCGATGTGGTGGTCATGGTGACTCGGCACGTGCGCCATGACTTGTTGGCCGCTGGCCAATTGCAAGGTGTACAAAAACTCAGAGCCACGAAACGCCTTGCGCAAAATTTGCGCTTTCACAGGCGCATCGTCGTCGTGCACGATGTCATCGGCACGCAGCAACACATCGCAAGCCTGCGCCAAACCGACTTGGCTTTGCTGCAGATCATCGGCCACGTCGTTGAGCGTGCCCAAGGGTGTTTGCAGGACGACTTGACCGTCTTGCTGTTCCACACGGGCGGGCGCGAAGACCCCATGGCCAATGAACTCGGCCACGAAGCGGGTGCTGGGGCGGTGGTACAGGGTGTAGGCCTCGTCCCACTGGTGCAACCGCCCTTGGTGCATCACACCAATGACATCGCCCAAGGCAAACGCTTCCATTTGGTCGTGCGTGACAAACAAGGCTGTGATTTGCGCTTGTTTCAAGATGTCGCGCAACTCGTGGGCCAAGCGTTCGCGCAAGTCCACGTCCAAATTGGAAAAAGGTTCGTCGAGCAACAACAACTGCGGTTCGGGTGCCAAGGCGCGCGCCAAGGCCACCCGTTGCTGTTGACCACCCGACAATTCGTGGGCCAGGCTACGGCCCTGGTTTTGCAGACCGACCAAGCGCAGCATGTCTTCCACCCGCGCGTCGCGTTGGGCTTTGGGCCAATCAGACAAACCAAACGCGACGTTTTGCCACACATCCAAATGCGGGAACAAGGCATAGTCTTGGAACACCATGCCGATGCGGCGTTGTTCGGGGGGCGTGTGCTGTTGCGGGCTGCTGATGGTTTGATGCGCCATCCGAATCTGCCCTCCTTGGACTTTTTCCAAGCCGGCCACGGCACGCAGCAAACTGGTCTTGCCACAACCAGACGGGCCAATCAACACGCCCATCTGACCCATGGCCAAGGTCAGGCTCACGCCATCGACCGCCGCTTTGGGGCGACCCGGATAGCGAACTTGCAGATCGGTGACTTCGAGGTACATTGAAACCATTGTAGGCAGATCACATGTTTTTGATTTCTGGTTTTCGCTCCCTTGTCACGGCTCTGGTGGCCCTGCCCGTCTTGATGGTGCTGGGTTCCTGGCTTCAATGGGATGCTTTGTCTGCGCAAGTGCTGCGCGAGTTGTCCGACACCGTCTTGCCCGATTACACGGCCAGCAGCTTGTGGCTGTGTCTGGGCGTGAGCCTGGGTGTGCTCAGCATGGGTGGGGTCAGTGCCGTGGCCATCAGCTTGTTTGCGTTTCCAGGGCGTCAGGTGTTGGCCTGGGCCCTGCTGCTGCCGCTGGCCATGCCGGCCTATGTGGTCGCCTACGCTTACACCGATTTTTTGCAGTTCAGTGGCCCGGTGCAAACCGGCTTGCGACAAGCTTTTGGGCTGCAAGGCGCTTTATGGCCCGATGTGCGCAGCCTGTGGGGGGCTGCGGCGGTGCTGAGTTGCAGCTTGTATCCCTATGTCTATTTGCTCACCCGCACCGCCTTGAATGAACGCGCGTCCCAGCTCATGGAAGCGGCCCGGATGCTGGGCGCGCCCTTGCCCCGGCGGATTGCACGTGTGGCGCTGCCGCTGGCGCGACCCGCCATGGCGGCTGGGCTGGCCTTGGCGCTGATGGAAACACTGGCGGACTTTGGTGTCAGCAGTTATTTTGGTGTGCAAACGTTCACGACGGGCATCTACAAATCTTGGCTGGTGATGGACAACCGCTGGGCAGCGGCCCAACTCTCAAGCGTGTTGTTGCTGTTGGTGGGCTTGATGCTTTGGCTGGAGTCACGTGCCCAATCGCGGCTGCGGTTTGTCAACAACAAGGGCGGCACACGCGGCAGCGAGTCGCAGCCCTTGCGCTTGCAGGGTTGGCCTGCGGCATTGGCATTTGTGTTGTGCCTCATGCCGGTGTTGCTGGGCTTTGTGCTGCCCGTGCTGATCATGCTTCACGCCTTGTGGGTGAGCAGTCAGACACAGGTTTTGCCATGGTTGGCGTTTTGGCAATGGACGACAAATAGTCTTTTCTTGGGTGGACTTACCGCTGTGCTGGCCGTGTTGGCAGCCCTGGCGCTGGCCTTCAGCGTTCGGGTTCAACCCAGCTTCTGGCGTCGTGGGCTGGTTCAAGTGGCCGGGCTGGGTTACGCCGTGCCTGGGGTGGTGATTGTGGTCGGGCTGTTGTGGCCGCTCCAGTGGCTGCAATTCCATTGGCCGCAAAGCCAGGCCGGCTATTGGCTGACCGCCACCATTTTGGGCTTGGTGTGGGCGTACTTGGTCCGCTTCATGGCCGTGGCTTTGCAAACCGTGCAAAGCGGCTACAGCCGCCTGTCGATGGCCACCGATGAAACCGCTCGCATGTTGGGCACGTCGGGCTGGTCATTGTTTTGGCGTGTGCACTGGCCTTTGCTGCAACGCTCCACCGCCGTGGCGGCCCTGCTGGTGTGGGTGGATGTGATGAAAGAACTGCCCGCCACCTTGGTCTTGCGCCCCTTCAACACCGACACCTTGGCGGTGGTGGCTTATCAACTGGCCCGTGACGAACGCCTGGGTGAAGCCGCCTTGCCCTCGCTGGCCTTGGTCTTGGTGGGTTTGTTGCCGGTTGTGTGGTTGAGCCGCACCCTGAAAAACCCGCGCTGAATCGGGGTTCTGCGTCGATCAAATGAGAATAATTCCTATTTGAGCTATGATCGGCTTCTCATTTTTATGAATGCGGGCCATGAAAGCACCAATGTTGTCGCTGATTCACCGTTCATTGAGCGGTTTCATCCTGATCCTGGGCACCCTGGCGGCAGCCAGCACGCACGCCGAAGAGCCGGTGCTCAACCTGTACTCGGCCCGTCACTACGCCACCGACGAGGCGTTGTATGCCAATTTCACCAAGGAAACAGGCATCCGCATCAACCGGGTCGATGCTGACGATGCGGGCATCTTGGCGCGCTTGAAAGCCGAAGGCAGCGCCTCGCCAGCCGATGTGATTTTGTTGGTCGACGCGGCCCGTTTGTGGAAGGGCGAGGTGGACCAATTGTTCGCCCCGGTCCAATCGGCGGTCTTGGAAAAAGCAGTGCCCGCGCATTGGCGCGCCCAGTCGCGTCCGGAGGGCATCATGTGGTTCGGTCTGTCGACCCGGGCGCGTTTGATCGTGTATGACAAACAAAGCATCCGCCCCAGCGATGTCGACACCTACGAGAAATTGGCCGACCCCCGGCTGGCGGGCAAGCTGTGTGTGCGCTCCGGCTCGCACCCCTACAACCTGTCCTTGTTTGGCGCTTTGATGGAGCACCTGGGGCCAGCGGCCACCGAAACCTGGCTCAAAGGCCTGGTGGCCAACATGGCGCGCAGCCCCAAAGGCGGTGACACCGATCAAATCAAAGGCGTGGCCAGCGGCGAATGTGGCGTGGCTTTGACCAACTCCTATTACTTGGCGCGGCTGCTGCGCAGCAACAAGCCTGAAGACAAGGCCATCGTCGATCGGGTGGGCATCATGTTCCCCAACCAAGCCAGCTGGGGCACCCACATGAACATCGCCGGTGGCGCTGTGGCGCGTCATGCCAAGCATCCCGAGAACGCGGTGAAATTCCTCCAATACCTGGTGAGCAAACAGGCGCAAACCTATTTCGCTGATGGCAACAATGAATGGCCCGTGATCAAAGGGCTGACCCTGAACAACCCGGCCCTGCAAGCCATGGGCGCAGACCGCTTCAAAAGCGAACAACTGCCAGCAAGCGTGGTCGGCATGAACCAAATCAAGATTCAACAGATGTTGGACCGCGTGGGTTTTCGCTGATGCTCCTCGACGAAGCCCCCATCAACACCGCTTGGCGCGTGTCGCGCGTGCTGGCTGATGGCGACCACCCCGAGCGAGCTCGCCAATTGGAAGACATTGGTTTTTTACCCGGCGAGCAGGTGTCGGTCATGACCCGCGCCATGCCCGGTGGCGACCCGTTGGTGGTGCGTGTGGGCATGTCCACCTTTGCCTTGCGCCGTGCTGAAGCGCGCTGCATCGAAATCGAGCCCGTCCAAGATGCGTGAGCAACCCATTCATATGCACGCCACCGGCCCCTTGGTGGCCTTGGTGGGCAACCCCAATTGCGGCAAAACGGCCTTGTTCAACCTGTTGACGGGCAGCCGCCAAAAAGTGGCCAACTATGCCGGCGTCACGGTCGAGCGCAAGGAAGGTCAGATGGCTTTGCCCAACGGCAAGCACTTGCGCATCCTTGATCTGCCTGGCACTTACAGCCTGTATCCCCGCTCGCAAGACGAACGCATCACCTGTGATGTGCTGATGGGCCGCGCCATGGGCGAAAAACGACCCGATGTGTTGGTGTGCGTGGTGGATGCCACCAATTTGCGCCGCAGCCTGCGCCTGGTGCTGGCGGTCAAGCGCACGGGACTGCCCTGCGTGGTGGCCTTGAACATGTCGGACATGGCGGCGCAACGTGGCTTGCACATCGACACCCAAGCCTTGTCCCAAGCGCTGGGCTTGCCAGTGGTGCGCACCGTGGCGGTGCTGGCCGATGGCGCTGCCGACTTGCGCGATGAACTGGCCAGCGGCGCCTGGCGCAAGCCCACCGATGCCGACATGGCGCTGCCGCCAGCGGCGGACTTGCAACACACCCAGGCCGACCACGAGGCGGTGCAAGCCCTGCTGAAAAACCTCCAGTTGGACCAGTTGCTGCCCGACTTGGTGAACGATCGACTCGACCGTGTGTTGCTGCACCCGGCATGGGGGCCGTTGATTTTGAGCCTGCTGTTGTTCTTGATTTTCCAAGCGGTGTTCAGCTGGGCCACACTGCCCATGGAAGCCATCAAATCGGTGACCGAATGGGCTGCTGAAAGCGTCGTTGCCCTGCTGCCCGACACCTGGTGGCGCAGTCTGATCACCGACGGTCTGATCGCCGGCCTGGGCGGGGTGGTGGTGTTCTTGCCGCAAATTTTGATTTTGTTTTTCTTCATCCTGCTGTTGGAAGAGTCGGGCTATTTGCCGCGCGCCGCTTTTTTACTCGACCGCATCATGGGTTCGGTGGGTTTGTCGGGACGTTCGTTCATTCCGCTGCTGTCGAGCTTTGCCTGTGCCATTCCAGGCATCATGGCCACACGCACCATCGCCAACCAGCGCGACCGCATGGTGACCATTTTGATTGCACCGCTGATGACTTGCTCGGCGCGGTTACCGGTCTACGCTTTGTTGATCGGCGCGTTCATCCCGCCCCGTCAAGTGGCGGGCATGCAGTTGCAAGGCCTGGTGCTGTTCGGCTTGTATGTGGCGGGCATTGTGGGTGCCATGCTGGTGGCCTGGGGGCTCAAGCGACTGACCCGTGCGGGCCGCGCGTCGCGCCCCTTGATGATGGAGTTGCCCGCCTATCATTGGCCCACACTGCGCAACCTGGCGTTGGGGTTGTGGCAACGGGTGCAGATCTTCATGCGGCGCGTCGGCGGCATCATCCTGATCCTCACCTTGCTGTTATGGTTCTTGGCCAGCTTCCCTGGCGCACCCGAGGACGCGACGCGGCCCGCCATCGAATACAGCTACGCTGGTTGGTTGGGCCAAGCTTTGCAGCATGTGTTCGAGCCGATAGGCTTCAATTGGCAAATCAGCATCGCCTTGGTGCCCGGCATGGCCGCGCGTGAAGTGGCGGTGAGCGCATTGGGCACGGTGTACGCCCTGGCCGCCACTGGCGACAACACCGCCGAGCTGCTCTCCCCCATCTTGGCAGGACAATGGCGTTTGGCCACCGCCTTGTCACTGCTGGCTTGGTTTGTGTTTGCGCCGCAATGCCTGTCCACCCTGGCCGCGATCAAACGCGAAACCGGTGGCTGGACCATGCCCTTGGTGACCGCAGGCTATTTGTTTGCACTGGCTTATTTGGCATCGTTCACGACCTACCGCGTCGTGCTGATGCTGGGCTGGGGCTGAGCGGACCTGCGCCGCTGGCGGCTGGCTCAAGGCTTGTCTTGGCGCTGCAACTGCATGGCTTCAGGCCGAATTTGCTCTTCCAAACGCTGGGGCTCACGCGGGTCGTGTGGGGCTGAACCCAACCAGCGCAAATGCCCGCCCGACCAGGCCCAAAACCACAGGTTCAACAGCAGCAACACCAGACAGAGTTTGACGCCCCAAGACTTCATGCCGTCATGCCCAGTCGCACACTGACCTCGTCGCTGGACACCGCCAAGCGCCCATTGGCCGTGTCGATTTGCAGCACACCCTCGGTGTCCACACCCGCGCCCCAGCCTTCCACGCCATTGGACAAACGCAGCGCTTGCCCATGCAGCAAATCGCGCTCGGCATAAGCCGCTTGCAAAGGCGCAAAACCATCACGCTCAAAGGCCTGGATCGCCGCCGCCAATGGCGCGACGAGTTGCGCCAGCAAACCGGGTACGGTGGCTTCAGGCTGCAACGTGCGCCAACCCACGGCGGGGGTGGCCAGGCCCGGTTCTGAAGGTGCACGCACATTGATGCCCACGCCAATCACCACGTATCGCGCGGCTTTGGGTGCGCCTTCGGTCATCACGGTTTCGATCAGAATGCCGCCCAGTTTGCGGGCTTGGTCCAAAGGCCCCAGCCACAGGTCATTGGGCCACTTCAAGCCCAAGCCATGACGCTGTCCCGGGTCGAGGCTGTTCACCAAGCTCAGTCCCACAGCCAATGACAAACCAGACCAGTTGGCCGGGTTCAATGTGAGACCCATGGAGAACATCAGGCTGTCGCCGGCTTGGCCATGCCATTGCCGCCCCAAGCGGCCTCGCCCAGCGGTTTGACGCTCGGCGATCAACAGCAGGGGATGGGTCTGGCCAGCACGGGCGCGGCGCATCAACTCGCTGTTGGTGGAATCGACCTCGGGCAAGCTTTCGATCAACCAAGGGGCGGGCAACAAGTCGTCAGTCCTTGGGCGATAGCAAGGTGCCGCGGCACTGCGACGAGCCGCAACGACAGGGGTATTCGGCCAGCAGGGCGGGGGTGTAGGGTTCGTCGATCACCAAACCGTAGTCGTAATTCAGCTCTTCACCGGCCTTGAGTTTGCGCAAGGTACGGATGAAGATGCGTCCGCCGGCTTCGTCTGCTTCACAATTGGGCTCACAAGCATGGTTGATCCAGCGTGCGTCATTGCCGCCATGCAAGGCGTCAATCACATGCTTTTTGTCGATGTGAAAGTAAAAAGTGTGGAACGGGTCTTGGGGGTCGTGGGGATGGCGCTTGAGCGCTTTTTTCCAGCTGATGACCTCGCCGATGTATTCAATGATGATCTCGCCTTTGGCGATGGGCACCAGGGCAAACACCCCTTTGCCATGCACGCCTGAGCGCCTTACTTCAATGCGTTTGCCACTGGCAGGCGCGGGGATGGTGGAGGTCAAGTGAAAACTCTGGTAAGTTGAATACGTACATGTGCGCGTGCGCGCGCGAGACGACGGATTGTAGACAAGGAATTTCGCATGAGTAAAACATTGGTCATCGCCGAGAAGCCCTCCGTGGCGCAAGACATTGTTCGCGCCCTGACACCCTCTGCGGGCAAGTTTGAAAAACACGACGATCATTTTGAAAACGATCGCTACGTCGTCACCAGCGCCGTCGGTCACTTGGTGGAGATCCAAGCGCCTGAAGAATTCGATGTCAAGCGCGGCAAATGGAGCTTTGCCCACCTGCCAGTCATCCCGCCTTACTTTGACTTGAAGCCGGTCGAGAAAACCAAATCGCGCCTGGCCGCCGTGGTCAAACAAGCCAAACGCAAAGACGTGGACGCCATCGTCAACGCCTGTGACGCGGGCCGCGAAGGGGAGTTGATCTTCCGTTTGATCGAGCAATACGCGGGCGGCAAAAAACCGCTGGACAAACCTGTCAAACGCCTGTGGCTGCAATCGATGACGCCGCAAGCCATCCGCGACGGCTTTGACAGCCTGCGCACGGCCGCCCAAATGCAAGGCCTGGCCGACGCTGCCCGCAGCCGCTCCGAAGCCGACTGGCTGGTCGGCATCAACGGCACCCGCGCCTTCACCGCCTTCAATTCACGCGACGGCGGTTTTTTCCTCACCACCGTGGGTCGTGTGCAAACCCCCACCCTGAGCGTGGTGGTCGAGCGCGAAGAATTGATCCGCAAATTCATCAGCCGTGACTACTGGGAAATCCACGCCAGTTTCGCTGCCGCCGCAGGTGCTTACAGCGGCAAGTGGTTCAACCCAGGCCACAAAGCCCATGCCGACGACAAAGAAATCAAGGAAGACCGTGTCTGGTCTTTGAGTGAAGCGCAAGCGATTGCCGACGCGGTGCGCCAGCAAAGCGCGACCGTCACCGAGGAGAGCAAACCCAGCAGCAAAGGCAGCCCAGGCCTGTTCGACCTGACCACCTTGCAACGCGAAGCCAACAGCCGTTTTGGCTTCTCGGCCAAAACCACCCTCTCGCTGGCGCAAAGCCTGTACGAGCGCCACAAAGCCCTGACCTACCCACGGACCGACTCCAAGCACCTGCCCGAGGACTACCTGCCCACCGTCAAAGACACCATGCAAATGCTGGCCAACAGCGGCATGGGTCACTTGGCACCGTTCGCCAAAACCGCCATCGCCCAGGGCTACATCAAGCCCAGCAAAAAAGTGTTTGACAACAGCAAGGTCAGCGATCACTTTGCCATCATCCCCACGCTGGAAGCGCCCAGTGGCTTGTCGGACGCCGAGCAAAAGCTCTACGACTTCGTGGTGCGCCGCTTCATCGCGGTGTTTTACCCACCCGCACAGTTCATGGACACCACCCGCATCAGCCAGGTGGCCGCATCAGGCAAAACGCACCACTTCAAAACCACCGGCCGCGTGTTGGTCGAGCCGGGTTGGCAAGCCATTTATGGCAAGGAAGTCGACGAGGACGAAGACAAAGAGTCGGGCAAGATCTTGGTCAAGCTCAACGCGGGCGAACAACCCCAAGTGACTGAAGCCGACCCCAAGGGCCTGAAAACCCGCCCACCGGCGCGTTATACCGAAGCCACCTTGCTCGGCGCGATGGAGAGCGCGGGCAAAAACGTGGAAGACGACGAGTTGCGCGAAGCCATGCAAGAAAAAGGCTTGGGCACGCCAGCCACCCGCTCGGCCATCATCGAGGGTTTGTTGAACGAGAAATACATGTTGCGCGAAGG
>JACCEC012343532.1_pt1 | contig 14112 bp, 16 predicted proteins | sample 7450121 | NCBI WGS metagenome assembly JACCEC01 (sample SAMN15323455, study PRJNA562643) | freshwater metagenome | isolation source: river surface water | place: USA:Blue River Watershed | collected 2017-08-18 | reverse complement strand
CCCTGTTCTTTCTCGCCTGGTCCGCAAAGGGTGTATCGCAAAGCCCGATGGAAGTGTTGGCCGTCAAAGTTATTCGCGTTGGTTACCTCATCACCACGATTACGGTCCTACTTCCAGTCGTGATGTATCTAAATCTCCTACCCGGCCACCTCTCGTTGGTTAAGCTCGTCTTCATCCATGCCGTCGTCTCGAGTGTTGTGATGCTTACCCTTTTGATGATCGAAAGCCGCAATCGTGAATTGGCTTTTCAGGAAGCGCAATTGGAGATCCAGCTTAAGGACGTTGCGCTTCAAATTGAGAATAAAAGGCGAGAGGACAAAGAGCGTTTCTTATCGATGATTATTCATGAACTGCGCAACCCGCTCAGCGTAGTTCGGTTACTCACCGACAAGGCAACGCAGAAAGGACAGTCGGTTCATCAGGCTGTCATGGACATGACGCAACTCATCGAACGCGTTGAACAAAGCGAAAAATTGGAAAGTGGCGATTTGTTGATTGAAAAAGAACGTATCGACTTGGTCGGTATCATTCAACGAATGCTAGAGGGTCGACGAGAAGGCATGCGGTGGGAAGTCAGTGGTCCATCTCAAATCCTTGCAAGTGCGGACCCCCATCTCCTCAAAGGAATTTTGAATAACCTCTTTGACAATGCAGAGAAATACAGTCCGCTCGGGTCTAAATTGTTAATTTCTTTTGAAGAGACATCAGGTTCGCAGCCCGAAAACATCATTACCATCGCAAATGAGGTAGACGCATTGCACGCCCCCAATCTCGATCGTATCTTTGAACGCTATTATCGCGGCTCTGGCGCACATCACACGCCAGGGTCCGGCTTGGGCCTTTTTCTTGTAAATGGATGGGTTGAAGCATTGGGCGGCAGAATCAAATGCAGCCTCTCCACCGTCGCGAATAATCGATCTGTGTTCACCGTTGCTCTAAGGTTCGCCGCATGAAGCTGAGCATCGTTGTCGTTGAGGATTATGATACGCTTCGACAAGCAATTTGCAGCGAACTCGCCAATGAGGGGCATGATGTCGTTGGTCTCGCGATGGCCGAAGATATTGATGATGAAATCATCGGCTCTGTTCCTGACCTGTATATCATTGATCTGAACCTGCCCGGAGAAGATGGGCTTAGCCTCGTACGGCGGATCCGCGCCTCTCAACCCGACGCGGGTCTCGTGATCGTGTCAGCGCGCAACGCCGTCGTCGATCGCGTAGATGGCTATAGCGGAGGCGCAGACGTTTATCTGACCAAGCCGATTGCGTTTGATGAATTAAAGGCTGTCATTGATAGCTTGGGGCAACGCCTGTTGTTCAATCGCCAAAGGGAAGCCGAACACCCTGCACTGCGAATGCTCTCATTAAAGCTCGTTGGACCCAACGAAACGATAAAATTGACGCAGATGGAAGCATCACTCATCGCCGCATTTTCTCGAGCACCCAAGCGTGAGTTGGAACATTGGCAAGTGGCCGAGCATTTGGGTGCTGGATCAGACATCAACAAAGATAATGTTGAGGTTAAACTTGTGCGCCTGCGCAAAAAGCTCGCGAAATGCGGCTTTGAGGGCGACAGCATCATCTCACTCCGCGGCGTGGGCTATCGCCTTTGTGTACCCATCCAAGTTCTTCATCAATGACGACTTCTAACGGTTTCTTTGCGGCTTTTACCGGCAGGTCGCCAGCCGACTTGGGAGCCGCTGTCCCTGGCCGAAAAACAGGCCGCCTCTTTGGAAAGCGTCACAACTAGATAAATGGGCGAATTCAGATGTTCGGATCGTGTTCGGATTTTTCATGTGCTTTATAAGCATATGATTTAAATCGATAAATTCATCGACCTGAATATTGCCAAGGTTGGGGTCGAGGGTTCGAATCCCTTCGCCCGCTCCAGTTTTTCGACATTATTGGAACACGCCTATCTATGCGCGGATACGGCCGTCCGTTGTCTTTCGCGGCGGCGTCTGCGCCATCTCTGCTTGCCTGCGCCAGGCCTGAGGCGGCAGATCGTGCTGGGCCGCAAACCACGCGGTGAACGCAGCAGAGCTCGCAAAGCCCAGCAATTCGGCGATCTCCGCATTGCTGCGGCTTGTCCCCGAGAGCTGGCCCCGCGCCACCTCTGCGCGCACGTCATCGAGCAAGGTGTGAAACGTCGTGCCTTCGGCGGCCAGGCGCCGTTCCATTGTCCGCCGCGACAGGCCAAGGCGCGCCGCGACCAGTGGTGCGTTGCAGCGCCTGCCCGCCAGCATCGCGCGCAGCAGGCGGCGGATCCGTTCCGTCAACGACAGGTCGGCAAGCCCCGGAAGCGAGGCGCGCAGTTGCGCCGTATAGGGCCGCAAAGCCGCTTCGGCGAGGAGGTTGGGACGGTCCAGATCGGCAACGGGAAAGGCGATCCCGCTGAAATCTTGAGCAAAATAGACCCGCGCATTGAACGCTCGCTCAAAAGGGCCGAGCCGGACCGGGCGTTGTCGTTCCAGATATACGCCCTGTGCGCACCAGCCGGTGCCAAGCAATTGTCGCAAAATTCGGTGCAGCATGGCGACGGCCACGTCGGTCGCCTGCACTTTCGGTCCGTCCCCGGCGACAACGCAGGCGAGGATTGCCAGGCCGTCATGCTCGGCCAGATCAATGACCAGGGCTTCGTTGTGCAACGGCAGATAGGATATGAAGATTGCCAGTGCGCTGCGGATGTCGGGTTCATCACGCGCCAACAGGGTCACCGGCCCAAGGTTGGAAAAGCCGCGCAGTTCGCTGAGCCGCAATCCGAAATCGTCGGCTCCGGCCAGGTCTGCCGTCCGTTCAAACATCGCGTTAATCGCGCGCGAGGGCAGGCGCCGATCCGGGTCCTGTTCTGCATCGGCGGGCAGCCCAGCCGCGCGCAGTAGCGCAGCCGGGTCCAGCCCATAGGACCGGGCCAGGGCGCTGAACCCAGTGAGGGCGGCAGCGCGAACAGTGGGCGTTTGGCGCATTTCCATAATTGAATGGCGCAAATTCTAAATCAAATCCACGGTTAAATGCTATCTTGGCGGCATAAACCGGAGAGAGAGATGTCCGCCGCCACACCGATTAGCGATGCTGCACGCGCCAGCGGGGCATGGAACCAGGCCTGGGACCAGGCTGCTGCCTTCGATGCCGAATGGATGGAAAAGTTCCTCGATATGGGGACGCATTCCGTCCGCAAGGGGATCATCGATCCCAAGACCTATGAGTTTCTGGCGATCGCCGTCGATGCCAGCTGCACGCACATGTATTCGCCGGGGGTTAAGCGGCACATCGCCAAGGCGCTCGATTTAGGTGCGACCCCGGAAGAGATTATGGCCGTGCTGCAACTGGTTGCCGTGCTGGGCATCCATTCGGTGGCGCTCGGCACCCCCCATTTGGTTGATGAGATGAAAGCCCGCGGGATGCCGATTCCCGCGTCCACGGAGGACTGAACATGCATTTCCTTGACGATAGCCTGCTGCCCGAAAACCAGGAAAAGCTGGTGATCCAAGTCGCGCCCTATGGCCCCCAATGGCTGCCGGGCGACTTCCCCGAAGACATTCCCGTCACGATGGCCGATCAGGTGCAGAAGGCGGTCGATTGCTATAATGCCGGGGCAACCGTGCTGCATCTGCACTGCCGCGAGGCTGATGGCTCTGGCTCAAAGCGCCTGTCGATGTTCAACGAAATGATCGACCGCATCCGGACCGCCTGCCCGGACATGCTGATCCAGGTCGGTGGCTCGATTAGCTTTGCCCCGGAAGGCGAAGGGGCTAACGCCAAGTGGCTGTCCGACGACACGCGCCACATGCTTGCAGAACTGACGCCAAAGCCTGATCAGGTGACCATCGCGGTCAACACCAACCAGATGGATATCTCTGCGCTGATGAGCGCAGATGATATCGCCGGGACATGCTTGACCAACCCGGCCATGTTCGAAGCCTATCGCAACATGTATTTCGAATGCGGCCCGGTGTTCATGGAAGAACATCTGAAGCGCCTCGTCGCCAATGGCATTCAGCCGCATTTCATGGTTGGCGACCTCAGCCAGCTGGAAACGGTTGAGCGGCTGATCCGCAAGGGACATTATAACGGCCCCTTGGTGCTGAACTATGTCGCCATTGGGAGCGGGGCCGCCGGCACCCATCCTGCCGACCTGATCGAATTTGCCCGCCGCGTACCTGATGGTGCCGTGCTGACGATTGAGTCGGTTATGCGTCATGTCGCGCCGTTTAACGCGATCGCCATTGCGCTGGGCCTGCACGTCCGCGTCGGGATCGAAGACAATCTGTGGAGCCGCAAGGGCGAGCGGATGACCTCGGTCCAGCAGGTTGAGCAGATGGTGCGGCTGGCGAACGAACTGCATCGCGATGTCGCGACCGGGCCGGAAGCCAAGGCGATCTACCAGATTGGCACCTTCTATCAGTCAACTGACGAGACGCTGCGTAAGCTGGGATATTCCCCAAATCGCCAGCCGGGCCAGCGCGGGGTGCCGCGTTGGGAATATGCGTGACGTCGATGAAGGGGCGAGTCTGCGTCGTCACGGGAGGCGCACGCGGACTTGGACGGGCGATCGCCACTGCGCTGGGCGCGGCCGGCGGTCGGCTCGCTTTGTGCGACGTTCTGGCGGAGGAACTGGAGCAGACGGCGGCTGACCTGCGTGCCGCCGGGTATGAGGTGTTTGCCGCGCTTTGTGATGTCAGCGACAGCGCCAGCGTCGATGCCTTCTTCGCCCGCGTGGAGCGGACTCTTGGTCCGGTTGATGTCCTGATCAACAACGCCGCCCTGGTCCCCGGCGGGCCAGCGGATGAAACACGCCGCGGCCGCCATTATGCCTATCTGACCACACCAGAGCCACGCACCTCGCTGGGCTTTACCAGCGCAATGCAAGATGCAGAATGGCTGAAGTACTGGGGCGTCAATGTCCACGGCGTGTTCTTCTGCACCCGCGCTGCGCTGCGCCAGATGGAACCGCGCCGCTTTGGCCGGATCGTCAACATCGCCTCGATCGCGGGGATTTCGGCGCTGAGCGCGCATAGCCCACATTATTCGGCCACCAAGGGCGCCGTGATCGCCTTCACCCGCTCCGTCGGGGCAGAGGTGGCTGGTGCAAATATCTTTGTGAACGCCATCGCGCCGGGCGGGGTCGCGACGCCCATGTTCGACGATTACCTTGCGCGGCTAGATCCCGAGGCGCGCGGCCGGCTGTTTCAGATGATTCCAGCCGGGCGGCTGGGGACGATGGAGGAATATGCCGGGCTTGTGCTCTACCTGGCCGGAGACGGGCATTACCTGACCGGGCAGGTGATCAGTCCCAATGGCGGGATGGTTTGAATGGGGCGGCTGGGCGGCATCCATTCCCGATTGGCGAAGGCGGATTTCAGCGCCTGACCCGTTCAAACAGGTCGATCAGTTCATTAAACTTGATTGTCTGCTCTTCGGTGTCGCCCGACGCAATCGCCTCGCGCACGCAACAGGCCGCATGGCTTTTTAAAACCGCGCTCTCCACCTTGGCGAGAGCCGCCTTCACGGCCTGGATCTGGTGCAGAATATCGATGCAGTAGCGGTCATCTTCGAGCATCTGCGCAACGCCGCGCACCTGCCCTTCAATGCGTCGCAACCGGTTAATTGTTCCCACCTTGTCTTTCACGTCGATGCGCCCTCTTGAAATACCCATGGGGGGTATCTTAAATAATCCGCATCAGGCAGGATGCAAGAGATGGACGACGACAAGAGGATCTCCCGGCGGTCCATAATGAAGGGGCTGGGTGTCGGCGCGGCTCTTGCGACCACGCCCGCTTGGGCGCAAGGCCATAACCTAAAGCGGCATGGCGGGCCTGCCATCCGCGTCGGCTTTGATCAGCTCAGCGGTGACCAAATCAACCTTATCGTGGGTGCGGGCGAACGCATTGTGCAGGGCCGGCGCGGGCATGGCGTTGCGGTCAATGGCAGCGTGCCGGGGCCGCTGATCCGGCTGCGTGAGGGCCAGAATGTCGAGTTGAATGTGACGAACCATCTGGATGAGGATACCTCGATCCACTGGCACGGCCTGTTGGTGCCCTTTCAATATGATGGCGTTCCCGGGGTGAGCTTTCCGGGCATCAAGCCGCACGAAACTTTCCGATATGTGTTCCCGATCCGGCAATCTGGCACCTACTGGTATCATAGCCACTCTGGGATGCAGGAACAGTCCGGCCATTATGGGCCGCTGATCATTGATCCGGCCGGGCCGGAACCTGTTGCCTATGATCGCGAATATATCTTGCTGTTAAGCGAGTTCACGCCGCTGCATCCCCACTTCATCATGAGCCGGCTGCGCACGGGAGAGGGCTATTTTAATCGCCAGCTGTCCTCTTGGACCGACGCATATCCGATGTCGGGCGCTGAGCGTCGGATGTGGGCGGAGATGCGCATGCTGCCAACGGATATCGCGGATGTGAGCGCGCCAACCTATACCTATCTTGCAAATGGCAGGGGGCCATTGGAGGGGCTGGAATATCTCTTCCGTGCAGGTGAGCGCGTGCGCCTGCGCATCATCAATGGCGCGGCCATGACGTTCTTTAACGTCCGTATTCCCGGCCTTCCGATGACGGTCATCGCGGCAGACGGGCAGAATGTGCGGCCGGTCGACGTCGATGAGCTGCAGATCGCAACCGCTGAAACCTATGATGTGATTGTGCAGCCCGGCACCGCCGAGGCTTATTCCATTGTCTGCGAGTCCATGGATCGGTCTGGCATGGCGCTGGCCACGCTTGCCAGCCGGCCGGGTGCGCGGGCGCAGGTGCCGGCCCTGAGAGAGCCGCCGCTGCTGACCATGGCAGATATGGGCATGAACCATGGCGACGGCGGTCACGGCGCCCATGGCGGCGGGTCCTCTCACACGATGAAGGGTATGCGCATGCGGGATACCGCACTGCTTCCGCCGGACGTTGAAATCGGCCCTGGTCTCGACATGGTGTCTATGTCCCCCGTCGATAAGACAGGTGATCCGGGGCTGGGTTTGCGGGATGTTCCGCATCGCGTCCTCACGTACCGGATGTTGCGCGCGCTTGAACCGAACAAGGACACGCGAGAGCCCTCACGTCTTTTGGAGCTTCATCTGACGGGCAACATGGAACGTTACATGTGGTCCTTTGATGGCAAGATGTATCACGCGGTGGATGACGTGCCGATCCGCTTTGCCTGGAATGAAAGGGTCCGGGTAAAGCTCGTGAACAATACGATGATGGCGCACCCGATCCATCTTCACGGCATGTTTTTTGAGGTCGTCAACGGCCAACCGCCGGCACATCAGCCCCGAAAAAATGTGCTCGTCGTCCAACCCGGGGCAAGTGCGACCTTTGATCTGACGGCGAATGAGCCCGGCGATTGGTCCTTCCATTGTCATCTGCTCTACCACATGCATGGCGGGATGATGCAGGTCGTCACCGTTGCTGGCCCGGGAGAGCGGTGATGGTCAGCCGCACGATCATCGGGGCGGCTTTGGTGAGCAGCCTGTTCTGCGCTGCCCCAATCCTCGCGCAGCACACAGGCCACCACCCGGCGCCGGGCGCCACTATGCCGGCCCAGCCGCCCGCAGATCCCCATGCTGAACATTATATGCCCGACCCAAGCCAGCAGGCATCCGCGTCGGCACAGGCAGCGGGGCACAGCGGACATTCTGAAACTGGGGCAGATGTCTCTCCCGGACCGATGATGGAAACGCCGCCGCCACCAGAGGCCGGGCGTGGGCCGCCCCGGGCCGCCGATGCTATCTGGGGTGCCGAAGTCATGCGGCAAGCGCGCGCCGTAGAGCATGGCGCGCATGGAAATGTCTCGACACTTTGGGTGCAGGGAGATCGGCTCGAAACGCAGATCCGCCAGGGCAAAGACGGCTATCTCTGGGATTTGCAGGGCTATTATGGCGGCCCGACAAGCCGGATTTGGCTGAAAAGCGAAGGCGAAGGGGCCTTTGGTGAAAAGATTGAGGACGCCGAAGTTCAAGCGCTTTGGTCAAAGGCCGTATCCCCTTATTGGGACCTTCAACTGGGTGCCCGGCAGGATATGGGCGGGCCGAACACAACGCATGCTGTTATCGGCCTGCAAGGCTTAGCCCCCTATTTCTTCGAAGTGGATGCGGCCGCCTTTCTGTCCCATCGGGGGGATGTGACGGCGCGTGTGGAAGCGGAGCTGGATCAACGCGTGACGCAACGCTTGATCCTGCAACCACGCGCCGAGGTGAATTTGGCGGGCCAAGACATTCCTGAACGCGGCATTGGTGCGGGGATCGACAAGATCGAGATTGGCCTGCGGCTGCGCTACGAGTTTGTTCGTGAATTCGCGCCCTATATCGGTATCGAGCAAAGCTGGCGCGTCGGAGATAGTGCCGCATTCACGCGCGCAAAAGGCGAGGATCCGAAGGTGACCAGCCTCGTCATGGGGCTCCGCTTCTGGTTTTGATCATGTTTGTAATGAAGGATTTGCCATGACAATTTTTCGATCGTCTTTGGTCGCTGCAACGTTGCTTTTGGCCTCTTCCAACCCGGCGCTTGCGCATACACAAATTGTCGCAGCGACGCCGGCGCAAGGATCGACCGTGTCTGCGCCACGGACATTATCGCTGACCTTCAGTGAGCCGATGTTGATACAGACGGTGGCTTTCTCTGTGGTGATGACGGCGATGCCGGGCATGGCTGACCATGGAGAGATGGTCATTCGGAACTTCACGCCGGCGTGGTCGGATGAAAACCGCAAGCTCACGCTCAATCTTAAAAAGCCGCTTCAGGCGGGCACCTATGATCTTCGTTGGCAAGCTGCTGGCGCAGACGGCCACCGCATGTCGGGTAAGGTCACATTTAACGTTAAGTGACACGCGCGCCGCGCGCCCCATCGCGGCCCTTCGGGTCACGCATCATGATCTTGAATGGCGCCGCGGTGGGCATCGCGCATGTGCATCTTGTCGCCCGTTCCGGTTGTCATATGAACGGATGCGACGCGCGCGAGCGGCGCATTCAAATGCTTTGCGTGCGGCCTCTGCGTCGTCATTTGTTCGCTGCTTTGCCATTGACTAATGTCTGTGGCTGTGGCTTTTCCTGCCCGGGGAGAGGGTGTTTACACGCGTAGTCTTTGTGCCAAGCCCTCGATATTGCTGCAAAAAGGCTACGCGGATCAGATGACATTTCTATGGGGCTTCATGCTGCTGGCCGCGCCAGCGTCCGTCGCTGCGGCGACGCCAGAAGTGCCGCCTCCCGCACCGTTAAGTGCGGCCAGCGTGCCGCCTTTAGCCAGCCCCTTGGCGGCGCCCGCACCCGTCGAAAAATCAGCCTGCGCATCCGAAATTCCTGCCCTGACGCCGGTGAAGATCAGTCTGGACGCTGAACTTGGCAGCAAGACCAGCACGACGGGGGCCATGTTCCCGCTGCATTTGGCTGAAGCGCTTGTGATCAATGGCTGCGAACTTGTCCCGGCCGGCACCAAGGGCATGGGTGAGATTGTTCATGCCAAAAAGGCAGGCGGCAGTGGCGCCCCCGGCGAACTTGTCCTTGCGGCCCGTTATCTCACCCTTGGCGAGGCGCAGTTGAAGCTGCGGTCGATGCGGATCGCCGTGGCTGGGGCGGATTCCATTCACGCCGTCGACGGCCTGAACGCCGCTTCAGTCATGAGCCCGCTGCCAATTGGTTTGATCGGGTTCGCGATCTCCGGCCGCAACATCGTCCTGCCCATCGGGACCTTGGCCATTGCCAAGACGGCGGCCCCTTTTTCCCTTGTGACGTCCCCGGCCGGGCCGTCGCCGTCACTTGGAGACCAGACCACATCAACAGATCAAGGAGGAGTGAATAAATGATGATGAATGCTCGTAAATGGACAAAGGGTGCGCTGGTTGCGTTTGCCGCCGTCACCATCAGTGGAACCGCACTGGCTGAGCCCAAGGCCCCCGTGCGCATTCCGCCGCCGCCGGCTGGCAAGGGACAGATTGTCTTTTACCGCACGGGGACCATCATGGGCGCAGCCATGGGCTGTTCGGTGAATGAAAAGGGCCAGAAGATTTCATCTTTGGGTTCGGGCCGCTATTTCATTCTCGTGACCGAGCCGGGTCGCCATGAATATATGGTCAAGAGCGAAGCCAAGGACGTGCTGGCGCTTGAGGTCGAAGCCGACGAAACGCAATATGCCCTGTGCAAGATCAAGATGGGCATCATGGCCGGTCGCCCCGATCTTCAGCCGTCGACAGAAGCTGATTTCCGCAAGTCGGGCACGGATCGTCTGGTCGATGCCGATGATATGGGCCCCGGGCCGGGCGCGTTGCGTCCGGACGAAGTCGCGGCTGCCCTGGCCGCCTCTGCACCGCCGGCGCCTGCAACCAACTAAGTCACCTGAAATCAGGCGGGCGCACCCATGGGGGTGCGCCCGTTTGACACCGATGCCCTGCGCCCAGCGTTAGAATCGCGCCGCAATGCGGGGCCACAAGATGCTGGTCAGCAACCCCGCCATAACCAGCAACGCGGCCAAAATCTTCCAACCCTGCATGGCCTCGCCAAGCACCAGCGTGGATGACATCATCCCGAACACCGGCACAAGCAGCGCCAAAGGGGCCACTTGCGCAGAAGGATGGCGCGACAAAAGCCAGCCCCAGACAGCATAGCCGAACATGGTATTGCCCAGCGACTGCCAGCCCACGGCAAGCCATGCGCCGGGCCCGGCCTGGTGCAGGCTGGTGAAGATCGCGTCTGCCCCATCAAAGATGACGGCAAGAACGAAGAGCGGCGGGATCGCAAATAAGCTGGCCCAGACAACATAAGCGAGCATGTTCACCTGTCCCGCAGCGCGCGAGACCATATTGCCGCTCGACCAGCTGATCGCCGCCCCAATGACCAGCGCGATGCCAAGCGGCGTCGTATGCCCATCGGTATGGGTCAGAATGACGCCCAGACCGGCCAGGGCGAGTGCAAGTGCCGCGATCTGGAACAGGCGGACGCGTTCCTTGTGAAGCAGCAGTGAAAACAGGATCGTAAAGATGACCTGTGTCTGCACCACCAGCGAGGCGAGGCCCGGCGTGATATCGGCCTTCATGGCAATGAACAGCAGACCGAACTGTCCGCCCCCAATTAACACGCCATATGCTGCCAGATTGCGCCACGGCACATCGGGTCGCTTTAGCAGCAGGGCCGCCGGGAAAAAGGCAAAACTATACCGCAATGCGGCCAGCAACAGGGGTGGAAAACTGTCGAGTGCGATGCGGATGATTACGAAATTGGATCCCCAAACGGCCATGACGCACACCGCGGCCAGCAGGTGCAGGCGTGGCAAGCCGGGCAGCATCGCCGGCGAAAGGCGCTCAGGCGCAGCGGCGCTCCGGTCACGGTGCTGGTTCATGGCAGATCTGGCCCCTGTGCCCGCCAAAGGTGGCGGTGCGCGGTCGGTTTGCACCCTTTGTCGCGAGGGTCAAGCCAGAGGGCTGCCGGGATCAGCGGCGCCACGGGGTGGCGGGCGCAGCTGGTGATCGGCAAAGAGCCCGTCAGACAGCCATTTGGCCAGCCTATGCCCCAAAGTGTCGGCCGTTGCTGATTGCGCGACACGGCCCAGACATGCGCCCGCGATCAGCCCGGCCAAGGCGTGCGCTTCATCAGGGGCGACCAGGCGATAATGGGCCGTCACATCCTTGCGCCACACCAGCGCGAGATGCGGTTCGATGAGGGGGGAGCGCGGCATATGCGGGGCGAGCGCCGCACTGTCATCATCGTCAAGGCTGACCCATAGGTCTGTGCATGGCGTCTCAACCCAGCGCATACTGACCCCGGATGCCGGGGTGAAGGCGACATAATCCCAGTCAGTCCCTTGGTAATTGGCGGCGGCCAGCGCCTCAAAGCCCAAAATTGGTCCATCGGGTGCGGCAAAGGCCTGTGCCATTGCCCATTCCAGCCAGGCCAAGTCCCCAACCTCTGGATCTTCGGCAAAAAGCTGCGTCAAAAGCGCTGGAAAATCTGTGCCATAGGTATCGAGTGTCCAGCTGGTTGGCGGGTGCGTCAAAATATAGTGTGTCGCCGCAGCCTGAAACGGGTCGCTGCCAACCCAACGCCGCGTGCGGGGAAAGCTCGCCTCAAGCGCCGCAAGCAGACGTCCGCGATAGGCATCGCGATAAATTGCCATGCCCGGCCCCGAAAAACTGGGGGGCGATGCGGCATCCGGTGCCGCGATAAAGTCCCGAAAGCTGGATTGCAGAGCCTTGAGCGTCATGCCGCGTGCAACAACGCCGCGCCCCGCCGGCGGGCTTCCCCCAGTTCATCAAGCAGATCGGCGAGCGGTGGGATCTTGTCGTCGCGTTCGATCATCGTTGCGCACGGCCCGAAACGCGCGATGGCTGCGGAATAAAGATCCCAAACCTCTGTGCAGACAGCGGCATCATGCGTGTCGATCAGCATCCCCTCGGGCCCGGCGCTATGCCCGGCCAGATGGACCTGGCGCACCCGATCCACCGGCAATCCAGCCAGAAAGGCCATGGGATCAAAGCCATGATTGACGCTGCTGACATAGACATTGTTGACATCCAGCAGGAGGAAGCAGCCCGTTTCGGCACAGAGCTGCGCCAGAAAGGTCCATTCCGTCATGCTGCTTTCTGCAAAGCTGACATAGCTGGACGGGTTTTCGATCAGCATGGGCCGTTCCAGCATATCCTGCGCCTGCCGGATATTGGCGATGCATGTGGTGAGCGCCGCCTCGGTATAGGGCAGGGGCAAAAGGTCGTGCGTCGCAAAGCCATCAACGCGCGTCCAGCACAGATGATCTGACACCCAAAGGGGGTCCACCTGCCGCGCCAGAGCCTTCAGCGCAGCCATATAATCCGCGTCCAGCCCGTCTGGAGAGCCGAGTGACATCGACACGCCGTGCAGCGCCAAGGCATGGCGTTCACGCACCGCATGCAAGGTCCGCAGGGGTTGTCCGCCACAGGCCATGAAGTTTTCTGAGATGACTTCGACAAAATCAACCGGCTGATCGATCGTCAGAAAGTCGGCATAATGGTCCCTGCGCAGGCCAAGCCCAAAGCCGGGAAAGGGGCGGATCATGTCGCTCATCATCATTGGGTCCATGGCCTGACTGGGATGGTGCGGGGGCGGGGGTAAACACCCCTGTCAGGCCATGTGATCGGCCTTAGTGGATGTCGCCGATCGTTCCGCCGCGCTTCAGGCACATGTCTGCGCTCAAAGCGTTAAAGCCTTCACCCTTGCAGCTGTTCATGCCCTTGCAGTCATGCTGCGTCGTCTTGCAGTCGGCCGTGCCCTTGCAGCTGTTGACGCCATAGCAATGGACTGTGTCCGTGCCTTTGATCGCTGCCCCAGAGCTGCCTTCAGGGGCAGGGGCCGCATGGGCAAGCGCCGACAGGGCCAACATGGCGGCAGCCGATGCGATACCCGCGCTGGTTTTGACATAGGACATCAACAGTCTCCTTAAAAATGGGTTGGTCGCTGAATGCGCCGGCTCAGGTTCGGCCTTCTTCACCTTTTGGTTACGCTTTCGATGCAAAAAAGCGGTGTGTGTCGGTCAGCCGATGCGCGGCGGGTGTGTAACCAAATCCGGATGTGCCCCGAATTTTCGTGCCGTGGACTGCCGATGGGGGCAGCTCCGAAAATTGGAGAGCATAGGATGACAAACGCAACCATGGGCGCCGCAAGTGCCGCCATCGCACTGGCTTTGCTGGCCGGATCTGCCCAGGCCGCCAACGCCCCAGCCAAAAAGCCGGCCATGGAAAAATGCTATGGCGTTTCAAAGGCAGGCAAAAATGAATGTAAGGCCGGCCCCGGCACCAGCTGCGCGGGCACCTCGACACGCGATTATCAGGGCAATGCCTGGACCTTGGTCAAGGCGGGGACCTGCCTGAAGATCAAAACGCCCAAGGGTCATGGCACCTTGGAACCCCAGGCGTGACGGTGCTGCAACGGCTCCATTCGGCCCATGCAGCGGTCATTGATCGGCTTTCGGGGTCGCTCTCCGAAAGCCTTGTACTGCTGTTCGTCCGGGTGGTGCTGGGCGGCATTTTCTGGCGCTCTGGACAAACCAAGGTTGAGGACGGCAGCTGGTTTCAGCTGACCGAGACAACCCGCGAATTGTTCCGCACCGAATATGCCGGCGTGCCCTTGCCCCCGGAATTGGCAGCCCCGAT
>JACCEC012991471.1_pt1 | contig 14113 bp, 13 predicted proteins | sample 7450121 | NCBI WGS metagenome assembly JACCEC01 (sample SAMN15323455, study PRJNA562643) | freshwater metagenome | isolation source: river surface water | place: USA:Blue River Watershed | collected 2017-08-18 | reverse complement strand
TGATGCGAACAACACAATGGGTGGGGGGGAAAAACCCGAACAAAAGAAAGGGGGGGGGGAAGGACAACGAAGAAAAAAGAACAAAGAACAAAGAACAAAAAAAGAAAAAGAACAAAAAAAGAAAAAGAACAAAAAAAAGAAAAAGAACAAAAAAGAACAAAAAAGAAAAAAAACGAAAACAACAACAAAAAAAAAGTTGGTGGTTCTTTTTTTTTTACAATTTTCTCATCGTTCCTTTTTTTTCTTCGTTGGTGTTTTTTTCCCCCTGTTTCTTTTTTTTCCTTTTTTTTCTTTTTTTTCTTTTGTTTCTTTTTTTCTTTTTCTTTTTTTCCTTTTTTTTCCTTGTTTTCTTTTTTCTCGGAGAGGTGTTTGTTTTTTCTCGCGTTGTTGCGTAGACACATGGACAATTCCTGGTGGCATCAACATGGATTTACGCCCGACGAACGCAGACATGGACGTGGACGTGGACATGGAGGATACGAACACCAATCGAAATGGGGTCGGTACGAACGTGGTCCGAAAAAAGTAAAGTCGTTGGTGTATTCCGCGAAACTCCGGTCAGCGTATTTCGAGACGAGCGTTGAGAAAGAAGACGCGGTTTTTTGTGGCCGGGTGCCGGGACACGCGATCGCGGTGCAACGCGAAGGCGACCTCGGCAGCCGCGACGACACCACGTTTGCGCAATTGCCCGCGGTCGACCGATTCGCCTCCGACAAGCTCGTGGCGAGTTGGACAGTGGCCGTGCGCCGCCAACAAGTCGACCTGGCGCTCGACGCGGCGTACCTGTTGTTGCACGTCGACCCGTCGTCGTTGTTGCAGCGGATGTTGTGGATGTACGCCGAATTGTGTCCGGCGCAATCGATGTCCGTGGTGTGGTGGTTCTGGTGCGCCGTGTCCGGCGAGCACAATTACACGTTCACCGAGCACGACGTCGACGTGGTGATGCGCTGTGTGCACTGGCTGTGCACGCACGGACGCATCATGTATGCGCCAAAGGTGCCCGACGCAAGCGCGTACGCTGAGCGCACGCTGGAACAGACCATGGCGTCGTCGCTCCCCGAAGCCCGGCACGTGTGCGCCACCATGTTTTTGATGGCCAAGCAGTGGGACGACCACGCCGACGTGGCGCAGCGCTTGTGGGACCTGATCCACCGGTTTTCGATCCACCGCAAACCCGAAGTGGTCGTGCTCGCCCAACACACGGGCGACGTGTCGTGGTCCGAATCCATCTCGTCCGAGTCGGCGCTGGCGTGGCTCGCCGATTCCAAACGACGCGTGTGCTCGCCCACTTGGAACGTCCACCACGACTCGATCTGGTTCAGCGCCACGCCAGAATTTCGATCCGCCGTGCTAAACAATGTCAACTCGGTTGTGTCGTCGACGTCGGAAAACGAGGCGATGAAGATGAACGCGGAAGCATTGGATCAATACGTCCAGTTCACGTGCTTGGAACTCAACCCTCGCACCCCTTCCCAGCTGCGGAACATTTACGACATTTTGGTCGCCAACCCCATCCTGTCCGAAACCATCCACTATTGCCTGTACCGCGCACGGTGCAGCGTGTACCATACCCCTGACGCGGTGGCCGTCGATTTTCAAACGTTCGTGTCCGGACAATACGCCGACAAGTGTCGCTGGCTCCTTGACCGAGCGACACGCAAGACCATCAACGATAAACTCCACAGCACCACCAACCTCGACGACAGCCCCGCCGAGTCCGTCAACCAGCCGTCTTCGCGCCCCACGTTTACCTTGCCCACGGCCGCGTCCGTGTATGCGCCAACGCCACAACCATACCCATACCCCAGTTTCTTCTATTGATTCGAGGTGGTTGTAAAAAAATTAAAAAAAAAAAGACTCGTTTGTTGTCATGCTTGTTTGTTATTTTTTTTACATCCATCTATTGGCTAGCGGCTATTCCTACCCATCCCATCCCATCTCATCTAACGACTATCTGGTCCATTCTATTGTTTGTATTCGCTAACGTTCGTCGTGGGTAGCGCCGAGAAGCAGCCGCCGTTGACGATGTTCAAATAGTTTTGGGTGTGTATGGACGCCAACAGATGTTCGTACGTGGCGGCCAACACGCGGAATTGTTCATTCAAGTGCACGTTTGCCTCGGTCAATTGCGCATTGGCTTCGGTCAACGCATCGCGTTCTTGTAGCATGGTTTCGAATTCTTGTTGCAGTCTGTCGTTTTCGCGTTGCAAAGCTGCAATCTCTCGTCTCACACATGCCATTTCGTCCGTCGGCGACTCGACGTTGGCGGTCGGTGCAGCGGTCGGTGCGTTTGCGCGAGTCTCGAGGTGCGAGGGGGTGTCTTTGGTCAAGATGCGGGTCGGGTGGCGCTCGAGGTTCAACCGACGGCGCTGTTCGTCCACGCTGACGATGGACCCGGACACGACGAATTGCCACGGCCGACCGTCTCGGTCGACCCAGTCGAATTTCAAGTCGTGGATGTCCAGGGATTTCTTGGCTCGTTCTTGCTGGAACCGTTCTTGGAACGCGGCCGAAAAAGACAAGAACCGCACCAAATAATTGAAGTATCGCTCGGTTTTCTCGTTGGCCGGTTTGGGCAACGACACGTCGAAGACCGTCCCCACCTCGCCAAAAATGCGTTCTATGTCCTCGGCCGTCATGGACGGGTCCACGTTGGGGATAAACGCGTTGCACACACATTCTCCGAGGGCGGGCTTTCGTCGTGAACTTTTACGTCGAGGCATTTTTGTACGGTATGGGGGGCGCGCGCGAACAAGAAGACGAGGGAAAATGAAAAAAAAAGAAAAAAAAGAGAAAAAGGAAGAAAAAGAAGAAAGAAGGAAACAAAGGGAAAAAAATGGGAAAAGGGCACAAAGGGAAGAAAGTACACCCAACGAAAAAAAAAGAGTGTGGCGTTAAAGTTGTGTTTTTTTTGTGCAACCAAGGATCCATTCCACGCGCTGCGTTTCCCTTTCCCCGCTTTTCCCCACTTTTCCCCACTTTTCCTCCTTTCCTCTTTTTCCTCTTTCTTTTTCCTCTTTTTCCTCTATTTCCTCTTTTTCCTTGCTTCCTTGCTTCCTTCTCCGTTTTCTCTTTTTCCTTGTTCGCGTATCCTTCTTTCTTTTTCGTTATTCTCGTTTCGTCTCGTTTGTTCCCCGCCCTAATACAAAAAATGCGGATGCACATGCCCTTGCGAGGGAATCCCCCGTTGCCCCCGACGCCCAAACGCACCGTGTGTGTGTTTAGCGAACCGTACTTGGACCGGATCACCAAGTGCTACCTGAACTTGTTGACGGTCAGCGCCATGCCCGTAGGTCCGTTGGGAGAACACGTCCACCGCGTGGTGTTTCCGCGCGCGAGTTCGTTGGACCCCCCCGGGCCGTGCACGATCGACCACTCGTGCAAATGGGTCTTGTCGTCGTTTTTGCGCGACGGCGCGGCCACTGCGTGTTGCGGCAGCGGCAGGCGCGAGCCGTGGATGCAAACCGACGAATTCCCCGAATTGTTGTCGTACTTGGTGGAAGGGGGCTATTACCTAGACACCAAGGTCGCCGACATGATGAACCACTCGTCGATCCATTACGCCGGCAAAACCCTCGTGTGCGTGCTCACTTACGTGGGCCACCCCGTGCTGCCGTTGCCTTCGCCTTCGCCTTCGCCTTTACCTTCGCTTTTGCCGTCGTAAGGCGCGCCTTCGTCCACGACGCTGGCGTAGCACCGGAGGCCGTGCGCCCACAGACGGTCGTGTATCTTTCGCTGCGTGCGGACGAGGTCCTTGGCTCGAAATCGGAGCACCGCGTCTTTCGGCTCGGCCTCGTCGACGTCCGCGATCAGCGACGCGGCCACGTTCAGTTCTTGGAGCAGCGACAGCACGACGGTGCGCAGCGTCGGCCAGTCGTACATCCACGGCACGTCGATCACCAGCTCGGCCACCGCTACCGATACTGCCACGGCCGGGTCGGTCGTCGTCGTCGCCGTCGCCGTCGTCGTCGTCGTCCACTCTCCTTCCGCCGTCGAACACGCAAGGGACGTTGCATGGTCGAACAGTTCGGGGTGCGCGTCCAACGCCGCCACCGCTTGGTCGACGACGCCACTCGACGGATTCAAGGCTCGCGCAAAATACACGGCCGCGTAGTTTCGGCACAAATACGGGTAGGCGGCGGCGGCCGACGCGACCAGCGAGAAATGCTCGGCGTCGACGATGTCCGAGCACACCAACCCTTTGCACAAGTGGTGCGCGGCCCACGCGCGCGCGACCGGGTCCGCGTGCTCGCGCTTGCTCGCCTTTACGACCCAGTTCGACATGACGATGCCGAGGTGGGACTGGCACAACGTGCACAAGAACGCAAACACGCGCACTTGCGCGTTGGGGCGGTGGGTCAAGCCGTCGACCATGCGCATCAAGGTAAGCACCACCGAGGATTGCGTGATCTGTCGCTGGAACCTCGGGCGCGAATGCGCCACCACGTCGAAGGCGCGCACCGCCCACAACCACGCGTCCGACGTCGACGCGACAGCGTGGTTGTGGTAGTGCAAAATCGTCGACAAGGCGTTGTAAATGCCAGAGTCGAACAACGCGTGGTCGAGACCGTACTCGTTCGCGAGCGTCGTGTCGGCCAACGGGTATTTCAGGGCGCCAAACGCCTGGCATCCGTCGATCACTCGGTTCGCGCTTCTCGCGTGTTTTTTCAACCACGACGACAATTGCTTCAAATTTTTCGAGGTCGGGCACAACACCCACTCTTGGTCCAACGCCGCGAGCATTTGTTGTGGGTGTTGTTTGTTGTTTGTCGTTTGTCGTTTGTCGTTTGTCGTTTGTTGTTTGTCGATTGTTGTTTGTCGTTTGTGGTTCGTTGTTTTTTCTCCCTCCTCTCCCCCCCCCCTGCAAGAAAAACAAAAAACAATCGAACCACCGACGCCAAAAACACAAAAGAAGTGGGTTTTTTTTGATCTGTTTGTTCTCGCGGGTCGTGCGACGCAACGCAACGCAACGCAACGCAACCAAGCCCCCCTTTCCCCCCAGTGTTTGCTCCTCGGAATTTTTTGGATACACGGACATGGGCACGCCGGAGGAATGGGCGGACGAAGCGTGGTTCGCCGACGTCGAACAACGGTTCGGCCTGAATTTGCGCGAGCAAGGCAACGTGGTCGCGATGACGCAAGACGAACGCGCCGAAGTCGTGGCGTTCCTCGAGCACCTCAACGACCAAGAATGCATCGCCGTGCGCGTGGCGCACAGCCAGTTGCGCACCTCGTACGATTTGGCGTTGTCGCAAGGCTTCGAAGCGTTCCGCGCCGGGTGGCGCGCGCGCACACAAGAACCCGCCGACTGGTGGGACCCGCAGCAATGGCAGGGGCTGTGCGCGTACCTCGAACGCAAAGACGAGTGGCAGCGAGCGCACAAACCCTCGGCCCCGGCTAAACCGGCCACTGCGACCGCCACTGCGACCACCCCCGAGACAAACGCAGAGCCCTCCGGGTACCGGTGCAAGCTCTACGATTTTTGGGTGCGCGACGTCGACCGGACACCGCCGGCGAACGAAGACGACGACGAGGATCCAGACGACGACGGCCGCACGTGGCCGCGCAAAAAAGCCGACCGCAAAGACCCGTACCGGTACGTGGTGGAGATGTTCGGCGCGGACGAGCAGGGCCGCGGATACTGCGTGACGGTCACGGACTACTACCCGTTTTTCTACGTGCGCGTCGACGACACGTGGACCGACCGCACGATGGACCTGTTCGTGCTGCACCTGAAGCAGCGGATGAACGCGGGCAAACGCCGGCTGCGGCGCGACGTCGACCTGACCCTCGAGAGCAACCACGGGTACTACGGCGAGTCCATCCGCAACGCCCAGTTGGTCCGGTCGGGCACGCTCTACGGGTTCGACAACCACGCGCAGCACCAGTTTGTGCGGCTCGAATTCGCCAACGTCAAGGCCCTGAACAAGGTGCGCGACTTTTGGTACAGCAGCCGCGACGACGGACACGAGTTGCTGCCGGAGGGCTACGTGTTCCGCCGCACGCCGACCTTTTTGTACGAGAGCAACCTGATGCCGCTGCTGCGCTTTTTCCACCTGCAGAACTTGTCGCCGTCGGGGTGGGTCGAGCTGCCGTTCCAACACACCACCGAGGACGAAGAGCCCGCCACGTCGTACGAATTCAACCTGACGGTGTCCGCCGAGCACGTCGTGCCCCTGCCCGATTGCCGCGCGCACGTGCCCTTTTTGCAGTCGGCCTTCGACATAGAGTGCATGAACACCCTCGGCGATTTCCCGCTGCCCGTCAAGACCTACTCCAAACTCGCGCTGCAATTGGTCAACTGGGTCGAGCGCCACCCGGCGGTGCGCGGCGCGGCCCTCGCCGACGCGTTGCGCCAGCAACTGCGCATCGCCTTCGAACACGCGCCCTCCTGCGCCGACGACGACGTGCAGTTCGTCGAGCCCAAAGAACCCGTGGCCGCCGACGACCTCGAGGCCTACATCGACCGTTGGCTGAGCGACCCCGTCGCCGCGCACGACCGCCTGCACACCGCCGAACACGCCAACCAACGCCGCATCGAACACTTTTTCGAAGCGCAACACCGGTTGCTGTCCGCCCGCGGGCCCAACGACGACAACGCCGACCGCGAGGACGGAAAACGTGAAAACAAAGACGGCGAACACAAAGACGACGGGGACACAGACGAGGATGTGGACGAAGACGAAGATGGTGCGCGAGGGCGCGCGTGGATGGGTCCGGAAGAGGAACAAGAACGAGACACCGACCCCGAGGGGCGACGTCGGGACGCCGCCGACTGGTCGTTGCCGTTCGCGCACCGCGACCAGACCGTGGTCGACGTGTTGCTGAGCGCGGGGCTGACGAAAGACGCCAAGTGCCGCGAACTCGGGGCCGCGCTCGACGCGGTGTTCCCGCCGCTGCGCGGCGACACGGTCACCTTCATCGGGCTGTCCCACATGCGGTACGGCGAGCCCGACCCGTTCGACGGCGTGTGTTTCGTGCTGGGCACGTGCGCCCCCGTCGACACCTTGGCCCACGCGCGCGTCGTCGAGTGCGCGACGGAGCGCGACTTGCTGCTGGCTTATGCCGAGGAACTGCGCCGCTCGGGGCCGCACTTCCTGACCGGCTACAACATCTACGGGTTCGACTACCCGTTCTTGTTCAGCCGCGCGCAGGAACTCGATTGCGTCGAGGAGTTCTTGCAGATGTCGCGGGTGCACGGCGAGGTCTGCGGCACGAAACACCCGCGCACCGGCGAGTGGTCGATCGAGCAGTCGAGCATTCAGTTGGCCAGCGGGCTGCACGAGACGCAGCGGGTGCGCATCCCCGGCGTCGTGCAGATCGACCTGCACCAGTTTGTGCGCCGCGCCAAGAACTACGCCAGCTACAAGCTCGACCACGTGATCGGGCAGATCATCTCCGACGACGTGCAGCGCGCGACCTACGACGCGGAGGCAGACGTTACGACGGTGGTGTGCAAGAACACGGTCGGGCTGACGCGGGGCAGCAGTGTGGTGTTCGAGGAGTTCTCGCACTCTTCGTACCCGTACGCGGACGGCGCCAAGTTCGACGTGTTGAACGTGGGCGTGTGCGAGGCCAACAAGAAGCTCAAGTGGTTCGCGGTGCGGGGGTGCGTGCGCAAGGGCGCGCTCAAGCTGTCGTGGTCGCTGGCCAAAGACGACGTGTCTCCGAAAGACATTTTCCGCCTGACCGCGGGCAGCGACGCCGACCGCGCGGTCGTCGCCAAGTACTGTCTGCAGGATTGCCACGTGCTCCAGTACCTGTGCAACAAGGAGGACGTGATCACCGGCACGGCCGAGATGGCCTCGGTCTGCAGCGTGCCGATGGACGCCGTGTTGTCGCGCGGCATGAGCATCAAGCTGCACAGTTTCCTGGCGAAGGAGTGCCGCGCCCACGGGCTGCTGATGCCCGTCGTGCCGCACGGCCCGGAGACCGACGCGTACGGCGGCGCGGCGGTGCTCGACCCGAAGAGCGGCATGTACTTGACCCAGGCCGTGATCTGCAACGATTACGCCTCGCTGTACCCCAGTTCGCAGACCAGCGAGAACTTGTCGCACGACACCAAAGTGTGGACCAAGACCTACGACCTGGACGGCACGCTCGTCCGCCTGTGGGGCAACGAGGCGTACGACCACTTGCCTGGCCGCACCTACGTCACGCGCGCCTACCCCGCCATGCGCTGGTTCGACCGCCCCTCCGGGAAAGGCCGCGAAAAGCGCCAGGTGGGCATGGTCGTGTGCCGCTTCATCCAGCCGCTCCACGGCGAGCGCGGCATCTTGCCCACGATCATCTTGAAGCTGCTGCGCATGCGCAAGCTCACGCGCCAGCAAGCCGCGGCGGAGAGCGACCCCAACTACAAACGCGTGCTCGACGCGCGGCAACTCGGCTACAAAGCCACCGGCAACTCGCTCTACGGCGGCTGCGGCTTCCGCTGCAGCCCGTTCTACGACATCGACGTCGCCGCGTGCACGACCGCCATGGGCCAGGACTTTTTGGTGTACGGCCGGCGCATCATTGAGGAGTGCTACTTCCGCCGATGGTGCCGCGTCCGCACCGCGCAGTACGCCTTTGTGCGCACGTGCGCCGAGTACGTATACGGAGACACCGACTCGGTCTTCTACGTGCTCAACGCGCACGTGGCCAAGGCCGCGGCGACCCACCAAACCGAGTACACGGCCTTGCGCGACGAGGACTGCGTGCCGCTGGTCGACAAGCAAGCGATGCGCGAAGTGTCGATCCAGGTCGGCCACGCGGTCGGCAAACTCGCCGCACTGTGCCTCAAGTTCCCGCACGATTTCGAGTACGAGAAAATCTACTACCCGTACTTTTTGTTCAAGAAGAAGCGCTACCAAGGCATCAAGTACGACGCCGACCACCCGGAAGGCGTGCGCGACGGAAAGGGCACGGTGATGCACCGCCGCGACAACGCGCCGATCGTCAAGGACGTGCAGGGCGGCTGCGTCGACGTGCTGCTCACGAGCCAAAACGTGGTCGAGGCGGCCCAGTTCTTCGAGGCGCAGGCCAACGCGCTGCTGGACGGACGGTGCCCCATCGAAAAGCTCACGCTGACCAAGGCGTTGCGCAACGACTACGCGGTGCCCGCCGCGCACAAAATCCTCGCCGACCGCATCGGGCAGCGGGACCCGGGCAACAAACCCACCGCCGGCGACCGCATCCCGTTCGTCTACGTCGTCGTGCCCCCGCCCCCCGCCGGCACCAAACAGCTCCAGGGCGACCGCATCGAGACGCCGGCCTTCATCGCCGAGCACCGTCTGCCCATCGACTACGCGCACTACCTCACCAACCAACTCATGCGCCCCCTGCAGTCGCTCTTCGCGTTCGTCGTGCCCGAACTGTGCGCCTGGAAGCGCGCCCCGCAAGTGCTGCAGAAAATGAACGTGGCGCTCACCAACGCGGAACGCACGTGTCGCGCCCGGTACTTGCCGTCCAACCAGACCCCGTCCCCCGAACAACTCGCGACCTTCCGGGAAAAGTGGCAGACGCGCATCAACGACATCCGCTTCCGCGCCGTTGAAACCTTGCTGTTCGCGCCCTTTCTGCGACGGTGCGAGCACGCTCGCAAAAAGCTGCGCGCCATCGACTCGTTCTTCGCCCCCGTGTCTGCAGCCACGACGAAAACAACCACGAACGACGTGGACGAACCAGACGACCCAGGAACAGACTGTGAACACGAGAACGAAGGAACATCCGCCAACAGAAAACGAAAAGAGAAAGAAAACGAATCCGCCTCGAAAAAGGAACCAGAAACGAGACACGGACTCGGAGAACAAGAACAACAACTAGAACAAAAACAAGAACAAAAACAAGAACGAGACGTCGACGTGCGATCAAACTCGAAAACGATGTCCAAAAAACGAGAACATCCCATTACTTGCGCCGTTGGCGTCGACGTGGCGCCCAAACGAGTGCGCACCATCGACAGTTTTTTCGCGCGGAAAACGTAAGTAAAGTGTTTGTGTAAAAAAAACAATCCCATTCACACACGAGGCATTTTTTTCTTTTTCTTTTTTTTCTTACTTGGTTACATCGTCGGCGAACCGGTGTTGCACGTACACGGTCATTTCGTACAAACTACACGACTGGAATTCGTTGCGGCGACTGGGGATGTGACTGGGGTGAACAATCGACCGGTACGCGTTCAAGCGTTCGGTGATTTGCGCGCGAAACGAGACGGTGTTGTCTTCCACGTACGGTTCGACGAACCCCGTCCATCGCCAATACATCCACGCCGACGCCCACACTTCGCACCGACCGTCCGCGATGTACAACGTCGAGCATTCGAGTGGAAACGAATCGCCCACCCACCTATCGTACATGTTGGGGGAGGGGGGGTTTTTTGTTCAAGATGCGGGTGGGTGGTGGTGGTGGCCTGCCGTCTTTTTAAGTTGCGTACCCGAGCATATACAAAGGACTCGTTCGAAATATTGGCCCGATCCATAGCGCTCGACCCGCGATTGTTTTTTGCAACGGTGACAACGCGGGAGGGTTCCGCCTATACCGATTGAAAAAAAGAAGAAGAAAAAGAAGAAGAAGAAGAAGAAGACATCTTTGATTTACGCCAATTACCTTTCTTTTACAAAAAACCCTACACCTCGGTTGTTTGTCGTAGCCTCATTCTTGCTCGGCATTTCACCCAATCGTTGGCGTTGGGTTCGGCCAGTCGCAGGATAAAGTTCAGACGATGTTCGTGGGGGGGATACCCGTTGGACGGCATCGGCATCGCCCACTCCACGTAATGCTTTGTCGACGGAAACCTGGTTGCGTGCAAGTCGGATTGGATCGGATTGGATCGGATCGGGGGGGGGGAATCAACAGCGCGTGACCACGAGGTATCTGTAGTTAGTCCATTCGATGTACGACAATGTACAATAGCGTGCATCGTCCGCGTGTCGGTTCAACTCCAACTGAACGCGCAGTTTGCGAGCATTGAATACGCTGTCATCGTTGGTGTTTGCCCGGTGATGTTCGGCGTATTCCCACACTTCGCGCCGACACTGGTCGAGTTCGGAGACGGTCCACAAAGCGCGGCTCAATGCGATTTCATGTTCGTCCTTGAAATTGGGGTTCGATAAGTTGTTGATGAGCAGTTGTCGACCGCCCAGTATTTCTTGACCGCCGCGGATCCACCGCGCGTAAAAAAAAGTCGACCCCATGTTCGTGCAATCCGTGGTCGGCGGTGTGCGTTTAAATCGTTGACGCACGTTGTTCAACGCCGCGGCGATGTAACGGAATCGTAATCGGTGAACCGTCCCCAGTATTGGTAGTCGCGGCGCTCGGGGGGACGCGTGGTCACGTCGACCGCGAACCGGTTATACAGCGGGTGTTCGTCGAAGGACAAATCGCGTGCTGACCACAAATACCACGACCCCGAGTGATGGGCGCTCACCCATTCGACGTATTCACAATGACGATCCTTTGTCTCCACGCGGTGCAATTCCTCCAACCAGCAGGGACACGCATAGTCGGTTTCCATCTCGCCGTTTTGTGGAGTTAGACCTTCCCATTCAGACTCGTCGACAAACTCGTAAAACATCCACCGCATGGAATGAATGGGCCGCATTTCGTTTTCGTAAAAGGGGGAGGAAGGGGGGGGTAAAGTTTGTTTGATTCTTCCTTGTTTAAATCCAAAACCAACGAAAGGAACGTCCTTAGTAGTGCTGAAAAAGTTGCGTGTTCACGTCGACCGCGAACCGGTCCTCGTCGATGCACAACCCCTTGTCTACCCAAACATCCCCACAACAACCTGCCTGCACCCACTCGTCGTACTTGAACCAAAGAGCATCTTCGTCCTCGTAGTACAAGTCCATAAACCATTCGTGACATGCAAAGTCGGATTCGAACTCGCCGTCTTTTGAATACAAGCCTTCCCACGTTAGCTCGCCGACGTACTCGGAAAACATCCAACGCACGCGAGGAGTAATCCGCATTTCAACGTTCGTTTGATTGCTCGATTCCTTGCTTCCTTTCTTCCCTGCTCCCTTGTTCGTTTTCCTATGTTCAAGTTCGAAACAAATATATACCGGCGGGTTCCTTACCTCTTTGCCTCACCTACCTATTTACTTAACTACTTACTTACTTGCGTCCTTGTTCGCTTTCCTCCATTCGAAACGAATATATACCGGCGGGTTCCCCATTGATCGAAGCGGCACGGCTCGTCCGCGCACATGTGTCCAGTGTGCGTTCCTCGTCGATCGTCGAAAAAAACTTGCAGTTTTCCACGTCTTCGTCATCCCCTCGCAGATGAACTCGGAACCCCATTTACCACATGCAATGCGCGTGCCGCATGAGGGTCTGTTTTTTTTAATGCTAATTCCACCGCCGATTGACGATCGGATACCCCAGTGGGTAGTACGTCGTCGTGTCTTGGCCACGGTATCGGTCGTACGCGCTGAAACACCGACCGGTGTACACGTCGACTTCGAACCTCGGCACGTGATCATAGCGAGAATCTACGCACACGATTCCCATGGTATACGTGTTGTACCCATCTTTGTCCCACCACGCACGCAGATCCTTGCGGACGGTTTGAACGTCATTGCTGCGAGTATGCATCACCAACTCGTTGTTGTCAGTGCGCAACGGGTTTATCCACCGCACATAATGTTTGAGTTTCATGGTGGGGCTGAGGGGAGGTTAGGGTTGCGTCGTGTTAATATACCCTTTCTTCATTATCTTTTTTATCGATCGATGCATACGTCCACCTCGAATCGTTGCACGCGGGGGGGGGGCGTAACATTCGAGGTGCATGGGGGGGGTTGGGTGTTCGTCCGTTCGTTCGTTCAAATCGGAACGCGTGTGCCAATTCGAACGTCTGCGCCGAACAGCGTTTTGAACGAATCCATGCCGGTCGAGTATTGGTGGTGCGCGTAGTCGCACCGGGCGGTGTGCACGTCAACGTCCAACCGACGCACGAGGCCGTCCTCGCGCACGATTAACAAATACGACATCGCCGGGGGCAGGGCCGGGGAATGCATCCACCATTCAGACATACGTTTGTGCGTGGATCGTTCGTCGCTTCGAAACGGCAAACGCCCCGAGCAGCCTATCCACCGATTATAATGACGTTCGTGCAGTGACCACCGATGTTCGAGCATTTGTTGTTTTTTCCGGGCAAGTAGTTCGAGGTCCATTTAAACCCTTTTTTCGTCGGGTCCTGTCCGCCGTGTATTCAACCCAAAACCAAACCCAACCCAACGCCGACAAAAAAACAATGTGCTTGTAATAACCTCGTTTTAACTACATTGACCAGTCATTCGTACGACACATCGCTACACAGTATTACACTACACTACACTACACTACGCTACGCTACGCTACGCTACACTACACTACACTACGCTTCTTCGCACCATTTGTTTTCTTCTCGTACTTGCGCTTCTTCTTCGGGCGTGAAATCGCCGACGATGTTGAACTGCTTGCGGATTTCCTCCGGGGTCTTGCCCTTGATCAGGCTGGCGATCTTCGCGCACGACAAATCCAGCAAGGGCTTGATGTCCATATAATTGGCGGCCAAGACTATCTCGAACAACTGTTCCTGCTCCACCGCGATGAAAGTTGCATACCACTCTTGCACCAGGTCCGCCATGTTCGGGGATTTCAACGGCTAAAAAAAAAGAAACAATCGTTTATTCATTTGTTTGACGACGCGAAAGTGCAATCGATCACCTTTTCGAGTTCGCGCATCGGGTCGGACGCGTGATACTTGGCAAACTCGATCACTTTGGCCAAGATCGTAGCTTTGACGTTGGGCAACGGAATTTCCTGCTCTTCGTCCTTGTCCGATTCGTCGTCGATCATCGTTTTCACCAACTCGGACAACTTTGCCGCCGACAACGGCACGACGAACGCTTCTCCTTCTTGAGACACCAATTTCACATTCTGGTCGTCTTCGACCTCAACGTTCTCGTCGTGGCTGCTGCCAGTGCTATCGCTAGCGATCCCTTCGTCGTTTTCCGCCATGTTGTTGTCGTTGTCCAGATGCGCAAAACAAAAAGAACGACGATGCGACCATGCGATGGTGAAAACGATGAAAAAAATGTGTTTTGGTTTAGGGGGTTGTTTTGTGTGTTAAAAGAAGGGTGGGGGGGGATGT
>JACCEC010384438.1_pt1 | contig 14115 bp, 8 predicted proteins | sample 7450121 | NCBI WGS metagenome assembly JACCEC01 (sample SAMN15323455, study PRJNA562643) | freshwater metagenome | isolation source: river surface water | place: USA:Blue River Watershed | collected 2017-08-18 | reverse complement strand
TGTCGACCCGTGCGACGTTGGCGCAGGCGGCGAGGGGGAGGACGGCGAGGACGGCGAAGAGACGGTTGCGCATGGGTGCTTCCCTGGGGTGACAGCATGGAAACGCGCGACCGCGCTGAAGCTGGAGGGACCGATCGGGGTATCCTTCGAAAAGTTTCGCTCGCCCCCGTGCCGGAGACCGTCCCCATGCGAAAGCCCGCCGCTCACCGCCTCTCCCTCCTCGTGTCGTTGTGCGCGGGCGTCGCGTGTGGAGACACCAGCATCAAGCTCGACGACCCCGCCGAGCCCGAGGGTGGCGATCTCGGCGGGGACAACGCGGGCGACACCGCGGGCACGCTGGAGCCCGGCGACTCGGGCGGCCGCGACACCGCCCCCGCCGCGACCCCCGCCTCCTGCGCGGAGGCCCGCGCCGCCGACCCCACTGCCCCCGACGGCCCCACGACCCTCCACGTCGGCGGCGACCCCGCGCGCCCCTGGACCGCGTGGTGTGCGGACATGGCGGGGACCCCGCGCGACTACCTCACCCTCGTCGCGGGACCCGACGCGAACTTCTCGCAGTACTCCGTGGGCGGCCGCGTCGGCACGCGCACGCGCTACACGCGCGTGCGCATCGACCCCGCGACCTTCCTCGTGGACATCTCGGACCCGACCTTCGCCACCTCCGAGGGGGGCTTCGAGGGGAACGGGGCCTACGTCGCGTCGATGCCCTACGCCGTCGCGATGTCCTGCGACAACGCGGCGACGGGCGTGGGGAACATCGACCTCACGGGGACCCCCTTCCGCGTCGCGGAGGGGGACTTCTTCGTGGGCGGCTACGCGGCCAGCGGCACGGCGACCTACAGCGCGTCGGGGCAGGCCGTCGCGCTCGTGGGTGGCGGCTACTGCGGGTGGATTGGCCCCGACGCCGCGCTCTACAACCCCGTCAACGACACGGGCGGCTTCCTACTCCAGCTCGTCTACCTCCCGTAGACGACCGGGCCCGGGGTCCAGGGGGCCACGCCCCCTGGTGGGGCGTTGCGGGGTGAAACCCCGCCCCAAGAACCCAGGGATCTGCACCCCGAGCGGGGCGCGCGAAGCTACGCGATGGTCACGTCGCCGCAGCGGTAGACGTCCTGGATCGCGTGGAGGAGCGCCACGCCCTCGGCGCGGGGCTTCTGGAAGGCCTTGCGCCCGCTGATGAGGCCCATGCCGCCGCCGCGCTTGTTGATCACCGCGGTGCGGACGGCCTCGGCGAGGTCGGTCTCCCCCGCGCTGGCGCCGCCGGAGTTGATGAGCCCGACCTTCCCCATGTACCCGTTCGCCACCTGGTAGCGGACGAGGTCGATGGGGTGATCCGTCGAGAGCTTCGTGTACATGCGCTCGTCGAGCTTCCCGTACGCGGAGTTCCCGCTGTTGAGGGCCTTGAAGCCGCCATTGTTCTCGGGGAGCTTCTGCTTCACGATGTCGGCCTGGATCGTGGCGCCGAGGTGGTTGGCCTGGCTGCCGAGGTCCGTGGACACGTGGTAGTCGACGCCGCCCTGCTTGAAGGCATTGTTGCGCAGGTAGCACCAGAGGATCGTGCCGAGGCCCATCTCGTGGGCGGCCTGGAAGGCCGTGGAGACCTCCTGGATCTGACGCGTGCTCTCCGGGGACCCGAAGTAGATGGTGGCCCCGATGGCGGCCGCGCCCATGTCACGGGCCTGCTTCACGCTCGCGAAGAGGACCTGGTCGAACTTGTTCGGGTAGGTCAGCAGCTCGTTGTGGTTGATCTTCACGATGAAGGGGATGCGGTGCGCGTACTGGCGCGCGCACATCCCCAGGACGCCGAGGGTGCTCGCCACGCCGGAGCACCCGCCCTCGATGGCCAGCTCGACGATGTTCTTCGGGTCGAAGTAGTCGGGATTCTTGGCGAAGGAGGCGCCGGCCGAGTGCTCGATGCCCTGGTCGACGGGGAGGATGCTCAGGTAGCCGGTGCCGCCGAGACGACCCGCGTCGTACATCCACTGGAGGCTCCGCAGGACGTTCGGGCTGCGGTCCGAGTACATCCACACGCGCTCGACGAAGTCCGGACCCGGGAGGGCGAGGCGATCCCGGGAGATCGTCGTGCAGGTGTGACCGAGGAGGGACTCGGCGTTCGCGCCGAGGAGGGACTGGATCTTGGCGTAGTCCATGCGGGGCTCCGGAGGTGGCCCGTGAATGTATGCAGCTTCGAGGCGGGGCGCCCCTGCGCCGTGGCGCGACGGCCCGAACGAGGGGGCACCGGCCCACCCCTCAGGGTGCGGGCGCGCTCCCCGGCGGCGGAAGCCCGGGCAGGACCCCGAGGTCCAGCGCGAAGAGCACCTCTCCGAGCATGCCGAGCAGCCAGTTCCCGTAGGCCTCGTACACCCCGAGAGAGAAGAGCGCGAGCTGGAGGACGAGGAGGAGCCCCCCGAGGAGGACCCCGCGGAACGCCCAGTCCCGCGTGCGGCCCGCAGACGCGCCGAGCGCCGAGGGGAGGGCCCCCGATTCGACGCGCTCGACGGCCTCGTCCGCGAGGTACCACGCCCACAGGGACAGGAGCGTTCCGGGGACCCCCGTGAAGCAGCACGGCCCCGCGAGGTTCAGCACGAGGGCGCCGAAGGCCATCCAGCGCGCCCGGCCGAGGTGGTCCCGCACGGGCGGCGGCGGGGGCGCTGCGCTTCCACCGAAGAGTTCGTCGAGTTCGTCCGACATCAGCGGGTGGTCCCGAGGAGGCGGCGCAGGTCACGCTCCCAGCTCGCAGCAGCCTCGGCGTTGGCGACCACGCCTCCCTCGACCGTCTCCAGGACGCCTTCCTCGGCGAAGGCCCGCGCGGCGTTCTCGAGGTTGGCGAGGCTCAGCGCCTCCGGACGGTGCAGCTCCTCCGCGGCGAGGAGGGTCTTCCCGAGGGTCAGGGCCTTCCGGGGGAGGTCCTTCATGCTCACGGGGGCGGTCTGCTCGCGCGCCGTGCGCACGAGGAGGAGGTAGCTCTCGAGGAAGTTCGCCGTGAGGTTGGCGATCTCGTCGAGGCGCCGGCGGTCGGCGATCTCGGGGAGGCCGTCGGAGTCGGGCGGGGCGAACGCGCCGTAGGCCACGAGCGCCTCGATGGCGCGACGCTCGAGGGTGTCGGTGTCGGCGTCGGGGTCGAGGATGAACTCGTAGCGCAGGACGAACTGCTGCACGCGGAAGAGGCGCGCGACCTCGTCCTCGGCCTTCGCGTTCGGGCGACCGGGGATGGGAACGCCGTTCCACGTGGTGGAGACACCCGAGTCGACGACCGAGCGCATGGCGGCCGCGAAGTAGGCCGCCGGTGCGAAGGCGTGGAGGAGGGCGTTCTTGTAGTACTCGAGCGTCACGCGGCGTTCGGGGACGACCTTGTAGACGACCTCCGTGCCGTCGGTGACGCGCTGGAGCTGCTTCTCCGCCACGAAGCGCCCCAATGCCTCGGCGAGGATCCCGTCGAGGTGGTCCATCCCGGCGCCCTCGCGCACGTCGGCGGCCGCGAGGAAGGCCCGCAGGCGATCGGCGCGGGCACGGAGCTCGGCCTCGCGCACGCCGCCCCGCGGGTGGGCCAGGAGGGCGAGCGCCACGAGCGCCGTCGGGAGCGCCACGGCTTCGGCGTTGATGTGGTGGAGGATCCGCTCGCCCACGCTCATGAGCGCCTCGTTGCGACGCGCCCGGCTCAGGGTGCCCCAGTTCGGGAGGTCCACGAGCTCCCGCGCGCGGAGCGGCTCCCCCACGCGGAGGTAGACCTTCCCGTACTGCTTCGTCAGCACGCCCGTCGCCTTCACGACCTGCCCGACGTTCTCCTTCTCCTTGCGGGCGCCCGCGAGCTCGCGCGCGTAGGCGCGCTCCTCGGCGATCTGCTCGTAGCCCACGTAGATGGGGAGGAAGGTGACGTCCCGGTCGGGGCGCGACTCGGAGGCCGCATCCATCACCATGCCCAGGACCCCGAGCTTCGGCGGGAGGAGCTTCCCCGTGCGCGAGCGTCCGCCCTCCAGGAAGAACTCGATGGGGACCTCCTGGCGCATCAACTCCCGCATGTACGCGGAGAACACGGCCGGAAAGATGCGGTCCCCCGTGAAGCTGCGCTTGATGAAGAACGCACCCCCGCGCCGGAAGATGGCCCCGAGCGGCCAGAAGCTCAGGTTCTCCCCCGCGACGATGTGCGGGATGACGATGTCGTGCTCGTAGAGGAGGCTCGAGATGAGCAGGTAATCGAGGTGCGAGCGGTGGCAGGGCACGAGGACGGGGGCCCCAGCGCGGAGGGCCTCCCGGATGCGCTCGAGGTCCTGCGGGCGCACGTCGATGCCGCTGTAGATCCGGTTCCAGATGAGCCGGCACACCAGCGCGATGAAGCGCACCGCCGTGAAGGAGAAGCGCGCCGCGATGTGGTCGAAGGTCTTCTCTACCTTTCGGGTGAGCTTCTCGACGGGCTGCCCCGTCGCCGCCGCCTCCTTCGCGATCAGCTCCTGGAGCCCCTTCCCCTGGAGCACCTGCCGGCGGATCCAACCGCGGGGGCGCGAGCGCGGCCCGCGCACCACCTGCGCCTCCCGGTAGAGGTAGCGACGCAGGACGAGGCGCAGGGCCTTCACCCGCCGCGCCGGTGTCTCGTCCTGCACGCGCGCCGCGTAGTCGAGGAGCGACACGGGCTCGCCGACCTGCACGAGCGCGTCCCGACCGCCGGTGCCCTTCGCGAGGGCGATGCGCTTCCCGAGGATGCCGGGATGGTCCTCCGTGCCCAGGCGGAAGCGCCCAACCTCGGTGCGCGCCGGCTCCGGTGAGCGGTTCCACAAGACGACGATGGGGACGACCTGCACGGGCTGCTCGCACCGCACCTGGGCGTCGATCAGCGCGGGGAGGACGTCCGCGTCGGGCGTGCGGAGCATGCTCTCGCGGGGCGGAAGCAGGAAGACGCAGGTGGGCGCTCCGCCGGCGATGGTTCCAGCGAGCCAGCCGCTCGCGACGACCTCGGGCAGCGTGTCCTGCGGTGGAGAGCGCACCCACGCACGCCAGGCGTCCCCCACGGGCATCCACGGGCGCGCGTCCACGCCGTTGGTGTAGACCGGGAGGGGGAGGTTCTGCTGGACGAGCACGTGGTTCAGCGCGAGCCAGTCGAGCCAGGAGCGCGTGTGGAGGACGTAGACGAGAGGGCCCCGCGCGGCGGCAGCCCGGATCCGCTCCGCCGCGTGGTCTTCCATCGCGAGATTGCGGAAGAAGACGGGCATCCCCGAGAGCCGGTAGAGCGGTCCAAAGCGCGCGAGCATGCCCGAGTGCCAGGAGCTCGCGGGCACGGGGGGGACGGCCGGGGCCACCGCGTCCGTCGAGGGCGTACGGACCTCCGCGCTCATGCGCACACCCTCCCACGACGCGGGGCGTGGCGGGAGCACGGGCACAGCTGCGACGAGACGGGCATGCGGGCGAGGGTAACCCACGGGGCGTTAGATGCAGGCGACCCCGGAGCGCCCATGCCCCCCGCCTTCACCTTCCGTGACATGTTTCCTCTCGCTGCCGACACGACCCCCTACCGAAAGCTCGACGTGGGCGGGGTCTCCGTCGATTCCTTCCGCGGCCGCGACGTGACGGTGATCGAGCCCGATGCCTTGAGCGCGCTCACCGCGGCGGCGATCCGCGACATCTCGCACCTCTTCCGGCCCGGCCACCTCCAGCAGCTCCGGAACATCCTCGAGGACGCCGAGGCCAGCGCGAACGACCGCTTCGTCGCGCGGCAGCTCCTCCAGAACGCGAACGTGAGCGCCGGGATGGTGCTCCCGAGCTGTCAGGACACCGGCACGGCCATCGTCATGGGCAAGAAGGGTCAGGAGGTCTGGACCCCCGGGAACGACGAGGAGGCGATCAGCCGCGGCGTCTTCCGCACCTACACGGAGACGAACCTCCGCTACAGCCAGCTCGCGCCGATCGACACCTACGAGGAGGTCAACACGGGGAGCAACCTCCCCGCACAGATCGACCTCTACGCCACCGAGGGCAACGCCTACAAGTTCCTCTTCATGACGAAGGGCGGCGGGTCGGCCAACAAGACCTTCCTCTTCCAGGAGACGAAGGCGCTCCTGAACCCGAAGACGCTGCTCCCGTTTCTCGAGGCGAAGATCAAGAGCCTCGGCACCTCCGCGTGCCCGCCCTACCACCTCGCCATCGTGATCGGCGGGACGAGCGCGGAGGCCAACCTGAAGACGGTGAAGCTCGCGAGCGCGCGCTACCTCGACGGGCTCCCCACCCGCGGGAGCGTCGAGGGGCACGCCGTGCGGGACGTGGAGCTCGAGGCGCAGGTGCTGGAGATCACGCGGAAGCTCGGGATCGGCGCGCAGTTCGGCGGGAAGTACTTCTGCCACGACGTGCGGGTCATCCGCCTCCCCCGCCACGGGGCGAGCTGCCCCGTGGGCATCGGCGTGAGCTGCTCGGCGGATCGTCAGGCGAAGGCGAAGATCACCCCCGAGGGCGTGTTCCTCGAGGCGCTGGAGACGAACCCCGCGCAGTACCTCCCCGAGCCGACCGAAGGCGATCTCTCCAGCGAGGTCGTCCGCATCGACCTCTCGCGCCCCATGGACGAGGTCCGCGCCACCCTCGCGAAGTACCCGATCAAGACCCGTCTCTCCCTCTCGGGGACGATGATCGTGGCGCGGGACATCGCCCACGCCAAGCTGAAGGAGCGCCTCGACCGCGGGGAGCCGCTCCCCGACTACTTCCGCTCGCATCCCGTGTACTACGCGGGGCCCGCGAAGACGCCCGAAGGCTACGCGAGCGGGAGCTTCGGCCCGACGACCGCGGGCAGGATGGACGCCTACGTCGAGGCCTTCCAGGCCGCCGGCGGGAGCTTCGTCATGATCGCGAAGGGGAACCGCAGCAAGGCCGTGACCGAGGCCTGCAAGAAGCACGGGGGCTTCTACCTCGGGAGCATCGGCGGACCCGCCGCCATCCTCGCGCGCGACAACATCCGGAAGGTCGAGGTCCTCGACATGCCGGAGCTCGGGATGGAGGCCGTCTGGAAGATCGAGGTCGAGGACTTCCCGGCGTTCGTGGTGGTCGACGACAAGGGGAATGATTTCTTCGGGTGAGAGGAGTGTCCGACCCGCTGCGGCGCTGACGTGAGCGGGATGCGTGCCCCCGCGCGCGCGCCCCCTCCCGTCGGAGTTTCCCCATGGCCCGCACCCTCCGCCCCTACCAGGCCGAAGCCCTCGCAGCGCTGCGTCCTGCCATCGGTCCCCGCCAACTCGCGCTCCTCCACATCGCGACGGGGGGCGGCAAGACCTGTGTCGCGAACGCCCTCGTCGACGAACACTTGCGCGCAAAGCGCACGAACCGCGTCCTCTGGGTCACGAAGGACGGGCCGCTGCTCGACCAGGCGCTCCTCGATCTGGCAGCCCATCACTCCGCGTGGCAGAACCAAACGGGCCGTATCGGAGCTCCCCAGACCACGGAGGCGCTGTGCGAGCGACCGGAGGACCCCGGTGCGCGCGTGGTCTACACGACGCTCCACACGCTCCGGTCCCGTCACGATCGCGATGAGCTCGAGGCGTGTCGTCCCACCCTCATCGTGTGGGACGAGTGCCACTGGGCCGACAGCCAGACGCTCGGGCGCTGTGTCCGGGACTTCGCGCGCATGCGGGGGGCAGCGCTCCTGGGCCTCACCGCGACCCCCCGCGCGCCGGAAGGGAGCATCTTCCGGAACGGCCCGGTCTATTCGAAGCCCTACGCCAGCCTCGTGGAGGAGGGCCACCTGGCCCGCCATACCATCGAGACTGTGAAGACGAACGTCCGCTGGGCGCCGCGGATGGGGATTGCCGGGGACATCACGCAGCCGAGCATCGACGAACTCGCCGCGAGTGCGTCGCGCAACAGGAAGATCCTCGCGCAGTACCTCGAGAACCGCGATCGCTACGGCAAGACCCTCGTGTTCGCGTGCGGCATCGACCACGCCAACAAGCTCGGGAAGATGTTCAGGGACGCCGGGGTCCCGTGCGAAGTCCTCCACCAGGACGTCGCTGACAGGAAACGCGCGCTGCAGCGCTTCCGCGACGGGAAGGTGCAGGTACTCGTCAACGTGACGATGCTCACGCACGGGATCGACATCCCCAGCATCCGGACCGTGTTCCTCTGCAGGCCCACCGCCAGCGAGATCCTCTTCATGCAGATGATCGGGCGAGGCTCGCGTCTCGACCCCGCGGACGCGTCGAAGCGGACCTACACGATCGTGGAGTTCAACGACAACCTCGAACGCCACGAGCATCAGCTGGTCACGACCGCCACACGGTTCGGCATGCCCGCGAACGCGGAGGCGGCGCGCGCCCGTCCCCCGCGCGCCCCCACACGTGACAAGCACGCCTTCGACCCGGACGCCGGCCCGCTCTACGTCCCCGCAACGCCCGACCTGCCCGAGGCGCTCCGTCACCTCTGGTACCGCCAGAAGCAGACCTTCGGCGTGGAGATCGAACTGACCCGCGATGGCTGGCAGGCAGAGGGCGTCGACGTGTGGCTCCACACGGCCGAGGCCCTGCGCCAGGTGCTCGTCGGGGTCCTCGGGAAGGATCTCGTGGGGGAGCGTCCGTGCGGGTACGGTCAGGCCAAGTCCGACACCGTCTGGAACGTCGAGAAGGATGGCAGCTGCGGATGGGAGATCACCACCCGCATCCTCGAGGGGGAGGCGGGCCTCATCGAGCTCGCGCAGGTCTGCCAGGCAGTCGACGCGGCGCTGACGCGCCTCGGTCTCCGGGTGGCACCCTCCACGGGCCTGCACGTGCACCTTGCGTGGAAGCAGGCTGCACCGCGCCACCTGCCGCGCCTCCTCCAGCTGGTGCGCCTCTTCGAGCCCGGCCTCGGCACGCTGGTCGCTGCGTCCCGGCTCCGCGCCTTCGATGGCATCAACTACGACCACGAGGAGCCCAACGACTACGCCGCTCCCATCTCGACGCACTTCCCGGCGAAGCTCCTCCGGACGGCGACGGGCACCGACCTGATCGCCCTCGCGTGCGCGGACGAGAGCAGCAAGTACGGCACGGTGAACCTGCGCCCCCTCGCTACGCTCGGCACCGTCGAGGTGCGCATGCACAGCGGCACGACGGAGATCGGCAAGATCGCGCCGTGGATCAGCCTCTGGATGCAGCTGCTCTGGGAGGCCGAGCGCGGTTCCCGTGTCGTGCCCGCGACCGCGGACGTGGAGGTCATCACGCCCGATGTCGACATCGTCCAGTTGGCGCAAGCATGGCTCGCCGACGGCCGCTCGCCCCCTTTCTCGCGGCGCCTGATCGAGCGGCGCGCGCAGATCGTGGAGCAGTGGCGCGTGCATCCCGACCTCGAGGACTGGCTCGCCCACGCGCTCCACTGGACAGGAATCGACCTCGATCCGCTTCCCGAACCGACGACCGCGGCGCCGGGGAGCATCGCCGAGCGCTTCCGCGTCTACGCGGCGACGGCGCCCTCGCACCCGCGGAACGACGACCTTTCCTCGATCGAGAGCCTGTTGATCCGCCTGGAGAGGGAAGGCCTCCTCCGCAACGCTGTGCTGGAACGCGGGAGCAACGGCTGGGGTCACGTCGTCGCCGATCGCCCGGACGGACGCGGTCCCGTGCTGCACCTGTTCCGCACCCCCAACGCGAACACGTGGGTGTACCGCCGGGTCCCCGAAATTCCCGGCTACACGGAGCCGAAGCCCGGCCTCTACGACGCCTTCGAACCGCAGGACCCCCGCCTCGAGAGCGCTCTGCGCGCCGTCCTCGCGCCGCGCTGATCGACCCGCCGTCGTGCAGCCCGCAGCGACGAGGGGCTCACCCCCCCGACGGTCGCCCCGGTCCCCGCGGCCCCCGCGGTACCGGCTTCGCAGGAGGCGGCGGCTTCGCGCGGGGCGCAGGCGCGCTCACGCCCGCCGGCTTCGAAGGGCGCGACGCCGCGGGCACTGCGGACGGGGACGGGGCACGGGAGGGCGCGCTCGGGCGCACGGCGGGTGCCTTTGCCGCGCGGGGGGCCTCCGTGGGCGAGGTCGGCAACGCCGACGCTGGATCGGGCTCCGCCACGGGACCCGGGGTCTCCGCCTCGCATCCCCCCTCCCCGCAGTCCTGGCAGACCCGCACGCGCTCGTAGGGATCGTTCGCGAAGGTCCAGGGGACGACCGTACGGACGGGCGTCCCCCCCGCGACGGAAGCCGCGATCCAGTTCGCGTGCAGGTTCGCGCCCCCCTCCGAGGAGTACCCCCGCGGGAGCCACGGGAACGGGGGCCGCGCCACCCCCTCCCACGCGACACGGTTGCAGCTCACGTCGATGGGCTGCGGCCAGGCCTCGCGGGGCATCGCGACGAGGGTCCCCGGCGCGGGGCGGCTCCCCTCGTCGATGGCCCGCCACCCCCGGCTCTCCATCTGCCACTGCCAGCCCCAGTGTCCCGTGAAGACCCCACTCCCGAGGCGCGCCACCTGGTTCGCGAGCTCCTCCTGCGCCCGCGCGCTCCGGTCGTCGTCCGCCGCGAGGAGCACGGCCAGCGTGAGCTGCGTCGCGAGGAGGCGCCGTGTCCAGCGCTGGGTCGGGAGGCAGAGGAGGACGGCGGGCAGGAAGGGGAGCCAGTAGCGTGCCGCCGTGAAGCGGAGGGTCAGGAGGAAGAGGGCCCCGCCGATCCACCAGGCCCGCAGGAAGCGCTGGTCGCGGGGGTTCTGGTCGAAGACGCCCTCCGCCGCGAACGCCGCCCCCAGCGCGGCCCCGCCGAGACCCCCGAAGGCGGTCGCCACCCCGCCGAAGGGGGTCGCGGCCAGCGCCCCCACGAGCGCCCCCATCCACGCGGCGGGCTTCCACGGGAAGATGGGCAGCGCCGCGGCCCCGCCCAGCATGCACGCCAAGGCGACGCCCTTGTGGGCGACGTCGAGCGGCGCGTTGGCCACCGACTGGAAGCGCCCCATCGCGAGGAAGTGGATCGCCCCGTAGGCGTGGAGGTCGTGGAGGACGAGGAGGCCGAAGGGGACGAGCGCAGGGAGCGCCAGGAGCGGGGAGCGTCCCCGTCGGACCGCGTACCAGGCGAGCAGTCCCACGAGGGGGAGGGCGCTGTAGCGGAAGAGGGCCGCCGCCCCGAGGAGGATCGCCCATCCCGCGGCGGGGCGTTCGCGGTCCACGGCGTGGATGAAGCCGCCCAGACCGGCCACGACACAGGCCAGGAGCGGCGCGTCGGGGAGGAGCGCGGGGGTCGCGAGGAACACGAGGGGGGAGGTGACGAGGAGGAGGGCGCTCCGCTCGGCGTCCCCCGAGAAGCGCTGCCCGAGCTTCCACATCCCCCAGAGCATGAGCCCCAGCCACGGGAGCATCCAGATCCGCTGCACGGCGACGTGCTGGTCGACGACCGGTGCCAGCCACCACGCGATTCCCGGGGGGTTCGAGAGGACGTCGAAGGCGCGCTCCTCGACGCCCTGCCAGTTGATCCGCACGTCGTGGGGGCGCCAGGGGTCGAGGGCCGCTCCCCGCGCCAGGGTCAGGAAGTTCGCCTCGTCGTAATGGGGCGGGCGCGCGAGCCACGGGGCCTGCAGGAGGACGAGGGCCAGCAAGGTGAGGAGGGAGTTCCGGGTCAAGACTCCGTCATGGTCGCACATTCACCGGGGCGGTGACCACCCCGCGGGGAGGAACCACGCCATCAGGCCGGCGAGGAGCGCCAGTCCGAGGACCGCGAGGAGGCTCCGCGCGCTCCCGTCCCCGAGCGCCCGCAGGCTCGCGCGGGGGTGCGCGAGGAGGGCGGCGGCGTAGAGCGAGACCGGGGCCTCCAGGGGCACACGGTAGCGGCTCAACCCCGCGAGGACTCCGATGGCGGCGGCGTGGTAGAGCACGACGAGCCCGGTCGTGGCGTCGAGCCAGACGCCGTCGGAAACGGGCAAGGTCGGACTCCCGCCGGCGATGGGAGCCTCGTGCGTGCGCGGGAGCGGTGCGACGCCTGGGACGGGAGGGGGCCCGCCCCCTCCCGTAACGCCCTCCCCGGAGACACTCGGGCGCGACCCGTCCGTCGTCGGCGCGCGCCGTCCCGCCCAGGCGGCCCACCCCGCGGCACCGCCGAGCACCCCGAGCGCCGAGAAGCCCACCACCGTCACGACGATCGCCTCCACGAGGAAGGCCGGGAGGCCGAGCTCGGGGCGCTCCCGGAGGTGGCGCGTCAGGAAGGTGTGCGGGTGCGCGAGCTGCGCGAGGCGAAGGGGAACGCGGCGCAGGAACGCCTCCGGGTGGGCGGCGATCCAGGCGCGCCCGGCGGCGACCTCGCAGGCGTCCTGGCGCACGACCCGTCGCGGGGTGGCGCAGTGGGGGCGCCCCGTCGCAGCGACGGCCTGCATCTCGGCCTCGTCCCGCACCCCGTTCCCCCAGTCGAAGGTCATGGGGGGGAAGTCGTTGTTCCCGAGCCACATCATCTGACCGAGCGTACGGTCGCTCACGACGAGCCCCCCGAAGCGGTGGGTCGCCCACGCGCTGTAGGGCGCGACGACGGCCACGCTCGCGAGCACGCACGCCGCCGCCGCCGCCCACGCCGCGCGGTCCCGCCAGCGCCGCCAGAGGAGCCCCACCACGAAGATGGGCAGGATGGCGACGGCGACCCCCCGGAAGAGCACGCACAGGCCGACGAGGGCGCCCACCCCGAGCCCGGCGAGGCCTGCCGACACGCGATCGCCGCCCCTCCCGTCGTCTCCTCCATGCGCGCGTGCGCGGGCATGGTCGATGGCCGTGATCCCGCCTACCAGGAGGAGCGTGTAGATCGTCTCGCTCCACTGGCTCGCGCTGTAGAAGATCATCGTGGGGTTGAGCGCCCACGTCCACGCCGCGATGCGGGCCGTCGGGCGGTCGAAGCGCCGCTCCCCCAGGCGATGCAGGAGGAACACGATGGCCGCCGAGGCCAGCGCCTGGGTCACCTGCACGCTCGCGGGGAAGCCCGTGAGGAAGCCGTGGATCGCCATCAGGGTCGGGTAGCCGGGGGCCCAGAGCCAGCCCTTCATCGCGACCATCCCGTCGCCCTGCACGATCCCCTTCGCGAGGGCCTCGTAGACGCATTCGTCGCGCACGCAGGGCTTGTCGATCCACGCGAGCGACAGCGCGAGGCGCAGGACGACCGCCACGAGCATCGCGGCGCGGAGGACGGGGTCGTTGCGCCACCAGCGCGGGTTCATGGGTCGCTCACGAGGGTCCAGAGGCAGCCCACCCCGTAGCGCACCGAGCGCCCGAAGGGGATGGACTGGACGCTCGCGTCGTAGCGCACCCGCACGGGCGCCTCCGCGATCGGCACGCCCCGGCGCAGGAGCCCCGCGAGGAACTGGTGATCGAAGAGGTAGTCGTCGCTGAAACGGTCGAGCGGGAGGGCCCGGAGCGCGGCGGCGGTGTAGGCCCGCGCGCCGGTGTGGAGCTCCGTGTGGGCTGCCCCGAAGCGGAGGTTCGCGGCGCGGGTGAGGGCCCGGTTCCCGAGGCGTCGCCAGCCGGGGATCACGCGGGGGTCGGCCAGGAATCGGCTCCCCAGCGCGGCGGCGGGGGGGAGCGTGCTGGAGCAGGGAATGTGGGAGCTTGGGGCGGGGGGTGTCCCCCCGTTCCACGTCGCCCGCACGCCCCCGGCCGAGTCGGGTGCGGACGACACGGTCGCGCGGCGGTCGACCGCCCCTCCCGCGTGCGGCGCATCCGTCGGCGACGTGGACACCAACGCCGCCGTGAGCGCGAGGGTGTCGGCGGTGTCGTACTGCCCGTCCCCGTGGAGGAGCACGACCCGCGCGGCCCCCCCCGCCAGCGCCGCGGCGTAGCCCGACTTCTGGGCCCCCCCGTAGCCGCGGTTCCGGGCGTGCCGCACGAGCTCCACCCCACGTCCGAGCGCGGCGTCCAGCGCTTCCGCCTCCAGCGGGACAGCGCTCCCGTCATCGACGACGATCACCGCGCAGCCCGCCGCCTCCGGCAGCGCCCGCAGCTCCGCGAGCACGCGGAGCACCGTCTCCACGCAGTCCTTCGCGGGGATGACCACGGCCGTGTGACCCTCCTCCCTGTGCCTCTGCGCCTCCGTGAGCGCCCCTCCCCTTTCCGCCCGAGCCCCCAAACCCTCCCACCCCGACCCGCGCAGGTCCTCCCAGCGCACGCGCCCTTCCCACATCGCCGCGAGCATGCCTGCGTCGTCGAGGGTCCACCTCCCGCGATCGCCGG
>JACCEC012270726.1_pt1 | contig 14116 bp, 12 predicted proteins | sample 7450121 | NCBI WGS metagenome assembly JACCEC01 (sample SAMN15323455, study PRJNA562643) | freshwater metagenome | isolation source: river surface water | place: USA:Blue River Watershed | collected 2017-08-18 | reverse complement strand
GACGGCGAATCTTTGGCCGAAAGCCTTAAGGAGCTGGCGGATAACCTTGAAGAGTTGGAGAAATTCGTCCGACGGCGCCTCAAGTAGATGCATAGGGAAGTGTTCTTTAAAAGAAAGCACAGGCGGATGAAGCTGAACCGCCTTGCGCCGGCGCTTCCCTGGGAGATGCTGACGGCATGATGGCTCCCAGCATCGTCCGGATGGTCTTAGCCTTGATCGCTCCTCTTGCCGCTTCGGTCTGTGTGGCCCAGGCTCAGAAAGTGGAGATCGTCCCGTTGAAGATCGGCGGGGTGGCGGTGTCGTTTCCTTTGGAGGTCGGTGAGTCCGGCGTGGTGCCTCCGCCGGATGCCGCGGCCAGCTACGTCGGAGCGGTCATGGGCAAGAATGCGCGCTTCAGCCAATGCTTCTTCGTGCTGGATGCCGGCTATCGGCGGAAGCTGTTGAATGATCAGCCGACTACTCCGGAGGAGGATCGGAAGGGGTTGCATTCGATGATCGTGGTCACCGAGCTGGCTTGTGATGCTGCCTCATTGAAGGCGGCGCGGGATGCCGCGATTGCCAGGACCAAGGACAAAGCCGCGCTGGCGGCGCAGTTCAGCGAGACCGACAAGAAAGCCTTTCACAAAGGCAACCCGATCCTCACCCCCTTGAAGGTGTCGCCTGAGCAGGCCGCCAAGGACATGGGCGTCGCCGGCGTCATCAGTGAAAGCCCCAGTCATTTCACCCTCGGGATAGGGCATGATGGCGGCATCGCCATCACCACCTTCGTCTGCGCCGAATCCCGCCTCGTGATTTTCAGCCAGTGGACCGACCAGACTAATTTCCCCCACTGCATCGAACGCGCCAAAGCCTTCACCGAAGCCCTAGGAACCCAGACGAAGGCTTTTAGGTAGGGGGTGTCTACATGCGAGCTCGCCCCGTTCCTTTCGTGGGCCACGTAGCTCTGCATTCAGCCCGATCACGATGGCCGCCTCCATTAGCCGCTTCCCGTTAGTCTTATCCCGGGGAAAGCCCAGATACTCCTTGATTAGGAATACTCGGGGTAGTTTTTTAAGCATGTAGCCGGGTCATCTTACTCACGCGCTCACTCGATCTTATCAATCGTCCATTCTTTAAGGATGATTTCGAAAATCTTTTCGATAACCGGGACGACTACGCTATTCCCGAATTGCTTGTAGAGTTGCCAGTCAGAAACGCCTTTTTCACGGAGTCCGTAAATGTCCATTGTTTGTTCAGATCTCGTGAAGCCCATGATTTTTGCGCATTCAGTGGGGTGCAGTCGGCGAACTATTCCATCAATGTAATATGCGCCAGTTCGGGCTGCACGTCCTCCACCGTGGGCAGAAAACGTGATAGCTTGGCACTTGCGTGAGTATATTCTTTCTCCTTGGCGTCCTTTTTGGATGTCACCAATTTGTATCGTATCCGTGGTGGCGCTCAGGTTGTGATCTTTCTGCTTAATAGAGTTAAGCGGAGTATCTTTGCTCAGGTATTTTTCGTCTATTTTAAGTAGATCTATTTCATGTTGATTTAGGGGAATAATGTATCGATTACTGAGCGTATTAGAGTCATTTGGTTGTTGGTCTGTGGATTCGACCTTGCGGATTTTGTTCTGGAAAATCCTGACGGTATCCAAAGTCGCGCCTGGGACGGACTCATGGACGGCGACTAGGTAGATGCGTTGGCGCTTCGTTGGCGAACCTGCCTTGCCTGAATCGATTACGGCAGAAGCAAGGAAGTAGCCAAGGGACTTAAGGATGGACTCCACTTTGGTGAAAGTCTTTCCGCCATCGTGTTTTTCAAAGTTCCGAACGTTCTCAAGAAAGACTATCTTAACCGGTTTGTTGATTCCGGCCTTATGTCTTAGGATGTCTTCGATTCTGTGAAACAGCTTGCCTCTTTCATCCGAGAAACCCTCTCGTTTTCCGGATATGCTGAACGCTTGGCATGGAAATCCTCCACAAAGAATGTCGTGATCAGGAATAAGATGAATGTTCTCGTCTTTAGTGAAGAAGTTGATGTCGCCGAAAGGCATTTCTCCAAAATTATGGTGGTAGCTAATTCTAGCATACTTGTCTTTTTCGCTACTGAAGCGGCAGATGCCTCCGGAATTCTCCCCAGCTAACCTGAATCCTCCTATGCCTGCGAACAGGTCTATGAATGAGAATTTGGCGCGATCTTCTCCGTTTCGCTTTTTAAGTCTAAATGTCTCTCCCTTTAATTCGGCTAGCTCTTTGATTTCGGTTTCCTCTCGTTTGGTTAAATTAAAATCGGGGAACCGCAGGTTTGAATAGCGAGCACTTTGCCATTTAAGGTGTGTAAGCCTTGCGAATTCCTCCAAGGCTAAGGTCTTCCTTGGTCGGATAAACAAATCTGCGAATAAAGTGCTCACTCATTTTGACCATCTATGGGGCCCAATAGTTAGTCAAGCGCGGCGCAATGAGGTATTTGTCGCGGGGCCTGGTTGACAGGGTCGCATAATTTGGGATAAAGAATTCTTCTAGTATGCCGCCACTACCCCAGACAGCCGCGCTGAAGCTTTACTTCCCTGATTCCGGGGGCGGTCCTATCATTGGTCCGAGTGACGCCGGTGCGGAGCATTTCGCTGGTAATCTCATGGCCCACCTTGCCCGAGAGTGCGCTCAGAATGCTATCGACGCCCGAAAGGGGGAGGGGCCTATCAAGCTTAGCTTTAAATTGGAGCAGATGGAGGCGAGCGGTATTCCCGAGTTCAAGGGGGGCTTGAATGATGCCTGGTCTGCTTCGGCTGATCGTCATGGCGACGGTGGCACGGCCTATCCGCACGTGTTTGCTCCTGCTAAGGCCATGCTTGCAGGAAGTCGCGTTCCCGTCCTCGTCATTTCTGATTCTAAGACCAAGGGCCTGGTCGGCATTGCGGATCGAAATAACGATACGGGCAGCTCTTGGGCTAATCTCGTTAAATCGACCGGCGTCGCCAATAGCAGCAAAGGTGCGGGCGGTGCTTTCGGTATCGGCAAGATGGCGCCATTTGCTTGCTCGGCAGTGCGCACCGTCTTCTATCAAACCTGCTCAAAGGATGGCTGGGGATTCCAAGGGGTCGTGCGTCTTATGACGCATCGCGACAAGAATACCGATAGGACCTTGCAGGCCTTTGGGATGATCGGTCTCAAGGGGCACGATAAGCGTGAAGGTTGTGAGATTTCGTTGCCTGTTCAGGAACGCGAATCGGTGCCCGAGCTCTTTCGTCGGCAACGAAGCGCCGGGTCGCTGGGCACCGATATCTTCGTCGTAGGCTTTGTCGGCGACGACGACTGGAGGTTGCATGTGAAGGCCGCCTTGATCACCAATTTCTTCCCTGCGATCAATGACAAATACGCCGAGTTCGAGGTAGACGGAGAGATTATTGACGAGGCAAGTATTCTGCGAGAGCTAGCGGCTTTGAAGAAGGAGGCCTTGGGCGCGAAGCTTGATGACCTCGTGAAGGAATTGGAGCATACTTATTGGTACATCAAGGCCAGGGAGGCCTCTGCGAATGCCGCCGATAGTTGGACCCTGACAAAGGATCTGAAGCATTTCGGAAAGGTGCAGATCGGAATCGTCCAAGGAACCAAGGATGACATCAAGGTCCATGGTCAGTTGCCGGCTCGCTGTTTCATGTGCCGGAGCAACCGAATGAAGATTTTCTCGAAGTCGTACCAGCTCCCGTTCCCTTATGCGGCCTTCATGATCTGCGATGATGAGCAGGGTAACGAGCTGCTTCGACGTCTAGAGCCTCCTACTCATACCGCATGGGAGAAGGAGCGAGATAAGTCGCCGCGACATGCGGTTTATAACGAACTCAATAAGATCTATGCCTGGATCAGAGACGAAGTTGCCAAGCTTGCGCCGCCTATCACCGATGAGTCTCTGACCTTGGAGTCTGTCGCGCGGGCGATCAAAGGCCTCAACTTGCCTGAAGAGAAGGGCGGGGAGGTCGATGGCAACGACGCCGAAAGCCTGATCAAGAAAGGAATCAAAAGATCGCCTTTTGTTCGGACTTCTTATGGCGGTGATGACGTGCCGCTTCCAACTCTACCTCCGCTTCCGCCTACCGAGAAAACTAAGAATTACTCCTCCATCGATATTGCTTCATCCTTTACCTACCGGGGGGATGGGCGGTATGTCGTTAAGATTACGACAAAAACCGCCACGTCGTTTAAGGGTGACGAAATCCTGCGTCTATTCGCGGTTAATTTCAGTGGCTCTGCCGACGAAGTGGCGTTCGAACTGGTTACCCCGAAATCCGACGACCAAGTCAACGCCGCCGCGCTTGATCGTATTTCTTCCGATAAGTTTTCCCCTATCAGCCTCCCGGCAGGACATGTGGGCGAACTATGCTTCGTGATTATGACCGAAATTCCGCTGCTGAGTTTGACGGCTCAGCTCCTTGCGCCGCTTGCGCCGGGTGGAGCGGCGGAAGGAAGCCAAAAGACTAAGCGGAAACCACGTAAAACAAAATAACTCATGCCTAGTCTCCCTTATCCAGTTCTTTGTCCGATTGCGCTCTTCGACAAAGATGAGCTCCGGCAGGATACGAGTTATGATCATGTCCTTTACGGCAAGATTGATCTCGACGGCTCTCCTGACGAAACCGCTAGAAACTTCACCTTCTCAGTCACGTTCAAGAATGACAGGATCGCAAAGTTGGTTCAGGACAACAAAGCGAAGATTTCGCTCATTATTGAGGCCAAAACCAGTTTGGTGAGAAAGGCTTTTGAGCTTAACCCGTCGGTTGAGGATTTCGAAAAGGGCATGTTCAGCTACGGCCCCGTTAGCCTTGATGCTCTAGGTGTGGCACTTCCGGCTGAAGCAACTATCTACATCGCAAGTATCGATGAAATCGTGGGGTATGACCTTCCTGGTGCTCCGGCGTCCATGGGTCGGAATGACGGCGTGAATCTACCTAAGGGCGCCATCTTAGGTTATTCGATGGTTCTTCCGCTCCTTCCCCGGCTTGAGAAGGCCTCATCCATCATTGAGGTTAAACTTAAGGAGGACCTTCCCCCTAAGGATTCCCCTCTTATTCAATATACTGAAACCGACAAGATCTTGGTATTCCTCGACTCAGGGTCATATGCGGTGTTCAGTCATCTTAAGGACAATGCTGCTAGTGGCCCGGCTATTACCTACGCCTTGGTGATGCCTGCGTTGATCCAGGCCGTTTCTGTAGTTATGCAGGCGGACTCATCCGCCGATTTCGACGAAGCAATCAGTTCCCGGCTTTGGTATCAGAGCCTGGCTACGGCTATCGAGGCGCTGAAAGAAAGCGGTGAGAATATTTCCGAGCAATCGCTTCCTTATGAGGTGGCACATCTGATCATGAAAGGAAACTTGGGTCTTTCTGATGCCCTCATCAAAATCCCTCAATCTGCCCTTACCAACGACGATGAAAATTCTTAACAAGCTCGGGCATCGTGAGGCTTCCCTGTACCTTGTCGCTACCTGTAAGGAGCTGAGCCTTGGGGCCAGTATTGACCAAGACCGTCTATCGCTTGTATCAAGCGACTCGCTTTGCGCCAAGGTCGGCTCGCAGTCGCCATGGTGGCGTGAGGCATCGAACGCCATTAAGCCGTTGGCATTCGATCCCCTGGCTGCTGAGGCGCGCTTGTCTGAGTTGCGCCTTGTAGGTGATGACAAGAATCTCAGCGATTTCCGTGCGTCGTTGGTCATTTACGAAGCTTTGCATGGTTTGCCGCCTACCGCTTCAGTGGATTGGACTCTTTGGTCGGGTCTGGCATTCGGAGCCTGTTCCCAGTACATGAAGGCTCGCTGGCATGTGCCAGCGCCGGTTATGGCGAGCCTAGCTTTGACTCCTGTAATTCAGGGCACACCCGCCGATGAGGCAGAAGCTGAGGATGATTTTGAAAACAAGCCAAAGAGGCAGCGTGACCCTATTACCCGTGCCCGTGGTATCCTGCTACAGCGTTGGATCGGACGAGGTGCCGGCACTACCGCACTTACCCGTCATGGAGTTGGACGCCTGTGGTGGATTGCCCGCGTTGCGGATATGGCCTCCAGGGAGCCTGAGGCGGTTGCTAAAGGTAAATCAATGCAGCACTATCTCCGAATCCTGTATGCGGATCAGAATATCCAGTGGAGCATAGTGCTTCGTCGCTACGGCGCCATGTCTAGGTTGGTGAGCGTGTTGTTAGATAAGATTGCTGCTGACTATCTGGATCAAACCGGTGCCGAGGACCGTCCGTATGCTTTGGCCAAAGGTAAATCAATCGATGAGGTCAAGCGCTTCACTAAGCTACTGAATACTTCTGCCGGTGGCTCGCTCTATGACCTCAAGGCCTACGATGACATGACCTTGGATGTTGGGCAGTTCCAGCAAATGGCCCGAAAGGCTTGATGTCAGACTGCCCAGCCTAGTGCTGAGTTGTGCAGGCGTAGTAACGCTAGGTGACTTTCTGGCGTTGAGGGGCGTAGTCCTGGCGACATTCCTCTTAGGCGTGCGTATTCAGGTGCCGTGACATCTTTATGAACGAGGATATGATGCCCGTCGTTGGCTAAGGTCATTAGATGCTCGTCGAAGAGGACGTGGATGTCCGATCGCAGGAGCAGGCCGTTATCCAAAGAATTGTCGCCGGTTTTGGCGTGCGAGATGATGTGGCAAGCTTCGAGTACGGTCTCTTCGTCGGTGCCGGTGAATGCACACCGTGAGCCGTAAAGCGTATGGAGGGCTTTGCGGAACCGCGATTGACCTTTGCGTACACGACGCGCGTATGCCTGGCGTTTGTCTTCGTCCTGGATGGGCTGATAGTCGTCGGTAGGCTCAGTTTTATCTTCGACAACGAAGGTAAGGGGGTCGCTGAACTCGTGACGCGCCAGATCGTCTCGTAGGCGTGAAATGTCGATTTCCTTACGTTCGGATTGGTAGTAATGGTCCCAGACTAATCGGTCGACATTAGCGACACCATCGAACCCTTTTGCATCTGACCTCGGGTCTAGTGCCCGGAAGTTAGCCAGTTTGAAGGAGATGCTCGTCATCAGTCTGCCGGTTTCCAGGGCAGCTTTGATGACGGGATCGCTCTTCTCTATGCTCAGGCCTTTGCACCGACAATCCTCGTAGGCGAGAAGGCAACGCATAGAGTCGGCGCGATCGAAGTCATGGCCCGTCTTGATGCTGATCAATTCCAGGCGCAAGGAGGTGCGGGGGCTTAGAAGGTGGTATTCCCATTCCTTGGCGTAGGTTGCTTCGAAGTCTTCGATAGTTGGGTCTTCTTCGAGTGCCGTGAACTTCAGGTGCCTTTTCTTGTTGGTCAGGCGCTTCTCGTCGAGCTGCAGTCGGATGCTGTGTGAGTTAATAAAAACGACCTGGCCGACACCGAAGATGCCTGCTGGTGAATCTGGATCGGCGGTTTTTTCCTTTAGCAGGTAGACTTCGTCTTCGGCTTGTGGATTGCCTCCTACGAAGTCACCTACCGGCAGCTCAATCATGTGGCCAGGCTCCGCTAGGCTACTCGCCTGGAAATCAGACCAACAGACCTTAACAGCCCAACTGCGTTTGGGTATCATGTTAGCTCTTCTTCCGCTTTTTACGTGGCTTGTATTCCTTCTGGACTTCGTGGGCAAAAACGAGGGTTTCGTCCATTTCCCTAGGCGAGATGATTACGGGCCAGTAGAAGGGTTTACCATGGTCGGAATCACCCCAGCCTTGTTCCTTTAGGCCACTCTGCTTGACCAAGATGATGCCGGGGGCGTGCGTAGCGGCTTCGCGGATGCGTACGAGGTCAGTGGAGGCAGTCTCAGGTGCGTCGCTGTATATGTTGCCACGCTTGTACTTGCTCAGGTTACGCGTGGCATCCCAGAGGCCGAGGGCGAGAATCCAGACCTTACCTTTCTGCTCTGGATCTTTCGATTTTTGACTCATAATCGAAAGGGCTTCCCTGGTGTGATCCCAGACGAAGAGCTCGGCGTCTTTTGCCATTTCGAGAGTGGGCTCGATCGTCTTTAGGAGCCGGATAGCGTCTTTAAGATCAATTAAGAAAGGCTTAGTGTGATCGTTCGTCGCATTGGGATGATTCGAAAGGATTTCGTCAACCTTCTTGACGGCGGGCTTTAGCTCTTCGTTGTTCGCCAGTTCAAAACCGACAGGAAGCTCACGTGAATGTGACTTATATGTCGATAGCTCGGAGAGCATTACCTTGTTAGGGCTGCAGGGGATTACTATACCATCCTCATCCTTGGTGACGCAAACCATGGGTGCGGATGGATCGATCTCAAGGCGTGTCCGAAGGCTTTCGTCAAACTTATGGATCTTTACGAGGGCGTCGCGGGTTTTTGCGCCTGTGTAGAGACGGGTAAAGACTAGATCATCGGTGTTTCGATACCCCATGATGCGCATATGCTGAAGGACGGTATCCTGCTGGAACTTCTGCGGTTCACGCCCGTAATAGAAGCCAATCATGTTAGGAATCGTCAATCCTCGGTCCAAGACGTTGCCGCCGATGAAGACAGTCATCAGGCTGCTGAGGGTTAACTCACCAGTGGATGGACTTAGTAGTGCCTCCGTATCTTTGTCTGAATTGACGACAATCGGCTGAACGAAGTTTGCCCTGATGGCTGTCTTTGCTGAGTAGATCACTGCATCCTTTGCGGGTATTTTGAAGTTCTGTTTCTTGGTTTCGGCTGCGAGACTTTCATAGGCTTCTTCCAGCATTTTGTCCGCTTCGTGTGAATTTACCTTCACCCACTCGTTAAGTGTCTTAAGGATTCGAAGCACGAGGCTCTCCTGCCATTCATGCGAGGTCTTGCCGACCTGAGTGTGAATAAGGAAACTATACTTCTTCCCGATTTCGCCCCGTGCTCCTTGTGCTACCTGCAGGATGCTGGCACCGACGATGAAGTTGCAGATGGACTCGCGCAATGCTTTCGAGTTCTTGGAAGTCATTACTTCCTCAACCCTAAGCCTGCCGTGATTGCGACTTGAGCCGATTGCTATGAGCTCGCCTTCGCTGATATTTCGAAGTGTGTAATATGACGAATGCTTGTCATTCGAAATGTCGCCGAAGAAGTAATCCGAACCTACGTAACCTTCGCCGGTCGGAACGAGCGCGGTGAATGCCGGACGCATAGGTTTGAACTGACGATCGGATGTTCTTATTTCTACCGGCTGCAAATATAGGCAGTATGGTGTCGCAGTGACTTGGAGGAATGAGCTATCCTTTCGAATGTCACGGACCTCGTTGATTTGCGAGGGGATGGTTGTAGGGATGCCGTTCTTGAAGGAGACGCTGACATTATCAGCCTCATCGTCGACAATTAGCAGGCGCTTAAGCTTCAATTCACCATCCAAGGTATTGTTGAACAGATTCAGGAGATGGTCTAGGTTCGTTTTTTCCTTCTTCACTACTAGGACGATCTTTTGGCTGGCCTGATAAGGCGTTAGCCCACGGTCCTTAATATCCATAATGTCGAAGGCTAGTAGCTGATCTTTCGTCACGAACTCATCGAAATCGCGATTGATTCTCTTGAGCGTCTGCGTGGCGAGCGGGACGTTGTTCTTGGTGAGAATGATCACGATTTCATATCCGTTATCAAATGCCAGGGCCATGATGCCTTCAAATGTGCGTGTCTTTCCCGACTGAATCTTGCCTAGCAGCATCGCCGGACGCCTTGTGTCGGCTGTGTTGGCTAGAAGCTGCCCGACGGTCTTGGTGATGCAGGCAACGTGTGCTGGTCCGTAGTTCTGGGTCTGTTTAAAGCGGGGGAAGAATATACCGCTAAGATTTGGCTCTGTATAGGGAATGTCGGTCATGGAATTATGTTCTAGATTGGTTCAGGCGAAGAGTTTGGAGATGCGCTTGAGCGCGGTGATGGGTTCGATGTCGGAGTTGATCAGTTTATGCACGGCGCGATGACAGCAGGGGCAGAGCATGGCGAAGTCCTCCGGCTTGGTTTCGCGGACTCCGCGAGCCAGGGGTATGCGGTGATGGGCCTCGATCAGGTCGAGACCGGCGTATTCCTTCCTTGGGATGGTCCCGCAAGTCTCGCAGACGATGTCTCCTGTCTTGGAGCGCTTGCGGGCGAGCTCCTTAGCGAGCTTGGCCGCCTTGGCGTCGCGTTCCATTCGGAGGTGGGTTTGGAGGACCTTGCCCCCTTCACGGTACTCCAGGTCTTGCGGAGTGTCCTCGTCGCCTTGGCGAGTGCTCGTGGGTAGTGGGCTGTCGATGAACTTGGTAAGGAGGGGCAGCAGGTCTTTTCGGTCAGTGATTTCGCGGAAGAGCAAATTGTCGGCCTTGCCGATGCGGAAGGCGTCCTTGCCGCTCGTGACCTCGTTCCATTCGACCCCGATCTGGTGGATGCCTGCGCGGATAATGTTATCTCGGATGGTATTTTTAACGGGGCGAAGCTGATAGGTGCTGGTCACCGTTCCCCATGCGTGCACGTGACGGTTGGCTGATTCGAGGAAGATTACATCTCCTAGTTTAGCTTCGTGGGCCATCCGCCAGATCTGGGCGCCAAACAGCCTTCCATAAGGCGGAAAGAGGGTCTTCGCTTTGCCGGCTTCTCGTGCTTCATGGAGGGACAGCTTGCGCGGGTCAAAATCGGCGGGCGAGAAGCAGTATTCGCCCTTTTCGATGTGGGCTTCCGGGGTAGTCCATACCTTGGCCAGCCAGTATTTGCGTCCGACCGTCTTCGAAGGGGGGTGCTTCACGGGTAGTGACTCATCCCAATCGAATATCTTTAAGCTGTTAAGTTTAATTCATAAGAAAATATGAAAGTTCCTTATGAGGCCCAGCACGTTGCTGTCCTCATCATTGGGAGGGCGTAATTAACAATAGCTTAATGAGAAATAGTTTATGTGCACTTAAATGAGGGTTTGACCTGTCTTTTTCATTCTCTTTCACCAGGGTAACTTGCCTCGGGGTATAAGGCTGGTATTGGCCGTTTGGACGTTTCCAGGGCACTGGCAATAATGCGTTAGGAGCTTGCCATATGAGATTGATTTTCGCCACTTTGGGCAGGTTAGATTGCAGAGTTCCCATGAACTTTGAGACATACTACAAGTGCCAGTTTGAGGCTGATCTGCGTTTGCTGCTTGGGTGTATTCCCGAAAAGCATAAGCGAACCTTGTGGAGTGATCCCTCGGCCTTGACGATTCAGTTAGATAGATTGCGCAAGGGGGACGCGATTGAAGCCGTGCCTGAAGGCCGAAGGCCGCTCTTTGCCGTCTGTCTTTGCTGGACCGTGCTGATCGACCAGGCGATGTACAAGTATTCTGGACATTACTACGAAAGGTTCCGGAGATTATCTGCTTATCCCAAGCTCACGGGTGCCGGTGAATGGACTTGGTGTCACAAGTGCACGAGGCCAATCTACGCCATTTCTGATATGTACTACGGCAATGCGGACGTGGCTTCTGAAGTAAGATCGTTAATGTCTGATGCGAAGGACTATTTTCGCAAAGACATCCCGGAGTCCCTCGGCAGACTTTTCTCCATTCCGGATGAGCTCTCGGAGCGCATCTTTGTCGAGTGCCTCCGGGAGTTGGATAAAACTTCCCGTAACTAACTACATCTGAGTGCCGAAGCGGTGTCGTGCCGATTACGGGGCAGGGCCGAACACGGGGTCAGGCCGTTACTAGTTAGGTACTGATACCAAACTCTAAGATAATGTATGGATTTGGTATCAGGGCGATTTAGCAACGGCCTGACCCCTTGCTTGGTTCGTTATCAGTGGAAAGCTGCTGTCTGGTGAATCTTTAAATTGGGTTAGGCCGCCTTTACATGATGCATAATTTCGTTATGAAATGACAAAACAATGAGCCAAGACTCCGATGAGGGTAGTGAAGCCAGGAATTCAGAGTTAGAGGTTTTATTAGGTAAGTCTGCATTGCCCCCGGCGTTTAAAGCGAAGGTTAGGATGCTCGTACTTCTTTCAGAGAGGCATGGATTCGTCACTGTCCAGAATATCAATGAATTCATTCCCGACAGTGAGACGGACCCAGATTTGATAGAGGGGATCATGAACATCCTGGATGCGCTCGATATCAAGCTTCTCGATGAGGATGAGATCGAACTCTATCGTAAGAAGGTTGAGGAGGCTGAGGCCAAGTATGCGAAGAAGCCTCGGAGCTACGATCCCCTTGAACGGTATGATGCTTTTTTCACAAAGCTCGGATATAAACCGCTGCTGAGGTCGGCCGAGGTCAATGACCTCGCCAAACGTATCGAAGAGTCTGAGCAGTGTGCCCTTGATTTCCTTTTCAGCTGCTGGTTGACGCTGCCTTACCAGCTAGAACTCTCCTTTAAGGTTCTTCGTAAGGAGGAGCGCTACGCCAAGGTGGTGACGAACAGGAAAGTTGAGACCCGCGATGCCTACTATAAGATGCTTCCCAAGGCCGTGGAGGAGTGCGCCATACTCAAAGCCAAACTCGACAAAGGCTGGCAGAAGTACCTTGACGAGGCGGACATCGACTTAAAGTCGCGGATGCGTGAAGCTTATCGTAAATTAGAGCTTACGGCTCAATTGGGGTGCAAAGATGTCCTGCGCAAATTCTGCTTTAAGGCTAAGCTCTTCGAGGAGTGGCTTGAAGGTGCCGAGATCAAGTCCGACATTGAAGATGCAATCCAGATATCTGCCGCATTTTCAGCGTCGGCCGTGTTGTCCTCTCCTGGTCCGGCAGGCTGGCAGGCGCTTTACGTCAATCGCGCTCGTGATATTGAGCGCCGCTGGCGCCTTAGTCCGCCCGAACTCGCTCATGTCGCTCGGAGTTTCCGAAGGCACATGGCTGATGCCAATAAAGCAAAAGAAGAGATTTTCCTGCATCACTCTCGGCTGGTTTCTTCCATCGCAGAGAGTTATCAGGATCGCGGCGTGGCTTTGGCTGAGCTAATCGAACTCGGCGATATTTCGCTTCGTAATTCTGTCGATGACTTCAATTTTAGGACTGATATCCGTTTTATGCATTATGCTGCGATGAAAATACGTTACTCGCTTTTGAGTTTCATCGCTAATAAGGCCGGGATTGGCGCGGTGTCTGTCAAAGATCTGGAGTTCATGGAGATTATTACTGAGATCCATGCGGAGCTTAAGGCCGAGCTCGGACGCGACCCGTCCAAGGTAGAATTGGCGAATGAGATGAACATCGCTAACGATGTTCTGCAAAAGCTCCTTCAGGTGCCGGGCCTGGATGACTTATCCTTCTTTAAGTCCACTTAGGATACCGTGTCTCCTGATCCTTTGCGTGCCCAGATCGGGAAGATATTGGACTCACTCGAGCAGCGGGGCCGAACACCAGGTCAGGCCGTTATTCTTCGCGTGCTGAAACTAAATGCGTGAATAAAGTGCGGGTTTGGCACCAGGGAGGATTAGTAACCGCCTGACCCCTTGCTTGGTCTCCTGCAATTTCATCAATAACGGTAAGGCTAAATTTACTCGTCATATGGAGACTGTCTGTGTTCTTTTTGTCTCATGGGGCCTGAAGAACCAGAACACCTCCGAAAACTCTGGGATGCTGAAGAGGCAGCGCTCGATCGGGGTCCAACTGACCATGAATTGTTGGAGCGGAGGGTCAAAGAGTTGGAGGGTAGGGTGATTCGGATGGAGTACGACATCCGCGACCGCGTGTCCCGTGAGGTGACTGGATCGCTCCTTTCGCTCGTGGCTCTCGCCTTGATGCTCGTCGGGACATTCTACTTCCTGCGCTGGTTGTGGGAGTATGCCCGCAACCATTGAACCCTTTTTTGCGTACAACGTAGGTTCAGGCCTTTTATGGGGGCGCTAAACCTAATCTATACTAGACTGATTAACATGGTTTACTGGTCGGACTGTTCGTTGGTCCGCTCTGGCCCCTTGGTCCAACGCCGTGCTTGCAGTCTTTACTTCGAATTCGACCGGATCTCCTCGCGGAGTTCGTCCGCCATGGCCTGGGCTTTGAGCAACTGGCTGGCTGAGAGCTTGGTTTCGAGCGCTGCGAGGAACTGGCGCTGCTTGTCGCGGGTCGCCTCGTCCTTGGGGCGGTGGGCGCTCAGCCAGGCATACGCCTGGACGAGGTCCTGGGACACTCCCTGGGCTTTGATATACATGGTCGAGATCCTGAGGCACGACATGGTCTCGCCGTGCACCGCCGCTCGCCTGAACCATT
>JACCEC010728409.1_pt1 | contig 14118 bp, 14 predicted proteins | sample 7450121 | NCBI WGS metagenome assembly JACCEC01 (sample SAMN15323455, study PRJNA562643) | freshwater metagenome | isolation source: river surface water | place: USA:Blue River Watershed | collected 2017-08-18 | reverse complement strand
CAAGGAAGAAGCCTTTCATGCGCGGCAGGGTTTTGATCTGCTGATGTCGTTGTGCAAAGGTACGCCCGGGCAAAAGCAGATGGCGCAGGAAGCGCTGAACCGCTGGTGGTGGCCGATGCTGATGATGTTCGGCCCGCCGGATGCCGAGTCGGTGAACAGCCAGCAGTCGATGCAGTGGAAGATCAAGCTGTTCACGAATGATGAACTCCGGCAGCGCATGGTCGACCAGACCGTGCCGCAGGCCGAGTATCTCGGACTGACGATTCCTGATCCCGACCTGAAGTGGAATGAGGCGCGCGGTCACTATGACTTCGGCGCGATCGACTGGTCAGAGTTCTACAACGTCGTCAAAGGTAACGGACCCTGCAATCGCGATCGTCTGGATACCCGGCGCAAGGCCTGGGATGACGGTGCATGGTTCCGTGAAGGCCTGCAGGCGAACGCCGACAAACGTGCGGCACGCCGCGCGCGCAAAGCGGCCTGAGGCCACAGGAGAAGCGCATGAGCAAAGAATGGCCGCTGTGGGAGATTTTCATTCGCAGCCAGCATGGTCTGGCGCACAAGCATGTGGGCAGCCTGCATGCGCCGGATGCGGAGATGGCGATCAACAACGCGCGTGATGTGTACACCCGTCGCAACGAGGGCGTGTCGATCTGGGTGGTGCCCGCCAGCGAGATCGTGGCCAGCAGTCCCGGCGAGCGCGGTGAATTGTTCGAGCCCTCGAACAGCAAGGTGTACCGCCATCCGACGTTTTTCAAGATACCGCCGGAAGTGGGGCATCTGTAATGGATGCCGACAAATTCCACTGGCTGCTGAGAGCGGGCGACAATGCGCTGGTGCTCTCGCAGCGGCTCTCCGAATGGTGCGGCAAAGGGCCGGTGCTGGAAGAAGACATGGCGCTGACCAATATCTCGCTCGACCTGATCGGGCAGGCGACGCTGTGGCTGTCACTGGCCGGCAAGGTCGAGGGTAAAGGGCGCGATGAAGATGCGCTGGCCTTTCTGCGGGATGTGCAGGATTTTCACAACCTGCTGCTGGTCGAGCAACCGAACGGCGATTATGCGCACACGCTGATGCGCCAGCTGTATTTCGATCTCTGGCATGGGTTGTGGCTGGAATCACTGCTGCCCTCCAACGATACCGGGATCGCGCAGATCGCAGAAAAATCTCTGAAGGAAGTCGCCTATCATCTGCGTCGTAGCAGCGATCTCGTCATTCGCCTCGGTGACGGCAGCGAAGAAAGCCATGCGCGGCTACAGCGCGCTGCCGACGCCCTGTGGATGTTTGCCGGCGAGGCCTTTATCGATGATGAACTCGATCAGCGCATCGCGTCGCGCGGCATCGCGCCTTTGCCCGGCAGCTTGCGCGAGCGCTGGCTTGAGCGTCTGGAAAACATTTTCCGCGAGGCGACGCTGACGCTGCCGCCCGCGAGCGCGTGGATGCAGCGCGGCGGCAAGCAGGGGCGTCATACCGAGCATCTGGGCTATCTGCTGGCCGAGATGCAGTTCCTGCAGCGTGCCTATCCCGGCGCGCAATGGTAAACAGGATGAGCACGATGGCCGTATCGGACGAGCTGCTCTGGGATTGCCTGTCGCAGGTCACCGATCCTGAGATTCCGGCGATCTCCATCGTCGATCTGGGCATCGTGCGCGCGGCCGGATCCACGGACGGTGGCTGCGAGATCGTGATCACGCCGACGTATTCGGGCTGTCCGGCGATGCATGTGATTGAGGAGAACATCCGTCAGGTGCTGGAGGCGCAGGGCATACAGAACATTCAGGTGCGCACGCAATTGTCTCCCGCATGGACGACAGACTGGATCAGCGAATCAGGCAAGGACAAGCTGCGCCAGTTTGGCATTGCGCCGCCCGCGCACCGAGCAATGACGACCGCCAGCGCGATTGATATCTCCGCGCTGTCGCCGACAGAGGAGGTCGACATCGCTTGCCCGCAATGCGGGTCGATCAACACGCGACTGATCAGCCAGTTCGGCTCGACCGCCTGCAAGGCCTTGTACCGGTGCGGCGATTGTCTGGAACCCTTTGATTATTTCAAGCCTCACTGATGTCACACTTTCATTCACTGCGCATCAGCGGGCTCGTGCATGACACCCGCGATGCGATACGGGTCAGTTTCGAGGTTCCGGCTGCGCTGCGCGAGACTTTCCGGTACCAGCCCGGTCAGCATCTGACACTGCGCGCGGTCATTGATGGCGACGAGCAGCGCCGCTCGTATTCGATCTGCTCGGCCGTGCAGGATGAGGAACTGCAGATCGCGATCAAGAAAGTGCCCGGCGGCGTGTTTTCCAACTGGGCGCATGAGCACTTCGCGCCCGGCATCGCGGTCGATGTGATGCCGCCAACCGGCAGTTTTCATCTGCCACTGTCACCGGATCATCATCGCCACTATCTGGCCTTCGCCGCAGGCAGCGGCATCACGCCGGTGTTCTCGGTCATCAGGAGCACGCTGCTGGCAGAGCCGCAGAGTCGCTTCACGCTGGTGTACGGCAATCGCGCTTCGTCCACGGTGATGCTGCGTGATCCGCTGGCCGATCTGAAAGACCAGTTTCTCGGCCGGCTGTCTGTCATCCACATCATGAGCCGCGAGAAGCAGGATATCGATCTCTTCAATGGCCGCATTGATGCCGACAAATGCAGGGCGCTGCTCGCGCAATGGGTACGGCTGGATGACATCGACCATGTATTCATTTGCGGGCCTCAGCAGATGATGGAGCAGGTATCTGCGACGCTGCTTGCACTGGGACTCGATAAATCGCGCATCCGCGCGGAGCTTTTTGGTGTGGCTGTGGCCGCATCCCGAGCCCGTCCTGCCGCTGCTGTCACGGAGGCGCAGTGCGAGGTCACGCTGGTGATTGATGGACGCCACTACCTGTTCGCGATGCCACGCGACGCGATGCCGGTGCTGGAAGCCGGGCTCGCGCAGGGGATTGAGATACCCTATGCGTGCAAGGGCGGCATTTGCGCGACCTGCCGCTGCAAGGTCACTGAAGGCAAGGCGGATATGGATGCCAATCATGCGCTGGAAGACTATGAAGTGGCCAGCGGTTTTGTGCTGAGCTGTCAGGCTTTCCCTGCGACAGACAAGCTCGTGCTGGATTTTGATCAGGATGCGTGAAGGGTTCCCCGAATGAGCGAAGAACTTCATCAGGAGGCGGCTGCGCTCGCGCGTGCAACCGGCGAGCGCATGTATGCACGTGACCATGCGACGCAGGGGCTGGGCATTCAGCTGCTCGATGTCCGCCCCGGTTATGCGCGCATGCAGATGATGGTGCGGCAGGACATGCTGAACGGCCATGCGATGTGTCATGGCGGATTCATTTTCACGCTGGCTGATTCCACGTTCGCCTTTGCCTGTAACAGCTATAACGTGCAGACCGTGGCCGCTGGCTGCAGCATCGAGTTTCTTGCGCCAGCTTTCGAGGGCGAGCTGTTGCAGGCCGAGGCCATCGAGCAATCGCGCAGCGGCAAGACCGGCGTTTATGATGTGGTAGTGACCAATCCCGCAGGCCGCAAAGTCGCGCTGATGCGGGGCAAGTCGCATCAGCTGAAAGGCGCTGTGATCGAATAAGCATCTGTCTCGTCAGGCCGCTGGCTGCGTTGGCACTGCCTTGCCGTACATCTGTACTGTCTGTGGCAGTGCCGCCTTGCCACCGACCCAATGAGGCAGATTCCAAGAAACTCGTCATCGAGGCGACGCCCGGAACAATAAAAAACATTGCCGGGCCTGATAAAAACTGGAGGAGACTACCGATGGCCACATCGCATGCGAGGCCGGCCGATCTTGAACCGATCGAGACAGCCAGTCAGGATGAGCTGCGTGCGCTGCAGCTGCAGCGGCTGCAGGCGACGCTGCATCACGCATACGACCATGTGCCGCATTATCGGCAGAGTTTCGATGAGAAGGGCGTGCATCCGGACGACCTGAAATCCTTGTCCGATCTGTCGAAGTTCCCGTTCACGAGCAAGGAAGATCTGCGAAAGAACTATCCTTTCGGCATGTTTGCCGTGCCGCGCGAGCAGGTCGTGCGGATTCACGCATCGTCCGGCACGACGGGCAAGCCAACGGTCGTCGGTTATACCCAGAAAGACATCGACACCTGGTCACAGCTGGTCGCGCGCTCGATTCGCGCGGCGGGCGGCCGTGCCGGCGATATCGTGCATGTCGCTTATGGCTACGGACTGTTCACTGGCGGGCTCGGCGCGCACTATGGCGCGGAGCGGCTGGGCTGCACCGTGATTCCGATGTCGGGCGGTCAGACAGAAAAGCAGGTGCAGCTGATCAATGACTTTCGGCCAGACATCATCATGGTCACGCCGTCCTATATGCTGAATCTGATCGAGGAATTCGAGCGGCAGGGACTGGATCCTGCGGCATCATCGCTGCGCATCGGTATTTTTGGCGCAGAGCCCTGGACGGAATCGATGCGCGAAGAAATCGAGCGCCGAGCCGGACTGGATGCAGTCGATATCTATGGCCTGTCGGAAGTCATGGGACCGGGCGTGGCGAATGAATGCATCGAGACCAAGGATGGTCCTGTGATCTGGGAAGATCATTTTTATCCCGAGATCATTCATCCGCTGACGGGCGAGGTTATGCCCGATGGGGAGGCGGGTGAGCTGGTATTTACCTCGCTGACAAAAGAAGCGATGCCGGTGATTCGCTACCGCACGCGCGACCTGACGCGACTGCTTCCGCCGACCGCGCGCAGCATGCGCCGCATGGATAAAATCGTCGGACGCTCCGACGATATGCTGATCATCCGCGGCGTGAATGTATTCCCCTCGCAGATCGAAGAGATGCTGCTGGCGCAACCGGCGCTGGCGCCGCATTATCAGCTGGTGCTGACGCGCGATATGCACCTCGATCAGCTCGAAGTGCTGGTCGAGACCCGCGAAGATGTGCGTCATGGTGACGGGCTGCGCGGAGGAACGGCGCTGGAACAAATGATCAAGGCAATGATCGGCATTTCCTGCACGGTGACTGTGCTGCCTCCGAATGGCGTTGAGCGCACCCAGACGGGCAAGGCCAAGCGCATCGTGGATCGCCGCCAATAATTTTTCTGACGCGGGGCAGGGGAGCATGGATTCGAACCACGCCGGCCGGCTTGGACACCGGTCTGTCCCCCCTGGACACTCCCCTGTGATGATCAGCCACCGTCATGCCTGACTACAGACAGTGACGCCATTCTCCGCAGATCGCATTCGGGGAGATTGACCCGAATCAGCATGTCAGCAGTGACGCTTGGCGATGCTCAAGCGATTCATCATGTCCCGGGATGACAATGCCAGCTCAGGTAGCAGGGGGCACAGGCATGGCGCAGTATCCGGGAACATCGCTGACAGGGATCGCATCACCGCTGGACACATGCCAGCCACTCGACGCCGATGATCAGCTGGGCCGCATCGTCGGGCAGATACATGAATATCAGGTGCCGCCTTCCGTAAGCGACGCGATCGACCGGCTGTACGGCAGCCTGTATGCGTCCTCGCGATTTCAGCGCGTGTGCGACCCCTCGGCGCTGCCGCATGTCTGGGTCGCGTATCAGCGCGGCGACATCGTCGGTGCGCTGCTGTTCCGCACAGAGACCTCACGCATCCAGGTGCTGAGCGAAATGTTCATGCTGGACAGTGACATCGCCGCAGCGTTCTGCCGCGATGTCTTCGGCCGCTATCAGGAAGCCCGCGAGATCAATTTCAATGCGATCTGTCTGCCAGCGCGACTGCCGCGACTGGTTTGCCAGCATTTTGCGTTTTCTGAAAATTATGTGCTCGAACTGCCGGCATCCGTCGGGGAGTATGAACAGTCACTGGGCAAATCAACCCGCAAGACGCTGCGCGGTTATGGCAATCGGCTGTTGCGTGAGCATCCGCACTTTGTATGGCGCTCTGGCTCGTGCAGCACGCTCTCGCCACAGGCGCAGCAGGCGCTGGTTAGGCAGCTGCAGGTATTCAAGTGTGAGAGCATGGCCGCGCGCGGCAGGCAGGCGAAGGCCGATGCCCGTGAGACAGCCCAGTTGCTGCGGATGACTGCCGAGTGTGGATGGTTCGGGATGGGCACTGTTGACGGCAAGCTCTGCGCAGGTTCGCTGGCGCTGCGAATAGGCGAGAACTACGTGATGATGCTGTGTGCTGCTGATCCGGCGTATTCATCGTACCGGCTCGGGCTGCTGGCCTGCTACTGGTCGCTGTGCGATTGCATCCGGCAAGGCGGGCGTCAGTGCCATTTGCTCTGGGGTCGTTATCGCTACAAGGAGCAATTGCTCGCGGCCCCGATACCGCTGCACCGGCTTCGGGTGTATCGATCCCGCTGGCAGATGCTGTGTCGCCCATTCAGCGTGACTGGCATGGCAGCCAGCAGCCTGCTGCATCGCTGTCGTTCCTGGTGGCTTGATGTCCTGCCCGAGCAGCTGGCGCGGCAAGAGTGGCTGGTGCGCGGCGTGCGCCACTTGCTCAGACAACCGGAGCCAAACAAGTGAAATCAAACAGGCGAAATAATTCCCGGTGAGAAATAAACCAATCAATATATTTCCCTGCGACATCATTGTCATTAACAAATTATTCATTTGAGCAAGATATTTCTTACAAAACATTAAAGTCTAGGTATCCTTGACGCGGTAAAAACTAGTTCCATTAACTGGAAGTTCTGGTTTTCCGCCATGCGCCTCTCTCTGCACACCTTATTGGTTGATCTCGCGCGTCGCGCCGGTCTGGCGACGATGGCGCTTTTGTTTTTGCTCAGCGGCGGCAGCACTCTGGCAGCACCCGAAGCAGAGAAGGCACCGCTGCAGATCGGACTGGATGCCGAATTCGGTCTGCAGAACAGCACGTCTGCGCAATCGATCGAACTCGGCATGCGTGCTGCGATTCATGAGATCAATGGGGCAGGCGGATTGCTGGGCGGGCGACGGCTGCAGCTTGTCACACGCGATAATCGTTCCATACCCGCGCGCGGTGTCGAGAATCTTAAATCGCTGGCAGCGATGCCCGATCTGGTCGCGGTGTTCGGCGGCCGTTTCAGTCCGGTCGTGATCGAGCAGTTGCCGTTGATCGCAGAAAAGAAGCTTCCTTTCATTGCGGTGTGGTCGTCCGCAGATCAGATCGTGGCGGCGAACAAGCCGGGCAGTTATGTGTTCCGTCTTTCACTGCGCGACAGCCTCGCGATGCCTTTCATGCTGGAGCATGCCGCATCGCGCGGCATCGATCGGGTCGGCCTCTTGCTCAGCAATACAGCATGGGGACGCAGCAATCAGTCTGCCGCTGAAAAATATACAAAGTCAGGCAAGCGGCCCCGCATCGTTCGCACCGAGTGGTTCAGCTGGGCAGATACCAGCCTGATCGGTAAATACCAGAGCCTGCGTGCCGCTGGAGCGAAGGCCGTGGTCGTGGTAGGCAATGACGAGGTGTCGGTGCTGGTGAAAGAAATGGCCGCGCTTCCTGAAAGCGATCGCCTGCCGCTGATCGCGCACTGGGGCCTGACCGGGGGCGAGTTCGTGCGCCAGTCCGGACCGGCATTGCGCAGCGTGGATCTTTCGGTGCTGCAGACTTTCAGCTTTTACACCGCACACCCTCGGCTGCGTGAGCGTTTTCTGAAGTCGGCATCGGTGGACAAGCCGATCACCCCGGAACAAATCTCTGCGCCTGCGGGCGCCGCGCATGCCTACGATGCCGTGCATCTGCTGGCGCTGGCAATTACCCGCGCTGGCAGCGCTGACCGCGCGCGCATTCGCGAGGCGCTGGAGCGTTTGCCGGATCATCGCGGGCTGGTCAAGCAATACCGCCGGCCGTTTACGCCAGATAATCATGAGGCGCTGACGCGCAACGAACTGCTGATGGTCCGCTTCCGTGAGGATGGCGTGATGGTGCCGCGATGAGAGCGAGGCTACTGCGCTGGCTCACCGCCGGCAGTCTGACCGAACGTTTTGCCCGCGCCAGTGCGATGCTGGCGCTTGCCGCGCTGTTGCTGACGGCGCTGGCGTCCTGGCTGCTGGCTGAGACGCAGAACGATGCGGCGGAGCAGGCTCTGGTCAGGAAAGAGGCAGTTCACAATGCCGCGATGATCGGCACGATGATCGAAGGCGTAGCCTCGCGCATGTCAGAGCTTGCCGAGGGCAGCCTGCTTGCAGCGGCGCTGACCGATACCTCGGGACGCGAAAATTATCTGCATCCCTACCTGTCCAGCATTCATCATGTGAACGCCGTTCCGGTATCTGTGCTGTTCACCGACTTCATGGGGCGCGAGATCGCCAGCAATGACTTTGCGGCATTCTCGGACGAAGACCGGCAATGGCTGCAACTCCACCTGAACGCAGAATCCGAGGGGGCGATGATTCGCGATGGCGAACAGGGACCTGAGCTGATCGCCGTCAAGCTGGTGACGCCGCCACGCACGGGCCGAGCCGAAGGGGCGCTGCTCTATAGCTTCGATCTGAATGCGGTGCTCTATTCAGGCGATATTACGTTGTTCTGGAATGGCAAACCGGCGCAGCCCTCCGGTGCAATGGTGACCGCCCGGGTACCGCTGAAGAAGCCTTTCGACACCCTGGGTATCGAGGCCGGTATTGCGGCGCGCGATTCATCGATCGGTCTCAGGCTGTCTCAGCTCGGCATTATTTTCTCGCTCACGGTCGCCATCACCGTGCTTATCTGGTGGCTGGGGCGCCGCCTCGCGCTGCGGCTGACGCAGCAGCTGCGTCGTCTGGAGAGTTTTTCGCGTGAAGTGGTCCATACAGGCTTTGGCAGCCTGCGCGCGCCGGTAGAGGGTGGCGATGAAGTCTCCAGTCTCGCGCATTCTTTTAATCATGTGCTGGACAGATTGCATCATCAGCATCAGCAGCTGCAGGAGGAGAGCGAACGGCGCAACCAGCTGCTGGCGCGATACCGTCTGCTGATCGAGAGTACAAATGCGGTGTCATGGGAGGCCAGCCTGCCGGGCTTTCACTACAGTTTTGTATCGCCGCAGATGGAACGCGTACTGGGTTTCTCAGTATCTGATTGCCTGTCGACGGGTTTCTGGGATGCGCATGTGCACGAAGACGATGCCGAGGTGGTCGCACAGGCTCGCGCCGCAGCGATCAACGGCGCGGGAGAGTACAGCTGCGAATACCGTCTGCATAATCGCGCAGGAGAAGCCGTGTGGGTCGAAGAGATCGGCAGCGTTATTCGCAGCGGCGTCGAGGGCGATGCAACGCTGCGCGGCATCATTCTGGATGTCGGACAGCGCAAGGCAGCCGAGGCCGAGATTCAGCAGCTTGCTTATTACGATCCGCTCACCGGTCTTCCCAACCGGAGAATGCTGCTCGATCGTCTTCAGAGTCTGACGGATGCAGGCCGGCATGATCCGGAACCCGGCGCGCTGATCTTCATTGACCTGGATAACTTCAAAGCGCTCAACGACACGCATGGTCACGAAATGGGCGACTTGATGCTGGGAGAAGCAGCGCACAGGCTGACCGCAGCCGTGCGCCGGAATGACATCGTTGCCCGTCTTGGCGGGGATGAGTTCGTGGTCGTTCTCAAAGGCCAGCGAGAGACGCCCGAGACGTTCCGCCGGCATGCAGAAATTGTCGCTGACAAAATTCTGGCCGTGATGGATCAGCCTTATCATTTGCGCGGCATAGAACACCACAGCTCCGCCAGCCTCGGCATCTATGTATTCGATACCGGCAACGACACCGTGACGGAAATACTGCAGCGGGCCGATCTGGCGATGTATCAGGCGAAGGCTTCCGGACGAAATGCCATCCGTTTCTTCGAGGCAGACATGCAGTTTCAGGTGTCGCGCCGCACCGAGCTGGAGAACCGCCTGCGCAATGCGCTCAAGCAGCAGGAGTTCAGACTGGCGTATCAGCCACAGGTCACCGACCGGGGCGAATTACTGGGTTTCGAGGTGCTGTTGCGCTGGCAGCACCCCGAGCGCGGTCTGATTCATCCGTCTGATTTCATTTCCGTTGCTGAAGAGACGGGCCTGATCGTGCCCATCGGACTATGGGTGATCCGCCACGTGGCAGAGAAGCTGAAAGTCTGGAGCGCCGATCCCCGGACCAGTCCGCTGACGCTGTCAGTCAATGTCAGCGCCCGGCAGTTTCGCGATGAAGCATTCGTTGATCAGGTCATGGCGGTGCTGCGGGATACCGGCTTGCCGCACCACCGGATGAACATGGAGCTTACCGAGAGCTTGCTGGTGGATGATATCCAGCAGGTCATTTACAAGATGAGGGTGCTGAAGGCGGCGGGCATCGGTTTTTCACTCGATGATTTTGGTACTGGTTATTCCTCGCTCTCGTATTTGCGCCGTTTGCCTATGGACGAACTGAAGATCGACCACTCTTTCTTCAGGAATGCGCTGACCGAAGAGGCCGATGCCGCGATCGTGCGTACCATCGTTGTGCTCGCCCAGAGCCTGAAGTTGCGGCTGATTGCTGAGGGGGTCGAAACCGAGCGTCAGAAAGAGTTTTTGATCAGGCATGGCTGTCACGCGTATCAGGGTTTTCTTTTTGGCGAGGCCGTACCTGAGGAAAGGCTTCCGGAGTGCCTCGATGTCTGGCTGTCTGACCAGAGGCAGTCCGCCAATTCCTGAAGCTTTCCGTTCAACGATAGCCGCTCCCGGGGGAGCGGCTTTTTTTTCGGATGCGTGCGGAGGCTGAGCGGCGCGCGTCAGCCACTTATCGCAGCTTCAAGGAGGTGAGGTCGTAGCGCCGGTTCCTGTGGTGGTCGTCGTAGTTGGCGTCGTCGATCCCACGCCGGTCAGGGTAGTGATCGGCGTCACTGTCGTGGTCGGGGCTGTGGTGCCCGTGCCCGAGGTTCCGCTGGTGGTTCCGATTGTGCCACTCGTGCCAGTCGTGCCGGTCGTGGAGGTGGTGCCTGTCGTACCCGTTACCGTGCCCGTATCGGTGGTGCTGCCGGTCGTCGTTGGTGTTGTTGTGGTGGTGCCGGTGCTGGTGCCGGTGGTCGGACTGGTGCTCGTCGTGCCGGTGGTTGTCGCTGGCGTGGCAGTGTCCACGGTGCCGGTCGTGGTACCGGTTGTCGTCGTCGGGCTGGTGGTGGTCGGACTAGTGGTGGTCGGACTGGTACTCGTCGTGCCAGTCGCTGTCGAGGGCGCGGTTGTGTCCACGGTGCCGGTCGACGTGCCGGTAGTCGGCGTGGTACCGGTGGTAACCGTGGTCGTTGCCGGGGTGGTCGTTGCCGGAGTGGTGGTTCCGGTCACTGTGCCCGTGGTCGGGGTGGTCGAGGTCGTGCCTGTCGTGGTGCCCGTCGTCGTTCCAGTCGCAGTACCCGTCGCCGCGGCGGCCGCACCGCGTGTGGTACCGGCAGTCGTCACAATCTGGCCCCGCACTTCACCTTGCGGAAAAGCTGCCGAGGTGATCTCGTAGTACATGTTCCCGCCGGTAAGCGCAGTGCCCTGAGTCGCTGTCAGCGTGGTGCGGGCGGTCCAGATGCCTGAACCCGGCGTGATCTCCCGCAGGCTGTTGATCACCGGACCGATGGCGCCCGCTGCAGCCTGTCTCAGATTGGCGCCAGTGCCTGTGATGCCTGAAGAGATGATCACCGAAGTGAGCACGCGGTCACGCGGCCGATAGACCGAGATGGCGGTCGCGGTCGCTGCGCTGGAAGTCGGCGGCACAGCGAGCGCACCCGACATCACATTCGTGAAGAACAGCGGGCGAGTCGCCGCCACGGTGGCGCCGGTCGTGCTGGCAGTGCCAGTGCCGGTACTCGTGATGCCGCTGGTCGCACCTGACGTGCCGGAGGATCCTGACGTGCCTGAGCTGCCAGCGCTACCGTAGGGGTCGATGCTTCCGCTGCTGGTCGTTGTCCCGGTGCCGCCGGACCCGGCAGTGGTGCCAGTAGTGCCAGTGGTGCCTGTCGTGCCTGCCGTGCCCGCCATACCGCCGTCAGCGGTCGCCGTGGTCGCGCCGCCGGTGCCGCTGGTCCCGCCCGTGCTGGCGCCCGCGCTGGTGGTGGCGGTTCCGGTGCCCGTCCCTGCGCCTGTTGAGCTGATGGTGGTGCTGGTTCCGCTCGCAGGAATCGCTGAGCCGCTCTTGGGCAACTGAACCAGAATCTGGCCGCGGATCTCGCCCTCGGGGAAGGCGGCGGTGTGGACATTCAAGTAGTAGCTGCCCGAACGCAGCAGGTTCAGCTGCTCCACACTGAGCGCAGTCGTGGTGCTCCAGATGCCGCTGCCACTGCTGCTCTCGGTGAGCGGAAACACTACCGGCCCCGCCACGCCGCGCGGTGCGACATGAATATGCGCTGCCGTTCCTGCGATGTCAGCGGTCACGATGGTGGCTTTCATCTGGCGCGTAGTCGGATCAACGACGACAACGCCGGTGCCAGTGGCGGCAGTATTCACGGGCGGCACTTCTTCGGAACCGGTCAGCGTTGCTGAAAAAACGTTGGCCGGCACGGTGCTGTTGGCTGAATTGACCTGATTCACATTCGATCGGGAAGCGGTCGGGTTGATCGGATTGCTGTCGCTGCCGCAGCCTGCCAGTGCCAGCAGCGATAGCGTGGCGATCCACCCGGAAGTGAATCGCGTGAATGAAAAAGCTTTCATGAGTCGTCCTCTGGTTGAGAAATACTCCCTGGAGAAAAATGAGCGCTGCGTTAACGGCCGGTCTGGCCTTGCCGCACCGGATGTGCGTCGCAGTCTGGAAGATGCGGTAAAGGCCCGCATCGGCGCGATGCAGGTCTAAGCAGCGACCGTGCCCGCACTGAATGCCTGCATGCCGACGATGGACGGGACGCCGGAGAAAAAGCAGAAGGTAAGAACTACCGGCGCAGGTGAAAAATAGTCGATCAGGGGGAGCATGCGTGTCGGGTTACCATGCGGTTTTACGAACATGCATCATAAGCACCATGGCTGAGACAGACATTCGCCCGGGACAATCGCTTGAGCTGCTGAAAGCGCTGCACATCCTGACTCGCGATGGCAAGATGAATCAGGATAGTCGCCGCAAGCTCAAGCAGGTGTATCACCTGTTCCAGTTCATCGAGCCTTTGCTGCGGCAGCTGGCGGCCGGGAACCAGGCCCTCACGCTGGTCGACCATGGCGCCGGAAAATCCTATCTGGGTTTCATTTTGTACGATCTTTTTTTCAAGGATCGTGCCGATGGCTCGTACATTTACAGCATCGAGACGCGTGCAGAGCTGGTAGACAAAGCGCGCGATCTCGCTCAGCGGGCGGGATTTGACCGCATGTCATTTCTTCCGCTGTCGGTGGCCGAGTCGATCGAATCGCCCTTGCTGCCCGATACGGTGGATATCGTCACGGCACTGCATGCCTGCGATACCGCCACCGATGATGCGATCAGCTTTGCGCTCAAAAAACGCGCGCGCTTCATGGTGCTGGTGCCCTGCTGCCAGGCGGAGGTGGCGGCGACGCTGCGGCGCCTGAAGGGAAAATCGCTTGCGCGCGATGTGCTCAGCGAGATCTGGCGGCATCCGATCCACACGCGCGAGTTCGGCAGTCACCTGACGAATGTACTGCGCTGCCTGCAACTGGAAGCTCACGGCTATCAGGTGAACGTGACCGAGCTGGTCGGCTGGGAACATTCAATGAAGAACGAGCTGATCATCGCCAGTCAGAACCGGGATGTGCCACGACAGCGGGCGGCAAAGCGATTGCAGGAAGTGCTGGCCGATATCGGGCTGGAGGACATGTCAGCACGCTTCTGGCTGCCGTCCTGAAAGCAGGCCCGGCGCGGCGGTTTTACTGGCTTGGCTGCCCCTGCGTCGGAGGACGCATCAGCGTGGTCGCCGGCAGTGAGTGACTGGCGATAAAGATTTCATGCAGCAGCAGGCTGAAGCTACCGGTCAGCATCGCCATGGTGGCAACGAACATGAAGGCGATCAGCGAATCGAGCTTCAGGTGAAATGAGTCATCGATGAACAGCACCACGACCACCGTGCACACGAGGATCATGCAGCACGCGGACAAGCCCACTGCGCGATGAATTGCCGTTGCCCGCCGGCGCAGCACCGAAAGCTCATGCACCAGCACCGGACGCAGCCCGAGCCCGCCGGAGAGTCTTTCTTCCAGTGTTTCCTGCCGGTCGCTGATCCGTTCAAGACGATTGGTCAGCACGCGCATCTGGATCAT
>JACCEC011742672.1_pt1 | contig 14119 bp, 11 predicted proteins | sample 7450121 | NCBI WGS metagenome assembly JACCEC01 (sample SAMN15323455, study PRJNA562643) | freshwater metagenome | isolation source: river surface water | place: USA:Blue River Watershed | collected 2017-08-18 | reverse complement strand
TAATATTAACAATGAAAATGAGACAAATGAAAATCAAAGACTCAATAATAATAATAGGAAAAATGAAGATGAAAATGAGAATGAAAATGAGAATAAGAATGGGGAAGAGGTACCAAATGAAATAAATAAGAAGAAAATGACAAAGAGTGAAGCAGAAACCTTAAGAACGTTATATAAAGACCCAGAAGGTGCATTTGAAAATTATTTTGATAATTTATTTTCACATATAGAAAATGAGGCTAATGACGAATTGGTTTCTATAAAAGAAAAATATAGTGAAATTTTGGCTATAAAATATGCAGAAATTCAGAATAAATTGAATAATTGTAATAAAAAGATAAATTTTTTTGAGAGTATTTATATTCAGATGGAATTAAAAGAGAAGATACCTTTAACGGGTGTTGAAAAGATTAAATTCACATTTGATGATAATTTAATATTTAATGAATCAAATTATAGAGCGAGTGAATTGTTTGGTAGATATATTTTTAGCGTTTTGATAAGTGATGAGGAGAGTAATAATTCTAAGAGAGCGGAATTGTCAATACCAAATAATTTTTATAAAGATGATATATTTGAAAATGTTACAGAAGATTTTGCTCGTTGGGATAAATTATTACAATTTTGGTTATTTTATGTTTTATTGGTCAAAAGAATATTGGCAAATAAAGTTGATATTGAAGAAATAACTAATTATAAATTCATTTTTGAATTAGCTAAAAGATTACGTTCTTTTGAAAAAACACCTTTTGGTTCAAAAAAGAAACTACAAAAACAAAAACAAAAACAAAAGCAACAATTTAAAAAACGTCAATTTGGTGGTCAAGAACTAAGTATAGATAATGAATACAGACAAATAAGAAGTGGAAATACTAAAACTTCTCGTCAGAATCTTTCACCAGATTCCCTTAAATTTAAAGAATTGATGAAGAAGATGGTTTTCCGTAAACAGGTAAATGAAAAGAAAAATGATGAAGTAATAAGTTTCTATCAATATTTTAATTCTGATGAATTGAGAAAGAAGATTGAAGAATTCTATAAAACACAAATAAAAGATAAAATTAGTTTAGGGGAAAGAAATATTGAAAGACAGAAAGTTCCATGTGACCTTTCACTTCCTTATTTTTCTGATAAAGGTGAAACTTTCCAACTCCAATCCATCTTAAATTGTTCTTATCAAAAAGGTTATGGTGACCCTACTCGTGAATTCAAAATAGTAATGGATAAAATCAAAAATATTATGTCTATATTTCAAACTTTATACAGTTATACTGAAACAAATGGAAATCGAATTCGTAAATTTGCTGATGATTTGAGAAAAGAAACATTATTCTTCTATTTTTTCATCTATTACAAAAAGAAATTCATCTACACCAAATATCTTCATATACTTCAACAACAACTCGAAAAGAAAGGTGTAGATATCCCATCTTTCCTTCAAAAATACGGTCTTAGAATTAATAATCATACAAAATCAAATATTATTAGTAATTTAAATTCCAAAAATAACACCAACATGAACACTAATAAAAATAAAAATTTGAATAGAAAAGAAATAAATAAATTGGAAAATAAAAGAACAAAAAAAGAAAAAGAATATCAAACTCTTTTAAATAAAATTAATTTACTAAAAAAAAAGAAAGAAGAATTAAACAAAAATAAAAACACAAAAAACTATGATGAGAAAATTCTCATTATTGACAAATTAATTCATGAACTTATTCTCAAAAAAAGAAATTATATTTAAATCCACCCCACTTCCATTTTTATAAAATCTATTTATTACATTAAATTCTATATTTTAATGTAATGAGAATCAACTTAAAGAATGCGAGGGTTGTGAATGAGATTATTTGTTAGAAATAGTCATCATTGTACATTTTGGATATGGAAGTGGATAGGTCTGAGTAGACACAAGCGAAGAAACATGGTTTATTGTAGTTGAGTGATTCATATTTCCAGTTAGAGGTGAGAGGATTTTTTATGGGTTTTCCACTTGCATCTTTTTTAGTGGTAGCAGTTGAACCGGGTTTATGGGACCAATACATGTCAGAATCTTCTCTGGCCCAATGATAATCATTACCGACATCAAGCATAAGGAATATTTTGTAAAAACCGGGCATACATGGATTATCGAATGTTTCGAGATAAGACCCAGGGACATCTTTTTTCAATCTATCATAGAAAGCTTTACAGTTGTAATCTTCATCTTCTACATGATTAAAACCGGAAGCATATCCAGGTTGGGCTTTTGATTCTAATCCAGTTCGTATTTTACCTAAAGCGTAAGAATAACAATTGTGTGTTGTTCTGATACTTTCTTTGTCATTCCATAGTTTTTCATTATATTTCAATTCTGAACCGGATAAAGGAGAGAATTCTTTTGAGTAAGATAATAGATTATCACTATTGAATAAATCATCACTTTGTTCCATTTTTTTAAGACTTAAAATATGGGGTGATTTGGATTTGCGGATTTGTTTGGTAGTTTTCTTTGGCATATTCCTCTATAATCTATTATTAAAAAATTCTACGTAATGGAAAAAAAAATGATTTTCTAAAAATCTATGTTTTAAAAAATGTATAATTTAATATAAACAAGAATTAAAAGGAAGAATATAAAAAAAAAAATGTCATCAATCAAAAAGATTAATAATTGTTCTGATGATGATGAATCCGATATAATAGATTATGATGAGGTTTATGAAATGAAAGAAGTTGATGAAGCAAATGAATCATCAAATACATCCGAAATGAATTTTAAGAGTAATAAAAAAGTTATTAAACAAAGTTATGAAGATGAAGTTGATGACTCAGATTTTGATATTGATACGGATTCTGATATTTCTGTATCTATGTCTCGGTCTCGACCAAGAAGAAATGTTGAAAATGATGTTGTTGGAGAATTTCAGAATATAAAGATGTTATTGATGAGAACGGAAATGATGATGGGTGAAGTTTTTCAAAAGATGAATATGATGTGTAATCGTATTGAAGGAATTGAAACAAAAATCGCAAAAATGGAAAATTCTCATCAAGAAAAATATGCTGAAATTCAAGGTGATATAATTCGACTTAAAGAAGTAAAACCTGAAAGTCTTAATATTCCTATGGATGAAGTGTTAAAAGCATTAGTATATAAGGATTATAGGTCATTTTTGTATGTATTTAAATATTGTTATCAATATCATGTTGGTGGTAAAACATTTTATCCTATTAAAATAAAAAGTAAGAGGATATTTGAGTATTTCTATAATGAACAATGGTTGGAAGATGCAAATGGACATTATATAATAAAAACTATTTGTAATAATATACAAAATGTGTTTATGAAATATAATATATTTGATAATAAATTGATAAATGAGGAAGAATTCTTTTTGAATCAACAATTTATTCAGAAATTGTCAAAAGATAGTGTAAAGAAAGAAATGTTTAAACATATTATTGATGAATTAGTTATTGCAAGATAAACATTTCATATTCCCCCAAATTATAAATTCCAATTTTTTAATTATAAAAATTAAATCATTAAAAAAAACTGATTTAATTTATATTAACATCTAAAAAACTTTACATTTAGTAAACTCCCCAAACTTTTAATTTTTAATATAAAGAAATGGCCCCTCAAAAGAATAAATCTCCTCGCAAATATATAAAGCGTAACCCAGTTAATCCTTTTGAAAATCCATATAAACGTGAATATAAAGGTGATAAGCCTTATGGTTATTTAAAGATACCACATATGGAACCCGATGTTTTGGTTAAAAGTGAGAATGTTATTGTACAATCTATAGAATCTCCACCATTAGAAACAGATTTTGATGTGTTAGTATCGAGAGCTAATAATTTTAATGTTTATCAATTTCCATCTATTGGAAAAGAAGTTAGTTGGATGTGTCCACCTTTAGCTGTTCAAAAAGCATTAAATGACTTAAAAAATGTTGAAAATGCCCTAAACAATCCACAAAGATTTGAATCATTTTTAGATTGTTTAATCGATTTAGCTCAAAAATCTTCAAGTGTTGCAAAAATATCAACGGAATATTTCAGTTGAATCTCAACAAAAATTAAAAACTTAAAAACTTAAAAACAACAACATTTATAAATCAAATAATTATTATAATAAATCCTTAAGAGATAGTGTTTTCTTTAAGTTAAAAAAATAGTATTTATAAAATTATTGGGTTTTTTTGTTTTATTCATTTAAAACAAAAAAGTAATAAAGATGATTTAATTATTTAAAACGACATAATCAGAGTTTGATGTTGATGTAATTTTTTGAGTTTGTATATTATTCATTCTTCTAAAAATAGCTTGGACATCTCTGTTTTGTTGTTGTTGTTGTTGTTGAGAAGTTAGTTGAGAAGTTTGTTTTTCACCATTTTCTTTTTGTAATTTATCAATTCTGATATTTAAACAAAGAACAGAATCAGATAATTTTGTATTCTCATCAACTAATTTTCTCATATAATCATTTTGATTCCTAATAAATTCTTTTAATTGTTGAACTTCTTCATTCATTCCAAACATCATTTTCATCATTTCAGTCATCTGTTGAGATGTTTGATTTTGTTGATAATACGAATTTGATGTTCTATTTGAATAATGACTCTTTGAAGAAGTCATAGGACTCTTCATCAAATCTTGAACATCAATAGTTGATAACATGATTGAAGAAGTTTCAGAACTTTCGGTTTCAACATTAAGACCTGATTTGGAAACATCCACTGCTTCCAAATGGTTTGATGTCGTTACATTAGGACTTTTTAATAAAGTGCTTAAAAAAGTCTTTTCAGTTGATTTTGTCATATTTGATTGATTAGTATTTGTTGTTTTGACAGAAGATACAGATACATCATCCAATAAAGGATTATGTAAAGGTTTCCATAATATTTGTGGATTACCTGTTTCTGCATCTTCGCGAATTAATAAATCAACATGAACACTTACATAAATAATTTTATTTTTACCTGAAATGTCAGTATAACAATAATGTAATTTTTCTCCATTTTCTAATTCTATATGATTGCATCTTCCATCATTTAAATTTCTACAACGGTTTCTACAATGATTGAATAAGCAAACAGTATATTTAATTTCGAATTTTGATAATTCTGATATTAAATTCTCTTTTGTTAAATAATGAGAAAGTCCAGGAATAGTGTTTTTAGGCTCAGTTATACACTGAGAAACAATTGATGGACATTCATTATTATTTTTATGTTGTTCTTCACGGCATTTTTCTACCATACAATGAATACATTTATTATCTTTAATTTTTGTTGATAATTCATACTCTCCATTTAACCTTCTGACTTCTTGTTTAACATTTGGATTCTGTGACTTTTTATTTTCACGACGTTGTGGTTTCTTTTGTAAAGTCCAACCCTCACCAATATCAACTGATGATGTATCAATCATTTTTATCACTGAATCCAAAAAGTTAAAAACAAATCAAATTATTCAAATAAACCAAAATCAAAAATCAATTTAAAATCAATCTTTAATCCAATTTACTAATAAAGCTCTTTATCGTTATTATCTTCTTATAAATCATCATCAAACCAAAAATCTTTTCATTTTTTTTCAACCCTTTCCCCCTATACGTAAATCTATTTTTATAAAATTAACAATTTTATAAAAAATCTTATTCCGATATTGTCATTATTACCACTATATATCAGTTTTACGTTTGAAAAAATGGACGTAAATAGTCTTTCATTTTATTCAAATCAAATGGAAGAAGAATCTATTTTTAGTAGATTCCTTTAGTATTAGTAAAGTATAAAAAATTTATTCCCATTATGTTATTATTACCACAACATAACAAGTTTTACGTTAAATTCAATTGGACATTGTCTTTCAAAAGAATTTAAAACAAATTACATTCAATTTATTATTGGTTATTTTTCTTTAAGTCGATTTCATTAAGTTAGAATTCGGGAGTTTGAGAATATGAAAAACATATTTTCAAAGTTACTGTCATTACAACATTGTAATATTCCATTTAATTGGATGATATCACTTTTATCCCATTATTTATAGTAATATCAGATACTATTAGACATTAGTAATAAATGTTTAGGGTATAAAATCAAATAGACGGAATAAATTGGTATTATTCAAATTGGGATTTTAATTTTCAATTTAGTTTAGATTCATCACGTTAAGATGGAATCTTTGGTTGGTTGGTTGGTTGGTTTATTCTTTTTATTTTTTTGACATTTTTCTAAACTTAAATTCTATTTTTTATTTTTTTTATGATTTTTTATAAAAGAAATTCTAAATCTAAATCTAAAAATGTAAGATCCTCGATCGGACTAAAAGAATTAACGTAGTTAATTCTGTAAGTACCGTAGGTACGGACAACTCAGATTATTAGCTTTGCTAATAATGTAATTATTAATAATGTAAGATCCTTGATCGGACTCAGATTTTTAGCAAAGCTAAAAATGTAAGATTCCCTTCAGGGACAACTCAGATTATTAACGAAGTTAATAATGTAATCAATATATAAACAGATAACGGAACGAAAAAAAACGCACAGTGAGAAAGAGTTCTTTGTTGATGTTGGCTATTTTATAAACTCTTTCTATTTATAGAAAAGAAAAAAGTTTTAGAAGGATGAACGAAATAAAATAAATTGGATATATATAGAGATTCTTTATTTTACTTTTAATGAGTTCCAATATTTATCAACAAAAAATCTATTTAGTTGTCCAAGGTACAAGTTGCAATGATATCCTTTCTTCTATTAAAGAACCATTTCCAAAATTGGATGAATTAGGTGTTCGTGAAATGTTCTTAGTTCGTGATAATAGTGAAAACAAAAGGATACTTGGTATTGATAATCCCAGTAATATCTTTCCTAAAATATTAACTTCTTTTGAAGTTCCGGCTATAGAATCTGCTTATATATTATTTTATACTGTTAGTGATAATGTTGAAATCTCTCCTGTTCCTTATATAAGTTCGAAGACTTTCTTAAGAAATGAGAAATCATTTGATAAATTGAAAGAGATGTTTCAAGGTGGTAATTATCGCAAATATTGGAATAAAAGAAATCTTGCTCAAAATGTGACAACAGATTCATTAGGGGTAAATTCATTAAAATCAAAAGTGCCACAAATTTCCTGGAAATATTCCAAAGAAAAAGTCGCTTTTAAATCCGCTGAAGGTAGAAATTATAATGTGAATTTAGGAAGTTCTTTAAATAGTTCCAGTTTTAGTAATTTCAAATCAAAAATATTATTCCCCACTATTATGGAAAATGTAGCTGGTCAAGTATTTTCCACTGAACAAGTTGAACTTTCTGATAATTCTCGTGGTATTTCTCTTAAACCTATTGTGATGGTTTGTAATTTTGACACAGTTCGTAATTTTATGAATGATGTAAAAGGAAAACATTATAGTAGTTCAAGGGATACAATTGAAAGGGGGTCAGTTTGGGAAATTGAAATAAAATATGAAATTGAGAGAGGAAGTAGAAAGAATGAATTTAAGTTTATTAATCATTCGAAGAAATTCCCAACTGAACTAAATCAAGAAGGTTTAACATTTAACAAAACAAATGAATCATTTACATTTAAATATAAAAATAAGACTATTCCAATGAGTTCAGGAGATGACCATATTTCTAAAAAAGTAGCTGTTTTATTAGATTGTAAATTCTGTAAAAAAGAAGTCGAAATGAAAGAGGCTCTTAAAGCCATTTATAACGAAATGGAAAACAAAAATAAGAATAAAAACAAGAAAAATAGTAATAATAATGGTAATAATGGTAGAGTAAAGAACGTAAATAATAAATTGGTAAAGACAAATATATCATCATTTAAATCAGCAGTATCAGCTTTAACAAATTCCGATTGATGAATTGAACGTGTATTTTTGGGGGAAAAAAATGAAATTATTTTTTATCAATTATTTTTTACTAAAGAATAAAGTAAAAAAAAAAATAGGTGTGCGTATGTCCGAATAAATGAGTAGAGTTGATGACCAAATAAGAATCATTTTAAAACGAAAAGATTTAACGAAAGATGAGAAATTAAAGAAAATGTATGTTTTAGTTAGGAAATCAAGACCTCAATGGGATAAATATGATGTCTATGAAACTTGCAAGTCAATGTATGAAAAACATAGGAGAATTAAAACAATGAGAGATGATGAATATGTTATTTATTAACAGGATTACTTTGATAATTTACTTTACGATTAATATAATAAACTAATTTAAAATTCTAATTTAAAATTAACAATTCAAAATTCAAAATTAACAATTACTAATTTATAGGACCATTATGCATACCCAAATCACCTTAATTTTATAATAATTATCTTTAACGTAAATCAAACAAAAAAAATGAAATTATTTGTTTGTTGATATTAAAATTGGTATATAATGCTAAAGAAATCAAACGAAATCAAAAGAAATCTGAGAAATGTCTGCTAAAATCGCAACTGCTTCAAAAACTGTGAAATCTGTTGTCAAAGCTGAAAAGCCAATTGACACTAAAAAGAAATCAAAAGTATCTGTAAATACTGCTAATATTGACCCAAGTCTTTTAGAAATGGTTCAATCAGGTAGTGATGATACAACTGAAATAGTGGCTGTTAAGAAAACAGCACCTTCAAAAGAAAAAGCTGTTAAAGCTCGTTGTCATGGTGCTATTGAGAAGAAATCAATAGGTGATGCTTACAAATATCTTGTTGAAAATAAGGAATCTCTTAATGAAGAATTAAATAGATTAGTTATTGTCGATACAGATAAACTTAATTCATGGAAAATTTATGGATGTTGTTCTCGTACAGTTGCTTCCGATGGAGGTGATTATTGTTCACAACATTCTAAAAAAGAAGGTGTTTTTGATTATCATAAAGTGTTTATTACGGAAGAAATTACTGATGTAATAACACATGATTTTCAAGATTTGGCTTTGAATCATCCTGTATTTGAGAAATTGAATAAGAATCATGGTGGTCCTGTTAAAGGTAAATCAAAGAAAACTCAAGAGATAAATACAACTCATAAGTTTGATATTGATGACCCTATAGCTCAAATTGTTTTGGGAATCGTTAAGAATTCCAAACTTCTTGTGAAACTTCGTCAATATGCTTTTGAATTAGTTAAAGAACATAATGAAATAAGTCGTCAAAAGAAAGATAAATTTGGTGATTCATTAAATGATACAACATCTGCTAATATCTCATCTGATGAATTAACTGATTCAGAAGAGATTGAAGATGATGATGAAGCTACAACAACAGCTAACAATGATATTTCAACTATGTTGAAATCAATGAACAATAATGCTGTTGATTATGGTTCTGATGTTGATACTGAAGAAGTTAATAAACATGCTAAAGCCGAAAAAGTTAAAAAGGTTGAAAAAGCTGAAAAAGCTGAAAAAGCTGAAAAGAAGAGGTCAACAACTCCTCCTCGTTCAACTGAGAAAAACAAATCCATTGAATACATGTTTCAAAACGAAAATGAAGATGATGGAGATGATTTCGAAGAAATTGAATTAAATGAAAACGAAACACTTTACTATTATCCAAAATCATTAGTAGTATATAAACCTATTAATGAAGAAATGGAATCAATTGGTAAATTAATTCCAATCTTGAAGAAAGATTCATGTCTTAAATGGAATGAAAAATATTATACTGTCTTATCTAAACAAGTTATTGATGAAAGAAATGTTCTTATTAGTGAACTTGATATGAAGATATTTGACTTCCATAAAAATCATATTGGAAATATTACCAAGATGGATGGTCGCAAAATTGTTGACCACGAATTCTTTTAATACCAATTAAATTTTACTATTTAAGTCTTTTCTTTATTATTGATTTATTTATTTAATAAGTCAATATTTATCTTCTCAAACTCTATTTTTTTTTCAAACAATTTTATAAAACACATTACTAACATACTAACAACATTTGAACTTAAAGAAACTCTAAATTTTCTCTATAATTTTATATTAAGAGAAAAAAAGGCGAATAAAGTTGATATAAAAAAAATATCATCTAATCGCATAGAGGACTAATAATAATTATCATTTTTATATTGAAAAAATGGTTTCATATAGATGTACGAGATGTTTGAAGGATTTTATGGATAAAACGAAATATACAATGCATGTGAAAAGAAAGAATCCATGTAAGGAGAGACAAAAGAGGAAAAATGGAAGTGATAGTGATGATGATAAAGGAGGAGATAGTGATGAAGGGAGTGGTTCATTAGTAATTGATAGGAGACCGGTCTTATCGGATGTTTGTAAGTTATGTAAAATGAAATATAATGGTTTATATATAGACCATTTGGTAGAATGTCATGATATAGAAAAGGATGAGAGGATTTTTAGTTTTTCGAAGAAAAAGTCGGGATTATCGTGTTATGAGAATGATGAAAATAGTGGAGATATAGCGATAATTGGATTTGCCGATGGTAATGGTTTCCTTTTTATAACAACTAATTTACATAATTTGCAAAGACACAAAAAGACTAAATATAGGGATATGAGGACATTTACATATTATCCTTGTAAAAACATAGTTGAATTCAAGAAGGATTGGATGGATTTAATAGAAGATGAATCAATGAATGAAGATAATCATAATGAAAAGAAGATGAATGTTGAATGGATGAATATTATGACAAATAAGATTTTGAGAAGAATAAATGAAGTCGGGGATGTGGAAAGGGTTGAAAAGACAGATGCTTCTTATAAATCTGAAATATATTATAAATGTCCATTTTGTAATCATATGGAGGATTTAAAGATGAATTTGAATCAACATTTATTGGATTCACATAAATTTCTCAGACATAATCCATCAAGATTGGAATTGGATGAAGAACAAAAAGATAAATTATTATCAATTATTGACAAAGTTGGAGTTGGAGGAGGAATGACAACAATAGAAAATATTGGTGTTGATATTGATTGTAAGACATGTGGAATTCAATTTCCAAATAAATTTGCTTTACAGAAACATATGAAGGATGGATGTCAGAATGTAGTGGGAAATCGTCATAATAGATTTTATAATAATAATAAAGTGGAAAATGAAGATATTTATGATTTAATTGAGTTTAATGAGAAATTGATATCAGAGAATAAATTGTTAAAAGAAGCATTAATATCGAATCAGGAGATATTGAAAGATAATAATGAGATTTTAAAGAATTCAGTGAGTTATTATAAAACAACGAATATAATACAGAATAATAATATTCTTTTTAATATAAATGATTTTGGTCATGAAGATTTATCACATATTGAGAATGGATTTGTCGAAGAAGTTATACAACAGATGAATACAAATTCATTAATAAAGTATATAGAAGAAGTTCATTATGCTAATCCACAGAATTTCAATGTAATTATTCCATCATCTAATTCAACTATGGCAGATAATAATATGTTATTATTGAAAAGGGGAGATAGATGGGTGATGGATAATAAAAAGAATGTTTTGGAAGACATGATAACAATAAATATAGAAAGAATAACGGATGTATATGAGGAGATTAATGTAAATTTAACGGAAGAAGTTCAGACTAATTTCCAGAATTATGTATCAGAAATAGGTAATGAATCACCGACGAAGATGATAAGAGATGAAGCTATTCAACAGACGGAGAATATGATATTAAGGAAACAACCAGCGAATAAGTTTTTATTGGAGAATGCGAGATTTCAACAGAATCAATTTATAGATGGGGTTTGGAAAGAATCAACAGATACACAATTTCCTGTTATAAAAACGGATATTGACGGAATGTCCCAAGAGAGGATTATGGATATGATGGAACAACCTTCTGAAATAATGATGGAAAATATGGGGATGGTTGTTAATGGTCGAAAAAGGGGTGTGAGTAAAAAAGAATAGAAAAAAAATAGGAATAATGGATTAGAAATATGGAGACAGATTTAGAAACTGAAATAAGTGATTTAGAAGATGAAATGGCGAAATGGAAGATGAAATATAATGAGTTGAAAGGTGGTAAAAGTATAAATAGGAAAAAGAAAAAAACAGCTTTTGATTTTAATTTTGATTCAAAGGAGACTTATTTAGAAACAACAAATAATATTACAGATAATACAATTAATGAGTCTAAACAAGAAATTGTTGATGTGAATGTTGTTATTGAGAATAGGGTAGAAGAGAAACAAGATGAAAAGATAAATAAGAAATATGAAATGATATTGAGGGATTTTCAGTATTTAAAAAAGGGGGAAATGGTGGAATTTACGAATCAACATTTTTTGTATTGTCAATATATTGGTAAATATTGTATGTATGGTGGATTTAGGAATGAATATAAATATTTGCAATGGATGATAAAACCGAAAAGGGGATTTTTGGTTGGTATAGAGAATGTTTGTAGTGAGGGAGAAGAAGGGGAAATAAATATAAAGAATAGATATTTTATAATAAGGAATATGAGAAATAGGGAATATAAGATTTTGGAGAGTGATTATGATATATTTTATAGATTGGGTGAACCGGTTAATCATAAAAGTAAATTGAGAAAGAAATTGGAAGAAGTAACAAATGCTAAAAGTTTGAGAGTGAGGAGAAAGAAGACGAATGAAAGAGTAATTGATTTGGAGAAAGAGATGAAGAAATATATGGAGAAAGTAAAAGAAGAGGGAGGTGATGATGATAATGATATATATGAAAAGATAGAAGATTCAACGGATGATGAAAGTGGGGATGAGAGGTAATAAATATAATTTTTTTAATAAAATCAAATCTTTTTATAAAGTAAGTATAAAAAGATAGGAATTGGAAATGGGAATTAGGAATATGTTAATTGTGGTATTAGTTATATTTTTGGTTATGATGAGTTTGAATAGAATTTTGGATAGAAATGAAAATTTTCAATTATTATTGCCGAAGAGTGGAAATTTTAATCCATTTATAGGGATACCGGAGGAATTGATAACATGGAAACCATATGCAGTTGAATGGGATGGTCAACCTAATTATTCAGCATATTTTTATAAAAATAATTATATGGTTCCAATATATTAGGTGTATTTATAGAGAAAGAGGGTAAAGAGACCTTGAAGGATTGCAAAAATGACCATAATAAAGATGATTTTGATGAAATCGTGTTTGGAGGGTAATTCGAGATGAAAGAATTGGTTTGAATCGATATGTTTGCCGTTGTTGTAGTGGATGAGATTTTCGATGATATTGAGGATGAGGAAGGCGATAAAAGAGGAGAAGAAGAGATGTTTGGGTAGATTTTTGTGGACATAACAGAAATCGAACATTTTTAGATATTTGAAATTGGATGTATTTATTTATAAATAAGATATAAAATGGGAATAGGGGATTTGTTAATTTTTGATTAGACATATTATTATAAAAATATAATGATATGATTTTTAAATGAATAATATTATAAAATGTTTATGAAAAGGTATATTTTGAGTAAGTAATTAATTTTTTAGACAAGTCTTTCAATTGAGATGTTCCATTGATTTCCAGTAGTTCCGGAGCGAATTACATTGACAACATACATTGTAGCTGTTGGTGTTTGGTCAGAGAATGTAAGTCTACAACCATAACTTTGACTACCCATAGCACCAGACATAGCGAAACCATTAGGAGTACCAGTACTTGAAATAGGTACATTAATCCAATAAGAGGTAGCAGGAGCTCCACCTTGGAATGTTTCACTGAAACCAGTAGCTTGCCAAGTTCCACTTGTAAGGTAAATATAAAGTTGACTTGTTCCACTATAAACGAATGCTTGAATAGCATCAAGTTGAACAGCAGTATCATAAGCAACTAAACCATAAGCACGACGTATGATATTTGAACCAGTACCAGTAATAATAGCATTACCGGAAATATTCAATGATGGAGCATATAAACCAGTAGCATCAGTGTAAGTCATTTGTGATGAACCAGTAGGACCAGAAGGACCATTGAATAATACACTATTAGCAGTAGTAGATACAGTGAATGGAGCACCAGTAGGACCAGTTGGACCAGTGACAGTTGAAGCAGCACCAGTAGCACCAGTTGGACCAGTGACAGTTGAAGCAGCACCAGTAGCACCAGTTGGACCAGTGACAGTTGAAGCAGCACC
>JACCEC012542357.1_pt1 | contig 14122 bp, 12 predicted proteins | sample 7450121 | NCBI WGS metagenome assembly JACCEC01 (sample SAMN15323455, study PRJNA562643) | freshwater metagenome | isolation source: river surface water | place: USA:Blue River Watershed | collected 2017-08-18 | reverse complement strand
GAGTCGGTAGAACTCGGTGTAACTACGGTCGACAACTATTTCGACACCTTAGGCGGCATCACCCGCGCGGTGCGTCAAGCCAAAGGCGGCACTGAAAACACGCCGGTGTATATCGGCGACCAAACCCGCGGCGACGGCACGGTACGCAGCCTGACCGCGCAAGTCGCGCTGGAAACACGCACCCGCATGCTCAACCCCAAATGGTACGAAGGCATGCTCGAGCACGGCTATGAAGGCGTGCGGCAAATCGAAGTGCACATCACCAACACCATGGGCTGGTCGTCCACCACTGGTCAGGTGCAGCCTTGGGTTTACAAACAACTCTCCGAGACTTTTGTGTTGAACCCGGAAATGCGCGACCGCATGGCCAAGCTCAACCCCACCGCCTCCGCCCGCCTGGCCAACCGTTTGATCGAAGCCTCGCAACGCGCTTACTGGACGCCTGACGCAGACATGCTTCGTCAATTGCAGCAAGCCAGCGATGAGTTGGAAGACCGCTTGGAAGGCGTTTACGAAGCGACCCAAAGTTAATCCGGTGTTCCCACATTTCCCGCGTGGCAGAGTTTGGGCCATGCACCTTGCGTAAGATTGCTTCATGGCTATACCTTTTCCTTTCTCCGCCATCGTCGGTCAAGACGAAATGAAACTGGCGATTCAAATCGTGGCTGTCGACCCCAAAGTCGGCGGCGTGCTCGCACTGGGCGACAGAGGCACAGGCAAGTCCACCGCCGTGCGCGCCTTGGCCGATTTACTCCCGCCGATTCAAGTGGTCAAAGGCTGTCGTTACGGCTGTGACCCGGCCAGCACCGGTGCCACTTGCCCGGATTGCGCGAGTTTGAAGACCGGCAAAAAAATCGCGACTGAAAGCAAACCGGTGCCGGTCATCGACCTGCCCTTGGGCGCGACCGAAGACCGTGTGGTTGGCGCACTGGATTTGGAGCAAGCGCTCAGCCAAGGCGTGAAAGCGTTTTCGCCCGGCTTACTTGCACAAGCCAACCGTGGTTTTTTGTACATCGACGAAGTGAATTTGCTCGAAGACCATTTGGTTGATTTGTTGATCGACGTTGCCGCTTCCGGCGAAAACGTGGTGGAACGCGAGGGCTTGAGCGTGCGGCATCCGGCGCGTTTTGTGTTGGTCGGCAGCGGCAACCCGGAAGAAGGTGAATTGCGTCCGCAGTTACTCGATCGTTTCGGTTTGTCGGTGGAAGTGCGCACACCGCAAGACCTAGACCAACGTGTGCTCGTCATCAAACGCCGAGATGCATTTGAGCGCGACCCGCAAGCTTTCCGTGAAGCATATGCCGCAGACAACGAGGCCTTGCGCAACCATATTTTGAAAGCCCGCAAAACACTGGACAAAGTGGTGGCCGGTGACGACTTGTTGCGCACATGCGCGCAACTTTGCCAAAAGCTGGGCACCGATGGTTTGCGTGCCGAACTCACTTTGATGCGCGCCAGCCGCGCTTATGCTGCCATTCAAGGCAAAAAAACCGTGACCACGGCGCATTTGCGTGCCATCGCGCCACTGGCCTTGCGCCACCGCCTGCGCCGCAATCCGCTCGATGACACCGGCTCGGGCACGCGTGTGCAACGTGCGCTTGAGGAGGTATTGGGCGCGTGAACCTGGCCTGGGACGACGCCTTATGGGCTGCGGCTGCGCTCAGCGTGGACCCCTCAGGATTGCGCGGCATCTGGATGCGCGCGCCGCACAGCCCGGTGCGTGACCGCTGGCTGGCAGAACTCACCCGACTGCACCCCACGCTGCGGCGTTTACCCGGACACGCCGACAGCGAACGCCTGCTCGGCGGTTTAGACCTCGGTGCGACTTTGAATGCCGGGCGCGCCATTTACCAACCCGGCTTGTTGCTGCAAACCACCCCTACCATTTTGTTGTTGCCCATGGCCGAGCGACTACCGGACGACACCGCGGCCATTTTGGGTCAGGTGTTAGACCAAGGCCAGGTCACCTTGGACAGCAGCGGCGTGTCGCAAGACACGTTCATTGGTGTGGCAGCCTTGGATGAAGCTTTGGAAGATGAGCCGCCGCTGGCAGGTGGCTTGCAAGAACGGCTGGGCATTTGGCTGGACCTGCGCCACTTGGGACGAGCGGGCGGCGAATCGGAAGAAACGCGATTTGTGATGGACGCTTTGGCAGAACTCGACATGAGCGCCTTGCGCGCGCATGCCTTGCAAATGCCCATCAGCGATGCGCAGTTGTCGGCCATGTGCCAAACCGCTATGGCGCTGGGTGTGGACAGTTTGCGCGCGCCAATGGCCGCCATCAAGCTGGCCAAAATCATGGCGGCTTTGCGCGGCAACGATGAGGTGGAGGACGAAGACTTGGGCCGTGCCGCTCGTCTGGTGATCACACCGCGCGCCACGCGTTTACCGCCTCCGCCAGAGCAGTCGCAACAAGAGCAGCCCCCAGAGCCACCCGAACAAGACGACACGCCGGATGAACCACCACCGGAGGATTCTTCCAAGGACAACGAGCCAGACACAGATGAGCTGCAAGAACCCGAATTCGACCCACAGCACATGGCCGAATTGATGCTCGAAGCTGCCTTGGCCACCTTGCCCGCAGATGTGCTGGCGCAATTGGCCAGCCACAAGCAGCAGTCTGTCTCAGGCCGCGGACAAGGACGAAGCGGCGAACGCAAAATGAGTTTTTTACGCGGCACACCCATGCCGCCGCGCCCGGGCAACCCGCGCCAAGGCGCGCGTCTGCATGTGCTGGCCACCTTGAACGCCGCTGTGCCGCGCCAAAAACTGCGCCGCATACCGGCCAGTTCCAAAGCCCGCTTGGCCATTCGCACCGAAGATTTCCATGTTCATCGCTACGCAGAAAACAGTCCGACGTGTTTGATATTTGCGATCGACGCATCCGGTTCCGCCGCCTTGCACCGCTTGGCCGAGGCCAAAGGCGCGGTCGAATTGTTGCTGACCCATTCTTACGCCAGACGCGACCAGGTCTGCGTCATCGGTTTTCGCGGCACCACGGCAGAGGTGTTGTTGCCGCCGACCAAATCGCTGGTGCGCGCCAAGCGCAGCCTGGCTGGTCTACCCGGTGGCGGCGGCACGCCATTGGCCAAAGCCATTGAACAAAGCCTTCAAGTCGCGCTCTCCGAAAAACGCTTAGGGCATTCGCCCAGTCTGGTCATGCTGTCCGACGGTCGCCCGAATGTCGGTTTGCAAGGCCAAGGCGGGCGCACTCAAGCGCTGGAGGATGCGCTCACTTTGGCACGCCGCTGGCGCTCGCACGCCCTGCCCGCCATCTGGCTGGACACCAGCGCCAGACCCGACGCCCAAGCCCAGCAACTAGCGCTAGAGATGGGCGCTCGTTATGTGCCGCTGCCCCTGGCCAACGGCAGTCGCATGGCGCAAGCCATTCAACAAGTGCAATCAGGCGGCACACTGACCGCAGCGCCTGCGCCAGCCAAACCCGTTTGGCAAACCCAAACCGCCCCGTCCACCACGCCGGTTTGGCGCAACCCGTCCTGAGCATGGACTGGGAAAGCCAAGGCCGCGACTGGCCGAACGCAGCGCACAGCCGGTTTGTCCAAGCGGCTGGCGTGCGCTGGCATGTGCAACAAGCCGGCACGCAAGGACCGCGAGTGTTGCTGCTGCACGGCACCGGCGCCTCGTCTCACACATGGCGGGATATGTTTTTACCGCTGTCCGAACACGCGCAAGTACTGGCCATCGATTTGCCGGGTCACGGTTTTTCCAGTTTGGCCGAAGGCGACGGCATGTCGCTGCCCGGCATGGCCCACGGCATAGGTGAATTGCTGCACCATTTGGATTGGCCTGTGCAAGCGTTTATCGGCCATTCAGCCGGTGCAGCTATTGCAGCCCAAATGGTGATTGACCAAGGCTTGAAACCTCAGGTTTTGATTGGCATCAACCCGGCTTGGCTGCCCTTGCCCGGATTGGCTGGCGTGTTGTTTCCGCCGGTTGCCAAGTTACTGGCTTTGAGCAGCATGGTGCCCCATTGGTTTGCGCGTCAAGCCGGCAACCCCGACATGGTGGACAAACTTTTGGAAACCACCGGTTCACGGATTGACGAACGCGGCAAGGGTTTGTATGCCCGCTTGGTCGCCAGCCCGTCACACGCACAAGGAGCCCTCAAGATGATGGCGGCCTGGGATTTGTCATCCGGCGTACATAAGCTCAGGCAATTGCACTGCCCGGTGCGCATGCTGATCGGCGACAAAGACGGCACCGTACCGCCCCGGCAAGCCGCGCAGGCGCTGGCCTTGCTGGGCGACGCACAAGCCGTGCACTGGGCGGATTACGGGCATTTGGTGCATGAGGAAGCACCTTTGCCCAGCGTGGAATATTGCCTTTCACACCTGCGGGCGGCTTGAATGTTGATCATTTAAGCTAGTGTTTGATGAAAAACATCAGATGAACAATACCCTTTGATTTAAGTATGCTGAATCAATATTTAATTTAAAAAGAAATACATGCTGATTTAAACTGAATGCATCGAGGCAAAAATCACATGAAAAATAACTACTACATCAATTTCTTAAACTTCGTCAAATCTATCGAACCTTCGGTTCAAATCGAACAACTCGACATCACAAGCAAGTTGATCCTCGATGAAATCGCCATTGGTGTGGCCAATGACAAACTCATGACAGTGTCTGAAGTCATGGGGCTCAAAGGTTTGGGCTCACCGGCCACCTTGCACCGCAAACTCACGATTTTGTTGGAAGCGAATTTGGTTCACCCGGTTTTTCAGGGCAATAACCGGCGCACCAAGTACATGGCGTTGACCAAAGACGGGGAAATGTATTTCACCCGCCTGTCCAAAGCCATGCAATCTGTACAAATGTCTAACGGATGAATGCTCAGGTGTTCTGGCAGAACAAGGCCGTCACTTATGTGGCGGTCACCTTGGTTTTCGCAACCATTTACACCCTCAACAATCTGCTGACCGCCCCCTTGCTGCTGGCGCCTGGCGCTCATCTGGTTCACTTGCCCAGCGGTTTCAAATTTTTACTTGTACTGATTTTTGGCATTGTTGGCGCGGTGAGTATTTTCACCGTGTCATTGATTGCCGCGCTGGGGTTTTATTTCACCGGCATGATTCCTTTGTCTTTTGAATTGGCGTTTGCCAACGCATTGGCGCCGTTGCTCACCACCAAATTTTTCAAAGACCATGGTTGGGTCAGCCACGATTTGGCTGACTTGAAATGGAAAACGCTGCTTGTCATGGGCTTGTTGTTTTCTGCGCTTAACACTGCATCGAACCAAATGCTGCTGTACTGGAACCAAATGACGCACAACATGGTTGACGGCATGGCTGTCATGTTTGTTGGTGACATCACCGGTGTGTTGTTGGTTATCGGTTTGATACGCATGGCCTTGACAGGCATTGCGCGTGTGCGCAAGCGTTGAAGCACAAGCGCCAAAGAAACCCAAGCCTGACAGCCAAGGCGTCAGGTTTTTTTCATGTGATTATGTTCTGGCCATGCCCATCAAATGCGCCATGTCTTTCAAGAAAATTTTGACATGCGCCATGGGTTTTTTGCGCTCTAACTTTTTGTTCATATAAGAATCAAAAGTCAGTTTTTGCACGTCTTTGTCCTCGCACATTTTGACGAAGCTCTCGCGCCGTTTGTCCGTGCTGTACCAGAAATACTGCATGATGCCCAACACCAAAAACACGGTGCCGTGCTCGCGCATGAAACGCTTGCGTGCGAGTTTCAACACCTTGGGGTTGCCCGTAGTGAGTAATTCATGGGCGGCTTCGGCTGCCAAACGGCCACCCAACATCGCGTAGTAAATGCCTTCGCCGGATGCAGGTGCGACCACGCCTGCGGCGTCACCTGCGAGCACCACGTCCCGGCCGTTGTCCCACCGCGGCAATGGCTTCATGGGCAAAGGCGCACCTTCGCGTCGCAGCACGGTGGCGTTTTGCAAACCGGCGGCATCGCGCAAACGACCCACTGCACCACGCAATGAAAACCCTTTGTCGGCACTGCCGGTGCCCACGCTCATGGTGTCGCCATGCGGGAATACCCAGCCGTAAAAATCAGGCGACAAACTGCCTCGGTAATACACATCGCATCGTGAAGGATCGGCATCGGTTTGCAGCATGTCGGCCGGTGTTTGCACGATCTCGTGGTAGGCGAATACATATTTGGTTTTTTCCGCGCCGGGCACCACTTGGCGCGCGACTTCCGATTTGGCGCCGTCTGCGCCGATGATGCAACGCCCCCGCGTACTGGCTGAAAAACTCATTCCGTCATCTGTGCGCACCGTGAAATGCACCCGGCTGACACCGTCATCGTCGCGGGTGATGTTGTCAAACACACCACGTTGACGCACCGCGCCATGTGTCTGCGCGCGCACACGCAGCCATTCGTCGAACTGGTCGCGGTTGACCATGCCGACAAAGCCGCCTTCAATCGGAATATCGACTTTTTTATCTTTGGGTGACACCATGCGGGCCGCACGTGCTTTGGCCACCAGCAGTTCATCCGGAATGTTGAAGTCCTTGATCAATCTCGGTGGGATCGCACCGCCGCAGGGTTTGATGCGCCCCTGGCGATCGAGCAACAACACCTTGTGTCCTTGCAAGACCAGGTCGTGAGCCGCGGTCGCGCCCGCCGGTCCACCACCCACCACGATCACGTCATACGTATCATTTTTCATAGGTCTACTCCAGAGACTTCAGGATTGAATCGAAACAAATCTTCATGCCACCAACGCACTGGCATGGCGCAGGGCAAATGCGCTGACCATCATGCCGGCCACCAGCAGTGGCACACCCAACGCACTCAGCCCGAGCGCCTGTTTCACCGGGTCTTTCATGAACCGGTACATCAAAGGCACTTGCGCGTAAATCAACAACAGAACGCCCAGGGCATAGGACCAGTCTGACCAGCGCAGCAACAAAGCCACGACCACAAACTGGGGCAACAACATCACCCAACACGCGGTGCCTGCAGCGCGTTTGACACCGAGTTGCACCGGCAAAGACCACACGCCCATTTGCTTGTCGCCTTCAATGGCTTTGAAGTCGTTCAAGGTCATGATGCCGTGCGCAGCCAAGCTGTAAAGCAAAGCGAAAGTGAGAATTTGTGCATTGGGCAAAGCACCGCCCGACATGACGGCTGCGCCGGTGATCCATGCCAAACCTTCATAGCTGAGACCGCAAGCGGCGTTACCTAACCAGCCGTCTTGTTTGAATCGAAAAGGCGGCGCGCTGTAGGCCCATGCCAATGCCAGCGCCAAAAGCGTGGCCTTGAAGCCCCAGGGACCGAGCTGCCAAGCCCAGAGCAATGACAAACCGGTCCAGAGAATGGCGATGTACAAACCCCAGCGGCCGGGAATACGCCCGGAAGGAATCGGGCGATGCGGTTCGTTGATGGCGTCCACATGCCGGTCAAACCAATCGTTCACCGCTTGGCTGCTGGCGCACACCATGGGTCCGGCCAACACAATGCCGCTGAAAATCAACCACACATGGTCTGCGAACGGCTGCCCGGATGACACCACACCGCAAGCAAAAGCCCACATCGGCGGGAACCACGTGACGGGTTTAAGTAGCTGTAATACAGCGGATGGTTGGGGCAACGACATGCCCCATTTTTAATTTGACAGCGCTAAATGTCAATCTAAGTTGACGCTTTTAAGCGAGTCCTAGGGTTTACTCTGAGTCGGCCTCTGACACCATGCCGTAACGGTGCAATTTGACATACAAACTCTGGCGCGACAAACCCAGCATTTCAGCCGCAGAAGCACGGTTGTTGTGGGTTAATTCCAGTGCGGCCTGGATACACATGCGCTCGATCATGGTGCTGGTCTCGCCCACAATGTCTTTCATGGGCATGCGCCCGACCAGTTGCGAGAGTTGCTCCACCGAATCGGCCATGCCGGACGTTGCGGTTTTATCCCGGCCTCTGCCCAACTGAATATCGCGGATGAAAAAGCCGTAAGCCGGGTCGTTGCCGCCCAATGTGACAGCCGACATTTCCACCGCCAGCTGCACACCGGCCACGGTACGCAGTTCGGTGGCATAGCCTCTGAGCGTGCGGGACTGGCGCAAATTGTTCAACAACACACCCAGATCGACCGAGCCCCGCTCGAGATAGTCTTCGATGTTTTTGTCCACCAACTGGCTGCTCAGGCTCAAGCCCAGCATGGCGCAAATTTCCGGGTTGGCCGCCAAAATCAAACCATTGCGGTCGCTGACGATGAAACCCACCGGCGCGTTTTCCAACGCGCTGCTAAACCATTGCTCGCTGTGCTTTTTCAACATAGAGCCGCCGGTGGACGAGCCTGATTGCATGCGCAACAAAAACTGCGGGCCGCCCTCTTGCACAAACACAGAAACATGCAGCACGCAGTCTTGGTCCGACTTGAGAATGCGCAGTCGCGTGCTCTCGGTACGGCCGGATGTTTGTGCCGAACGCAACAAAGCGTCGAGCGCATCGCCCGAGGCAGACTCAAAACACTGGGTCACATCGCTGCCGGGCAAACGCTTGAGAATGTCTTTGAAGACCTGTTGCGCCGCATGGTTGGCTTCCATGACGCGACGCTGTGCCACATCCACGACCAACATAGGCTCGGTGACGGAGTCGAACAACAATCTGTAGCGCGCTTCCATGTGTCGCAAGCGCAAATAGTCCCGCTCCATCGACTGGTGAGCCTCAACCAAGCGACGCTGCATCTGCGAAACGCCGCTTAAATCTCTGCCAAATAACCACAACTGCTGGCTTTGTTCATAAACCACCGGTAGTAATTGCAAAGGCACATCGACATTGGTGGGGCTGAGTAAGTTGATATGTCGCCAGCCGTTGGCGGCGTCATCCGGCGTGACACTGAGCAACTGGCGGATCTTGTCCTGACTGTCGAGCGTAGCGATGGCTGCGATATTTTTTCCCTGCCAGGCAGATAAATCCTGGCGTTTCAAGTCACGTCCGTTGACTTGAACGCTTTGTATATCCCCTTGAATATTGGTGATAAAGATGATGTCTGACAACGTCGTCAAAAGACCATCGATTTTCTCAGCTGGCAATGGGGTTGGTTTCACTTTTGATCGATTATTTGGGTTGAATTTTTGTTAATTTTGGAACACCTGTAAATTTATTATTTGAACAAATATGATCAAACCTTCAGCATTCTATGCTTATTGACAGGTTGACACTTAGTTACTGTCGTCATTTCGAATTGACAGTCTGGCGGGACTGCACAAGTTGCTTGGCCTGTGACTGCGCTTCATCTGCACGCAAACAGGAAAAATCGGCACCCACGGCGTCTGCCAAATCTGGACACATGCGAAGCAAAGGCCCGCCCACCATGATTTGAACCCCGGGATTGGCGGATTGCTTGCGCAGACGGGCGATCAACTTTTTGACGGTGGGGATTTGGTGATCTTCCGAAAGCGAAAACCCGAGCAGATCCACCCACTCGGACTTGACCGCGCTGCTCATGTCTTCGTCCGAATACTGGTTGGCGCTGAAGACCTGCCAACCGTAGCGCTTGAAATACTGCGACAACAACAGCAAACCCAATGTGTGGTGCGACCCCGGCGGTTTGAGCAACAAGGCGCTCAATTGCCGCCCCGGGGTTTGCAACAGACCACCCAGAATGAAGTCTGAACTCAAGCTGTACACCAGCTCTTCGAGCCGAAAAATACCGGTGGTGACTTGGATGAAATCAATCTCTTCTTTGTCCCACCAGTCGTGAAAAAGCCGCGCAGTCTCGGGAATTGCGTCTAAAAACAGGCTTTCGATGTCAAAATCCTGATTCAGCAGGCTTCGGGCATAGGCCTCGGCCGCGGCGGGATCGTTGGAAACACAGGCCTAACCCAGCGAAATACTGTGTACTTGCAGCAAAGAAGCCTTGGCGTAGTGACGCGCTGCCGTGTCCAGCAACTGCGGAATGACGTGGGAAACCAGGGTTTTTCGCAAGGGAATGCTGATTTCCTGGTTCGTAGCGGTATTCAATTGACTTCCCCTGCAAGGTGCCTGTTATCTGTATAAATGGAATAAACCCCTGAAGTGTCAATGTTTTTATACATCAGACACCTAGGGAAAACCCCAAATATGTCATCTTTAAATAACGTCAATTTAAGTTGACACATTGGCGTTCTGACTCTAAAGTCAATTCATGAACGCCAACCGCTATTTTCTATGAATGACGCGACGACACCCGTCATCAGCGCGGGTTTGTATACCCCTGAGGAACGCGCACGCCGGGATGCGACCATTTGGACGCCGGTACAAGGCTTTCTGGCGGCTTTTCAGTTCATCGTCTTTGCCGTCAGCGTCTGCCTGATCGCACGTTTCATGGTCACCGGACAAGGTGAAACCGCCGCTGTTTGGTCGGTGGTTTTCAAAACCCTGGTGCTCTACACCATCATGATCACCGGCTCCATCTGGGAAAAAGTGGTGTTCGACAAGTGGTTGTTCGCCCCTTCTTTCTTTTGGGAAGACGTGTTCAGCTTTCTGGTGCTGGGCTTGCACACCGCCTATTTGTGGAGCCTTTACACCGGCAACATGACCACGCACCAGCAACTGTGGCTGGCTTTGGCAGCTTATGCAGCCTACGCCATCAACGCCGGTCAGTTTTTACTCAAATTGCGCGCCGCGCGGGTGCAAGAACGCGCCACCTTGGCCATGCACCGGGAACTCGCCGCATGAGCAGCATCATCCCTATCCATGCAGACAGCGCGGGCTGCAACCAGTCACCGGTGGTCACCACCGAGCGCGGTCAGCGTGAGGTGTTTTGCGGCCTGACCGGCATCATTTGGTTGCATCGCAAAATCCAAGACGCGTTTTTTCTGGTGGTGGGCTCACGCACTTGCGCCCACCTGATTCAGTCTGCCGCCGGTGTGATGATTTTTGCCGAGCCCCGCTTCGGCACCGCCATCATTGACGAGCGCGATTTGGCTGGTCTGGCCGACTGCAACGACGAGCTCGACAAAGTGGTCAACAAACTGTTGTCGCGCCGTCCGGACATCCGCACTTTGTTTCTGGTCGGCTCATGCCCGTCAGAAGTGATCAAACTCGATTTGTCCCGCGCCGCCGAGCGCCTGAGCCGCCAGTTCAACCCAGCTGTGCGCGTGCTCAATTACTCCGGCAGCGGCATCGAAACCACCTTCACTCAGGGCGAAGACACGTGCTTGCAGTCCATGGTGCCGGTGCTGCCTACCTTGCCGCCGGGCTCCAAACAACGCCTGATGGTGGTCGGCACCATGGCAGACATTGTGGAAGACCAGATGCGTCGTTTGCTCACTGACATGGGCGTCACGGACGTGGATTTCTTCCCGCCGCGCAACAGCACCGCATTGCCTGAAGTCGGGTCAGACACTGTGTTTTTGCTGGCACAACCTTTTTTGGCCGACACCACCGTGGCTTTGGAAGCACGCGGCGCCAAGCGTTTGGCTGCACCGTTTCCATTGGGTGTCGAGGGCACGACCGCTTGGTTGCAAGCCGCGGCCAACGCATTCGGTGTTAGCCAAGACACGTTTGACAAAGTGACCAGCGCTGCCCGCCAACGTGCCGAAACCTCGCTGGCGCGTCAACGCGCCCAGCTGGAAGGCAAAAAAATCTTTTTCTTCCCCGACTCGCAACTCGAAATTCCACTCGCGCGTTTTCTGCACCGCGAAATGGGCATGCAGTTGTCCGAAATCGGCACCCCGTATTTGCACCGCAAGTTGATGGCCGAAGAACTCGCCTTGTTGCCTGCGGGCAGCCGCATCACCGAAGGCCAGCATGTGGAAAACCAACTCGACCGCTGCCATGCAGACGCGCCGGACTTGGTAGTCTGCGGCCTGGGTCTGGCCAATCCTTTAGAGGCTCAAGGCCTGACCACCAAGTGGGCTATTGAGTTGGTTTTCACTCCCATCCAAGGCTACGAGCAAGCCGCTGATCTGGCTGAGTTGTTCAGCCGTCCGCTGCGCCGTCGCATCAAACTCGCCGCCTGAGGAACCACACATGCAACTCACGCTCTGGACATACGAAGGACCGCCGCACGTAGGCGCCATGCGTGTGGCCACTGCTATGCAGGATGTGCATTACGTGTTGCACGCACCGCAAGGCGACACCTATGCCGATTTGCTGTTCACCATGATCGAGCGTTTGCCGCGCCGCCCGCCAGTCACTTACACCACGTTCCAGGCGCGTGACTTGGGCGGCGACACCGCTGAGTTGTTCAAAGACGCGGCACGCGAAGCCCATGCCCGCTTCAAGCCCAACGCCATGCTGGTCGGTGCATCTTGCACGGCTGAATTGATTCAAGATGATCCGGGTGGTTTGGCGCTGGCGCTCAACTTACCCATTCCTGTGGTGGCGCTTGAGCTACCTGCTTACCAGCGCAAAGAAAACTGGGGCGCGTCCGAAACTTTCTACCATTTGGTGCGCGCATTGGTGCCTGCCGGTCACAGCCGCACACCACTCGAAGGCCGCCCTGCGGTTTGCAATATTTTGGGCCCGACAGCGCTGGGCTTCAGACACCGTGACGATGTCAAAGAAATCCGTGGTTTGCTCGAAGAGCTCGGTATCAAAGTCAATGTGGTGGCCCCTTTGAATGCGTGCGTCGAAGACATTCGCCGTTTGCCCGAAGCCGATTTCAACGTCGTGCTCTACCCCGAGCTTGCCCGCACAGCCGCGCAATGGTTGCAACGCAGTTGTGGCCAACCGTTCACCCAATCTATTCCCTACGGAGTCAACGGCACGCTGGACTTCATCGCCGAGGTGCAGCAACTCGCCGGTGCGCCAGACCCGGCGCAAACCCGCGAAGCTTTCATGCAATCTTCACGTGCGCGTTGGTATGCCAAATCGGTGGACTCTACCTACCTCACCGGCAAGCGTGTGTTTGTGTTTGGTGACGCCACCCATGTCATCGCAGCCGCGCGCGTGGCTCAAACGGAAATGGGTTTTGAAGTCGTGGGCATGGGCACTTACAGCCGCGAGTTCGCCCGTGAAGTACGCGACGCCGCCAAGTTGTACGGCGTCGAAGCTTTGATCACCGACGACTATTTGGAAGTCGAAGACCAGGTGAAGGCTTTGCAACCCGAGTTGTTGTTGGGCACGCAAATGGAACGCCACATCGCCAAGCGTTTAGGCATTCCTTGCACCGTCATTTCCGCGCCCATGCACGTGCAGGACTTCCCGGCCCGCTACGCGCCGCAAATGGGTTTTGAAGGTGCGAATGTCTTGTTTGACACCTGGGTGCATCCGCTGATGATGGGCTTGGAAGAACACTTGCTCGGCATGTTCCGCGAAGACTTCGAGTTCCATGACGGTGCTGCACCCTCGCATTTGGGTTCCGGGCATGGGGCACCAGTCGCCAAGGAAAGCCCGTTACTCGACTTGCAAGCCGTCGAAGCACAGGCCCTTCAAGTCACTGCCAACGCAGCCACCGCTGCCGGCATTGATGTGACCGACTGGGCACCTGAAGCTGAAAAAGAATTGAAAAAAATCCCGTTTTTTGTGCGCGGCAAAGCCCGCCGCAACACCGAATTGTTTGCCCGTGAGCGCGGTGTATCCCGCATCACGGTAGAGACCATGTACGAAGCCAAGGCTCATTTCAGCCGCTGAAATCCTCACAGGAAAAAACCATGATCGAAACCGCCAACATCCCCGTCAGCCAAATCAAACGCGGCGGTCGCCCCGACGGCGAAGGCAGCGTGCAAGTGCAACTCGACCCCAGTGTGAAGATTGGCAATGCCAAAGTGTTTGCCATTTACGGCAAAGGCGGCATTGGCAAAAGCACCACCTCCTCCAACTTGTCTGCTGCGTTTTCCAGACTGGGCAAGCGGGTACTGCAAATTGGTTGTGACCCCAAGCACGACAGCACTTTCACGCTCACCAAAAAAATGTTGCCCACGGTGATTGATGTGCTCGAAACCGTGGACTTTCATGCCGAAGAGCTGCGCGTAGAAGATTTTGTATTTGAAGGCTACAACGGCGTCATGTGCGTCGAGGCCGGTGGCCCGCCTTCAGGCACAGGCTGCGGCGGTTACGTGGTCGGTCAAACCGTCAAACTGCTCAAAGAGCACCATTTGCTGGAAGACACCGATGTGGTGATCTTCGATGTGCTGGGCGATGTGGTGTGCGGCGGTTTTGCCGCGCCACTGCAACATGCAGACCGCGCCTTG
>JACCEC012479464.1_pt1 | contig 14122 bp, 10 predicted proteins | sample 7450121 | NCBI WGS metagenome assembly JACCEC01 (sample SAMN15323455, study PRJNA562643) | freshwater metagenome | isolation source: river surface water | place: USA:Blue River Watershed | collected 2017-08-18 | reverse complement strand
GCTGCACAACGATCGGGCTATTTCGACGCCGAGATCACGCCCGTGACCATCCCTCAGAAAAAGGGTGAGGCCGTCGTGGTCAGCAAAGACGAGCACCCGCGCGAAACCTCATTGGAAGCCCTGGCCAAACTCAAGGGCGTGGTGCGGCCCGATGGCTCGGTGACGGCTGGAAATGCCTCGGGCGTCAACGACGGGTCCTGCGCCCTGCTGCTGGCCAGCGAGGCTGCTGCGGCACGCCACGGCCTCACGCCGCGCGCGCGCGTGGTGGGCATGGCCACGGCCGGCGTGGCCCCGCGCATCATGGGCATTGGCCCGGCGCCGGCCACCCGCAAGGTGCTGGAGCTCACCGGCCTGAGCCTGGCACAAATGGACGTGATCGAGCTCAACGAAGCCTTTGCGGCGCAAGGCCTGGCGGTGCTGCGCGACCTGGGCCTGCCCGATGACGATGCCCGCGTGAACCCCAACGGGGGCGCCATCGCACTGGGCCACCCGCTGGGCGCCAGCGGTGCACGGCTGGCCACCACCGCGGTGAACCAGCTCCACCGAATCAAGGGCCGTTATGCCTTGTGCACCATGTGCATCGGTGTGGGCCAGGGCATCGCCGTCGTCCTGGAGCGGGTGTAGACACACATCGATTTTTCTCTATACAAGCAGGCCGAAATATCGATTTCCTGAACCCGCCTGTTTCCCATAGGATCACCGGATGCACACGCTCTTAGACCCGGCCATCCTGTTCTTTGTGTTTGGCGCGGCCGCCGGGTTGGTTCGGTCCAACCTGGAGATTCCGCAGCCCATTGCCCGTTTTTTGTCCCTGTACCTGTTGATGGCCCTGGGCCTCAAGGGCGGCTTTGCGCTGGCCCAATCGGGCCTCACACGCGAAGTGGGGGTGAGCCTGGCCTGCGCGGTGCTGCTGGCCGTGGTCATCCCGGCCATCGGCTACACCATCCTGCGGCGCTGGCTGTCGGGCTTTGATGCGGCCGCCGTGGCGGCCACCTACGGCTCGGTCAGCGCCGTCACGTTCATCACGGCCGTGCAGGTCTTGGATGGGCGCGGTGTGGTGCACGGCGGCCACATGGCCGCAGCCATGGCGCTGATGGAGTCTCCGGCCATCATCATGGCGGTGCTGCTGGCCAATATGCTGCGACGCCAACAGGCCGCCGCGTTGGTGGCTGCTGGGTCTCAGCCTGGATCGGCAGCCCTGGCCAGCGCCGGCGCGGGGCCGGTGCCGCCTTTGCCCATCGGCAAGGTGCTGCACGAGTCGTTCACCGATGGTGCGCAGTTGCTTCTGCTGGGTGCCATGGCGGTGGGCCTGGCCACGGGCGAGGCTGGGCAAGCGGCCATGAAGACGTTTTCAGGCGACCTGTTCAAGGGCATGTTGGCTTTCTTCCTGCTGGACATGGGCCTGCTCACCGCGCGCCACCTGCACACCCTGCGCGGCATGCCGCGCTTGCTCTTGGCCTGGGGGCTCTTGGCACCCTTGGCCCATGCGTGCCTGGCCTTGGGGCTGGCCACCGCCACCGGCATGAGCGTGGGCAACGCCGCGCTGCTGATGGTGCTGGCCGCCAGCGCCTCCTACATCGCCGTGCCGGCGGTGCTGCGCCACGCCGTGCCCGAAGCACAGCCGGCGCTGTACTTCGGCCTGTCGCTGGGCGTGACCTTCCCCTTCAACATCCTGCTGGGCATACCGCTGTACATCGCGGTGGCGCAGTGGGCCTTGGGCCCTTAGGGGGCGGTCTGCAAGGCGCGCCACTGCTCAGGCGTGCCCACGTTCTCCCAGGGGCCGTCCCACACGCGGCCAGCCAAGCGCCCGGCATCGGCGGCAGCGAACAAGCTGGGCGCCAAGGCCGCACGCTGGCCCGGCTGCAGGCCCTGCACCAGTGCCGGCTTGAGCAAGGCCAGGTTGGCATAGGTCATGGCACGGCCCGATGAGGCCACGGGATCGGCCCCCGGTGCCGTCGGCGGCGCCAGCCGCCGCAGCCGGCCCCCTTCGTCCAAGCAGAAGTCTCCCCGCGGGTGAAACGGCGGGTTGGGCACCATCCACAGCAGGCCCCAATCGGCGCTGTCTGCGAAGCGCTCGGCCACGGCGGGATCGAAGGTAAAACCGGGCACCACGATGTCGCCCGACACCAACCAAAACGGTTGGTCGTCATGAAGCGCCAGGGCCTGCAAGGCGGTGGCCACGCCGCCACCGGTTTCCAGGGCACCGCCCCATTGGCGCCCCTCGTGCGAATAGGTGATGCGCAGGCCCCAACGGCTGCCATCCCCCAGCGCCGCGGGGAACTGCTCTTCCAACCATGCCGTGTTGATCACCACCTGTTGCACGCCCGCCGCAGCCAAGGCCAGCAGGTGCCACTCGATCATGGGCTTGCCATGCACGGGCAAGAGTGGCTTGGGGGTGGTGTCCGTCAGGGGGCGCAGGCGCTCGCCCCGGCCGGCCGCCAGGATCAAGGCGCAGGGCGCGTTCTGTGTAGGCCCAAAGGGGCGATGAGAGCGTTCATTCACGGGCATGGATGCCAGTCTACGGTGCGGCGCAACGGGCGGCTGCGCCGTGTTCAGGGCACAGGCCTAGACCGTAGAATCACGGGTTTTCCCGCTGTAGCGGACCCCTTCAACGGCACCGGCGACCCGGCGCGAAACCAAGCCCCAACACCATGCCCGCCTCCACCACCCGCCCCTCCCCCAACGCCACCGTGATGGCCCACGCAATCCGCGCCTTGGCCATGGATGCGGTGCAGCAGGCCAATTCAGGCCACCCGGGCGCGCCCATGGGCATGGCGGAAATGGCCGTGGCGCTGTGGGGCCGCCACCTGCGGCACAACCCGCAAAACCCGAACTGGGCCAACCGCGACCGCTTTGTGCTGAGCAACGGCCACGGCTCGATGCTGATTTATGCCCTGTTGCACCTCACCGGCTACGCGCTGCCCATGGAAGAGCTGCGCAACTTCCGCCAGATGCACAGCAAGACGCCCGGGCACCCCGAGGTGGGCATCACGCCCGGCGTGGAAACGACCACCGGCCCGCTGGGGCAGGGCGTGAGCAACGCGGTGGGCATGGCCCTGGCCGAGAAGCTCCTGGCGGCTGAGTTCAACCGCCCGGGCCACACGGTCGTGGACCACCACACCTATGTGTTCTTGGGTGACGGCTGCCTGATGGAGGGCATCAGCCACGAAGCCTGCGCCCTGGCCGGCGCTTGGAAGCTCGACAAGCTGATTGCGCTGTACGACGACAACGGCATCTCGATCGACGGCAAGGTGGCACCCTGGTTCGTGGACAACACCGCACAACGCTTCGAGGCCTATGGCTGGAACGTGATCGGCCCGGTGGATGGCCACAACACCGACGCGGTGGACAAGGCCATCGCCCAGGCCAAGCAGGCCAATGGTGGCAAGCCCAGCCTGATCATCTGCAAGACCAGCATCGGCAAGGGGTCCCCGAACCGGGCCAACACCGCCAAGGCCCACGGCGAGCCCTTGGGCGGCGAGGAGATCAAGCTCACGCGTGAAGCGCTGGGATGGCCCCATGAGCCCTTCGTCATTCCCCAAGAAGCCTATGACGGGTGGAACGCCCACCAGTGCGGCGCTGAGGCCGAAGCGATGTGGAACGCGCGTTTCAGCGCTTATGCCAAGGCCCATCCGGCCGAGGCCGCCGAGTTCGCACGGCGCATGGCCGGCGACCTGCCCGCCAACTTCGCCGAGATCGCAGAAGCCTTGGTGGGGGATGTGCACGACAAGGCCGAAACCGTGGCCAGCCGCAAGGCCAGCCAGATGGCGCTGGAACACTTCACGGCGCGTCTGCCCGAGATGTTGGGTGGGAGCGCCGACCTCACCGGTTCGAACCTGACCCAAACCAAGGCCACACCGGCCCTGCGGGTGGATGCCCAAAGCGGCGCGGTGGTCAAGACCACGCTGGGCGAAGGCCCCGCAGCGCGCGAGGTGGTGGGCCGCCACATCAACTACGGCGTGCGTGAATTCGGCATGGCCGCCCTCATGAACGGCGTGGCCCTGCATGGCGGCTACATCCCATCCGGCGGCACCTTCCTGACCTTCAGCGACTATTCACGCAATGCCATCCGCATGGCGGCGTTGATGAAGCAACGCGTCATCCACGTGTTCACCCACGACTCCATCGGCCTGGGCGAAGACGGCCCCACCCACCAAAGCGTGGAGCACGCGGCCAGCCTGCGCCTGATCCCTGGGCTGGACGTTTGGCGCCCTTGCGACACCACCGAGACGGCGGTGGCCTGGACGATGGCGCTGATCAACCGCAACCGGCCCAGCGCCCTGCTGTTGTCGCGCCAGAACCTGCCCTATGCGCCCAAGAACCAGGCCGACCTCATCACGCGCGGCGCCTATGTCTTGGCCGAGCCTGAGGAAGTGGGCCTGAAGAAGAAGCCGCAGGCGGTGATCATCGCCACCGGCTCAGAAGTGCAGCTGGCCCTGCATGCGCAGACCGAATTGGCGCGTCTGAAGATCGCCGTGCGCGTGGTCTCCATGCCCAGCACCACCGTGTTCGACCGCCAAGACGCCGCGTACAAGGCCGAGGTGCTGCCGGCCGGCCTGCCGCGCGTGGCCATCGAGGCCGGCGTGACCGACTTCTGGTGGAAGTATGGCTGTGCCGCCGTGCTGGGCATCGACAGCTACGGCGAATCCGCGCCGGCGGGTGTGCTGTTCAAGCACTTCCACTTCACCACCGAGAACCTGGTGGCCACCGTACGCAAGGTCCTGGGGCGCTGATGCACGCGCGCGGTGGGCTGCTGCAGCAGCCCGCTCCTGCACGCGCCCCCGACCGCCAGCCGCTTTCCCTTTTTCAACGTTTTCTCATCGACCCTGGAGCAAGAACATGACGATCAAAGTCGGCATCAATGGCTTTGGCCGCATCGGCCGCAACGTGTTGCGGTCGGCGGTGCTGAACTTCCCCGACATTGAAGTCGTGGGCATCAACGACCTGTTGGAACCCGACTACCTGGCCTACATGCTGAAGTACGACAGCGTGCATGGTCGCTTCAAGGGTGAGGTGTCCATCGAGGGCCAGACCCTGATCGTCAATGGCAAGAAGATTCGCCTGACGGCCGAGCGCGACCCTTCAGCCCTGAAGTGGGGCGAAGTGGGCGCCGATGTGGTGATCGAGTCCACCGGCCTGTTCCTGGACAAGGCCAGTGCCGAAAAGCACCTGGCCGCCGGCGCCAAGAAGGTGATCATGTCCGCGCCGTCCAAGGACGACACGCCGATGTTTGTGTACGGCGTGAACCACGGCACCTACAAGGGCGAGGCCATCGTCTCCAACGCCTCTTGCACCACCAACTGCCTGGCCCCGATTGCCAAGGTGCTGAACGACAACTGGGGCATCAAGCGCGGCCTGATGACCACGGTGCACGCCGCCACCGCCACACAAAAGACCGTAGACGGACCGTCCAACAAAGATTGGCGCGGCGGCCGCGGCATTCTGGAGAACATCATCCCCTCCTCCACCGGCGCAGCCAAGGCTGTGGGCGTGGTGATTCCGGCGCTCAACAAGAAGCTCACCGGCATGAGCTTTCGCGTGCCCACCTCGGATGTGTCGGTGGTGGACCTGACGGTGGAGCTGCTGCGCGATGCGCCGTACAAGGACATCTGCGCCGAGATGAAGCGCATGAGCGAGCTGCCGGTGGCCCAAGGAGGCCTGCAGGGTGTGTTGGGCTACACCGAGGACAAGGTGGTGGCCACCGACTTCCGCAGCGATGCCCGCACCTCCATCTTCGACGCCGAGGCCGGCATTGCGCTGGACGGCAGCTTCCTGAAGGTGGTGTCCTGGTACGACAACGAGTGGGGCTATTCCAACAAGTGCCTGGAGATGGTGCGCGTGGTGCACGGCTGAGATACGCTCGGCGCAGTTCTGCTGAAGAAGGCGGTTCATGCGCTCCCATGCCTACCCCAGCGTGCGCCTGCACGCGCCACTCCTGGCCCTGTTGGCCTTGTTGGCCGCCCTGTTCACCTGGGGCGGCCCCGCCCATGCCGCCTCTGAGCCCGGGCCCCGATGGGCCCGCGGCGCGGCGGCTGTGGTCAGCGAAGACCCCGAGCTGGCGCGTGTCATCGTCAAGTACCGTGCCGACAGCGCCCTTCGCCGGGCGCAGTCCAGTGCCTCGGCTGAAGGTGCAGCGGCGCCGGCCCCACGCCACGCGCAGCGCCTGTCGCAAACCCTGCGTGCCCCCCTGACCGATGGGCGGGTGTTGGGTCCACACACCCAAGCCCTGCGCGGCCAAGGCCTGAGCAGCTCTGAACTGGCACGGCGACTGAGCCGCCTGCCCGAGGTGGAGTGGGCCGTGGTGGACGAGCGCCGGCGCATCCACAACCTGCCCAACGACCCCCTGTTTGCAGACAACCAGCGCACGGTCACCCCTGCGGTGGGTCAGTGGTACCTGCGCGCACCGACGGCTGAAGCGGTTTCGGCCATCAACGCCGTGGGCGCTTGGGTCAACACCCAAGGTGCATCGTCCGTGGTGGTGGCGGTCTTGGACACCGGCGTGCGGCCCGAGCACCCCGACCTTCAGGGCAAGCTGCACCCGGGCTACGACTTCATTGGCCTGGACCGCGGTGGTGCGGCCACCACCGCCAACGACGGCAACGGCCGCGACAACGACCCCACCGACCCCGGTGACTGGACCAACGCCAACGAGTGCAGCGCCGGTGAGCCGGCCAGCGCCAGCAGCTGGCATGGCACACAGGTCTCGGGGCTGATTGGGGCGGCCACGAACAACGGCACGGGCATGGCCGGTGCAGGTTGGAACGTGATGGTGCTGCCCCTGCGGGTGTTGGGGCGCTGTGGCGGCTATGACTCCGACATCATTGCCGCCATGCGCTGGGCGGCCGGCCTTTCCCAGAATGTGGGCGTCAGCACCGTGCTCAATGTGCCCAACCCCTTCCCGGCACGCGTGATCAACATGAGCCTGGGCTCACAGGGCACGTGCACGGCCGCTTACCAGGACGTGGTCAACGAGTTGCGCGGGGCTGGCGTGACGGTGGTGGCAGCCGCGGGCAACGACACCGGCCTGAAGGTCTCGGTGCCCGCCAACTGCCCCGGCGCCGTCGCGGTTTCGGGGGTCCGGCACATCGGCAGCAAGGTGGGCTACTCCAACATCGGGCCCGAAGTGGCACTGGCTGCACCTGCGGGCAACTGCGTGAACCTGCAGGGCACCTGCCTGTACCCCTTGCTCACCACGATCAACCTGGGCCAGCGCCAGGCGGGCGCCAACGGCTACAGCGACGGCAGCGACTACAGCGTGGGCACCAGCTTCGCCGCGCCCCTGGTGGCCGCCACCGTCGGCCTGATGCTGTCGGTGGACCCCACGCTCACGCCCAGCAAGGTTCGCGAAATCCTGCAGGCCACCGTGCGCCCCTTCCCCAGCAGCCGACCGCTGGCCGCGGGTGAAGACCCCGTGCCCACGTGCCGTGCACCGGACGACCGCGACCAACTGGAGTGCTTCTGCACCACCACCACCTGCGGCGCGGGCATGCTGGATGCCGGGGCCGCCGTGGCCCGCACGCTGGCCCTGCGCCCAGCCCCCCCGGTCGAACCAGCGCCGGGCGGCGGCAACAGTGGCGGAGGATCGGGCGGCGGCGCCTCAGGGCTTGGGTGGCTGCTCGGCCTCGTCTTGGCGACCCTGGCGCTGCACGCCCTGAACGGGCGCAGCCGCCGGCGCCGAGGCCGGTGCCGCACTTGAGGCCTTGAGCGCGGGCACAGGCGCGGGCACGGGCACGGCAGGCGCCGAGGACGCCTGCGATGCCGAGGCCGCCTCCGATGCCGAAACCGGGGCCGCTGGAGCCTGCGACGGGGCCAGCGGCGAGCCCGGCGTCACCACCACGATCGCCTCGGGGCGGCGTTGCTGGGCCCAACGTTCGGGCTCGCGCTGCGACGGGCCAGGCGTTCCCCACATCGCGGTTTGCACATGTTCGGGGCCAAAGGCCCAAAAGGCCACGGCCACATGGGCCAGCAGCAGCAAGATGATCAGTCGGCGGGTCATGGTGCGCAAGTGTCCGCCAAACCGGAGGACGCCGGGCGCACCTGGGCTTCACCGGCCACCACCCGGTGCACCCGACCCGAGGCCTGCACCAACAGGGCCCCATCCTGGTCCAAGCCCACACACCGCCCCTGCGCAACGGGCCCAGCCGACAGCGTGACCTCCTGGCCGATCAAGGCCTCGCGGGCCTGCACCGCCTCACGTATCGGCCCAAAGCCCTGCGCTTCAAAGTCCACGAGGGCGCGCGCCACCGCCTCGGCCGCCAGGTGCCACAAGGCGGGTGCGCCATCGTGGGGGCGCCACTGCGAGGTGCCCGCCACACCCTGATCGGGCAAGCCATCGGGGGCCAGGTCCTGCGCGCGCACGTTCACCCCCACGCCCACCACGACCCACCGGGTGCCCACAGGCGACGCCACCGCCGCCATGCCCGGGTTGGCCGCCGCCAAGGGCACGGTTTCGATCAGGATGCCCGCCACCTTGCGACCCCACCGGCCTGCGCCGGCCTCCTGCGCACCGGGTGCAGGGGGTGCACCAGGCGCGGGTGGCTCATCGAACCACCACAGGTCGTTGGGCCACTTGAGCAGCAGCCGCCCTCGGCCGTGGGGTGCCTGCCCCTGGGGCCAGGGTTGTAGGGCCTGCGCCAGGGCATGGCCAACGGCCAGGGACAGCGCGCCCCAGCCCTGCAGGGGACGCAGCGGCCAAGCCAAGCTGAAGGTCAGGCTGGCACCGGCTTGAGCGACCCAGTGGCGGCCCATCCGGCCGCGCCCGGCGGTCTGCTGCTCGGCCAGCAAGACCTGGGGCGTGCGCTCATGCGCGGGCAACCGGCGCACCGCATCGAGCAAATCGGTGTTGGTGGAGCCGGTTTGGGCCACCGCGCGCACCGACACCGGGCCAGCCCAAGCGGCCAGGCGCTGCGCCAGGCCGGGCGCGTCCCAGGCCAAGCGCAGGCCGCCGCCATCACCAGGGCCAGGGCCAGCCGCGGCAGGCACGCCGCCGCTCACCGCTTGGGTGAGAGCATGGTGCCGCGGCAGGCGCGCGCACCACAGTGGCAGGCGAACTTCTTCTTCAGCGCCGGGGTGTAGCGCTCGTCGATGGTCAGGCCGTAGTTGTAGAACAGCTCTTCCCCAGCCTTGATCGAACGCAAGGCCTTGATGAACACGCGGCCATCGACCTCGTCGGCCTCGCAGTTGGGCGCGCAGGAGTGGTTGATCCAGCGCGCTGCGTTGCCGCCCACATTGGCGTCGATCACGCGCCCGTCTTCAATGTGGAAGTAAAAGGTGTGGTCGGGCTGTGCCGGGTCGTGCGGGTGGCGGCGCAGCGCCTCGTCCCAATCGATGACCTCGCCCACGTACTCGATCAGCACCTCACCTTTGCGCAGATCGGCCACCGCAAACACGCCCTTGCCATGAACGCCACTGCGGCGCACCTGGATGCGGCGCCCAGCCGGGCCGGCCGGTGCAGCCTTGGCAGCCTTCGGGGCGGGCGTGCGCCCGCGTGCGGGGCCCGCAGGGGTGGAAGAGGAGGAGCGGCCCTTGGCTTGCACGGTGTTGGACTTTGGGTACATTGAATTCATGGGTGCGCGCGTGCGTGTGCACACACGGGCGCGTGCACACGCACGCGAAGGAGCCGATTGTAGGCAGCCCGAGAGCGCCCCGATGAATGACCAAGGAAGCCGATTCGAATGAGCACGACCCTCATCATTGCCGAGAAGCCCAGCGTGGCCCAGGACATCGTGCGTGCGCTCACGCCCACGGTGGGCAAGTTCGAGAAGCACGCCGAGCACTTCGAGAACGACACGCATGTGGTGACCTCGGCCGTGGGCCACCTGGTGGAGATCAAGGCGCCCGAGCAATACGACGTCAAGCGCGGCAAGTGGAGCTTCGCCCACCTGCCGGTGGTGCCGCCGCACTTCGATCTGGCCCCCATCGACAAGGCCAAGACCCGGCTCAACGCCGTGGTCAAGCTGGTCAAGCGCAAAGACGTCACGCGCCTGATCAATGCTTGTGACGCGGGGCGCGAGGGCGAGCTGATCTTCCGGCTGATCGTGCAGTACGCGGGCACGGAGAAGAAGCCCATCGACAAGCCCGTGGAGCGCCTGTGGCTGCAAAGCATGACGCCGCAAGCCATTCGCGAAGGCTTCGACAAGCTGCGCAGCGACGCGCAGATGCAGGGCCTGGCCGATGCGGCGCGCAGCCGCAGCGAGGCCGATTGGCTGGTGGGCATCAACGGCACCCGGGCCATGACGGCCTTCAATTCACGCGACGGGGGCTTCTTCCTGACCACCGTGGGACGGGTGCAGACACCCACGCTGTCCATCGTGGTGGAACGCGAAGAGCTCATCCGCAAGCACGTGGCGCGGCCCTACTGGGAAGTGAAGGCGCAGTTCGACGCCCAGGCCGGCCAATACGAAGGCAAATGGTTCGACCCGAACTTCAAGAAGAACGACGATGCGGACCGGCGGGCCGACCGGCTGTGGGACGAGGCCCTGGCCCAGGCGGTGGCCCAGGCGGTGCGGGGCCAGCCGGCCACCGTGCAAGAGGAATCCAAGCCCACCACGCAGGCCTGCCCGGCCCTGTATGACCTGACCACGCTGCAACGCGAGGCCAACTCGCGCTTCGGTTTTTCGGCCAAGACCACGCTGTCGATTGCGCAGGCGCTGTATGAAAAGCACAAGGTGCTGACCTACCCGCGAACCGACTCGCGGCACCTGCCCGAAGACTACCTGGGGACGGTGAAGAACACCGTGTCGATGCTGGCGGATGAAGACCTTCCCGGGCCCCTGCGGGCGCTGTCGGCCCATGCACGCGTGGCCTTGAACCAGGGCTACATCAAGCCCATGAAGAAGGTGTTCGACAACGCCAAGGTGTCGGACCACTTCGCCATCATCCCCACCCTGCAAGCGCCCAAGAGCCTGACCGAGATCGAAGCCAAGCTCTACGACCTGGTGGTCAAGCGCTTCCTAGCGGTGTTCTTCCCCTCGGCCGAGTTTCTGGAGACCACCCGCACCAGCATCGTCTGCGTGGCCGTACCCGGCAGTGGGCCCCAACAGCACTTCCAAACCAAGGGCAAGGTGCTGGTCAATCCCGGTTGGTTGGCGGTGTACGGCAAGGAAGCGCAAGACGACGACGCCACCTTGGTGGCGGTGGCCGCTGGCGAACACGTGCGTGCCGAGTCCGTGGACGTGGCCGCCCTGAAGACCAAGCCCCCGGCGCGCTACACCGAGGCCACGCTGCTGTCGGCCATGGAAGGCGCGGGCAAACTGGTGGACGACGACGAATTCCGCGAAGCCATGGCCGAAAAGGGCCTGGGCACGCCGGCCACGCGCGCGGCCATCATCGAAGGCCTGCTCAACGAAAAGTACATGTTGCGCGACGGCCGCGAGCTGCTGCCCACGGCCAAGGCCTTCCAGCTGATGACCCTGCTGCGCGGCCTGGGGGTGGAAGACCTCACCAAACCCGAGCTGACCGGCAACTGGGAGCACCGCCTGGCGCAGATGGAGCATGGGCAGCTCTCGCGCGAAGCCTTCATGGCCGAGATTGCGCAAATGGCGGAGCGCATCGTCAAGAAAGCCAAGGAGTACGACCGCGACACCATCCCGGGCGACTATGTGACGCTGTCCACGCCCTGCCCCAATTGCGCGGGGGTGGTCAAGGAGAACTACCGGCGCTACGCCTGCACCGGGCGAGACGGGCAATCGGAGGGCTGCGGCTTCTCCATGACCAAGATTCCCGCCGGTCGGGCCTTCGAAGTAGCCGAAGCCGAGGCCTTCCTGCGGGACAAGCGCATCGGCCCTCTGGAAGGTTTTCGCTCCAAGGCCGGCTGGCCTTTCACCGCGGAACTGCAGTTGGTGCGTGACGAGGAGGCCCAGAACTGGAAGCTGGAGTTCGACTTTGGCGAGGCCGAGCAAGGTGAGGGCGGCGAAGGGGAAGCCGTGGACTTCAGCGGCCACGCGAGCCTGGGCGCGTGTCCGAAGTGCCAGGGGCGCGTGGTGGAGCATGGAACGTCGTATGTGTGCGAACACACCACCGGCGTGGCCACCTGCGACTTCAAGAGCGGCAAGATCATCCTGCAGCAGCCCGTGACGCCTGAAGAAATGACGCGGCTGCTGAGCACCGGCAAGACGGCCTTGTTGGAAAACTTCGTCTCCAACAAGACGCGGCGCAAGTTCAAGGCCTACCTGGCCTGGGACCCCAAGGCCGGCAAGGTGGGCTTTGAGTTTGAACCCCGTGCACCGCGTGCGCCGGCCAAAAAGGCCGCGGCCAAGAAGACGGCGTGACGCTCGACATCTTCTTCAAGCTGTTGGTGCTGATTGCGGTGGTGGGGGCCGGCTGGTACGCCGGCCGCACGCCGCTGATGGCCGGGCCTGAGCCTGTGAAGGCCATCTCCACCCTGGCTTTTTATCTCTTGATACCCGCGCTCTTGTTCCGGTCCATGGCCACGGTGGACCTGGCGCACCTGCCCTGGGCCACGCTGCTGGCCTTCTTCGGCCCCACCTTGCTGTGGGTGCTGGTGGTGTATGCCGCGCAGCGTTGGCAGCAGGGCCGAAGGCAGCCCGCGCAAGCACCGGCCACGGGACCATCCCACGCCGACGAGGGCGGTGGCCTGGGGCCCAGCGAACGCGACGCCGCCACCCCGGCCACGCGCAGCATGATGTGCAGCTTTGGCAACACGCTGCAGGTGGGCCTGCCGTTGGTGGCCTCGCTGTTTGGAGACGCGGGGCTGGCCATCCACGTGGCCATCATCAGCCTGCATGCCCTGACCCTGCTGACGCTGGCCACCATCCTGGCGGAGGTGGACATGGCGCGTGCACGCCATGCGGTGGTGGGCGGCAACCTGTGGGACACGGTCAAGCAGACGGTGCGCAACACGCTCATCCATCCGGTGATCCTGCCGGTGGTGGCCGGCCTGTGTTGGAACCTGGTGGGCCTGCCGGTGCCGCAGCCCATGGACGAGGCCTTGCAATTGCTGGCCTCGGGCGTGGTGCCGCTGTGCCTGGTGATGATCGGCCTGTCCTTGGCGCACTACGGCATCGAAGGCTACGCCCGTGTGGCGGTGGCCTGTACGGTGGGCAAGATGCTGGTGATGCCCGCGGTGGTGCTGGTGGGGGCGCATTGGGGCTTGGGGCTGTCGGGCTTGCCCCTGACGGTGATCGTGCTGGTGGCCTCGCTGCCCACGGGCAGCAACGCCCTCTTGTTCGCCCAGCGCTACCAGACGCAGGTGCCCCAGGCCACCGCCACCATCGTGGTGGGCACCGTGGCCTTTGCAGGCCTGGCCCCGATGTGGCTGCAGATCCTGAGCATGCTGTAGCGCCCTGCGCGACAATCGGGGCATGAACGCCCCTGCCGACATTGCCGTGTACATGACGGGCCTGGGCCGCGCGGCGCGGCAGGCTGCCACGCGCATGGCCCGTGCCCACACCGCCGAAAAGGACGCGGCGCTGCGGGCGCTGGCCCAGGGTCTGCGCCAGCAGGCCAGTGCCCTGCAAGCCGCCAACGCACACGACATCCAGGCCGCACAGGCCGCCGGCCTGGCAGCGCCCATGGTCGACCGCTTGCGCCTGAGCCCCGCCGTGATCGAAACCGTCGCCCAAGGCTGCGAGCAACTGGCCGCGATGCCCGACCCGATCGGCGAGATCACCGGCGTCAAGCGCCGCCCGTCGGGCATCAGCGTGGGGCAAATGCGGGTGCCCTTGGGCGTGTTCGGCATGGTCTACGAAAGCCGTCCCAACGTGACCATCGAGGCCGCCAGCCTGGCCATCAAGAGCGGCAACGCCTGCATCCTGCGCGGCGGCTCCGAGGCCCTGCATTCCAACCTGGCCCTGTGGCGCTGCGTGCAGGCGGCCTTGCAAGCGGCTGGCCTGCCCGCTGAAGCGGTGCAACTGGTGGAGACCACCGACCGCGCCGCCGTGGGCCGCTTGATTGCGATGCCGGACTTTGTGGATGTGGTCATTCCGCGCGGTGGCAAGGGCCTGATCGAACGCATCAGCGCCGAGGCGCGGGTGCCGGTGATCAAGCACCTGGACGGGAACTGCCACACCTACATCGATGAAGTGGTGGACCTGGAGCTGGCCGTGCGCGTCACCGACAACGCCAAGACGCAAAAGTACAGCCCCTGCAATGCCACCGAATC
>JACCEC012464993.1_pt1 | contig 14123 bp, 15 predicted proteins | sample 7450121 | NCBI WGS metagenome assembly JACCEC01 (sample SAMN15323455, study PRJNA562643) | freshwater metagenome | isolation source: river surface water | place: USA:Blue River Watershed | collected 2017-08-18 | reverse complement strand
GAGGGTATAAGAATACTGTCAACAAATACCGTAGGGCATACGGAAATTCAAGCTTGTGGAGAAGATGTAAGACTCGTTGGTACAATTACCAAAAAGCCTTCTTCCGTGAAACAAGAATCCCCCGTCACAACGTCAGTTTGACGGGGGAGTGTCAAAAGGCAATGTCCTGATTAGAGGTCGGAGGGGATCTCTAAAAAGGGATATTTAAAGTTCAGGATTAACTGTTTACCTGCGACTCCCGCCTATGTTTTATGATTAAGAGAGCGAACAAATAGTGCTTGAACACCTCAAGAGGATAAAGGGCCGATGCTCTATTTAGCGGAAGTACAAAAGCAGAGTAGTAAATTTGGTCTGGGTGGCAGTAGGACTGAACTCAAACTATTGGCTTGTCAGCGAGGTGAAAACAATTGGAGTGCAGTGCCAGGAGATGAGCTCATCCTTGCTGATGATGCCAATAACTTTAAGGATGGAACCTTAGTCTTAGTGGATCTCAATACGAGTAAGCAGGTGCAGCGCATTCAAGAGGCGGCCCGCCAACTCGTCGGGATTCTGCAAGATTTTTCTCGGTTGCAAGAAAAGTTTAAAACCCAACAAGAAGAAATTGAACAGTGGAAAGAGTCCTTGACTTATCAAAGTCAAGAGTTAAATCGCCGGGAAATGGAAATGGAGGCCCGACGAGAACAAATGGAACAATTGGAGGACGAGTTAGAACGACTGGAACAGCAACGTCAAGAAATTGAACGCTCTCGCGATGACAGTAACCGTTTGCGTTCTGAAATTAACCAAGCGCGTCGAGATATTGAAACGGCTCGTCAACAGTTACAAGACCAGCGAAAACAACTCGAACAACAACAAAGTCAATTACAGTCGTCTCCTTCGTTGAGTGCTGAACAATCTGAGCATCTCCAGAACTTACTGAATCAACTTTCTAATTCTATTTCGATTTTACCGTTACAAACTCAACTCCAGCAATCCTTACAACAAGTGATGGGTGCTCAAAGTTTGTTGACACAACATCAACAACGGTTACAAGAACAACGTTCTGAAGTTGAACAACTTCAACAAACCTTAGACACGACCACCACCACGATTAAACAACAATGGCAACAGTGGCAGACTGATCAAGATGTTTTAATCCAAAACCGTTCTGAGTTAACGTCCCAGCAACAGTTATTGCAAACCAAACAGGCTTACATCCAAACCTTACAAACGGTGATTCACAGCCGTCAAACGTTATTAGAACAGCTACAACAGTTGGCCTCCCGTCGAACCGAGGATGATTCAGCTTCTGTAAGCCATGGAGTGGATATCCCAGCTTTGGAAGCGATGCCCTTGGAACTATTACAGAAAGAAGTCCAAAAATTGCAGCAGGAGTGGGATCGCTGGTCTGGTTTTGTTAAGGAACAGGAAGAGGAATTAAAATTAAAACTTGAAGACATTGAAGACCTTCAAGAGAAACTGAAAACGGCAAAGGATGGAGAGCGAGAAAGTTTACAGACGGAATTAAGCGATGAGCAAGATGCTTATCAGATGTTGAATGAAACCTTGGTGGGGCAGCGTCGTACCCTGAAGGAACGGGAAGACCATAAAACTCAATATGAAGCGGTACTCCGGCGTCGTCAAGGTTTATCTTCTGCCACCCCAGGGGGGGTTGATTTAAAATCGGTGATGGCAAATTTGGCAACTCAACAACTGGAACAACAACAACAACTCCAAACCTTGGAAACGGAACTTCAAGACCTGCGTTCTACCTTGGCACAACGAGAAACTAAGATTAATGATCAAGCCCAACGGCAAGAACAAGCTCGTCAACAGTTAGAGACTCAGGAGCAAAGTTGGCTCGAACAGCAACGAAGGGTTGCAGAACTGTGGGGACGGATCAGTTTATCTCAGGAGATGTTAGAACCCGTTCAAGATTCTTGGAATCAAGTTCGACAGCAGTTGCAGGAAACAACGGCTGAATTAAATCAGTTGTTGGAATTATCTAGTGCTCAAACCCAGGTAACAACTCAATTACGACAAGTTTTGTCTGGTCTAGTAGGATAACACCCATTTACACTGGCGGTTCAGACGGAGGTGAGCTTTGATATTCGCTTTAACAGGTTTTAGGATAAGAGTATGGGTGAAATTTGGGTTTGTTGCCCTATTATTCCTCTTCAAAGCCTGCATTATCCTCTTCGTCTAAATCCACGTTTTGATCGTAGTCTCCAGATTCAAGGGGAATACAAATTAAGTTATCGTCCTGAGTATAAATTAACCCTTGTTGACGCAGTTTTCCCATTAAACGAGTTACGGTAACTCGTGTGGAACCGATGGCGCTGCCGATTTGGGAGTGGGTTAATGACCAAGGTAAACGATAACCTTTAAATCCATCTTCTCCATTGCCACTGACATAATATTCCCCATATTCTTCAATTAGTAAGGTTAGAAACCCTAAGAGTCGATCAATGGTACGACGTTGGCCTAATGTACTTAACCACAGTAATTTACGTTGATGTTGATAGCGGAACGCATCAAGAACTTCTCGACGAAAATGAGGCCAATTATCCAGGTCGTGCCAATACATCCATAACACGGTTGTTTCATCAGAGTGACTATAAGCTTGAAGACTAAAGGGAGACTGAGCAACGAGTTCAAAGGGTTGACCTGCACCGACAAAACCCAAAAAGGCTTCATCTAAATTGCGATGGCGGGGTTTGGAATTGGATTTGCTCTTGGGATATTCCAATTGAGCACTACCGACTAATCGGATGGTTCCCCGTTGGACTAAATAAAGTAACCCGGGACGAGCCGGAATTCGCTCATCTTTGACGAAACTACGACAACGATAATGTTCCTGTGCCCAGTCTGTAATTCGTTGCCAGGTTAGGAAAGGTCGATTGGAATCGGTTGGGATTGGAGATGATTGCATCATAAGTTTGGGTAATTAAATTGATTTTATGAGTGAAATTTACTAATCGGATGGGAATACACCTCCACATCCTTCAGCGTTTGAATGGGTTCACAAAATTGATCCCGTATCCTGAAGGTGTATTTTATACTTGGGAGAAAAGAATTTTTGATCCTTTAACCAAAGTAGCAAAAAACACATGACTTTGGGGAAGACTCATTAGCTATTTTTGGGAAAAATTTTAAAAAAAGCTTGAGCCAAGTGTGTTGATAATAGCAACTGTGAGCTTGTTTGGGATGGAGTCAGAAGCTTATGCTTGCTTTGGCACAGGTGTTAGGGATACAACTGAGAGAAAGTTTACAATTTCAGGGAATTAATACGGTTGATTCTCTGGAAATTCCCGTAAATCAAATTAAACATGAGACTCGAATCACATACGGATCAGCGATCGCGCTGAAACTTGCTCCCCGCTTGCATCAATCCCCATTTACTTTAGCAGAGGCTCTGTGTATTCGTTTAAATACTTGGAATTCAGACGGTCAGTTGAGTTGCGGAATTATTCCTAGGGATGTAACGGTTCAGGTGTTGTCGTCGGGGATGTTACAATTTGTCTTTACTGATGTTGGAATTGCAACTTGGTTAGAACAAATTCTTTGCTGTTCTTGGACACAAACTTGTCTTAAAAATTTAGAAATTTCTTCGGATCTATTCCAGGTTCAATATAGTCATGCGCGCTGTTGTTCTTTATTACGTTTAGCGGATCGGGAGCATTTAATCACCTTAGCAGAACCGAATTTAATCACGGAATCACCGATCAAAATTAGTTCGATTTCTTCCTCAATTCCTTGGGTAAATGATCAGAATAAATTACAATTTTCCCAGAGTGAAGATTATCAGCTTTTAAGTCAATTAGTGGAAATTTTAGATACTCTTTTGTTATTTTCTGATCGGACAAATTGGCTAAAACTTGCGGTTCAATTAAGTGATAATTTCCAACAGTTTTATCGTTACTGTCGAATTTGGGGTGAAGTTAAACAAAATACTCCTGAGTTGGCTCAAGCGAGACTGGGTTTAGTTTCAATTACCCAATTTCTCCTGCGAATTTTATTAGAGGAAAAGTTAGGAGTCATCGCTCCTGAAGACTTGTAATATTCCATTCTTTAATGTTTGCTACAAATAATTGTTCGGATGGCTAATCACTTTTTTCTACCCCTATTCCCTATTTTCCTTTCTGTTCCCTGTTCCCTGTTCCCTGTTTCCTTCCCTACTCCCTTTTTAAGTTAAAAAGTCTGTTAGAATTTCATCGGGTTCATCCTCATCGCTGTCATCGGTTAAAAGTTGAGCGAAGGTAGAATCAGAAGTAATGGTAACTTCAGGAATTATGATTTTTTCAATAGAGGTTATTTTGGCTTCTAATTTAGAAACTTGATGGAATAATAGTTCCAAGGATTGAACTTTTTTTTGTAATATTAATATTTCTTGATTAATTGTAGAATCTTCTAAATTTTGTGAATTCAATTTCAAAGAAGTTTTAATCGTCTCTAAATATTGGTAGATAGCTTCTTGAATCAATTCTGCTACAGAACGTCCTGTTTCTAAGGAATATTGATTTAATTGATCAGCCAATTCTTGAGGAACTGTGGTTTCTATTGTTGTAGTTTCTAAGGTCATAGAGATTAATTAATTATTTCAATTCAAACTAACTTACATCAAAATATTATATAATAAGTCTAAATTAATTGTACGACTATTTGGATTGCCAATTTATCGTAGGGGCGAGGTTTCCTCGTCCTGAACTGGAAATCCCAGTATTTTTGGGGATTAATCATCAAGTTGGCTATTTTATACAATTCCTTTAGACTTCCTAGACTATATCCGATTCTGTACAACTAAAAGCTTGACAGTAGGGGCAATTCATGAATTGCTCCTACTGGGATGTTAAGCCATTTCCGCAATCAAAACCGAATTAATATTGCTGGATAATTTGCCTTTAATTATTTTCTAGGTTGGGGAAAGTCCGCTTAAAATCTTCAATTAATTCATCAATTTCTTCTAAAGCTTGATTGACATCAATTCTCAAGGTTCCCAAATTGGGTTTTTCTAATAATTTAACGAGAGATTCCCGTTTTTGCTCAATTAATGCAACTCGCTCTCGAATTGTATTGCTGTCCATATTTGAGTTCCTGCCTGGGTAAATCAATAATCTACAGATTAATAATACTATAATTTTTAACTGTTCGAGTTGGGTAGGAATTACCCACCCAACAGGATTTTAACGTTCTTGTTCGGCATAATGAACTAACGCCGCCATCCGTTTTCTCAACGTTTCTAATCCTAATCCTTTAGACGCAGAGATATAAACGGCTTGGGGATATTTTTCTTGAGCTAATTTTAAGGTATCACCATCGGTTTGATCAATTTTATTAAACGCTAATAAAGCTGGCCCTGGAGTAATGGGCATTTCCCTTAAAATTTGCATCACCGACTGAATTTGACTTTCCCAAGCCGGATGGGATAAATCCACTAAATGAATTAACGCATCCGCATCGGTAACTTCCTCTAATGTGGCACGAAAAGCATCAATTAAAGGCGGGGGCAATTCATGAATAAATCCCACCGTATCCGTAATCACAACTGTTAAAGGTTCCTGTGTGATTGTATCAGGAATTTCTAAACGGCGAGTGGTGGGGTCAAGGGTCGCAAATAATTGGTCAGCCGTGTAGACTTCCGACTGAGTAAGAACATTTAATAAGGTGGATTTTCCCGCGTTGGTATAGCCCACTAACGCTAAGGTCGGCACTTCTCGCACTTGACGATTTTGTCGCAAACGAGAGCGATGGGCTTGGAGTTGATTCACTTGCTGTTGTAACCGGGAAATGCGCCGTTGAATGGCCCGTCGTTCCGTTTCCAATTTCGTTTCCCCTGGCCCCCTGGTTCCAATGCCGCCCCCTAAGCGGGACATCGCCTGACCTCGACCCGTTAAGCGGGGTAAACTATATTCGAGTTGGGCCAGTTCAACTTGTAATTTTCCGGCGCCCGACTGAGCACGTTGAGCGAAAATATCAAGGATGACTTCGGTTCGATCCACAACCCGCACGCCAATTTGGGTTTCCAGGTTACGAACTTGGGCCGGAGATAAATCTCGGTCAAAAACAATTAAATTCGCCCCGATGGTTTGGGCAACTAAGGCGATTTCTTGGACTTTTCCCTCGCCGACAACGGTTTGGGGGTGGGGTTGCGATCGCTTTTGCCGTAGAGTTTGTAACACTTGACCCCCGGCCGTATCCACTAAACGCACCAATTCTGCTAACCCATCTTCAAAGCGTTGGGGAGAGATTTTATCGGTTTTGACTCCGACTAAGAGGACTTTATCTTGGCTAGAATCAACTTCACGGGCGACAAATTCCCGTTCAAATTCTGCCTCTAGGCCATTGACTAAATCCAGAAAATCCTGTTGGCTCAGGACATCCAAACTCATCGGTAAGGACAAATAGTAAGGAATGGCGGAAAAACCATGATCAATGTGTTGAGAATGGGCGGTGTCGATTTCGGGGACAAGGTGAGCCAGATAGGTGTCTTTGACATAACCTGTTTCACCTCCTCCTCGACGTTGAAACCCGCTTCCGGTTAACGTGAGAACCGCCAGAACGTCTAACCGTTGAATGGCCATTGCAGTGAGGGCTGATTCTTTCGGAGGTTCGGTGGTGGTTTGGGTGGCAATACAGCGAATTCCACTCAGACGCCCATCTCCATAACGGGGAAGTTCTAAGGGGGGAATTTGGGTTTGGCGAGGAGTTCCGACTCCTACACGCATCACTTGTCCCCGACGGTTAATATAGGCGCACACAGGTTGTTCGACTTCTGTGCTAATAGCAGCCAGTCGCTGGGCGAATTCTGCGGTTGTAATCCGATCACCGGGTAATCTTTGATGATAGAGGCTTTGCAACCGTTTAAGCTGACTGGGTTTTAAACCTTGCAGTTGACCATAAATCGTTTCGATAGGCACGTTTAACCAGTTCCCTGGCCCTCCATAAACGATAGGGGTTGATTTGAGATCATGATAGCTGAAATCTGAATTCGGGTGTCGGGGGTTGACGGTTGACAGTTTTATGATCAAAAGTCTATTCTTTTCCTTTTGGGGACTGACTAATTTTATTTAAACTTTCTATGACTTATTGTTTGGGCATTATTACCAATACGGGCTTAGTGATTGCAGCAGATTCGCGCACAAATGCTGGAGTAGATTATATTTCTACCTATCGGAAATTATTCGATTTTTCTAAATCGGGCGATCGCGCTGTTTTACTCTGTACGGCTGGTAACCTTTCAATTACCCAGGGAATTGTGAGTGAATTAGAGCGAGATCTCAAAGCCCAGGAAGATATTAATTTACATACCCTTCCTTCCATGTATGAAGTGGCTCGTTATATTGGTTCAAAACTGAGAAAAATTCAAGAACTTGATGAAAAGTGGTTGCGAAAAGATGGGATTGAGCCTCAATGTTCGATGCTTTTAGGCGGTCAAATTAAAGGACAAGATCCTAGTTTATTTTTAATTTACAGTCAAGGTAATTTTATTCATGCTACCCGCGAAACTCCGTTTTTACAAATTGGGGAAGCCAAATATGGTAAACCGATTTTGGATCGAACCTTAAGTTTTCAGACCGATTTAGAAGCGGCGGCTAAATGTGCTTTACTTTCGATTGATTCTACGATGAAATCTAATATTTCTGTAGGGCCGCCCATTAATTTAATTATGTATGAAAAGGATACGTTTGAGATTAAGAATTGGCTGAAATTGCGTTTAGGTGATCCTTATTTGGCAGAAATTCGCAAACTTTGGGAAGAGTGCCTTAAACAAGGATTTAATAAGATCCCTAATATTAATTGGCAACATCGAGCGAGTGATTGTTCGGAAGATATTTTTATTGATTAAAGCTTTTTTAGGTTATTTGTGATGCAGGATACGGTTGAAAACAAAAGGTTATCCTATCTTTCTAGTCAGGTTGAGCATTAATTGTTCTGCTAATGTTTTACCCCCTATCTAATCTTAGAGTTATTGATCGTTCAAACGCCTATAAAAATGATGTTTAATTCTGGTAAAATCTACTGTTTTCGGGCGAGTTGGGAACTTTCTAGCCCCATTAGAAAACAGACAATTCCTGATTGGTTATCGGTGGAATCTAATTGGCAAGGATACACCATTTGGACTGTTCCTTGGATCGCAGATGTTGCTAGGGTACTGGGTGCATTAGAAATAGAAGATTCCTCGGATGCCTGGAAATCTTATCTGGAAAGCTTAGGGTTTCAAAATGTTACCCCGGTTTTTGGAGAAGATTTATTTGAAGATAAACTTTATTCAATCTAAACCCATTAAACACCCATCTGAATTGACAGAAAAACTAATCAATGACCCACCAGCCCTTTTGACGCCATTTTTGTTCTAAAAGGGCTTGTTCTAAATCATTGGTTTGAATCCAACCTTCAGTTACTAACAGTTCTCCTAATTTTAAACTGCAAATTCCTTGAACGGTAATGGCTTGTTCAAGTTGGGTTGAGGAAATTAAACCCCTACGCACTAAAATCTCACCGATTTTCATGAGCTTACACCTGTATGAACGTTAACAGATGAACCCTGATGGTTTTAAAATCCTGAAAATTGTAGTTATTAAATTTTAGCTTTATTATAATCTAGGTTGCAAGATTAAACCAAGTGTAACCGAGTATCAAAAGTTCTAGTCGATGGGAGTTAACATCAGATGAAAATTGGAATAATCGGAACCGGGTTAATGGGATTTCCGATGGCGCAACGACTGTTAGAAACTGGATATCAGCTAATTGTTTATAACCGCACAACCTCTAAAGTAGAACCGTTAAGAGAAGCAGGGGCGACCGTTGCTGGAACACCTCAAGGTTTAATCGCGACCAGTGATTGTATTTTATTGATGTTAACCAATCAAGACGCCATTGAGTCGGTTTTGTTCCGTTCAGAATTTCAATCCTTTTTATCAGGAAAAACAGTGATTTCTATGGGAACAATTTCCCCAACGGATAGTAAAACCATCCAAAAAGATATTCTCAAAGCAGGAGGAAACTATTTAGAAGCGCCTGTTTTGGGAAGTATTCCTGAAGCGAAAGCGGGAACATTACAAATTATGGTCGGTTCCACAGAAGCACAATTTCATCAATGGTTTAATCTGTTAAAATTATTAGGAGAACCTAAATATATTGGAGAAGTCGGAAGTGCGGCTGCGTTTAAATTAGCTTTAAATCAGTTAATTGCTTCCTTAACAACTGCTTTCGCTTTAAGTTTAAATTTTGTTCAAGAGCAAGGAGTAGATATCGAATTATTTATGGAGATTTTACGCCAAAGTGCGTTATATGCTCCCACCTTTGATAAAAAATTACAACGGATGTTAGAAGAAAATTATGAAAATCCCAATTTCCCCACCAAACATTTATTAAAAGATACGAATCTCTTTCTACAGGAAGCGGTCAAAATGGGGTTAAATGCGAGTTCATTAGAAGGAGTAAAAGCCATATTAGAAGCAACCCAAAAACTCGGAAAATCAGACGATGATTATTCCGCCCTATTTACCACCATTAAACCGTAGGGTGTTCCATCACAGCACACGCACCACTCCAAAGTTGATAGATCTTTCTTTCTTAAATTTATAAGAATTAATTGATCAAGAAATGGTGCGTGTGCGTTGATGGAGCACCCTACGGATAGGCTAAAATTTTAATACGAAATCAGATATTGTCTGAGCGGACATTGAAGGTCGTGAGGAAATATTATTATTTAATGGGCATTGACTAACTGACTCTGAGGTAAATGAAATTTTGAGATCGGGTAGCCCACTATTTTTTAGAGATTCAATCATAGTTTTTCTAAGTTGATCGTATTTTACAATCGTTTCCGACGGCCCAAAGGGAATCGTAAAAGTACGTTGATTACCCAATAATATTTTGACTTGGGCAGGTTTGATACACTTTCTTGGTGAAACATATACTCTTGAGATATAGCCATCATTTTCTGATAGAGTAGCTTTAGCAAAATCTGATAAATAAGGTTCAAATAGTAACCATGCTTCTCGCTCTACTGATGTCAGCATATATACATTTTGATAAGGAAATAGATTCAGATCAGATCCCTGACGAAATGAACCTTTAGAGCCTTGTATAGAGTGGACAATTGATGTTGTGACTTTTTCTCCATTTTCAGAAATGTAGTTTTTTTGTCCTGTAGGTTCATAGAGATTAGCCGAAAAAGATTTAATATAAAGATAAATTCTTGTGTGAGAATAATCTTTAACATAGGGATGGGTACTATAGCGATTTAAATCAATTCCTCTTTGAACTAAAATATCGGAAATATCATATTTGTTTTGAGTAGAACGACTATCAAAGCCTCGCTTTTTTAATTTATATTCTTCTTCAAATTGTTTTATATTTTCATTAATATTTCGAGATTTTATTGATTCATTAAATAATATTTTTATGGGATCTTTTTGATAGGGTGATAGCCGTTTTAGAGGGTAATTGCATAACTGATAAAACTCACTATCGTCATTTAGATTGAAAATACTATAGCTAGACTGACCACAATATTTTTGAATGGCTTGTAAAGACTCTTGATTAATAGCTCTCACAGGAATTCCGGCTAATGCTGTTAATTCGTAGCCTGTAATTAATGTAATAGCTTCTTTACTGATATCATACACTTCAACAGCATAGCCATTTACAAGAAGCCTTATTGATGTACGCTCACCACTTTTTCTAAATTCCCATTTATTAGTATATGCTTTTCGGCTTGAAAAAGCTTTATTAATCGCAAGCTCGGCGACTCGGCTATCTTCTGTATTGTTATAAATACTACTTTTATCAATACACAAATGTATAATTGGTAAAGGCAAGACTTTTTTTAGAATTCGCCAATTTTTTTCAAATTTATTACACTTATCAATATAAACTGGATCGTCTTTTCTGGGTGGTTCAATTCCGATTATGATAATATATTCTGAAAGGGTATTGAGGGTTTCGCGAAGTAATGTTTCAGCCGGACGGATTGTTTTCTTCGTAACTTTACTCCCGTTAAGCTGAGGCTTATATTTCTCAATTCTAGCTTTTTCAACTTGGGTTAGCTGGTCAGGGGATATTTTCTCATAATAAATATGAAATACTTTTCTTTTTTGAGATCCTAGCTGTAGAATTCTATGATGGGTTTTTCCATCCCATCTTGTCTTAATATTTTTAGCTTTTCCGATATACCAAATCAGTTGATTCTCATCGATAACATAATAAATTCCTGAGTCTTCTGGTAAAAGTTCTTTTGACTTAAGTAATACATGAGGCAAATTTAGTATATAAGTATCTGCATTCATTTTTTTATCCTAATTTTTTAATTATAGTTATGCGATCACACAGCGCTATAAATTTTACCCTATCTCCATCACTTCTGTTTTTCTACTATATTAGAAAATTGTCTCCTCATAAGTTGATTTGGAGGATTGACAAAAAACTTCGCAATATGCTAAGCTTACTAAAGTGGATAAAACCACATTTAAACAAAGGAAAGCAGATGATGGTTGTAAACCTGATCTGTGAACCAAGTTGCCTATGCACGTTATCAGCAAAACTCTCTTGAAGCAATTCTGGGAGAAGCATCCGAATGCAGAAAGCGGATTAAAAAGTTGGTATAAAATTGCCAGTCAAAGCCAATGGAAGCACTTAGAGGATGTCCGTCAAACCTTTCCCCATGCTGACGCTGTTGGACAACTAACAGTTTTCAATATTTGTGGGAACAATTATAGACTGATTGCAAAAATCGTATTTCCGAAAGGAAAAGTCTATATCAGAACGGTACTAACACACGCAGAATATAGTAAAGGCAACTGGAAAAAAGACACTTGGTTTTAAAAACAGGAGTCTAATCTGTAAAGGTTAAAAGATAGCTCGTTAAAGTTATTAAAATCATTCTGCTTTCCTTTTTTATGGGGAATTAGTCATCAATTGAGTTGATCATTTTTGCTTAAATTTTGAGAGAGATTCAACCTATGGTTACAGCAGAAAAATATATGCAACTCCTCCAAGATTTTCCTCCTCGTCCCATTACCTCTGAAGAAGATTTTGAAGCGACTCAAGCTGTGATTAACAGATTACTAGATAAACCCGAACTCACCCCAGAAGAAGAAGACTATTTAGATGTTTTGGGTGCATTAGTTTCTGAATATGAAAATCAACAAGAAGGCCTGATTCCTGATATTTATGGTGTGGAGCTCTTAAAAGTTTTAATTGCTGAACGCAAACTCAAACAAAAAGATCTGGTTTCTATCTTTAAAACTGAATCTATTATCTCTGATGTTCTCAATGAAAAACGTCAATTAACCACCCGTCATATTCAAGCATTATCAGAGTTTTTCCATTTTTCACCATCTGTATTTTTTCCCAATTTAAAATAGCAATATTTCACAGGTTAGTACAACGTCCTTCCCGTAGATGTTGGAGTGCTTGTTTAGCCAGTCCATCGAGCCGACCTGCTGTAACATCTTCTTCAAATTGCCGATCCCAGATTTCTGCATCGAACTCTGCAAACCACAGGCGGAAAGCCGCTAGTTCCTCTTTAGATAATTGACTAACAGCACGTTCAATCTCCTGCAAATTACTCATATACTCAAAGTCAATTCAGTAATTAGAAATATAACTGATTATACCAAATAATCCTCAGCATTCATCATAATGCTTTTTCTAATTTACCAATCTTGACTAAAATATCTTGTCGCAATTCACACAAACTAAACCACTCAAAAAAATCCATCTCATCCCCTAATATTCCTGCTTCAAATTGTTGTCTAAATTGGTTTGAATCTAGTTTATAGGTTTGCTCAAACTTTTTAATATCCTGATCATAGATCGCTAACTTCTGACGATGACGAGTCAAAATAATGTTGAGAAGTTGCCCAATAATTCGATCTAATTCCGTGCGATCGCTACAGTTTTCACTCAGGAGTTCTAACTTTTCTAATGTATTCATTATTGCCCCTCTTAATGATGGAATAAATCAGCAATCAGAAACCGGGTTTCTCATGTTATCTATCGGCGACAACCGAACGTTTTGTTAAGAAACCCGGTTTCTATTTATTTATCGTTCTTGAACTGTTAACAATTCAACAGGTAAACGTTTAAATACTAATCGTTCATTTTCGATATCGACAAAAATGGTATCTCCATTCACAAATTCACTACGAAGAATCGCTTTAGCAATGGGGGTTTCTAATTCCCGTTGAATGGCTCGTTTTAATGGACGGGCTCCATATACCGGATCATAACCCACTTCTGCTAAGAAATCTAAGGCAGAATCTGATAATTTTAAGGCTATTTTCCGGTCTGCTAACCGTTTTGATAATCGTTCAATTTGTAGACGAACAATTTGCCGTAATTCATTTCTTTCTAACGCATTGAAAATGGTAATTTCATCAATTCGGTTGATAAATTCAGGACGGAAATTTGCCTGCATTGCATCTAACACCCGACGTTTCATTTCTTCATATTGAGATTCTAAACCTGACAAATCTAGGATATACTTTGATCCCACATTACTCGTCATAATAATAATGGTATTTTTGAAATCAACAGTATGACCCTGTGCGTCCGTTACCCGGCCATCATCGAGGATTTGCAACATAATATTAAACACATCGGGATGGGCTTTTTCGATTTCGTCAAACAGAATGACAGCGTAAGGACGGCGACGAATTGCTTCGGTTAATTGTCCGCCTTCATCATATCCCACATACCCTGGAGGAGCACCAATTAAACGAGAAACGGCGTGTTTTTCCATGTATTCCGACATATCAATTCGCACCATCGCTTCTTCGGTATCAAAGAGATAGGAAGCTAAGGCTTTTGCTAATTCCGTTTTACCGACTCCTGTGGGGCCTAAAAACATGAAACTGGCGACGGGACGATTGGGATCAGCTAACCCGGCTCTTGAGCGTTGAATCGCATCAGCAACGACCGTTACGGCTTGATCTTGACCGATAACCCGTTTGTGTAATTCATCTTCTAAATTCAGGAGTTTTTCCATTTCCGACTCAACTAATTTACCAATCGGAATTCCTGTCCATTTAGAGATAATTTCTGCAATATCCGCTTCGGTCACTTCTTCCCGTAATAGGGTTTTTCCACTGGTTTGAGTTGCTTCTAATTGCGTTTCTGTGGCTTTAAGTTTTTTC
>JACCEC011516088.1_pt1 | contig 14130 bp, 12 predicted proteins | sample 7450121 | NCBI WGS metagenome assembly JACCEC01 (sample SAMN15323455, study PRJNA562643) | freshwater metagenome | isolation source: river surface water | place: USA:Blue River Watershed | collected 2017-08-18 | reverse complement strand
TTTCACCACAGAGGTTGTAACTGGGATGCGTGTCACAATCCGGGTGGGCGCACCGTTTGTTCACGACGTTGACCATGTCGGCGGATGCGTGTTGTTGGCACCATTTGGCTTGTTCGCCGGGAAGGTTGTACGTCGGTATCGTGTTGCAGTCCGGGTGGGCGCACCGTTTGCTCTTAACATTGACCATGTCGGCGGACGCGTGTTGCCGGCACCATCGTCCGACGTATTCACCACACAGGTTGTAACTGGGATGCTTAACGCAGTCCGGGTGGGCGCACCGTTTGTTCACGACGTTGATCATCTTCTCGGACGCGTGTTGTTGGCACCATCGTCCGAGGTATTCGCCGGGAAGGTTGTACGTCGGTATCGTGTTGCAGTCCGGGTGGGCGCACCGTTTGCTCTTAACGTTGACCATGTCGGCGGATGCGTGTTGTTGGCACCATTTGGCTTTTTCACCACATAGGTTGTAACTGGGCTGCTTAACGCAGTCCGGATGGGCGCACCGTTTGCTCACGACGTCGATCATCTTCTCGGATGCGTGTTGTTGGCACCATTTGGCTTGTTCGCCGGGAAGGTTGTAACTGGGCTGCTTAACGCAGTCCGGGTGGGCGCACCGTTTGTTCACGACGTCGACCATGTCGGCGGATGCGTGTTGTTGGCACCATTTGGCTTGTTCGCCGGGAAGGTTGTACGACGGTATCGTGTTGCAGTCCGAGTAACAGCACCGTTTTCTACGCGACATTGTTGTACGAGAACAACAATGAAAAATGATCAATCTGTGAAAAAAAAGCCGACGACGAGTTGCAACCCAACTACAACGACGAAAAAAAACAACAAAACCCGCATGATGTTATGACCACGAACAAGACGACTACTTTTTTTATCTCTCTTCCTCCTTTTTGGGGGTTTTCCTTTTCGTTCCGGTTGGTTTTACTCGTGTGGGTTGTACATGTGGACAACGGTCAGGAGAACGTCGAGGGCAAACGCGCACATAACGATTGTGGCGAACGCACTGGCGGCGATGACCGCGGGTTTGCGCGAGCGGTGCTGGTGGTGGTCCGCGGCCCAGCAAAAGGCGGCGCGGTCTCCGTTGGCGCACCAACACGCGTGCGCGTCGCCGGCGTGCACGTATGGGCTGTCGCGGCATTGCGCGTAGGTCGCGTTCACGTCGACGAGTTGGCATTGTGCCGGGCACGAGTACACGGCGTGGGCAGTGTACCACGGCACGGTGAAAAAGTAGACCGCGAAGCAGAGACCGATCGTCGTCCAGATCGCGCTGACGTACAATTCCGCTCGGGCCCGCGCCAGCCACCGTCGGTGCACGGTGCGTAAGCGCGACGAGTCGGGGCGCGGACGAAAGTCGCGGCACGTCCATTCGCGGAGGTCGGGCTCGCGGTTCACCAACCACAGGACCGTCCGCGCGTCCGACAGCGACAAGTGGAGTTGGTCGACCAGTGCCCGGTGCATGTCTTCCGGCGCGGACTTGTACTCGAAATCGTCCAAAGTGTCTGGGATGCGCACGTGCGGCCGCAACACGTCGCGCACGCGCAACGCGCGGCCTTGCGCCTCGTCGTCATCGTCGTCGTGCAGGGGGTTCACGACCGACTGGTACATGGCCATAACCATGGGTGTGGCCGTGGTCGTGGCCGTGGTCGTGGCCGTGGCGAACGGCGACTGTGGTTCGGGGGGCGCGGAGGGGAACGCGATCATGGAGACGCGGTTTTGAATGATGGACTTGTTCAAAAAAAGGGGGGGCAACGACGTGTCGGCGAAGGCGTCCTCACACACCGAACGGCGAGGTGCGACCGATCGTCGTGGCGGCCGGCGTGGCGGAGTTGATGGGCGGCATAAAGTATTGAGAACCCAAATGCTCGTCGCCCACGCGTTGTTTCTGGCGAGTTGTTTGCACCACCGGCGGGTGGCGCGCGTCGTGCGCACACACTCGTCGGTCGTCGTGCCGTGGTGGTTTTTCCTCGTGGCCCTCGGCCTCGACCATCCATTTCTCGTACGCATCGGCCCCGAGAACATCCAACCCAGCGGCTCGTGCAATTTCTAACCAAAAAATACCCATTTGAACAACCGTCCCCACACAAACAACAAAACGCCAACCCCAACAAAAACACCAACCCCCAACAAACGAGCAACAAAAGACCATGTCGATCTTCGTCGACATGCGCACTTACGCGATCAGCGCGACGCCGGGTTTGCACAACCCGTCTCTGATGTACCTGTTCCGCTGCCAGTACGTACTCGATACCAACCTCGAAAACCCGTTTCAGTTTTTCAAGGACGTTGTTCCGTATGAACCGTGTCTGATCGTCTTGAACGATGCGTCCTACCCCCACCCCAATGCGACGAAGGTGTTCGACCCTCGCTCGTTCGCTAAACACCTGATGGCGTTCGTCGACTTGTATCGACCCGCGTCGTGCACCGTCGTGTGCGCACAGTCGCGCGGAAAACAGTTTGCCGAGAGCGTCCGCGAAGTGTTGGCGGAAGCAGTCCACGTACACCACCTCCCGCCGTTTTCCTCGCTCGTAGTGGAAGGACTCACCGACGGCGCCGTGTCGTGGACCCCTGACGGCGCGATGCCCATGAACCTCGATTTGTTGGCGTGGATGTTGACCAAACTCGTGAGCCAAGACAATTTCGTGAACCGGGACAATACGTGGCACCATCGGTACATAAACATGTTCGCGCGCTCCGCGTATTCTCGCGTTGCCCTTCACATGGCGTTGGACGCGATCCACCAATACCAATATGGCGTGGCCAAGGTCGCGATCAACGTGCCGTATTACCGAGACATGTGTGTATTGGTTGATGCTCTATAGATGCGCACTCTTGTGAGCGGAGCGGCGAACACGTACAAATGCTGTTAGAAATTTCGTGAACGATAAGCCGATACGATCGGCATCGCATCGCATCCCTTCCACGCAATAAACCAATAAAACGAGACCATCCATTTCTCGTGCGCCTAGACTCCACGAGGGCATCCAACCTTTTTGCCCGTGCATTTTCTAAACAAAAAAAACATTTGAACAAACCCCCCCCCCCCCCAAACACCAACAAAGAAACAAACGACATGTCGATCTTCGTCGACATGCGCACCTACGCGATCAGCGCGACGCCGGGTTTGCACAACCCGTCTCTAAGGTACGTGATGTGCCTGTTCCGCTGTCAGTACGTACTCGATACCAACCTCGAAAACCCGTTTCAGTTTTTCAAGGACGTTGTTCCGTATGAACCGTGTCTGATCGTCGTGAACGATGCGCTCCGCCCCAATGCGCTCCGCCCCAATGCGACGAACGTGATCGACCCTCGCTCGTTTGCAGCTAACCTGATGGCGTTCGTCGACTTGTACCGACCATCGTCGTGCACCGTCGTGTGCGCACAGTCGCGCGGAAAACAGTTTGCCGAGAGCGTCCGCGAAGTGTTGGCGGAAGCAGCCCGTGTACACCACCACCTCCCGCCGTTTTCCTCGCTCGCAGTGGAAGGACTCACCGACGGCGCCGTGTCGTGGACGTCTCCGCAACCAAGTAATTTTTCGTACGTGATGCCCATGAACCTCGATTTGTTGGCGTGGATGTTGACCAAACTCGTCGGCCAAGACAATACGTGGCACCAACGGTACAAAGATATGTATGCGCAGTCCGCGTATTCGCAAGTTGCCCTTCCCATGGCGTTGGACGCGATCCGCCAGTACCAAATGGGCGTGGCCAAGGTCGCGATCGACGTTCCATATTACCGTTACGATTGGTAGTTTTACACTTAAATGTCCATTTCACATACGTGGCCATCAAACGAAAAAAATGTCGATCTTCGTCAACATGCGCGCTTACGCGATCAACGCGGCGACGATGGGTTCGTATAACTATCCTTTGATGCGCTTGTTTCGTTGGCAAAACGTATATTCGCTCAACGACAACCCGTTTCGGTTTTTCAGGGACGTTGTTCCACACGAACCGTGTCTGATCGTCTTGAACGATGTGCCCCACCCCCCCAATGCGACGAAGGTGCTCGACCCTTGCACATTCGCTAAACACCTGATGGCGTTCGTCGACTTGTACCGACCCGCGTCGTGCACCGTCGTGTGCGCACAGTCGCGCGGAAAACAGTTTGCCGAGAGCGTCCGCGAAGTGTTGGCGGAAGCAGCCCGTGTACACCACCACCTCCCGTTGTTTTCTTCGCTCGTAGTGGAAGGACTCACCGTCGGCGCCGGGTCGTGGTCGCCGCCACAATGTGGTTCGTACGTAAACCTCAATTTGTGGGCGTGGACGTTGATCAAACTCGTGGGCCACGACAACACTTGGTTCAAACGATTCATGCCAGAGTCCGCGTACTCCGAGATTTGCACGGCCATGGCGATGGACGCGATGACCCAATACGAACTGTACGGGGCGATCATCGAGATAGACCTCCGCCATCACCTGGAGGCTTATGGTCCGAGAAAGGAGGAGAAGGAAAAGGAAACGGAAGAGGAGGAGAAGGAGAAGGAGGAGGAGGGAAATTCGACGAACGGAAAGGTCGTTGGGGTTGCTGCTCTATAGATGCGTCGCGGGCATCCCTGCACGCGCGCCAAAACCCCCGGCACCACGACTGTCCACACCGACAACACGCCGCGCCCATGGTCGTTGGTCCTACGAACGAAAAAAATATACACTGCGAACGAAAAAAAAACAAATGCCAGAGTTGTTGGACGCGAGACGCGCACTAATTTAAAAAAAAACAAACTCGAAACACAACCCCAACGGTTTTTTTACTATTACAGTACACGAAAAAACTTGCTAATAATCGCCGTCGCCGCCGCAACAGCTGTATAAATCTAGCGTAGTGTCGAATTCCGCGTTTACTACCCACTCGGTCTTGCGCCGCAACACGGCGATAAGCGCGTCGCCGGTCGTCGTCCACGACCGATCGCGAGACGGCGTTTGCACTTTCACGACGAACGTGCGCAAAAGGGGATAGTACCACTCTTCCACGCGAACGTCAAACTGCTCTTCTCGTTCCAGCCATTCGTGAAACCGTTCCAAGGTCACGTCGGCGTCGAGTCGTATGCACACGATCATACAGTCGACGCACGTCGAGCGTCCGTTTTCGTCGGTTCGATATCGGCAGTTCATCTCTGTTTTTTTGCACGGTTTGTTTTCCGAACCTTCACCCCCCCCGTTTGTATTGTATAAAACACATTCCATTCCATTTGAGTTCCATGGGTTCGTGTATTGCCCGCGAAACCGGACATGGGATTTGGTCGCCAACCCCAACCCAATTCCACCCCCAACCACCGTTCCGGTCCGAAACCACGTTGATTGTCCTGTTGACCATGGCCGAGGTGCCCACCGAAGGTTTGCTCCGCAAATGGGCCGCCGTCTTGTCTGCGCAACAGTCGGACACTACACTCGTCGGGGCTTTGTGCTCAGCCATGGCGTGTATCATCCACCGTCACGGCGTAGCGGAACAGTTGCGTCCATTGAATGCCCACGTCGTGCTGTTCCAGACGTTGTCTCGTTACCGCGACCTCCTCCGGATCGTCGAAAGTGTGTGCACCTGCCTGTCGTGCTTGGCCACGGACCAGGCAGCCAACGACGCGAGTTGGCGCGATCCTGCCCGGCGGTTGTTGTGGCAATACTTGCGCTACCGAGACAACCTCGTAGAACACCGTTTGGTGCTGAACATCCGCAACATCGTGAGGAAAGCGTTGCCGACGTGGCTGCCTCGCATGAACGATTTTCAGCTGTCCGAAGAAAACGAACTGGTCTGGGTACGGGACCTGGACGGTGTCGAATTGGTCGTCGTCGTGGTCGCCGGTCACAGCGAACGAGAAGGACCACTCTTTCGGCAGACTCCCTTGAACGTGGGCGGATAACAAAAAAAAAGTGATTGTGTGGGTGGGTTGTGGCTCGACGTATTTGTATGTTTACACGAAACAAAAGTTCTACCCTGCGCTGCTCTGCTGGTTTTCAACAAACCTACCCCAGCATCGTTGTCAATGCCGTACGATCTCGGATCTCGGTCGTCGTACACGTTAAAAAAAAAGCGCGCATCCATTTTTTACCCCCTCATATTCGCCGAACGTGTCCACGTGGCGTTGTAACATTCGTAATACCCTAAATACTCGTTGAAAAAAACCCCCCCCACGATCTTTTCTCGCACTCATCTGTTTTGTTTTTTTCATTGTTTTCATCGTTTTCATTGTTTTCATTGTTTTTCATTGTTTTCATTGTTTTTAATGTTTTATTTCACATTCATGCGCTTCCACAACTGTCCGTCCCACTCGGCAACGGCCATGCGTCCGACGAACACGAAGGTGAACATTTGGTGGCTGCGGCCGTAGCAACACCCGTCCACGAGCACGGCGTTGGGGAACGGCGCAGGAAACGAGAAAAAATCTTTCAAAAACGCTTGCCTGGGGACGCCCCGACTACACACCGTCACCGCCAAACATCCTCGGCGAGTGTTGAAGCGCGAGCGTTTCAACCGGTGGACCAAGCGCAGGTAGTTCATCAACCCTCCGCAAAAATCCGCGTACACCAACAAAAAGCGGCGACCGGACGAGGCCAACATTTGTTCGAGCGTGGATATGCGAGGGTGTATGTCTCGCTCGCCGGCGAGGTCTCGCATGGCGCGCACGATGTGCTTGGTGAAATGGGGCACGACCACCCTGGCGCCGACGTCGTGCAATGCCTGCGAGGTGCGCAAGTCCACGTCGTCCAACACGAGGGCCAACCGATCGCGTGCGTCGAGTTGTCGAAGCCACTGCGCCAACGCGCGGTTGATGGCGTCTTTGTCGCTGGCGTTGGCGGGACGGTCGTGGTTGTACGAGTCGCGGTGCGTCACGGGCAATGGATCCGAAACGCAGCTCGGTTTTGTCCAGTACTTGCTCAAAAACCGGTCGAGTTGCGCGCCTTGCGCGTTCTGGGCGCGGCGCGCAAACGTGCACGCGTTCAGCCGGTCGGTCCACACGCCGCGCATCTCCCAGCACATCGAATCGTGCACATTTCGCGGGTACATCGACCGCAACCGCCGCAACGGCAACCGGGGGCACACTGTCGGTTCCTCGGTTTCGACCCAGTCTTCTTCTTTCTCGTATTTGCCCCCAAACCCCTCGTAATCCACCTCGTCCTCTTCTTCCTCTTCTTCTTCCTCTTCTTCTTCCTCTTCTTCTTCCTCTTCTTCTTCCTCTTCTTCTTCTTCCTCGCATTCTTCGTCGTCGACGGTCGCGCCAAACCAGTCGACGGCGTGTTGCAAGTACCGAATGCGCGCCTCGCGTTCCCGGAATCGTCGGTTGAACGTTTCATAGGCGGCGCAAACCGCATCGTGCGAACGAGCTGCGTCCATCGCGGCCACCATCGACCGGCGGGCGCGTGTGAACCGCACGTGTTCGGATTCTGCGAGTTCGGCGAGGCATCGTTTCGAGGTCACTATGCGGCGCGCCACGTACTTGGCGACGCCATAGCACGGCAAGGTCGCGTGCGCACTTTCCCCAAACCGGGCTTTGACCGGCCCCAACTCGTTCCACAAGGCGTCCATGATCGATGCGACCATTGATTTGTGATCAACACCCCCGGACATTTGCGATCTTGTCGACGCGCGAAGCGCAGATTGTCTGTTTGGCGCGTGTTTTTTTCCCAGCGCGACACATTTCGTTGAAACAAAACAAAACAAAACAAAACAAAACAACCCCGTGGAGATGGAGATCGACGACGTGCTCCGGGCGATCCACGACGCCAAGTGCGCGCTGCACCATTTGCGCCACATCCCCTTGGAATTGGTTCGACACGTGATAGCGTACATTGTTCCGACGTGGGCGTCTCCAGACTGTGCGTGGGCAAACCGGTTCGATTTCGACTCGTTCGAGTACAACGTCGTCTACACGTACAAGAAAATGGTCAACGAACGGATACACGACCCTCCGAAATTGTACGCGAAGATGCACGAACTGTGCGAGACGTCGTTCGACGGCATGGTGCAGCTGGCGATCGAGCTGGACGACGTGTGGTGGCTGGAAATGCAACACCTGCCGGGTCGCGACGCCCCCGAGCATCGGCACTATCATTGGGACGTATTGTTGTTCCTGCACCACGTCCGGGCGTGTTTGCGCACACACCTGCGCGCCATCCACACGGACATGTTCGACTACTTGTTGCGCGGCCTGTGCAGGACGATCGATACAACGGGCGCGCCGTTGTCGAAAGGGGTGTGGTGGGACTACCGGTTGATGAACTGGGAAAAGTTCCTCGACATTGCTCCGCCCAAGTGTGGCGAGGAAACGTACGTGGCGACGATGTTGCGACACTTGATCCGGCAAAACAATTTTCTCGCCGACCGGTTGTTGGACACGTTCGACGCGTGGACCAGCGACAGACGAATCCGCTTTGCCTGGTACCTTGGCGTGCACTGGACGGTCGCCAACGGGAAGCGTCGCATGCGCACCTTGCTCATTGGCATGTACGTCGACGACCAACCCCTGTCATCGCTTGTAACGAGTCCACTGGATCTAATAACTTATTAAACTCGTAGTGTAAACATTAAGCATCAACTTAGAGATTACAGTATGGAACAATGACAACCCTAATACCAGTTGGGTTCGTGTAGCGTGCATGTGCATGGCGTTGCTTCCAAATATGCTATTTCCCGTTCATCGAGTTCGATTGGAAATGTCACCAATTGAGTCAAGCTATTTCGTTTTATCGCAAGTGATTTTACATCCTCCTCGAGCAAGAAAATGGAGCATACGTGATCGTCACTGACTTCACAAAAAAGGAAGAATACCTCACCTTGAACTCGAATCTGTGCCATGGCCGGTTCGAACACAGTTTTCCGAAGAAAAGGGGTGATGATAGTTCTTGCCCGACTGTGCTCCAATTTGATCAATACGGTTGCGATTGTCGCCAATCTCTCGGTGGATTGCAGGGAAAAATGGAGTACATCTTCACTTAGGTTGGATTGACGAACCCATTGGTTTGAAGAGGATTTCGGAGAAATGTTGCCTAAGAACTGCAAACCGACTTCAAGTGTGGGGGGCTGGCTTTGATCCAAAAATGCGGAGAAAAGTGAGCATCCCTTCATTTATGACGTAGAATGTAATGCAGCAGAGTGTTATATCATTCCAAACTTAGTTGTTTATATATTTGACGGGGTATATTTACGGTAATTTATAACGCCAAACGTGTTCTATACAATGAATGTATTGCAATCTTTTTTTGTTGAACTGGGAGGCTCGTGATTGTCGTTGTTGAATAATACGAGTTCTTCGATCAACGCTCTTATTCTGGTCTTATTGTCGTCGTCAAAACGTGAAGCACTATGATCAAATGCATTTAATGCCGTTTCGTAATTGACCCACTTATACTCAGTCAAGTCCCAAATATCTTCATCCGTGTCGATCAACGCTGTAACTAAATCCCGAAATTCTTCCTCTGCTGTTAGATTGAATTGATTGAGATAATCTAAGAACTTGTTTACGTCAGCCCCTTTAATATCTTTCACGTATTCACTCAATGGTATTTCATCTACTGCCAATAACGTAGGCTGTCTTCCTACACTGAATTTGTACTTTTTGAGAAACTTGTCGGAAAGAAAGGTAATGGACCTCAATTTGAACAACAATACAATATTTAGCACGATTCGTTTGAGTATAGCATTTGCTTCACTCAGAGATTTTGCTTGATTGCCGTCCATGTTCGTTCTTGGAGCAAACGACCCATAAAAAAAGTGTGTTGGTGAGTGAAAAAAAATCACACCGATGTAAGGGGGGGGGAATGTAGCCATTCGACTTTGTAAACTTCCTAACTTACGGACTGGGAAGTTCTTACTGGAAACGGGACATTTGACACAGCAGCCAGAAGTACATGGTACTATCGTGATCTCAACCCTCGCTTTCGACTCCGACGATGGCTTTGGTTCCAACGGTTTAGACCTCGCCTTCGGCTCCGGCCTCGACTCGGTTTTCCTCGGATTTTGCCTCGGCTTCTTTTGGTTTGGATTCTTTTGCCACGGCACAGGCCTTGGCTCGTGCCTTGTCGCGCGGTTCTCGGTTGTTTGCCGCCCGTCGTGGACACGCTGATCGCCGGTTCCGAGTCGAAGGCGGAGCAGGAAACGCGCCGGCCGTCAACGACTTGCCCGGACGCGAGGGTCAACGGGCCGCGGCATTCCGGACAGACAGGGTTGTGTTCGCACGACGGCAAGATGCAGCCGCGGTGCATGCGGTGGTGGTTGGCACAGACGCGCACGACGTCGTTGGCGCGGTCGCCTCGTCCTTCCCCCGGACCGTCGAGTCCGTCCAAGGCGACACGACACGCGGGACACACGGCTGTCGCCGCCGAAGTAGGGGGGACGTTCTTCAAGGCCTGGTTGTGTCGAGCCAACGACGCTTGGATCGCTTGGGCGCGGTCCGTACGCGCTTGCACCGCGGCAGCGTTGCGTGCCCCCGTGCTCGTGTACAACGGGTCGTCCATGGGTTCTTGGTGCATCATGAGGAACGCGTGCATGTTCGGATCGCGTCGGCGCAATTCTTCCATGCGCTCCACGTGCGGCAATTGCACGATCGGAGAGAGCGGCCTAAGCGGGGTTGGAAAGGACGGGGTCGGTTGCGTGGCAAAGGACGGGGTCGGTTGCGGGGTTGGAAAGGACGGGGTTGGTTGCGTGGCAAAGGACGGGGTTGAAAAGGACGGGGTCGGTTGCGTGGCAAAGGACGGGGTCGGTTGCGTGGCAAAGGACCGGGTCGGTTGCGTGGCAAAGGACGGGGTTGGAAAAGACGGGTTCGGTTGCGTGGCAAAGAACCGGGTCGGTTGCGTGGTTAAAAAGGGGGGCAAGGTGGCCGAGAAGGAGGTCTCTTCGGTGTCCAGGGTTGAATCCGAGTTGGAGTCCTCCTCCTGCTCATCCTCCTCCACTCGCCCAATCTTCAACGTTCGAAGATTGATTCCGAACCGGGTCCACGCGGACAAGTCCTGGTGGAACGCCGTCGCCCCCAGGAACATGTTCGCTGCGTATACCGTCGGGCGAAGGCGAAACGTCCACGCGTCGAGCGGTTGGTTGAACGCGGTGGCGTTTTTGAACATGCTGTCCATAAACCTCGCGTTGCGCATATCCCACCGGTCGAGCGGTTGGTTGAAGGACCGGGCCTCTTCGAACATGCTCGCCAGTTGCATCATCTGGCCCACGTTCCAGTCGTTCAGCGGTTGGTTGAACACCGGGGTGCGTCTGAACATGTCGTTGGCGGTTGTCACTCGCCCCACGTCCCAGTTGTTCAGCGGTTGGTTGAAGCTCGCCGCCTGGTTGAACATGCCGCCCATGGCGGTCACGTTGCTCACGTTCCACGAGTTGAGTGGCTGGTTGAATGTTCGAGCGCCCGAGAACGCGTAACGCATGTTTTCCACGTTGCTCACGTCCCACCGATCGAGTGGCTGGTTGAACGCGTGGGCGTCGTTGAACACGTAAAACATGGTCGTCACTTTGCTCACGTTCCACGCGTTGAGTGGCTGGTTGAAGTCCCGGGCATAGTCGAACATTTTTTCCATGGAAACCACGTTGCTCGTGTTCCACCGGTCCAGCGGCTCGTTGAAACCGGTTTGATTCATAAACGCCCGGGACATGTCCGTGACGTTGCGGGTGTCCCAGTCGTTGATTGCGACGCCCGGGTACTGCGCATTGTAGGCCGCGCGGTTTCTAAAATACAAGGTCAGCAACGCGCGAAACGCGTCGTTGTCGCGGATTGGCAACGGCGCCATTGGATAAAGCGTTCGTTTCCGTTCCCGGGTTAGAAAAAAAAATTGTTTTGCGAGGTCGACGCACTTAGGCTTAGCGACGTGAAACGTTGGCGCGTGTCCGACTTCGACGCTCGTCTCGGCGTTTTGCTCGCGTTCGACGTGTTGCTTTTGCACGAGTCCGACGTTTCACTTTTGCGCACGTTCGACGCTTTGCTGTTGCGCACGTTCGACGCTTTGCGGTTGCGCACGTTCGGGTACGCGTGCCCCCCGAACTGCGCGCGCGTTTGGCCGCGGGTTCGCCGTCGCCTTCGTCGACGGTGTCGTTGGTGTCGGCGTCGGCGTCGGCGTCGGCCGCAGGTTCTTCGTCGGTAGCGATTGACAGGTCGGCGACCGGAATGGCGGGTTCCGAGTCGAAGGCAGAGCAGAAAACGCGCCGGCCGTCAACGACTTGTCCGGACGCGAGGGTCAACGGGCCGCGGCATTCCGGACAGACAGGGTTGTGTTCGCACGACGGCAAGATGCAGCCGCGGTGCATGCGGTGGTGGTTGGCACAGATGCGCACGACGTCGTTGGCGCTGTCGCCTCGTCCTTCTCCCGGACCGTCGAGTCCGTCCAACGCTTCTCGGCACACGGGACATGCGGCTGTCGTCACCGAAGTAGGGGGGACGTTCTCCAAGGCCTGGGTGTGTCGGGCCAACGACGCTTGGATCGCTTGGGCGCGGTCCGTACGCGCTTGCACCGCGGCAACGTCGCGTTCGCCGGTCTTCGTGTACAGAGGAGCTTGCATCTGCGTCGTGTTGTACAGTTCTTGCGTCATGAGGTAGTTGTACATGTTGGGATCGCGTCGACGCATCTCTTCCATGTACATTTCGTGCGGCGACAGGACGGTTGGTTGGGTGGGTGCGGGGGTTGGGGGTGCAAAAGAAAAGGCCGTTGCGCCGTCGAACATGCCTTCTGCGCGCGTCCAGGGTTGCACGTTCCACGCATCCAGAGGTTGGTTAAACGAGACGGCGTCTCTGAACATCGCTCGCATGTCCTGTGCGCGACCCACATTCCATGGGTTGAGTGGTTGATTGAAAGCCTGGGCGCCGGCGAACATTTCGCGCATATCCGTGACATTGATCACGTTCCACGCGTCGAGGGGTTGGTTGAAAGCCTGGGTGCCGGCGAACATGTGGTTCATACGCATCACGTGGCTCACATTCCACGAGTTCAAAGGTTGGTTGAACAATGGCGTGTCTTTGAACATCTCGGTCATATCCCATGCTCGACGCGTGTCCCATGCGTCGAGGGGTTGGTTGAAAGCCTGGGCGCCGGCGAACATGCGTTTCATATGTATCACTTGGCCCACATTCCACGAGTTCAAAGGTTGGTTGAACAATGGCGTTTCTTCGAACATCCCAGTCATATCCAATACGTCACTGGTGTCCCACGCGTCGAGGGGTTGGTTGAAAGCTTGAGTGCCGGCGAACATGTGGTTCATATGCATCACTTGGCCCACATTCCACGAGTTCAAAGGTTGGTTGAATTTGACTGCTTGATTGAACATTTGGAAGGTGCTCGTTACTTGGCTCACGTCCCATTGGTCGATCGGTTGGTCGAAGTTGTGGGTGTTCGAGAACATGCTATCCATGCGTATCACCCGACTCACGTCCCACATGTTCAAGGGTTGGTTGAACTCCGAGGTTGCGTTGAACATACCGTCCATGTTCTGTACTTGGCCAACATTCCATGAATGGAGCGGTTGGTCGAACACATCCGCGTTGTGGAACATTCGAGACATATCTTCCACGCGACCGACGTCCCACCCGTTCAAGGGTTGGTTGAACTTCACGGCGAATTGAAACATCCCGAACATGGTCGTCACATTGCTCGTGTTCCAGGTAGTTAGAGGATGGTTGAACTCACGTGCCATGGCGAACAATTCGGACATATCCACGACCTTGCCAGTATTCCACTTGTCGAGCGGTTGGTTGAACTGAACCGCGCCCGTGAGCAAGTTTTCCATAGTGGTCACATTACTCACGTCCCAGTCGTTGATCGGCTGGTTGAACGCGGGAGCGTCGCAAAACATGAAGGCGGCGTCGACCACGTTGCTCATATTCCATCCGTTGAGCGGTTGGTTGAAGGACCTGGCGCCTCGAAACATGCTGTTCACATTGACCACGTTGCTCATGTTCCACCGGTCCAATGGCTCGTTGAACTCGTATTTGTTTTCGAACGCATTGGACATGTCCGTGACATTACTCGTGTCCCAGTCGTTGATTCGTAAACGGGCGTTGTACAGCAAGTTGTACATCTCGCGGCTGTCAACGTACAAGTTCAGCAACTGGCGAAAATGGACATTGTCGGTGATCTTGAACGAGCGCCTCATCGGGGTCGTGGCGGTAACCGTTTCCATGGTGAAGCTGGAGCAAACGTGGGGGGG
>JACCEC011866055.1_pt1 | contig 14131 bp, 9 predicted proteins | sample 7450121 | NCBI WGS metagenome assembly JACCEC01 (sample SAMN15323455, study PRJNA562643) | freshwater metagenome | isolation source: river surface water | place: USA:Blue River Watershed | collected 2017-08-18 | reverse complement strand
TACTTACTGAGGGGTAATTTTTTGAGCAAAAAAAACATAACTTGGCGTTTCTTACTTTAAGCAAGGTTTTGAAAAACGATAAAAGTAAAATGAAGTTTAATAAATTGTCAATATAACACCTGCACATCGCCCGAAATAATTTGTTCTTTGCCATCTTTAAAAATGACTTTGGCTTTGTAAATATAAACATTCGGTTGCGCACGTTCTCCATTGCGCATTTTGCCATGCCAACCCATATCTTCTCGCGCAGGAAAAATTTTAGGCGATTCAAATATCAATTCTCCCCAACGGGTAAATATTTGTAAATCAAGGATTTCTTTCACAAAGTTGCCCCCAAAAATTTGAAAATGGTCATTCAAACCGTCATTGTTAGGGGTAAAAATATTGGGCGCAAACCAAAGATTATCTTTCAATACCTCAATTTGTGTAAACACCGATTTGCGACAACCCAACGTATCAACAGCAGTAAAACTATACGTTTTCGTTTCAGTAGGCGCAACTTGCACCGTCAACGTCCGCAAACGCGAATCGGACCAATAAAAAGTATCTAACACCGTATTTGTTGCCACCGAAAGCGTGGCAGTATCGCCCAAATTGAGCGTTAAAGGCTCGTTGATAAGCAGCGAAAAGGGCGGCGGATTCGGTACTTCTACTCGCTGACCATACCAACAACCATTGGCATCTATCAACTGTAAAAAGTGCGTCCCTGCCCCTGCCCCTTGCGCAAACACCCCTCGCCGCAGCGTATCGCCACGCCAAATCAAGGAAAACGGCGGCGTGCCGCCCATGATGCTATCAATGGCAATAATGCCATTTTTATCGCCATAACAAAGCGGCGGCGTAACGGCAAATCGCACCGAGTCGGGTGCAGGAATCACCACAATTTCGGTTTCTGCTTCCGTTTCGCAAGCATCTGTATCAGTCACATAAGCGCGGACGGTCATCGTTTGCGTTAAGCGGAGGGTCTCTATCGCTTGCCGCCCACCTGTTGACCATGCGTAAAGGCAATTTGGGCAACGAGGTATCGTAGCATTTAGTTGTATAGAAGTATTTTTGCAAATGATAGTATCCGCACCCAAACTAACCCCAAACACACAACGAAGTCTTACAATCCAAAAGTCATTCATTCCCAAAGAGTTAGCCGTTTTTTCAAAACCTCGATTCGATTCCGAATGTCCTGCCACAATATAACTCCTATCGCTCAACGGCACAAGCGAAGTCGGCGCGTCAGCACCCGTACCCCCTATATTTTTGTCCCAAACTTTGTTGCCGTCCTTATCCAAATAGCAAAGCCAAAAATCGTTTGACCCTCGCAAAGTATCGTTTTTATTGCCCGACCCTGCTTCCGAACTGCTCACCCCCGCCAAAAGTAAATACCCTGTTACGTTTTGATGCGCTGCATACAAATCATCTGACCCCGTTCCACCAAACGACCTATCCCACACGATAGCACCGTCCGATTGCCGCACCTTCAAAATCCAATAATCGCGCAAACCAAAATGCGGACTCGTTTTGTCGCCCCCCTCAGTAGAACGCGAATTGCCCGCCAAAATGAGGTTGCCGTCCAAACCTTGTTGCAAACTAATCACCACATCTTCATCTTCACCGCCATAACTTTTATCCCAAATTTTAGTGCCATCGGGCGCGATTTTGAGCAGCCACATATCTTTGACACCGCGCAAGGGGTCGTATTTGTCAATCGTGCGCCCCGAAGTAGAGCCACAAGCAATAAAATAATTGCCATCATCTGCCCTCAAAATCGTGTTTTTCGGATAATCGTCATCGCCTTCGCCACCATAACTTTTATCCCAAATTTTATTGCCGAAACGGTCAATTTTGACAAGCCAAAGGTCAAGCCCTCCTTTATGTGGGGCAGTTTTATTGCCGTCTGCGGGCGAATCGGAGTGACCTAACAGCAAATAACCACCGTCAAGCGTCTCTATTGCTGAATAGGCTTCATCGCGTCCGCTTCCGCCATACGTTTTATCCCAAATTTTTGAGCCGTCAGGACGGATTTGAATCACCCAAAAATCGGCATTTCCCCATTTTTGAGCGGTTTTATCGCCTGTGTTTTGGCGCGAGCGCGTTTCGCCGATGAGCAGATACCCCTCAGTATTTTGTAATATTTTCCAACACCTATCCAACGAGTCGCCCCCAAAACAGCGTTCCCAAAGCAAACCGCCAAGCGTATCCATTTTCACAATCCAAAAATCGCCTGTGCCGTCTGTGCTGCGGTTCGGTTCGCTCACGTTTCCCGAACTGCTGCTACTCGTGAAACCACCGAAAATCAATCCACCGTCTTCGGTAGGGCTTGCGGCTTCGAGTTGCTCCCAACCTGCGCCCCCAAGCGTCTTATCCCAAAGCGGTTGAGGTTGTGCAAAAGATTGATTATGAAAAAAGTAAAAAAAGCATAAAATCAGATATGTTATTGTCCGTTTCATTTTGTGTTTGTAATTTGATAAAATTTTGATGTTTGAATAATTTAATTCAATTTTTATATATTCAAAAATATTAATGAATTAAAATCTTTGTTTTGAGCGAAAGTTTCAATAAAACTAATAAAATAAAGGATAAAAATTTGATTAGCAACATATTATAAAAATAAAAAATAATCAATGAAACTTGACAAAAGTAAGCAGGATTTGAGAAATGACCAAAAAAATTGCCCTAAAAAATTAAGGCTTTCTACTCACAATCATTTATCAATTTTTATGCAATGAAGAACATTTAATTTTATAAAACTATGCTTGCATTTGCAAAAAAAAATTGTAAATTTGCCCGAAAACCATTTAATCAATTTATCTATATATCTAAAACTTACAATCAACTAAGTCACAATAATTAAAACGCTTGCTGTATTTCCTCAAAAAATGAAGCAGACAAGCACAACCATATTTTTATTTACATGAAAAACAACCAAATATTACTAAACCTCTATTTTATTGTTGGTTTACTTTATATTGTTGGAGATACAACCCAAAATCTCTCACTTATTTATGGTACGAAGCCCTTACTGATGCTTTTGTTGGGGACTTATTTTTGGCGGCAGACGCAGCAAGCACGCAATCCTAAAATGCGCATTTTGATAGCATTAGGTTTATTATTTTCATTCTTCGGCGATGTATTTTTAATGTTTGCACGTACCGAAGAAGATTTATTCATTTTAGGAATAGCAGGTTTTTTAGTGGCTCAAGTTAGCTATACCTTGGCGTTTGCACGTTTCAAACCCTCTTTGAGTGGGCTTTTTGCCCGCAATAAGTTGGCGGCTTTGCCTTTTTTGGGATATTGGTTACTGATGTTAATGGCGTTAGTGCCTGTCTTGCCTTCGGGGTTGTTGTTGCCCATAGTCATATATAGTTTTTTTATAACGCTAATGGCACTTTCAGCCCTCAATCTAATGACACGCATACCCCCCTCAGTAAGTTATCCGTTGTTGCTCGGTGTTTGTTTATTTTTATTATCGGATAGCCTCATCGCTATCAACAAATTCCGCATGGAAATACCATTGGGCGGTTTTTGGATTATGACTACTTACATTGCAGCGCAATGGCTTATTGTTCGTTCCAGCATTGAAATGGTAAAACGTTAAGCGAATGAAAATTATATAATTTTATTTTTTTGATATATAAATTTTTAAAGATAAAATATACTTCATTTTTATCCCCCCCTCAGTAACTCAAAATAGGCAGCTACTGAGGGGGGTACTTTTTGCCCAATGTCAATAAAATATATTTTTAAAAAAAATATTTCTACTATATTATCTTTCAATTAAAAAGGTAGTGATATAGGGCTATATGTAACACTGTGGTAAGCAACTTTTTATAGCTTAGGGTTGTCTTTCTATCCAAGAAAAAATTATTTTTGTCTAAATATTATATTTTTTTCAAAAACTATTTTCTTTTTTTGCGTCAAAAAATAGCTTTCAATTCATTCTGAAAAATAATATATTGAATAAAAATATTTATCGCCTTATATTAAACATTCAACTAACTAAAAATTTCATTTTAATTTTTGAAAAAAACATTGAAAATTTTTTAACCTAAAAACTATCGTTACATGAAAATTTCTCATTTTTTGGTGGCTGCTACGCTCTCCGTCTGCACTTTTTCCGCCTTTGCGCAGAACGCCGTTAAAGTGCCTTCGGGCTTCGAGAAAAGGGCTTCAGTCGAAGGGCTTACAGAATACTATTTGACAAACAACGGTTTACGCATTTTATTATTTCCTGATGCGTCAAAATCCACGATGACCGTTAACATCACCTATTTGGTGGGGTCGAAACACGAAGGACTCGGCGAAACGGGTATGGCGCACTTGCTCGAACACATGGTTTTTAAGGGGTCGCCACGCCACACGAATATCCCGAAAGAACTCAACGAACATGGCGGCAATTTTAACGGTACGACTTGGCTCGATAGAACGAATTATTTTGAAACGTTTCCGGCAAGTGCCGAAAACCTCGAATGGGCATTGGATTTGGAAAGCGACCGCATGGTTAATTCGTTTATCGCTAAAAAAGATTTGGAAACAGAGTTTTCAGTCGTGCGCAACGAATTTGAGGCGGGCGAAAATAGCCCCGAATCCGTATTGATGGAGCGTGTGATGTCGGGCGCGTACCTTTGGCACAACTACGGCAAAAGTACGATTGGCAACCGCTCGGATATTGAAAACGTGCCTATCGAAAATTTGCAAGCCTTTTACAGAAGATTTTATCAGCCTGATAATGCGATTTTACTCGTAGCAGGAAAAATTGATGAGGGTAAAACATTGGAATTAATTGATAAATACTTTTCAAAAATTCCTAAACCAACGAGAATCCTCGAAAAATCTTGGACGGTAGAGCCTACGCAAGACGGCGAAAGACAGGTTTCCCTTCGGCGCGTGGGTGATGTGCAATGTGTTTCGGCAGGGTATCACATCTGCCCGGGTTCGCACCCCGATTACGCTTCTATGGAAATTTTGACCACTATTTTGAGCGATGAACCTTCGGGAAGGCTTTACAAAACCTTAATCGAACCTAAAAAAGCGGCTTCGATGTGGGGCTTTTCGATGTCGTTGAAAGACCCCGGATTTGTTTATTTCAATGCAAATGTGTTGAAAACGCAATCGTTGGAAGAAACCAAAAATATTTTCTTAAAAACGCTTGATGATATTGCTAACAATCCACCTACGGACGAAGAAATCAATCGCGCTCGCACCAAATTGCTCAAACAATTTGAGGAAACGGTACGCAATTCTGAACGCTTAGGCGTTTTGATGAGCGAATTTATCGCGCAAGGCGATTGGCGTTTAGGGTTTATTTACCGCGATAACCTCAAAAAATTGACCGCAAAAGACGTGGCGCGAGTGGCAAAAACGTATTTCAAACCGTCTAATCGTACCGTTGGTTTGTTCTACCCCGAAGCTACGCCCGACCGCACCGAAGTACCGCAAGCACCTGACGTAATGGCGTTGGTTCACGACTACAAAGGCGAAAAACTCATGGCACAAGGCGAGGTTTTTGACCCTTCGCCCGCAAACATCGAAACGCGCACGAAGCGAACTACTGAGGGGGGTATCAAATTTTCGTTGTTGCCAAAATCTACCCGTGGCAATACGGTTAACTTTAATATCACGTTCCGAATTGGTGATGAAAAATCTTTGTTAGGGCAACGCATGAACCTCGATTTCATGGCTTCGATGCTCGAAAAAGGGACAAAAAATAAGACACAACAGCAAATCAAAGACGCATTAGACAATCTTAAAGCAAGTCTTCGCGTCTCGAATAATAGCAATCGCATTTCGTTTTCGGGCGAAACGGTGCGCGAAAATTTGCCCAAAGTATTGGCTTTGATTGCAGAATTGGCAAAAGAGTCGAATTTTCCTGACAAGGAATTTGAGGAATTGCGCCAAGCAAATTTAGCGCAAATCGAACAACAACGCTCTGACCCGATGGCATTGGCATCTATTGCGTTTGCACGTTTGCAAAATCACCCCAAAAATGATGTACGCTATTCGCCCACGATTGACGAACAAGTGGAAGATGTAAAAAATGTGAAATTGGCAGAAGTAAAGAAATTTTATGAGCAGTTTATGGGCGTTACTGAGGGGGGCTGTACGGTGAGCATCGTAGGCGATTTTGACGAAAAAGAAGCTAAAACATTGATTACGAATGAGTTAAAAAGTTTTAAAGCTAAAAAATCATTCAAACAATTAGATGATAAATTTCAAGCGGCAGCAGCGCAAACGGTCGAAATTCAGACCCCTGACAAACCAAATGCCATGTTTTTGGCAGGTCAACCTATTCAAATGAAAGACGACCACCCCGATTATGTATCGTTGATGCTCGGAAATCATGTGTTAGGTGGGGGTGCGTTGAGTTCGCGTTTGGCAGACCGTATTCGTCAAAAAGAGGGGCTTAGTTATGGCGTAGGTTCATTTTTTAATGTGAAACCGACAGGCGACAATGGCATTTTGGGGGCTTACGCGATTTACGCACCGCAAAATGTGGAGCGATTGGAAAAAGCATTTAAAGAAGAAATCGAAAAAATTGTAACGCAAGGCATCACCGAAAAAGAATTGGCAGACGCTAAAAAAGCAATTTTGCAAGGTTATTTGGTGGATAGAACGCAAGATAATTTGTTAGCAGGTAAATTAGGCGGCTTTTTGATGCTGAACCGCACGATGCAATGGGACGCAGATATGGAAGCAAAAATTAATAAGTTGACAGTTGCCGAAGTGAACGCAGCCTTGAAAAAATATGTAGATTTGAGTAAAATGTCTATGATAAAAGCAGGCGACTTCAAAAAAACGGTGAAACCTTAATTCTATAAATTAAAATAAGTTTTAATTTTATTTAAACGTCATCGGAGTTTTAAACTTCGGTGACGTTTGAATTTCAAGTAAAAACATTGTATTTTTGCAGCCAAAAATAAAAGACTTTTTCATTAAAAAGTAAAAACATTAAAAAAATACAAAACCATGTTATCGAACAAACGGACGACCCTTCGCGCCTTTCTTGTGCTATCTTTGAGCCTTTGCACCCAACTTGTTTTTTCGCAAGATAAAAACAGTTATTTAATAGAAAAAATGCGTAATGGTATCAATACCAATGAATACGATGAAATAACGCCTGTTATTTCGTATGATGGACAAACTTTATATTTTACGAGAGTTGGCTCACCAGAGTTTGCTCGTTATCTCCAAATTGATTCTACCAATGCTTTTTTTGATTTTCACCCAAGAGATGTCATACACAATTTACAAAAAATATACTCCGAAATTGCGGGGTATTCTATTTACGACCCTATCCGAAGCGATTTAAATCAAGAAGTTTGGATTGCAGAAACTGAAAATGAATCTTTTGACAAAGTGCGTCACCCTTACGCACCGCTCAACAATGCACTTCCGAATAGTATTTGCTCACTCACGCCACAAGCTGAGACGTTTATTATCGTCAATCAATTTCCACCTGACGGGGGCTTATTGCCCGGTTTTTCTATCATTCGGCGCATTGAGGACGAATGGCAGCAACCCGAACCCATTGAAATTCAAGACTTTACGTTCCGAACAGGCTCAGGTATCGGTTGCACGATGAGCAGCGATGGCGAAGTCTTGATTTTGTCGTTACCTACTGAGGGGGGTGAAAATGACCTTTTTGTATCGTTTAAGAAAGGGGAAAAATTATGGTCGAAACCTCAAAATTTGGGCAATGTCATCAATAGTTACGGGCGCGAAATTACCCCACATCTTTCCGCCGATGGCAAGGAGTTGTATTTTGCTTCTAATCGGTCGGGGTCGTTGGGTGGTTTGGATATTTTTTATGCGAAGCGAAAAGGGGAAAGTTGGTTAGAATGGGGCGAGGTGCAGCATTTTGTGTATCCGATTAACACCGGTTCGGACGATACGCACCCTTATTTCAATCCTGTTTCGGGTTATCTTTATTTATCTTCAAAACGAGACGGCACGAGCGATATTTTTAGGGTCAAAATCGCGCCTGACCGCCCCTACGAAGTGCGCATCAAAGGCAAAGTGATTGATTCGCAAACAGGCAAACCTACGCAAGCGCAAGTCATGTGGGGAGATGGCGAAGATTACGACTTTTATGTAGAAACTGATGAAGACGGCGAATTTAACACTACTATTCCGCAAGGAAAAAAAGTGAGAATCAAGACGCGAAAATTGGGCTATATCAACCACGAAATAGACGTGACCTTTGATAAAAATGCGTTTTATGCCAAACCACAAGAAATTTTATTATATGTTGACCCCCTCGAAATTGGGGCTGCAATTAGTTTAAAACCGATTTATTTTCAACGCTCATTGGCAGTTGTGCAAAAAAAATCATATAACGAACTCGACCATTTAGCAGAAATATTAAAGCGGCAACCCAAATTACACATTAGAGTAGAAGGTCATACAGACAATATTGGCAAACCCGAAGATTTAGTTAAACTTTCGGAAGAACGCGCTGCCGAAGTGAAGCGTTATTTGGTGCATCAATGCAAAATTAGTGCGCAGCGCATCGTTACGCAGGGCTTCGGCGCGCAGCGTCCTATCAGCAGAAACGACTCCGAAAATGCCAAACAACTTAATCGGCGTGTAGAAATTCGCATTACAAAAATATATTAAGAGTTTTGAAAAATGTATAAGACATATCGAATAAATTGCAATTAAGTATTTGCTATAAAATTAAACGCGCTTATGAAATAGTATAACAAATTGATTTTCAACGTTTTAAAATCCTCTCTTTTGGGTAAGATTTAGGTAGGGCTAGTTAATATTTCTTTCAAAGGGCTAAAAAAAAAATTTAACTTTTTAAAAAAAATAATAATGGCAAAAGATTTTTATCATGAAAACGTGCGCGAAGCATTAGAGAAAGACGGTTGGCGGATTACACATGACCCATATCCCTTGAAGGTAGATGATGTGGGTTATGAAATTGACTTTGGGGCAGAGCCACTTATTGCTGCTGAAAAAGAAGATTTGATGATTGCGGTTGAAGTCAAAAGTTTTCTTGGACCTTCTACTGTTAATGAATTTCATAAAGCGGTTGGTCAATTTAATGATTATCATGTAGCTTTGGAAATAAAAGACCCCAATCGCGTTCTTTTTCTAGCAATTCCGAGTATCATCTGGCTAAGATTTTTTCAAAAACCACTTATTCAGAAGTCTTTAGCACGTATCCAAGCAAAAATTATTGTTTATAATCCAAAGAACAACGAAATCGTAACATGGATAAAATAACAAAATACCAAAATATCATTATTGAATTTCTGAATCACTATAATGCCGAAACAGCCACCTATGCTGATGAGGATATTAAACGCCGTATTCTGATTGATAGAGAAAATAACAGTTTTCAACTGCTTTCCACAGGTTGGAGTGGAGACCTTTACACTTTCGGTCCTATCTTCCATTTCGATATTATCAATGGTAAAATATGGATGCAATGTAATAATACCGAGTGGGAAGTGGTAGATGATTTAATGGCGGCAGGTGTTGACCGTAAAGATATTGTTTTGGGGTTTGTGCCACCTTCGGCGCGTCATTTTTCGGGCTTTGCGGTGTCTTAATGCGGTGGTGATGCGAGGTGGTACATTTATTCACCTTATTTTTTCGTATCATTCGTGCTATTCGTGGTCGCAGTGGGGAGAACAGTTTTTGACCACGAAAGGCACGAATGACACGAAAGATAACTTTATTTTTATTCGTATAGCTCACTTAAAGATGAAAATAAGTAGCTGTTAAACACTTATCTGAAATATTATAATAAATTGATTTTCAATATTTTAAAAACGTATTCCCCTTTGAGTAGGATTTAGGAGGGGCTACTCATCACGATTAATATTGGTTTCTAACATTTCTTTTACTCATTTTTATTGCTTCTCTTTTAGTCCAATGTTTAACTTGTGGCAGGTCTTTGACATGTGCTAATTGTTGGATAAAAAAATCATTACCGCTTATATCACTGACAACTTGCGCAATAACTTTACAACATTCAGTAGGGTATTTTATAATTTGTTCCTCTGCAAATCGAATTACACACCAACCTTTTTCCATGAAATAGGCGTTTCTCGAACTATCAACAGCACGCAAATCCTCGTCTTCTAAATAGTGGATAGGCTCTCCTGTGCTACTAACATACGGCTCATCTATTTCAATATCAATATGCAAATTGCTATCTCTATCCACAAAAATAAAGTCAGGTGAATAGGCTCGTGAACTTCTAAAAAGCTCAATAACTTTATTTGTCGTAATATAATTACCAAAGTGTATGCGTAAGACACTTAAAAAGAAGGCTTCGGTTCTTCCTGTAACATTATTGTATTCAATATTAGCAGTATGAGTTGAAGCTAAAATTTTTTTCATCTGTGCATCTTGAAACTTTTTGACTTCCCATTTGTTTTTTTGTTTATGTATAACTTGTTCTTTTTCTCTTTGGTCTTGGCTGTGTTTAGCGTCATCAATGTGGAGGTTATGTTGATAAATTTGTATTTTTTCTTCATAATCGCTTTTATTCCTTTTATTGACTATCATCAAGATGATGCCAATCGCAAAACAGCAAATTGCTATAAATCGTATGAAAGGTATGGGGGTTTCTGCCATAGCGGTGGCTACACCTGCCATCAATAAAAAATACCAACCCGCATAAGAAGCCTCAAATTTTTGAGGCTGTTTGGCATCAAGAATAGATTTGGGTATCAAGATGATGGGGTAATGTTGCATTTTAGACTATTTTAATGGGTTGTTTAGTTTGAGTTTAAATTTTTGTTTGTTCTTAATAGTTGGACAAAAATACACTTTTTTCAAATATAAAAAAAATCTTGCTCAACTAATTGTTAAGCAAGATTTTTTTTATGTTGAATAAAAATATTTTCGCCCTTTGCGCTTCGCAATTGTGTAGAGACGCAATGCATTGCGTCTCTACTGAGGGGGTATATTTTCATAAATCATTCATTTTTATCTTTATCTTTTTTTGTTTTTTTAGTTGTTGTCTTTTTTGGTTTTTCTTGTTCGGCAGCTTTTTCTGCTGCTTGCAGTTGTTCGGCTTTTTCTTTTTCCTTTTGTTTTTTGGCTTCTTCTACTTCGTCCACAATCGGCGAAAGGTCGTCAAAGGCAATATTTGCGACTTCTTCCACTTGTTTAACAAAATGAAAATCAATGCCTTGCAAATATTCTTGATTGATTTCTTCTACATCGCGTTGATTTTCGTGGCACAAAATCACTTCTTTCACGCCCGCACGTTTGGCAGCTAATACTTTTTCTTTGATGCCGCCCACAGGCATCACTTTTCCGCGAAGGGTAATTTCGCCCGTCATTGCCAACCATTTTTTAACAGGTTGTTTGCGGAAAGCTGAAATAATTGCCGTCAAAAGCGTGATACCTGCCGAAGGTCCTTCTTTTGGCACTGCGCCTTCGGGAACGTGAACATGAATATCGTGTTTTTGTAATAAGGTGTTTGGAATACCAAATTTTTCTGAATTGATTTTCAAATACGTCATTGCCAACTGCCCCGACTCGCGCATGACCGACCCCAAATTGCCCGTAAGATGCAAATTGCCATTGCCACGCGACAAAAACGCTTCGATAAAAGTAATATTTCCACCCACCGAAGTCCACACCAAACCCGTTGCAATACCCGACACTTGGTCAGTTTCTGTAATTTCTTTGGTGAAATAATCGCGCCCTAACATTTTATTGACATCTTCAACCGTCAAATCAGCTTCATATTTTTCGCGTTTTGCCACTTTCAAGGCAATTTTTCGCATCACACTTGCCACGCGGCGTTCCAAAGAGCGCACGCCTGCCTCGCGTGTGTAACCGCGAATGAGGTAATGAATCACCTCCTCGCTAAATTTGACGTGTTTCGATTGCAAACCATGTTCTTTGCGCTGATTTGGGATTAAATGGCGTTTGGCAATTTCCGTTTTTTCTTCCACCGAATAGCCGCTCAAATCAATGACTTCCATGCGGTCGAGCAAAGCAGGTTGAATATTGCCCAAATAATTTGCCGTAGCAATAAAAAGTACTTTCGACAAATCGTATTCTACCTCCAAATAATTATCGTAAAACGTACTATTTTGTTCAGGGTCAAGCACTTCGAGCAACGCCGAAGAAGGGTCGCCCCGATGCGAATGACCCACTTTATCAATCTCGTCAAGGATAAAAACAGGATTATCCGACCCCGCCTTTTTGAGCGACTGAATGACGCGACCGGGCAAAGAACCAATATACGTTTTGCGATGCCCCCTGATTTCGGCTTCATCACTCACGCCGCCGAGCGACATTCGGACATATTTACGCCCCAACGCCTCCGCAATAGATTTGCCAAGCGAAGTTTTACCCACGCCCGGAGGACCCGACAACAGCAAAATAGGTGCTTTCATATCGCCTTTGAGTTTCAAAACGGCGAGATGTTCCATAATGCGGTCTTTCACATCGTCTAAACCGTAGTGGTCGCGGTTCAATACTTTCTGCACTTTTGGGAGGTCAAAATTATCTTCCGTCATTTCGCCCCAAGGCAAATCCAACATCATTTCGATATAGTTCGTCACTATCGAATGTTCGGGCGAATGAGGGTGCATACGGCGCAATTTCGCCAATTCTTTATCGAAGTGTTGGCGGACTTTTTCGTTCCATTTTTTCGCTTCGGCACGCTGCGCAAATTCGTTGGCTTCGTCTTCGTGGGGTGTGCCACCGAGTTCTTCCTGAATGGTGCGCAACTGCTGATTTAAAAAATAGTCGCGTTGCTGTTTGTCAATATCGGTGCGCACACGCCCTTCAATCTCGTCTTTGAGTTCGAGGAGTTGGAGGTCGGTATCCAAATATTTGAGCAATAATTCGGCTTTTTCTACCAAATTATTTTTTGATAAAAGTTCTTGTTTGACAGGCGTTTTAACGCCCATATTAGAGGCGATAAAATTGAGTAAAAAAGTATTGCTCTTTATATTTTTGAGCATAAATATAGCCTCATTCGGTATTTGTGGCGATAGCTCAATAATGCGTTGCGATTTATCGCGCACCACACTGATAAGGGCTTTAAATTCTTGGTCGTTTTCTATGGGTTCGTAATCTAACAATCTAATTTCGGTTTCCATAAAGGGTTCTTCTTGCACGACATTGACCACCTCAAAACGGCGTTTGCCTTGCAAAACCGCCGTTGTAGAGCCGTCAGGCATTCGCAAGAGGCGCATCACTTGGGCAACCGTACCGATTTGATACAGATTTTCGATGTCAATGCTATCCGAATCGGTGTCTTGTTGCGACAAAACCGCAATATATTTATGGCTTTCCTGCGCTTTGTGGATTGCCCGAATTGATTTTTCGCGCCCGATAGTGATAGGAAGCACCACCCCCGGAAACATCACCGTATTTTTTAAGGGCAATACAGGTAATATAGTCGGCAATGAATCTTTCTCGCTTTGTCCTTCTTCTTCCTCTTCGCCGAAACCTAACATGGGGTTAAATTCGACTTCATCATCAGTGGGGGCAGCAAGCGACATTCTAATATCTTCAAACATGTAACTTATTAAGTGCTATAAAATTTATTTTTCGCAAAGTGTTATTATTTCGTTTTTATAAAAATATAGTTTCATAAAAAAACATATTTACGTAATCATAAACGAATAGCTTTGCAAAAAAATATAATGAAGAAAAATTAATTTTGAAAGTATTTTTTTTTCGCAAAAATACATTCAAAAATTAACAGTTACTGAGGGGTATAACAAAACGACAATTTGTCAGTTTTGCTACTTTTTTTTTAGGTCTATTTATAGGTCAATATTTATGCCATGCGATATAGTAAAGTATATGAGCTACTTAAACTGTCAAAACGACAGTTTTTTAAGTAGCCCCTCCTAAATCCTCCCCAAAGGGGAAATAGGCGTAAAATGTTAAAAAATGTATATGAAAAAATAAATATAATGATTTTCATACATATTCCGATGCGCTGCATCGGGTACTGAGGGGGGTATTTTAATCCCCCGATTGAAATCGGGGGCTACAGATATATTGAACCTACGGTTCATTTTACTTTGATAATCAATAACTTAGTTTAATTTGCTGTGCCGTAGGCACTACATATCTGTAACCCCCGATTGAAATCTCTTGATTACCCATAAGTTCTTTGCTATATTTGCAATATGAAAAATAG
>JACCEC010360458.1_pt1 | contig 14133 bp, 15 predicted proteins | sample 7450121 | NCBI WGS metagenome assembly JACCEC01 (sample SAMN15323455, study PRJNA562643) | freshwater metagenome | isolation source: river surface water | place: USA:Blue River Watershed | collected 2017-08-18 | reverse complement strand
GTCCTGGTGGTCCTGGTGGTCCTGGCGGTCCTGGCGGTCCTGGCGGTCCTGGTGGTCCTGGTGAGGGGCCTGGTGGTCCTCGTGGGAGTCCTGGGTAATCAGTTTTATAAGGTGGTGAAGAATCCTCTACAGGGACTTCTTTCGCAGGAGTGTTATCTTCTACAGGGACTTCTTTCGCAGGAGTGTTTATAAGATCGATGGTATTTCCAGAGGCATCGAAAAACCCTTCGCGCATTTTGAATAGTTCGATTAATTTATTGAGAAAAATGTATCCAATCCAGGAAATAAATAATATTATAATTGAAAGTAACAAGTAGACTTGTAATTTGGGCATTATAATATTATGTTAGATTATCGTTGAACAGTGTTTTCCATTTATTGGCGGATTTATTCCAACTAAATCCTTGTTCTAAATATTGAGTTCCGTCATCAGTTTGTAATACAGACCCCGATGTAAGTTTTTCTACAATTTGTTTGGCGACGTCTGTTTGATTATGAACAATATCTCCACTGAAATGTGCGCCTCTTCTTTCTTTGAACACGTTTTTATTGCTAAGAATGGGTATACATCCTAGTTCGTCTGCTTCGCGTATAGAAACGCAATCTGTTTCAATGGGCGAGTCTGTGAAATAGTAGAGGTATGAACTCTTTTTGAGTTCGGTGTATACGTCTTTTTTGGCGAGTCTGCCGTGAACGAATATGTTGCGACAGCGTAGAATTGTCGCGTCGAGTTTTTCGTACAGTTGGTGTTTGAGTTTTTTGTCGATGTATACGCAATCGGAGTAAATGTGGAGTGATGCGCCAGGGACGTGTTTGGTGATGTAATCCCATCCGTCTAAAATGTAGTAGAGTCCGCGTTCCCACATAGAAATATAACAGAATCTGAGTGGGTCGCGTTTTTGCGGCTGGACTTTTGCGAATTCGTCGATTAGCACTCCGTTAGGTATTACTACAAGGTGTCCTGTAAAAATGCCTTTGAAGAGTTGTTTATGATATTCGCTTTTTACAATGATGGCGTCGATGGATTTGCTGTCTTTTTCGAAATTGTAGAATGATTGGTGTGGTGGGCTGTAATCGTGCATGTCTAAGAACACGGCGGTTTCTTTACGGCGTGGACCGTGTAGAACCCATTCGATATGATTCAGATTTTTGGTGGCTACTGCTCTCCAGAAAATGAAAATATTGTAGTGGACGGATTGGTTGAATTGGGTTGAGTGGTGATATTGGACGTTTCTGTAGGTCTGAGGTTTGGTGTTGGCGAATACGTGTACGTCGTAGCCCATTTGTTGCCATTGTGCGGAAAGTTCGATGACGCTGATTTCGCTGTTTCCGAGTGTTTGGTCGGATGGGTCGAAATAGGCGGATTCTTCTGCGCAATAGTAGATGATGGTTTGTTTTCCTGGTGTTTTTTGTATGATTGCTGGTGTTTTGGTCGCTACATTTTTGGTCGCTCTGTCTTTGGTCGCCCCGTCTTCAAAAAAGATTTCATCGGGTGTTATGCCGCTTTCAACAAGTCTTCCGAAAGTTTCTAGGTTTTGTTTATCTCCTGGGGAATCAGGTGGAGCATTTGCCGCTGCTTTTTTACAGTATTCGAGTCCTTCGACCAGTTTCATAAGTTTGAAACAAATGATGCTGGCGAAATGCCATCGTAGGTAGTCGTAGAATGTGTGATTGACAAGTTTTCCGACGCCTACTTCTGGTTTTACAAGGGCTACCATATCCCTTACGTATGAATATGCTTCATCGAATTCGTTGTGGTCGATACAGTATTTCATAATGTAGATGTAGCAGTCGATGGGTTTGTCTTGTTCGATTGCTTTGTTCAGGTATTTGAAAATGACGCTTTTTGGCATATTACACATAAGTGCGCAGTATCCAGCCCTGACGTAGGAAAATGTGATGTCGTTGGTTTCGCGGTCTTCGCACTCGATGGTTTTTACGTTGTATTCGAATCCTTTTTCGAAATCGTTCATACACATATATGTTTGCGCTAAGAAGTAGTAGTTTCTACGGTTTTTCGGCGCATTGAGTAAGAGTTCTAGATCGCGGGTGTATCTTTTTTCGGTGGATCCGCCGTGGACGACTCTGTCTTGGTAGAGTGTGATAATGGATGAAATATCTGCTACTTGGGAATCGTCGGTGTCGAAACGTTCGTGAACTGGGAAATCGGGGTGGTATCGTAGACCTAATTTGTTGCGTATGAAACGTATATCTACGTGGTCATCGGTGTTTTTTTCGTGTCGCCATTGGTGTCTGACGAGTGCTAAGTTGCGCGGCAGTTTTTGGACGATTTTTTTGAGTTCGTTGATGGGTGTCGTTGTTTTAAAAATGTCGCCTGCGTCCATCATAAGTAGGTATTTGACATCGACGGTTTCGGCGAATTTGAGAGATTCGTTTCTACTGTTTGGGAAATTGGTGAATGTGCCTTGTTTCAGGTGTAGTTTGAATCCGCATTTTTTACAAGTTTTTTTGATTATGTCAATGGTGTTGTCGGTGCTGCCGGTGTCGTAAACAATAATGTGTTTGGTGATGGATTTTACGGATTCTAATGTTTCGGCGATGGACGCCGATTCATTTTTAATCATTGTAAGAACCCCAATTAAATTATCTGTAGCCATAATTGATTATTATTTTATACGGTTTATATTTGAAATAGTATCCAGGAAAAAGTATAAACCTTTGTTGAATTACCAATATTATGGAATTTACGTATAAAAACACTTTTTGTATTTCGTTGTTATCAAATAATGACAGGTGGTCTCGTTGTTTAGTCCGTTTTGATAAAATGGGGCTGGAGGTTTCGCGTGTGCCTGCTGTATGTTGCGAATCTGATATTACTTCTCCAATTGTTTCTAATTTAAATCCTGGTCAAAAATGTTGTGCGCAATCGCATATTAATCTTTGGAAACGTGTGGTTGAAAATAATTTGGAATATGCTCTTATATTGGAAGATGATGCTTGTTTTGATAAATTGTGGCGTGAGAAACTGGAATTGTTTTGGAATAATAATGAGGATAAAGAATGGCATGCTATTTTTTTGAATGCTTCTGAACATATTGTTCCGCGAGATACTTGGGTAAAATGTTATGAGCAATATTTGGCAGCCGGATATGTGATTTCGCGTGCTGGAGCCCAAAGATTACTGGATGATTTTAGAGACTGTTATTATTCGAGTGATTGGATGACATCGCGATTACAGTATTATAATCATTGTTATAGTTATTTTCCGTGGTTGATTATTCAAGAAGGAAAGGATACAACTATAGGAGGTAATTTAGATGCGGATCACGCAAAGGTTGTTAGATGTCTGAAAGAAATAGACTATTCATTGGATAATTATGTGTAACTCTACCACGACTTAAAAAAACGGGTTGTAGTATAAGTATGGAATCGGAAAAGAAATCGGAAAATCAGGATAGGAGTCAGAAGAATGCTGCTGCTTTAACTGCTGCGATGGAGATGTATCGTGTATTGGTGTCTACATTGTTGATATTATTTGTGCCGCAGGATTGTGACGGACATGTTTGTTCCTACAGTGAAAATCTGGATGCTACAAATAACAAATACATTGCTGGATTAGTTCTCAATTTCGTGACAATGGGATTTATGGTTGCGATGTATGGTGTCGAGTTAGTGCGTGAGAATAGGCTTATTACGTATTTGGAGGTAAATAAGGAGTTGCCAACGGATAATGAGTCGGTAGGATTGGCGTTACATAAATTGGATGGTGAAAGGAGGGAAAGTATATTGAGGTTGGATAAGACTTATCAGAATGTCGGTTATTGTACAATTGGTTTATTTGCTGCGAATACGGTGTTAAGTGGATTGGTGATTTATGATTATTATTTGGACAATCAGACGACAACGACATTTGTGACGAATGTGTTGTTTATGTTGACGAAGTTGTCGGATATGTATTCTACAGTGAATACTGAAAAGAATGTGTTTTATTCGGCGTATATGAGGGGTAAGGTTCAGTTTAATGATGTGGATCCGGATAAGGTGATAAAAGTGGAGGAGGTATTACCAGATGATGCTGTTGTTTCAACCGATTAGTTATATAATGATTTACAGGGGTCAGTAAATGATTATGTTTTGAGTTTTCTACGGGATTTTCTGCCTCCTAATTTTTTAGGATTGTATGATTGTGGTAAAAAGGGGGTTTGAATATTGGAGTTTTCGATGTATGGGATTATGTGTAGAACTTCGAAGTAGTATAATTTATCCTTTTGGGTGTATGATTTTTTCTGTAGGTATGATGAAATGAAGTTTATTGTATTGGAGTAGCAATCGAATGTAATTCGTTCTTTGTTTGTATTTTTGAGTTCTGTAGAAACTCTGGCGATAAGGTCTTGTATACTGTATAAAAAATAATCATGGGATGTATTTGTGGATGGGTTGGTTAATAGACTTGAGTCGAAATCCATAATGACTGATTTGAACCCGTGTAATGGTATAGTAATGGATTTATTTCCGGGTAATGTGTATGTGATCGTTTTTTCGTTTGTTTCTTGTAGAAGAATATTGTTACAATGTATGTCGTTATGTATAAATCCGTGGTAATGGTAGGCAAGCAGTAGTGACATTATGACTTGTTGAGTAATAGATTTCAGTAGTGGATAATGATGGGGGTCCCACCGAAAATGTAGAACAGAACCACCAGTAATATATTTCATAATAAGAACAGACGCGTTTGGTGCGTCGGTTGATGTGGAGCATACTGGTAGGTTAGGTTCAATGTCGTTGTTGGCTTTACAGGTAAAATGGCACCAAGGAGTATAATTTGAAATAAATCCTGGGATGTGTTGTATAATTTCTCCAGTAGAAAATTCGGATTCAATTGTTTTATTGGTGTTTCCTATTCGGACAACAACAGATGATGCGTCTAATTCTTCTATTTTTGGAATGGATGCGATTAGGATGGATATGTCGTTTTTGTTGAATTTTCGGATGACTTCTTCGATAATTATGGATTGTTTTGATATTTTGCCGCAGATGGAGTATTTATTTTCTACAGGGGGGGTGAATTTGTTAGGTCGCAGGTAATTTACGGACATATTATATATGGAGTTTACAAATTCAGCAAAACCAGTAGATATCCGAGGTATATTTGAGAAGCATTTTCCGTCTAATAAGTATTATGTTCAGGTGAATGATTTTGGCATATTTGTTTACTATAAGTCCTCTGAAATTAATGAAACTGAATTGGATGAAGATACCGCGTGTTTACATGTATTTATGGGTGATGATAAAATAATTTATTTAAATAAATTGAAATATGATAAACCCACTATTTGTAAAGCAACTGGTGCTGAATTGTTGTATTCTTTATACAATGTAGCGAAAGAATTAGGTTATAATATTGTATTGGAGGATAGTTCGTATAAATTTTTCCCATTAAGAGAAGGTTCGAGAGCGGTATGCCAAATTGATTTAGCAACTTATAATATTTTATTAACTGGAGAAAGTTGGTATAACAAGTATGGTTATTACAGTGAAGACCATAATGACAATAAATCTAGTAATAAAAAAATTATGAATAAAATGTTAAGTGAGTGTTTGACTGAAAATACTATAAATGAATTGACAACAATTGACTCTAGATTAACAGGTGAACTATCTATACACGAAATGATGAAAATTATAGATGAAATAATAAAACAGCCAAGAGAAAAGCCTCTTACTTGTGTGGATGATTTAATACAGTTACTAAATACGAGAATTATTGGAAAACTAAAATTAAATATAGTATACAATAAGTATTTACAATTGGATATAAATGACCCTACAGTTGCTGAAATATATGAAAAATTGGGTAAAAAGTTAGTTGGCGGTCGAAGACGTCGTAAAACTTGTCGTAAATCTTGTCGCAAAAAAAGGTCTAATCGACGACGATAAATGCGTTGTTATTATGCGTTGGTATAATAACATCAGAATGAGTATTATTTGACTCTATAGTAGAATAGAATCATATATGCGTTTGTAAAATTCCAGGTGATTTTGGACATATCGTATTCGGAGGATCCTTTGAATGACCAGAGGAAGTTGTTGTTGAGTTGCGTGTTCCAGTTGAAAGGGACGATTCTGGAGTAACTGGCGCCGTCGAATCCGAAATATTTGCCTTCTACAGTGATAAGGCAGGCAAAGTGTGATTTTTCGGTATTTCGGATGGTGATGCTATCGAGTTTATATTTTTCTCCGGTGGGTAGTGTGAATTCCATGGGTTTCTGTATATTTCCGGATTGTTCTTCGTCGATTTGCGCGGTAATAATATCTGGCGCGGATAATATGTCGAGGTGCCAGTTGGGGTGTGTGATGATGGTATTGTACAGGTTGGTGGTTTTTAGTTTGGGGGTGTTTTGGGTGAGGAACTGGATGATGCTGAGGTAGTAGTATAGTGGGTTTCCTGCTTGGTTGCGTTTGTATATATCGGCTTGTTTTGGGAGTGCTAGATAGATTTGTTGTATGATGTAGTTGGTGTTGAGGTTGTATGCTTCAGGGTATCCGTATTGTGCGCAAAGAATGGCGTAATTCAGTAGTGCGAATGAGTTGTCGAGTGGTGTTTTCAGTGGTTGTATCATTGCTTGTCGTAGGAAATGGAAGAATTTTCTGCCTTTGTCGCTGATGAAGAAGCAGACGAAAAGAGCGTTAAACCAGCAATTGGCGTCGAATTGTTTTGGGGGTATTACTTTGTAGGGGTTAATGTGTTTTGAGGATTTGAGGATTTTGAGTAGTTTTTTTTGTGAGTCGGGATGTTTGTAGTCGAGGCATTTATCGCGGATGTTGAATCTGATGGGTTCTTTGTAGGTGAATGCTTGTTTTAGGTTACAGGCGTTTAATTTTTCGGGGGGGTGTCTGGTGGTTTTGAGTGTTACGAGGTTTTTGTTGATGCGTGGTGCGTATGAGTTGGTGGATTTGCGTAGGGTGTATGCTTTGATGGATTTGGGTTGTGGCGGTGGTCGTTCTTTTACGGTTTTGAGGGGGTTACATTTTTGTGTGTCTACGATGAAAACGGGCGAATCTGATGGGCATTTATTGGGATTTATAAGATTTTCGAGGATGTTCATTGTAGAATGTATAGAATATATTTGTAGAGGCTGCTATACTATAAAGAAAACAAGAGAATTTTATAAAAAATTGAAATCATTTTTACAGGATGATTACAAAGTATAAAATTACAAAATACAATGAATTGCGAATTATGTTTAAAAGAGGCGGTGTGTCCAGAAAAGACTCGTTGTGGTCATATATTCTGTGAAAAATGTTTGGAGGAATATTTTAGAGACCCACGATTGTATCATGGTCACGAGCATAGGTTTAATTGTCCTTGTTGTAACGAGCCTGTGGTGGAGCCGCCAATAAAAGGGTATCCCCTCGAGAATATAATTGGTATATATTGTTACGGGTTAGGTACAGGGCAAATCGTGTCTGCTAATCCGGATGCTGTTAACGACGCTAAAGAACCGACCTTACAGGATTGTATGACGCGTGAAATAAGTGACGAGCAGGTAGATACGACATGTATTACGATAGAGCAGGCATATTTGTACTATTTAAACAAGTATCAGAATAGGAGTTATCCAGTAGAAAGGAAAGTCGAGTATATGATACGCAGAATAGACCAGATGTTGTATCAGCAGTTTTGGATAGTATCAGATCAGGTTGGTTTATTGGAAGAGTTTGTTGAGGACGTATAATGAAAATGTAAAAATAGAAAAACGTAATACAAAAAAATAAAAATAAAAGATGGGGGCTCGCCCCCCCCATTTTTTCCCTTTGCGTAAAATTGAAATATTATATGCGACCAAATATGAGACCAATAAATGTATGTGATGTCTGAATCGTTGGTTGAGTATTTCAAGAAATCGTTTGCGAAGGTGGGTTGTGTTTTACAAAATATGAATTCTGAAACTGTAGAAATATTGTCAGCGATTCCGGATATATCTGTGGAGGGGTTGGATGCCGATGGAATGGTTCCTACAGTGTATGAAATAGATAGGAGGAAAATAGGTAAGAATTATTGCGTTGGTGAGGAGTGGTATCAAATAGAGTAATAATATATGAGTATTCATACTACGGGGGACAGTCATTCAAATTTCAGTGGGTTAAGTATACAGCATCATATAGGTCCGGTATTATGTTACAGTTTTGGCAAGGATAAACTAACTAGGTGTAATATAAGTGATTTTAAGTTAAATGAGGGGGATAGTATTGTTTTTTGTTTTGGGGAAATAGATTGTAGATGTCATATATACAAACACGTGACATCGGAGGTATCTTATCAAAGTATTATAGATAGTATAGTGGGTAACTATTTTGAGGCGATTAAAGTGAATGTTTCTACATTGTCGGTTAAATTGAAGAATGTGTGTGTGTATAATGTGGTTCCTCCAGTTCAGAGGTATAATACTGTAGAGAATCCTGAGTATCCGTATTTAGGTAGTGATGAAGAGCGAAAAGAGTATGTTTTGTATTTCAATCAAAAATTGGGGGAGAAGTGTGCGGAATACGGGTATATATTTATGGATGTGTATGACAAGTATGTGGATGAGAATGGGTTTTTGTCGAAGGGGTTGAGTGATGGGAATGTTCATATTGGGAATCATTTGTATGTGAAGGATTTTATATGTGAGCATTTGTAAAATTGAATTTGTTTAGTGTTGATGTGGGGTGTGAATAAAAGATGTCGGAAATGGATTTAGTGGTGGAACCGGAGGTGTATCAGCCGGTGTTAGATGATAATAAATGTTATGTGGATATGGTTCCATATAACATTCAGGTGGGAACAGTAAGGTGTTTATGTACGAAGACGGTGTTTACGAATCGTCAGGGGATGTTGAAGCATTTCGAAACGCAGAGGCATAAGCGTTGGTTGAAGGAGTTGAATGATAATAAAGGGAATTTGTATGTGGAAAATGTGCGATTGTCTGAGTTGGTAGAAAATCAGAAGAAGATAATAGCGAAATTGGAGAAGGATGTTCAGACGAAGATAATGACGATTGATTGTTTGACTCTACAGTTGATTGATAAATGTAGGACGGATGTGATTGTGACGAATTTGTTGGATTAGCACAGGATTGCTATTTTTTGTTGCCAGACACATCTGATGTATTTCTACATGGTTATCTGTAAAAACATTATGGACATCTGATGAAATTGCCAGGAACATCTGATGAAATTGCCAGGAACATCTGATGAAATTGCCAGGAACATCTGATGTATTTCTACATGGTTATCTGTAAAAACATCTGGTAAAACCATCAGACATATCTGCCAGGAACGTTTGAATCTTGTAGAAATGAATATTGTTTAATATTATGAGGTGTTGCTACATTGTGTTGAGTTGTGAAAAATATTTAGAAACTCGTCTGAAATATGTAATGGAAAATTCGTTGTGGTCGGTAAATCCGGAGGATGTCTATGTTTTGTCGGCGAATTCGAAATCACCGAATATTTATGGATGGAATACTCCGGATAATTATGAGGGTTGTCCTTTGAAATATGTGAGGTTTTTACAGAATAAGTTGATTGATTATGATTGGTATTATTTTATGGATGACGACACGTTTGTGTATGTGGACCGTTTACATGCGTTTTTACAGAAGTATAATGAGAAGGAAAGTTATTATATAGGAAACATTTGTAAACATATATCTTATCCGGTGTATATGTCTGGGGGTGCTGGATTTTTGTTGTCGAAACCGTTGTATATGGCGTTGGTTGAATATGTAAAAAGTAGGTCGGATACAGAATTGTTGTTGAGTATATACGGCGATTTGTGTATGGGGCATTGGTTAACAAATGTGTCGCAAAAATGTATAGTGGATATTAGTTTATTTAATCCTTACATGCATAAGACGGAGGATGAATTGAAAAACTGTATAAGTTTTCATTATTTGAAGACGGAGGAAAATTATAAGTTTTACAGGAATGTATAATTACCTGGACGAATCACCCAAATTATTTCTACAGGGTTATCTGTAGGAACATCTGATGAAATTGCCAATTCGAAAAAATTGAAATTATTAGATTACAATCAATTGAATTAAATAAAATGAGCATAATTGTTAGCAAACAACGCCTAGTCGAAATTCAACAATCCATTGTTGGGTTGGCTGATGAGGTAAGAGAAGGTTGTTGGATTGATATTCGTCGATTAGAAAATGCAGTTGTAAATGTATGTCAGTCTTATGCGAAATTAAAACCAAGTAATACTATTAACGAAACAGATAAATTTATTCTTAATGTAGAGAAATTAACACTTCTACAGCAATCCATAATACGTCTTTCTGATGAATTTGTAGAAGGCAAATATGTAGATGTAAGGGAGGCAGAGCGACGCGTTTTAAATGTTTGTAACTGTTGGATTAACATAGGAAAAGTATAACTTAGTATAATTTATTTAGTATTTTTTTAGTATGTCAGATTCTCCAACGAACACAAACCCAAAATTATATATATTTATTTCAATGAATTAACAATCATTAATTGACGACGTAAACTCCAGTCAACAACATCTGATGATGATTCTACAGTGTCCCCCTATAAAAGTTTTATTATATATAAAATATATAATGAAACGGACTCGTAGACTGAGGAACATTTCAAAAATAAAACGAAATGGGAAACTTCTAAGATTTAGTAGGAAAAAAAGAATTCACAAAACATCACAAATGGGTGGTGGTCCGTTGGTAAAGGTAATTGATAATTATAATAGTGCTTATTCAGTGGCATCGAAGTATATTGAAAAACTAGAAAAAGTAAGAAAGGAGGATACCCGATTTAATAAATTGGATAAATGTCGCGACCCTGTATGGCAAATGAATGATGAGTCTTTAAGGAATACATTGAATTATGTGATGAATTATTTGTGTCATACGTGTTATATGTTATGTGTATCGGATAATGGTCCAGTAATGTATAAGTTATACAGTCCAAGAACAGCGGAGGTATATTATGAGCCATTACGTGATGCGGTGAAGAATATAGGTAGTAATAAAACAATAACAAAAAAGCAGCAGGGGTATGTGAAGGATTTTATTTTGGGTAAGAATGGGAAGGTGCGATCTAATATTCGTATAATGCAGTGTATTTGTAAGCATTATGATGAGTCGAAGGATAGGGAGGAAATAGAGAATGAGTATTATACGATGTTACATGGACTTGATTTGCCGATGGGTGTTTACATATTTAATTTGACGGATGCGGTTATTTTAAGGAAGGATAGGAAGCATCCGTTTACGAGTGTGTTTGTGAACAGTCCTGGCGGAGTTCCGAAGTTGCCGGATACAATAGGTGATACATTTATTCCAATATTATCGATATCTGGTCAGAAGGGTTATTATGACATTACGATACCGAATTATGATGATATAATGTTGTATAAGGCGCCTGAGTATAAGAAAACGAGACATGAGGGATTTCCGTATTTGATTGATTCGGTGGATATGGCTGGTTTGTTTAAGAAATTAAAGGAGGAGGTGCCGGTGGTTAAGAAGGGTGGAAAGGAATATGATGTGGTGTTTGAATTGAAGGATGAGTCTACTGCGGATTTTGTGCGTGCGATTCAGGAGGAGGAGATGTTGAAGACGGAGGTATCTGGTGAGAAGAGTTTTTGGACTGTTTGGGAGTTGAATTCTGGTTTTAGGGATGAGTTGTTGGGTATGGGTGATAAGCATGAGGCGAAATGGCAGATGGCTAGAAAGTATGGGTATAGACTTGCGACTAATTTTATGCCTGGGTATGCTCGAGCGGTGTATAATTATGTGAAGGGTGATTCAAAGGTGGTGTTGGATCCATGTTCTGGGTGGGGTGATAGGTTGTTGGGTGCTGTATTATCTGGAACGGTGAAGAAGTATGTTGGTTTTGATCCGAATATGAGTCTTCGTCCGGGGTATGTGGATATAATGAAGTATGCTGGAAATGAGTTACAAAGTAGGACGGATAAGAAGTTGGTGTTTAGTAATGGGTATGAGATGAATGCGCAGAGATTCGAGGAAGGTATTTTGAGTTATGATGACAATTCGTTTGATTTTGCGTTTACGAGTCCTCCTTTTTTTGAGTTTGAGGTGTATAATCCTGAAAAGTATAAGGATCGGGGTCAGTATGTGGATTGGATTGAGGAGTTTTATAAGCCGTTGTTTGAGCAGGTATGGCGGTGTATAAAAATGGGTAGTTATTTTGGGATATATATTGGGGATACGAGTTCTGGTAAAATAAGTGATTTTTTGAGGGAGGTTCCGCATCTATTTGGTTTTTCGGAGGAGCGTGGTATAGCGTTTAAGGGTATATCATCGAAGGATGTGAGAGGTATTTATATGTTTAAGAAGAATCGTGAATATGTTCCGTCGAAGGGTATGAAGCGTGTGGTGGAAACACCGGCATATAATCCTATATCTGGTTTTAAGAGTGATTGGAGTAAAAAGACTAAATCGCAGGCGGTATTTCGTGGTAGTCCAACGGGTTGTGGGTATACGGCAGATACGAATCAGAGAATAAGGTTGTATGAAATAGCGAAGAAGCATCCGGATTTGTTGGATGTGGCGTTGTTGACGAATTCTTCGGAGTCTACGATAGATTCGATGTCGGTTCGTTTTGATCCGGTGTATGGTCTTGGGATGTTGAATACGGGTATAGAAAATGAGAAGAGTAAGATGATGAGTATGGAGGCTCAGGCGGAATATAAGTATATAATTCACGTGGATGGAAATGTGAATGCGTATAGGTTGTTGAAGACGATGGCTACAGGTTCGGTAATATTGCGTGTGAAGAGTGATTATGTATCATGGATTGACCCTTATTTGACGGAAGGGGTTCATTATGTGGGTATAAAGGAGGATTTATCTGATTTGGTGTATAAACTTGAGAATTTGAAAAAGAATGATGACATAGGTATGACTATATCGGAGAATGCGAAGAACATAGTGTTGGCGTTTCTTAATTATGGATGTGATGAAAAGGGATGTAGTGTTATCATAAATAAGACTTTAATGGATTGTGGAATTGCGTTGAAGGCGAATGTGAAGAGGGAAGTGGTTGAAGAATCTGATGAGGAGGAGGCGTGGAAGACGATAAAATTAATGAAACGTGGTCGTGTTCATAAATCAGATGATGTTGATGTTTCTACAGGGGAAAAAGAGGTGGATGTGGAAATATCTGAGAAGGTGAATGAATATGTGATGAATAATCCGTTTGAGTCGGAGATGGTTGGTGCGTTGTATTATCCGTTGGATGTAAATAAGAAGATGTCGGAGTTGAGGAATACGTATAAGAGTTTGTCGCCGAAGAGTGCGGATGTGATGGCGTTGAAATTGAATAAACTGCGTAGTCAGATGCTACAGTGGAATGAGAAGATGAAGTTGGATATTGATGATATTAAAAATGGTATAACTAATGAGCGATCAAAAGAGCCTCGTATGGTGATAGATAAGAAGGGTCGTCAAATTGTTCCAGAAGCAAAAGTTCATCAGAATGTTTCTACAGTTGTGGATAAGAAGCGTTGTCCTCCAGGAACTCGTAGAAATAAGAAGACGGGTGAATGTGAACCATCAGGTGATAAGAAGGCGTCAGTGGTTGTGCCAGAAAAGCCTCAAATAATAAATTCTGAAGTATTTGTTGTTTGTCCAGCAGGAACTCGTAAAAATATTAAAACTGGTAAATGTGAACCTAAGAAGGTTGTTACAGAAAAACGTCGAAAATATTCTGAAGTATTAGTTTGTCCATCAGGAACTCGTAGAAATAAGAAGACGGGTGAATGTGAACCTATTCGTGATAAGAAGAAGGTGCCAAAAGTAGTTCCAGATGTTGTTCCAGATGTTGTGCCAGATGTTGTTCCAGAAGTGGTTCCAGAAGTGGTTCCAGAAGTGGTTCCAGAAGTGGTTCCAGATGTTGTGCCAGATGTTGTGCCAGATGTTCCTAAGAATGTTTCTACAGTTAAGCGTTGTCCTCCAGGAACTCGTAGAAATAAGAAATCTGGTAATTGCGAACCATCTGGAGATAAGAAGACATCAGTGGTTGTTCCAGAAGTGGTTCCAGAAGTTGTTCCAGAAGTGGTTCCAGAAGTTCCTAAGAATGTTTCTACAGTTAAGCGTTGTCCTCCAGGAACTCGTAGAAATAAGAAATCGGGTAATTGCG
>JACCEC012960068.1_pt1 | contig 14143 bp, 14 predicted proteins | sample 7450121 | NCBI WGS metagenome assembly JACCEC01 (sample SAMN15323455, study PRJNA562643) | freshwater metagenome | isolation source: river surface water | place: USA:Blue River Watershed | collected 2017-08-18 | reverse complement strand
GTATCGGTATCTGCTACGACCAGGAAAAACCGGTGGCGGTCGGAGATTATCTGGCACGGCTGTTTGCGCGCATTGATCGCTGGCGCGCAGAGAAGTACAACAGCAAGCCATTGACCATCATGTTTGAACCCGGCCGGTCTATCGTTGGTAACGCGGGTGTGCTTGTCACCGAAGTGCACTACCTGAAGCATGGCAGCTCCAAAAATTTCGCTGTCGTCGATGCCGCAATGAATGACCTGATGCGCCCGGCGATGTACGAGGCTTGGCATGGCGTTCAGGTGGTCAAACCCCAGTCCCATGAATCACACATTTATGATGTGGTCGGGCCTGTATGCGAATCAGGTGACTGGCTCGCTCGTGAACGCGCGCTGGCAGTTGCGCCCGGTGATTTGCTGGCCATTATGTCAGCCGGCGCCTATGGCATGACCATGGCTTCGAACTACAACACGCGCGGTCGCGCTGCCGAAATATTAGTTGATGGCGATCAGTTCAGTCTGATCCGTCGGAGGGAAACAGCGGCTGAGCTATTCGCACTCGAATCGATTCCGAAGTAATTGGTTTATCCGCGGCGCAGAGTATCCCGACGTAACCAGATCAATCGTAACGCCAACAACACAGCGATCACCGCGGCAATCACCAGCGGCTCGGTAAAATTGTTTTTGCCTGCTCGCATCCACCAGAAATGCAGCAGGGCCAATATCGCAATCAGATAAATCAGGCGATGCAGCACGGACCAGCGCCTGCCTAGTTTCCTGAGCATGAAGTCGTTACTGGTCAATGCCAGTGGTACCAATAACACGAAGGCTGAGAAACCCATCGCAATGAAGGGGCGCTTCAAAACATCGCGCATCATCTCGGCAAGATCAAAAAAATGATCGAACCAGATGAAGGTCAGAAAATGAAGGCTGGCGTAAAAGAAGGTGAATAAGCCCAGCATGCGACGAAAGCGAATGAGCGCGTTCAGACCGGTGACGCGGCGCAGCGGTGTGACGGCGAGTGTCAGACAAAGAAAATACAACGTCCAGTCACCCGTGGCACGGGTAATAAATTCAATCGGGTTGGCGGTGAGCCCGTCCTGCAAACCCAGTACGATCAGACGCAGTAAAGGCAGCAACGAGAGCCCAAACACCATCCACTTTGCCCAGAGCAGCTGTCGGGGACTAAAGCGCATGGTATTGGTCAGTAGAATTTTTTGAGGTCCATGCCTGAGTACAGCGATGCCACTTCAGGGTAGCCATTGAACATCAGGGTCTTGCGCTTGCGCGTGAGGAAGCCATCTTCACCAATACGACGCTCCGTGGCCTGCGACCATCTTGGATGACTGACTTCCGGATTCACGTTGGAATAGAAACCATACTCGTCAGGTGCGACGCTATTCCATGCTGTTTTGGGCTGGGTTTCGGTCAAGCGAATGCGCACAATAGATTTCGCCGACTTGAATCCGTATTTCCAGGGCACGATGATGCGAACCGGTGCCCCATTCTGATTTGGCAGTACCTGCCCGTACATGCCCAAGCTGAGCATAGTGAGTGGATGCATGGCCTCATCCAGACGAAGTCCTTCGATATAAGGCCATGACAAAACCCGGCTGCCCAGCCCTGGCATTTGCGCAGGATCGGCGAGCGTGGTGAATTCCACGAATTTCGCATTCCCTGTCGGTTCGACTTTGCGTATCAATTCGGCCAGCGAATAGCCAGCCCAGGGAATCACCATCGACCAGCCCTCCACACAGCGCAGACGGTAGAGGCGCTCCTCAACAGGCGCGAGTTTGAGCAGACTGTCGATATCGAGTGTGATGGGCTTTTTGACTTCACCATCGATGCGCACGGTCCAAGGTTTTGTTTTCAGCGATCCAGCGCGCACCATGGGATCGCCCTTGTCGAGACCGAACTCATAGAAATTGTTGTAGCTCGTCGCGTCTGCGATAGCAGTCGCTTTGTCCGCAACGGTATAGGCTGGATTGATGCGCGCCGGTAGACGTGCGCGTGATGCCGCCTCATTGGCCACCGCAGCTTCAACCAAAGCGCCTGCCGACAAACCGCCCGCAGCGAGTTGCGCCAGAAAATGGCGGCGTGATTGCAGTTGCTCTCGCGGCGTAATTTCGGAGGGTAGTGGATCAGTAGAACGAGGAAGTTTGATCAGCATGCTGGCTCCATGATGCTGTGCGGGTGACACCCGAACAAGCATAGGCTATCTGAAGACAGCCTATGCTCGGTCTGCTTACAACTCGCCGTAAGAATGCAAGCCGGACAGAAACATATTCACGCCCAGAAAAGCAAAGCTGGTGACGAGCAGCCCGCCGATCGCCCACCACGCTGCCACTTGCCCACGCAAGCCTTTCATAAGGCGCATGTGCAGCCATGCGGCGTAATTAAGCCAGACAATCAATGCCCAAGTTTCCTTGGGATCCCATGACCAATAACCACCCCAGGCTTCGGCAGCCCAGAGCGCGCCGAGAATGGTGGCGATCGTGAAGAAAGCAAAACCAACAGCGATTGCCTTGTACATGATGTCATCGAGAACCTCGAGCGAGGGCAAACGATCCGACAGTATGGATTTGGATTTCAGCAGATAAGCGACGCCCACCATGGCTGCCAGCGCGAATGTGCCGTAGCCAATGAAGTTGGCAGGGACATGAATTTTCATCCACCAGCTTTGCAACGCGGGCACCAGCGGCTGAATTTCATGCGCATCACGGCTGGTCATGTACCACAGCAAAAATCCGACAGCTGCGGAGATCACCAGCAGGATGAAGGCACTCACCTGACGGGTCTCGTATTTTTCTTCGTAGAAGACAGTAAACAAGGCCGTAATCAGGCAAAACAAGACGAACACTTCGTAGAGATTCGATACCGGGATATGACCAATATCCGCACCCAGCAGATAGGATTCATACCAGCGCACCATAAGGCCTATGAAGCCCATCAATATCGCGGCCCAGCATAAGCGACTTCCGACGGCACCACCAAAATCTGAACGCGAGAGCAAGCCACCCCAGTGGAACACGGTGGACAAACCAAACAGGAAGCTCATCCACAAAATGGCCGACTGGCTCGATAGCAGGTATTTGAGGAAAAATCGAGACTGCGCCATCTCCAAATTGCTGGCATACATGGAAATGGCCCACAGGGACAATCCAAAAATCAGCAGCATCAGTACGCGCGAAGATTTCCAGTACCAGCCCAATCCGACAAACACGGGCACTGCCGCCAGCAGTATGGCTTTTTCATAGATATCCATGAAATCACCGTAACGGTTGAACGCAAACAGCGCACCAGCAGCGAGTACCAGCGCAAAAATCCAGTCAAACAAACTGGCACTTTTGAGTATGCCGGGATTTTCAGTGTAGGTTGGGTTTTCAGTGAGTTCCATCATTTTTCTCCATGTGCTGCAGCGAGTGCGGCAAGTATAGTTCAGCCCCGACGGGCTTGCGCGCTCTGGTAAAAGCGGGATTTATCGCTAGCTCATTAAGGATTCAATCGCGCCTTGAGTCGTTCGAATTCTTTGTCAAAATCCAGGCTGCGTCGCTGTGAACTCATGGCCATCAGCGCATGTGTACCACCACCCGCCTGAGGACGAATCCAAATCCACAGCCGGCGCTCGCGCACATAGAGCATCGCGAAAACACCCAGGATCAAGAGCAGACATCCCAGATAGACCACATTTTTTCCAGGCGATTTGGTCACTTGCAGCACGGATGCTTTTACCTGCTCGAATCCCTGGAGTTGCAGAAATACCGGCGCTCCATAGAAGAAGGCATCGGCAAGCGCATTGCTCGCCACCTGCAAGAAGCGGCCATGTTTTTCATCTGCCGTCACTGGTGGCAATCCGTCTTTTTCGCGTGCGGCCTGCCATAGCTCCCAGAGGCTGCCATTGAGTATCTTCATGAAGGCGTCAGCGGCTTTCTCCTGCTGGTCTTCTGGCAAAGTGCCGATAAAGCGCGCTATCGCAATGTAGCCGGAAGATTCGCGATCACCGGCGAAGATACTCATTGCACGTAATGATGACGCCTTGAGCTGATCCCGCAAAGATTTGTTGTCAGTGGAAGTCAGCGGCATTTTTTGTGCGTAACGCGCTGCCGCTTTTTCGCGTAGCGCGCTGTCACTGATGGCAGCCCGCAAGCGCATCCATTCATTGACCGTGCCTTTGTCGTCAGCAGGAATACGCAGATAACGGAAACCCTCGGAGGGCGATTCGCGCAGACCCGCAAGGAAGACATCGCTACCATCCAGCATTACCGGCAACATGTAGTTATTGAATTCGCGCGCCTGCCCTGTCTTGTCGCGGAGCTTGTACTGAACACTGGGGCCGACGTTTTTCAGTTCTTTGGTTTTTTTGGTGTTGGCTGCAGAGCCGAGTCTTTCGTCGAGCGTCGCGCTGAATTTTTCATTAAAGCTCTTGGCCTGATTAACGGCACGGACGTCCTGACCGTTGACACTGGTGTTCTCCACGTTGAATGGTCTGAAACCCGACCACTCAATGGTGTATTCAGCACCGCCACTACTGACGAGCGGCGTGGATTTACCCACCTCACCCTCAACAGAGAATGAGCCACTTCCGGGTCCGTTCATGGGATAACCCACGAGCTTCAGACGACTTCCGCCATCTTCAAAACTCGACTGATAAACCGCGAGGCCTTTGTAAATCAGCGGCTGGTTGACCTTGATCGTCGCTGGAAAGCTCTTGCCGGTTTCATGATCTGTGACAATCACATTACTGGCAAACAGCTTGGGCATGCCCGTCGAATAAAAATCCACGACAAATTTTTCCAACTGCAACGTAAAGGGGAGTTCCTGAATCATCACCCCCTCACCGACGGGTATGATCGCAGTCTTGCTGGCAGAGCCTTCCGGGATGAAGGTATTGCCACGGAAGGTCAGATTGCCTAAGCCCAGACGATGACGTTCCGGAATCTCCGCAATGATGCCATTGCCGATAAAGGCCTCTTTATCAAACAGCCATTGTTGCGCACGAATAGGCAGACTGGAGTCGAGCAAGCCGCCGACGCAGATGATCACAATGGCCGAGTGCGCAAATATATACCCCAGCTTGTTGGCTGCGCCTTGCTTGGCGGTCAGTAGCGTTGCCTCGTCTTTTTGCACCAGCTTCACTTTATAGCCATCGGACGCGACAATTCGGGCAACTTGTGCTGCAAACTGCTCACCATCCTGCTGCGCGGACCACTCGGCGTGATGATGAAAATTGCGCAAGGATTGTTCGCGCACGCTCTCCCGCCAACTTTTCATGTCCTTGAGCATTTTTGGCGCATTTCGCGCTATGCACAATGAGGTGGATGTCACCAGAAAGGCCATGATCAGCAAGAACCACCAAGCCGAGTACACCGAGTAGATGGAGAAATGCGCAAAAATCTCGAACCAGAACGGGCCGAACTGATTCACATAGTTCGGCATGGGTTCATTTTGCGTGACCACCGTACCCACGATGGATGCAATCGATATGACCGTCAACAGACTGATCGCAAACCGCATGGAGGACAACAGCTCGACAGCGTCGGATAGCCATCGACGGCGGGTTTGCAGAACGATTCCCTCGGTGCTCGTAGTCATGAGTTTGATGCGCTTTGTCTCGGGTAGTTGCTGACATCCATAGTGGCTTGGCGCAGCGTTCGGTTATGTCGCCATTTTATGCCCGCAAAGCCGATTCTCCGCCCATATCCGGAGCCCTTGTGGGTCTTTATCGTTCAGAGCCAAAACCGTGCCGCAAAAAGCAAAAGGGGCGACTTCTCAGCCACCCCTTCGCGGCCGCATATCGGCCTGGTTTGCCTGCGCCGTGCTTACTTCAGACCCGCGATATAGTCAGCCACTGCTTGCATTTCTTCGTCGGAGAGCCGCTTGCCTATCGCAGTCATCTGCGCGCTGTTCGTACGCGCGCCGGTACGGAAATTGGTCAACTGGGCGACGGTGTAATCCTGATGCTGGCCAGCGACGCGAGCAAACTGCGCTGGAATGCCGGCACCGTTGGGGCTGTGGCAGCCTGCGCAGGCAGGTACATTTTTTTCAGCGATACCGGCACGGTAGATTTTTTTGCCGAGCTCAACGGTATTTTTGTTGCGTGCCGCGCCGGGGGCAGGTTTCTGCTGATCCAAATAGGCAGCGAGGTTGCGGATGTCATTGTCATCCAGCGCCTTGGCGATGCCGGTCATGATGGCATTGTTGCGGTTGGGACCTTGGAAATCGTAGAGCTGCTTCTTCAGGTAAGCAGCATGCTGACCCGCCAGCTTGGGGTTTTGCGTGATGGTGGAATTCCCTGCAGCGCCGTGGCAGGCGACGCAGGCGAGTACGCCGCGTGAGGCGTCACCGTTGGCGTAAAGATTGCCACCCTTGGCGGGGTCTGCTTCGACAGCAGGTTTCGCATCATTGGCGTGAGCCAAAGCGGCAGAGACCAGCACGATGAGGGACGCGAATTTCACAAACAAGGATGTGGCAGGTTTCATTCAATTATCCGGGGCTTTGGATTGATTTTCTTTGCGCTTGCGGCTTCCGCAGACGGATTTCGGTGTCGCACAAATCCGAACCACATGCAGCGTGTTTGAAGCCAATTTTCGAGCCCATGATTGTACTACAATGGCCGTCCTTTCTTAGTACGCGCCTCTGCCGCAAGTACCCTCATGTCCCTCCTCTGGCAAGCCCGATTTTTCACTACGGTTAATCGATTACCGGATTTGCCAAAATATAAAGTCCCCGAGATCGCGTTTGCCGGTCGCTCGAACGCGGGCAAATCGACGGCGATTAATGTCCTGTGTAATCAGAAAAAGCTGGCTTTTGCGTCCCGCACCCCTGGCCGGACCCAGCACATCAATTTCTTTTCGCTCGGCGGCGCGCATGTCGGCCAGCACCGCAAGGATGCTACTCGGGTTGACGAAATTCGCGCTTTTCTGGTCGATCTGCCGGGATATGGCTATGCGGAGGTGTCAGGCTCAGCAAAAGATCACTGGCAGCTGCTGTTAGGACGCTACGTCCAAGAGCGCGATCAGCTCGCAGCGCTGGTGCTGATCATGGACGCAAGACGTCCCTTCACTGAACTTGATACGGAGATGCTGGAGTGGTTTGCCGCCACCGGCAAGCCAGTGCATTGCATTTTAAGCAAGGCCGACAAGCTCAATCGGAGCGAAGCAGCCGATGCGCTACGCCTCGGACATTCCGTACTGTCAAGTTATGTTGACGAACAAGGTCGTCCTCTGCCATTCTCTGTGCAATTGTTTTCCGCGCTCAAGCGCAGCGGTCTCGAGGAAGCGGATCAAAAAATCCTCCAACTGCTGGGCATCAGCGGGGATGCAGAAGGACCTGACTGACATAAAAAAAACCCCAGAGAAAGGGGAAGTCTCCAGGGTAGAACGCTGTACCGCCTTGAGGCAGCACAACCCCGCTCAGGGAGGAGAAGCGGGAGGCGAACAAACCACCCGCTTGTCTGAGACTCGCAGGCGCCGAAAGTTTCATCAAGCTTGCACTCATAGACGATCCCTGAGCCTGAAGAACCAGAAATTTCTTTTTCTATTCGCCACCATGTCCGATCATTCATCCGCCCAGTTTCCAGCCATTCGCATGCGGCGCATGCGCAAAGATGCGTTTTCTCGTGCCCTGATGCGCGAAAACACCGTTACCGCGGCGGACCTGATTTACCCGGTCTTCATCCTTGATGGACAAAACCGACGCGAGGCAGTGCCCTCGATGCCCGGCGTTGAGAGGTTATCGCTCGATTTGCTGATGCCCGTTGCCGAAGAGTGCGTTGCGCTGGGTATTCCGGTGCTGGCACTGTTCCCTGTCATTGATCCGGCGTTGAAAACACCGGACGGCATCGAAGCTACCAACCCCAAAGGTCTGGTACCGCGCGCTGTCAGAGAAATCAAGCAGCGCTTTCCAGAACTGGGTGTGCTGACCGATGTAGCGCTGGATCCTTTCACCAGCCATGGACAAGACGGTGTACTTGATGATGAGGGCTATGTGCTCAATGATGAGACGACCTCGATTCTGATCCGGCAAGCCTTGGTACAGGCAGAGGCCGGTGTGGATATCGTTGCGCCGTCCGACATGATGGATGGTCGAATCGGCGCAATCCGCCATGCGCTTGAAGACGCAAAATACATACACACGCGCATCATGGCGTACTCCGCCAAATATGCGTCAGCGTTCTACGGTCCTTTCCGTGATGCCGTGGGTTCTGCAGCCAATCTTGGCAAAGGCAGCAAGGCCACCTACCAGATGGATCCAGCAAACTCAAACGAGGCCTTGCGCGAAGTCGCACTGGATCTCGCCGAGGGCGCCGACATGGTCATGGTCAAACCCGGCATGCCGTATCTGGATATCGTGCGTCGGGTAAAAGATGAATTCAAAGTACCTACCTTTGCCTATCAGGTCAGCGGCGAATACGCGATGATCAAGGCAGCAGCCCAAAATGGCTGGGTCGATCACGACAAGACCATGATGGAGGCGATGCTCTCTTTCAAGCGCGCAGGCGCCGATGGCGTGCTGACCTACTTCGCGAGAGAAATCGCCAGGAAGCTCTGATACTCGGTTCAGGCGTCAGAGGGCTGTTGCATGGCAGCCCCTGCAAGCTTCACTCCCAAGCTTGCCTCGCAAACGGCGATCACTCACGTCAGCTTCGATACATTCCTTTATCGGCTTGCAGACTAGGCATACCGACCCAACTGCTTATGCTCAAGGTGAATCAAGTTGCTTGAGAGATTCGAGAAATACTGCTGGAGATTGAAAACCTATGACCCGAGGCGTTTGCAGCTCTCTACCATCTCTGCCAAAGAAAATCATCCCCGGTGGACCGAAGAGCGAAAACCGTTTCAGTAACGCCTTGTCGTCTGCGCTGTTCGCCGTGACATCCACCTGCAGCAATAAGATGTCCTGCATCTTTGCACTAACGGTCGGATCGGTGAATGTCAGTTTTTCCATTTCCACACAAGCCACACACCAATCTGCATAGAAGTCCAGCATCACAGGGCGTCCTCGTGCCGCTGCAATCGTTTGGTCTAGCTCAGCGGTCGAACGAATACGTTTGAAAGCGATCTTCTTGTGCGCATTACCTGTCAGATGCGCAAGCGGTGCCCACGCATCACGACCGCCGGTGGCAAGACCTATCAGTTGCACAGCGCCCAACAAGACGAAGACCACACCAAGTGCGCGACCGCGAAGACCCAGCTGGCGAGACAACAGCAGGAAAACACCATAGGCCACACCCAGCAATCCCCAACCCAGCATCAGCGCCCAAGCTGGCAGAAGTGAAGCGACCATCCATAACGCCAGCGCCAGCATCAGCACACCGAAGAAGGGCTTGACCGCCTGCATCCAGCGGCCTGCTTTGGGCACCAGCGTACCCGCGGACAGACCCAAAAGAAGTAGCGGCACGCTCATGCCGAGCGCCATGGCAAACAAGGCACTACCGCCAATGACAACATCACGAGTCTGGCTGATATACACCAGCACGCCAGCCAGCGGTGCAGCCACACAAGGGCCGACAATCAGCGCAGACAGCATACCCATCACAAACACACCGGCGAGCTTGCCTGCTCTTTGCTGCTCGGACCAGCGCGTGAGCTTGAGCTGCACTGATGGCGGCACCTGCAATTGATAAAGATCGAACATGGAAAGCGACAACAGCGCCATGAAGATCGCGAAAGTGATCAGCACAGGTGGGCTTTGAAGATCTGCGGACAAACCCTCACCAATCAAGCCAGCCGCAATACCCAGTGCGGTATACACCAACGCCATTCCCATCGCATAGGCAAGGGAAAGAATAAAACCCCGACCGCGGCTGGTGCGCTCGCCCTCACCCACAATGATGAAAGAGAGTATGGGAACCATCGGCAAGACACACGGCGTCAGCGACAGGCCCAGGCCCAGCAGCAAAAAGAGTGGCAGAATCAATAGCAGGTTGCCACTGGCCAGCGATGCTTCAATGCGCCCCATTTCTGTCGTAGCTGCGTCAGGCACTGATGCCGAGGGCGCCTCACGGGTCCCAGACAGAGGAAGATTAGCGGGCGCCAGTTTGGCTATGGACTCCATGGGCGCGTAACAGAGACCACGATCAGAACAGCCCTGGCTGCTGACACTCAGGGTAAATGGCGCATCGGCCTTGACGGGTAAGCGGATCAGAACTTGCTGGCGGTAGATTTCGACGGTTTTATTGAAGGTCTCATCGAATTTCATTTTACCTGCCGGGATGACGGGCGTTCCAAGCTGCACGCCATCAGCCTTGAAAGACAAACGCTCACGGTAGAGGTAATAGTCGTCGGCGACATCGAAACGCACCTCAATCACCGACGCATCGATCATCGCCGCGCTGAAACGAAATGCTTGCTCCGGCGGCAGAAACTGATCTTCCGCCGTGGCCGGACTCAGCCATAGCACGGTGAACAGTATCAGTAGCGAATTAAAAAACCTAGGCATGATGATCGGGCGAGGTTTCAGCGACGACCCACTGAAGGTATGAGGAAAGTCCGGCCACAACTGGTAAGGCAATAATCTCCGGCAGCTCATAGGGGTGCGCGGCGCGTATGGCTGACTCCAGGGCAGAGTAATGACGTTGTGTGGTTTTGATTGTCAGGGTGACCTCGTTGGCTCTTTCGATCTTGCCCTGCCATCGGTATACGGAGTGCACTCCCGTAGTAAGGCTTGCACAAGCAGCGAGCCTGGCTTCAACCAAGGCCCCAGCGAGCGCTTCGGCAGTCGCTGCGTTCGGCAAATGGGTAATGACAATGAAGACCTGCTCCATGAGATTGATCTCGGCTTTATTTCAATAATCGACGACGCGTGAGTACGGTGGCCAGATAAAAACCTGCCACACAATAGGCCAGCAGTAGCAATAAAGACGGCAGTACCTGATCTGGCATTTGACCGAGCAGCAATGGTCGCACAAGATGAACCGCCGCGCTCAGCGGCAGGTAACCTGCAATGCCCTGCAACCACCCGGGGAGTTGTGTCACGGGGTAGTAGACGCCCGAGAGGAAAATCATGGGCGTGAGCACAAGCGTGAAGTAATAAGTGAAAAAATCATAACCTTTGGCGAGCGCGTTGATAGCGAGCGCGATTGAAGCAAAGGTGACACCAACCAGAAGAAGCAGCGGCGGTACCAGCAAGGTACCGGGATGCCATCCAATACCCAAACCAAGAAGTACCAAAAGAATGGCAATCCCGGAGATCAGCGATTTGCTGGCGGCCCAGAGCATTTCAGCGAGGACAATGTCATCAAGATCTAGCGGCGTATTAAGCAGGGCATCCCAGGTTTTTTGCACATGCATGCGAGAGAAAGCGGAGTAGAGCGCTTCAAAGGTAGTTGCCATCATCACGGACATGCAAATCGCGCCACTGGCAAGGTATTCGATATACGGCACGCCATTGATACTATGCAGCATGCTTCCGAGTCCGTATCCAAACGCTACCAAAGTTATCAATGGCTCGGCGATGTTGCCGACGATGCTGGTAAAGGCCAGCTTGCGCCAGACGAGAAAATTGCGCTGCCACACTGGGACAAAGCGCAGACTGAATCGGGGTGCCTGATAGTAAATAGATGCCATGGTCAGATCCTCAGTCTCGCATATCACGACCGGTTAACTTCAGAAACAAATCTTCGAGATTGGCGGGTCGGTGAAGATAACGCAGGCCTTCGGTTGTTGCGAGGTTTTGCAAAAGCGAATCGGGATGATCGGTATAGCAAAACGCCGTCTCGCCACTGAATTCGATACGATCAACCAAATGAGATGCTTTTCCAGCCCACTGGCTCGCATTATCACCATAGACTTCGATTACTTGTGATTCGATATGCTCTGCGATCAGCGCCTGCGGCGTTCCTTCGGCGATCAGCCGGCCGTGATCAATAACAGCCAACTTATCGCAAAGGCGTTCGGCTTCATCCATGAAATGCGTTGTCAGTAGCAGCGACTTGCCTTCGGCAAGCAAGGCTTTCAAGCGCTCCCAGATCAAATGTCGCGCCTGTGGATCGAGACCTGTCGTGGGTTCATCCATGAAGATAAGATCAGGATCGTTGACGAGTGCGCGTGCCAGCGTTAAGCGCCGTTTCATACCGCCGGAGAGTTCACCTATGCGCGCATGTCGTTTTGCTGTGAGGCTTGAGAAATCCAGTAACCAGTCAATGCGTTCACGCACCTGCGCGCGACTCATGCCGAAGTAACGCCCGTAGACGTAGATGTTTTCTTCGACAGTGAAATCGGGATCAAGACTGTCCATCTGGGGTACAACGCCGATACGCAATCGGGCTTGCCGAGCGGCGGCGGGCACTTCATGTCCAACAAGCGTAATGCTGCCCTGGTCAGGTACGGTCAGCCCTAGGCAGAGGCGCAAGGTCGTTGTTTTGCCAGCCCCATTGGGCCCCAGCAGGCCAAAACACTGTCCTCGCTCGAGTGAGAACGATATGCCATTGACTACCGTGTGGCGGGCATCGCCATCACCATACGACTTGTAAAGATCTTTGACGGTGAGAATAGTCATTCAGTTATAAGGATGAATCTTCGATTGCCAACAATAGCTTAAAACCAACCGCGCTAGCTTCCAACTTATCAAGCAGCCTTTGAACACACCAGAAAAGCAAAAGCCAGGCTTACCCTGGCTTTTGTTTAATGGGTCACACGGTGGGCTTACTCGCCGCTATTATCCTCAACAGCGGTTGTGTGATCCGGACGATCTACCAGTTCCACAAAAGCCATCGGTGCGTTATCACCCTGACGGAAACCCATTTTCAGGATTCGGAGATAGCCACCATTACGGGTCGCATAACGCGGGCCGAGTTCTGCAAACAACTTGACGACAATCTCGCGATCGCGCAAACGATTGAACGCGAGACGCTTGTTAGCCAGTGTGTCTGTTTTGCCCAGCGTCAGAATCGGCTCTACAACGCGACGCAGCTCTTTTGCTTTGGGCAGCGTGGTCTTGATCGCTTCATGACGAAGCAAAGAGACCGTCATGTTGCGAAGCATGGCAAGGCGATGTGACGAGGTGCGATTGAGCTTACGAAGTCCGTGACGATGACGCATGATATTTCCTTTACAGTTTTATATATCCAGCTCTTCTATCGCCGACCGTGAGGCTGGCGCGGGCCGGTGCATGTTGAATAAATTACTTGTCAAAGCCAACAGGTGGCCAGTTCTCCAGCTTCATACCCAAAGTCAGACCGCGGGAGGCCAAGACTTCCTTGATCTCATTGAGCGATTTACGACCCAGATTCGGTGTTTTCAGAAGCTCATTTTCGCTACGCTGGATCAAATCACCAATGTAATAGATGTTCTCTGCCTTGAGGCAGTTCGCAGAACGTACGGTGAGCTCCAGATCGTCGACAGGACGCAACAGGATAGGATCGACGGTTGGCGCACGCGATGGTGCTTCGGCAGCCGTTTCGGTTCCTTCGAGTGCGGCGAAGACATTGAGCTGATCAACCAGCACCCGTGCGGATTGACGGATCGCTTCCTCCGGTGTGATAACACCATTGGTTTCGATATTGATGACCAATTTGTCGAGATCGGTACGCTGCTCGACCCGCGCAGATTCCACTGCATAAGAGACACGGCGGACAGGCGAAAACGAAGCATCAAGAATGATACGACCTATGGTTTTGTTCGCGTCTTCTGCAAGACGGCGCACGTTGCCTGGCACATAGCCACGGCCTTTTTCGACTTTGACCTGCATATCCAATTTGCCGCCGGGGGTCAGATGGGCAATCACATGATTCGGATTGATCAGCTCAACATCGTGCGGGAGGTCGATATCGGAAGCGAGAACAGCACCTTCACCCTCTTTTTTCAGGGTAAGCGTGACTTCATCGCGGTTGTGAAGTTTGAACACCACACCTTTGAGGTTCAGCAGGATGTCAACAACGTCTTCTTGCACGCCGTCGAGTGACGAGTACTCATGCACGACACCGGCAATTGTCACTTCGGTCGGGGCATAGCCAACCATGGACGACAGCAGCACACGGCGCAGGGCATTGCCAAGCGTGTGACCGTACCCACGCTCGAACGGTTCCATCACCACTTTGGCGTGGCCAGGGCCCAGAGGCTCGACTTCGATAATGCGGGGTTTCAAGAGATTGTTTTGCATGAATGTCCTTTCAATACCCTCGGCTCATTACACCGATAAGGCTGATGGCATATCGAAAGGCACAGGCC
>JACCEC010800187.1_pt1 | contig 14143 bp, 10 predicted proteins | sample 7450121 | NCBI WGS metagenome assembly JACCEC01 (sample SAMN15323455, study PRJNA562643) | freshwater metagenome | isolation source: river surface water | place: USA:Blue River Watershed | collected 2017-08-18 | reverse complement strand
TCTACAAAAACGCCCAACTGGGCCTCCATTCGTCGCTACATCTACTATATTATCAGAAAAATCTTTTGTCTACAACTTTTTTCTGATAATAACTTAATCTTTTAGTAATCCTACAGGCTTCCAGCCACTTTTTACAAGTCGTAGTAGGGCGTGTCGGATTGCATCTAGTGCGTGTCCGCCGCCACCAACGTGCCAGTAGTCGAGTTTCTTAAGCTTTTTATTGTCAAACATAGACATCGCATCGGCTGGAGCCTGAAAGTAAATGTCATCCATAGGTCTGCCGTTGTCCTTAAGGCACTGCTTGACAATGCCAATAACCTCTAGGGAGTATGGCGCTTGAGAATTTCTTACGGTCTGGGCGTTGATAATAAATCGTTCACAGACTACATCTACGTGCTGACGTATCTCAGGAGCCCACAGGACGCCGCGTACGGCATCTGCAACTTCCTCCTGCTCTAGCTCTTTAGACCACACCAAAACAGGCTCAGAGGCCTCCTCGCGGCTGAATAGGGTCATTCCAGTGGTCTTGCCAGGATCAATTGCAAGTACATATTTAGGCATATTTTGCGCCCCAGTTCTCTAGTGGTCCGTCTACGTCCGCGGTTAGCGGAACGGCCCAGTCTCCAGTTGTAGTCATACACTTCTTGACAAGCTGCTTGATCTCTTCGGCATCTTCTCTAGGTGCGTTTAGAACAATTTCATCATGTACAGGCACAATAAGCAAGTCCGTAAGATCTGCCTGATCTAGTTTGATTAGGTTTGACTTAAAGACTTCGGCTGCTCCACCCTGGATTAGATAGTTAACTAGGGTGTATACACGGTCTTCATCGCAAGGCAGGCGACGTCCGGTCCAGGTATTCACGTAACCTTGGCCTTCAGTCTCTAGTCTGAATAGACCCTTCTGCTCCACAGCTTTTTGGAAAGTCTGCATACCGGGGAATCTTTCGTCAAAAGCGTTAGAAACAGCGCGCATCTGCTCTTCGGGAACACCGGCTGTAACTGCCTGCTTAGCAACACCAGCACCGTATAGACGCCCATACACAACGCCCTTGATAAGGCCACGACGCTTGTCAGACTTTTGCATAGAGGGGTCTCGGTAGATCTCGCGGCCAATCTCGGTAAACGGATCAGAGCCAGTGGCATCTGCCCTGAGGAATAGCTGGATAAGGTTTGGGTCACGAGACAGAGTTGCGAACATACGGAACTCTACCTGGTCAAGGTCCGAGGTGATGATTACGTGGTTATCATCCTTAGGCAAGAACGCTCGGCGTACCATGTCATCACCCTTTGGTAGGGTCTGCAACGCAGGGTTCTGGATTGACATGCGACCTGTACGCGCACCCATTGTGTTAATTGACGGGTGAACAAAGCCATCGGAGTTATCATTGATAAAGTTAGCAAAGTAAGTGTTGGCTAGCTTGAGAGCCTGTCGATACTTAAGAGTTGCATCGGCTAGCTCCTTAACTGGGTCAGAGCCGTCACGCACTAGTAGCTGGAGCTGGTCCTTAGACGCGGACTTCTGGCCCTTGTCGGTCAACTCTGTAATTACAGCGCCCATGCTTTCAAACTGACGCACTAGCTGCTGGTTGCTACCGATAGATAGTCCATACGAAGACTTAGACCACTGAGCAACACTGTCTGTGTAGTCAATTAGCTCCTGGTACTTCTTCTTTGAGTAGTCCAAATCTAGGCGAGCACCGTTTAGCTCCATCTTTGTTGCGATACGGCGAGTATTCATCTCAATCTCGTATGCCATGCTGTATGGCTTACCAGGAGCACACTTCTCCCAAAACTTCTCAAAGAGCTTCATAGTCAGCACCGTGTCGAGAGCGCCATACGACCAGTAAGGCTCGAAGTTGATTGGGACGGTGCCCCAGGTCCAGCCGTTGTCGATCATTCCATAGTCAAGGATTGACTGTAAAGCTGCAGCTCTTGGGTCAATATACTGTTCGGTTAGCTTCTTTAGCGCACCAGTGCCTAGCGGATCAATGAGCTTTGCCATAAGCATTGTGTCGTGGGCACGGTGCCAAGGTAGGACCCACTCAGACTGGATGTCGAACCACTTAGCTTCAAAGGCAATGTTGTGGCAGACGACTTGGCCCTCGAAGCGCTTCATTGCGTCGTAGAAGACGCCCTTCCAGTTATCCCAAGGGATAGCCCAGCCGGTCTCACCATCTCCAACCTGAACTAGTCGGATACGGCCGTTCCAAGGAGAGAGCGCGTCTTTGCGCGGTCTACCAGCTAGTTCGCCAGTTTCAATGTCAACTGCAATTGCATTTAGTGGACGTCGCTCGCCAATCCAAGAGATGAACTCATTGGCCTTTTCTACGTTGTCTACTAAGTGTAGTTGGACTGACTGCAGTCCTGGAATCATGTGCGTCTTTCGTCGAGAGTTATGGAACTATCTCAACATTATATACACCAGCAATCTCGGAGTCAACTCGAGATGCGTCTTTCAGCAATCTTTCTGCAACGCTAGTCAGGTACCTAGCTCCATTGTCATCATATTTATGGAGTGCGTCTAGGACGGCCTCGGGGCGGTCACTCACCTGTGCCCAGTATCTATATTTCTCAGGAAATATAAGGTCAAGGCTGTCATCTGGACGGCACTCTTCACATGGCGTTGCAGCCGAAGACAGGCGGGAAGTAGATGCCTCTTTTAACCCATATCTGGAAACTAAAGAACAGGCAGCGCCATGATAAATTAGCGACACGCCGACACGGGAAAGAATGTAGGACCCAGATTCTGTCTTATATAGAGCAAACTCAATCCAGCGGTAAGCCCCTCTACGCTCCGAGGTAGACTTAGCTAGCAGAACGCCATTGAATTGTAGGGTTCTGTCGCCATCTCTCACCTCAAGCATTAGTTGTCTTCTTTTTTCTTGCTTTCTAGTTCTTGAATTCTAATTTTTAGCTCTTGAACTAGGGCTTCAAGCTCAGTGTTAGCGATGATAGACGTGACTAAGTTTTGCCTAGTTACAGCCAGTAACGTTTCTAGTCCAATGGAGTTTTCGTCGTTTTTCACAGGTTGTCCAATCTAGTCTTTAAGTCTTTAATCTCTTGTCGCAGCTCTTTTACGATAGGCATCAAGAGTACTCCTATTCTAGTGTAATCCAGCGCTACTGGTAGAGACGGGTCATTAGGGTCGTAACTTACTAGTTCGGTAAATCCAGCTTCATCTACATCTTCAGCTATAAGACCAATTTGAGTGTTTCCTAGGCCCTCTCCATCTGGCATGACCTTTTCCAAATCTAGGTTATATGTAATAACCGGTAGGTTTAGGAATGTATCATAGTCATACTCGTATGACGTTATGTTGGTCTTAATTCTTCGGGTCGAGTTATCGGCAATTGTTCCGGTATACCTAATGCTTCCATAGACCTGAAGAACTACTCCTGCTTCTGTAGTCTGGCTAGTATCTACGTACATTTTTGTAGTTCCAGCAGTTGTTGTAAACGTTAGCTGCCCATTGCCGCTGTATCGTGTTATATCGTCAGATGCCAATCGATTAGAGGCATACACCGTATAGGCCGACACCTGAGTAATGCTGGCAAAAGTTCCGTATAGTTTTCCAACTATATTTACGGTTTCTGACGTAAGATTTAGAGCGTTTCGGGTAACCTCGGTATTAAGTGACCAGTCGTATACCTGAGTCTGAGTACCAGTAAATGTACCAACTGGATCAGGGAGTCCGCCTATGTAGAACTTAATATCATTTTTATTGAGTTCTGTTCTGGTGTTAGCTGTAACGTCGGTCTTGATGGTGATACCAGTGATAGTGGAAGCAGTTGCCCCACCAGCTATGTCAAGATTTCCAGTAGTGGTGTCAAATGAAAATGTAGGAGTGCTAGAGCTACCAGAATATGCAAATATTCCTTCTTTTTTTAGCTCTACTCTAGACCCAGAGAGCCCAGTTGTGATTGTGTCACCTCTAACTAAAACACCAGTAATCGCTCCACCATCTATTTTGTCAGCAATAATTGCATTAGATGCGATTTTTCCAGCTGTAATAGTTAGGGCATCAATCTGAGCACCAGTAATACTGTTTGCAACAATCTTTTCGCTAGCAATTAGGGTACCCGGCGTAATTTTAGCGCCGCTGATTGTGTTAGCAATGACGTCTGTGTCCACTAAAGGAGCAACCTGAATAGCATCCGACTGCGTAGAAGGGCTAGAGTCCTCTAACTCTGTTGGACTTATCTGTCTAACAAAAATTAGCTTAAAGTAGTAGTTTGTTCCGTAGGCAAGATCTGATACAACAACATAGTCTCCGCCAAGATTGTTTGGCATTGTAGAGAATAGCGTCGAGTCAGATGGAGTAAATCCGCTAGTAGTTGATTTATGTACTTCCACGTACAGTACGCCAGGAACAGGAAGATTGCCAGTAGAGTCTTCACCATCCCATGCTACGGTGATTGTCCCTAGTCTAGATGAGACAGTAGGCTTACTCGGCGCATTAAGTGTTTCCGAATATTTTGCGGTAGTAACGTTAACAGTTGCAGCCGTAGAGTACTGGCCCATGATGTCAACAGTGTAGACGCGGATATTGTATACCTTATTTTGCTCAAGAATAGCGTCTTGTATTTGAGTACTGGAGACACCCTGACCGCCATCTTTAACCAGCTGGGTCTTCCAAACAGTCTCGGTACTCTTTTTATACCAAACCTCATAACCATCTAAGAAGCCAGAAATAGAGGTGCTATCGCTTCTAGTTGTCGGAGGGGTCCAAGTTAGATTTATTACAGGAATTTTAGCCCCGGAAGGAAGCGCGCTTGTGCCAGATAAGCTGGTCACAGGAGATGGTGCAATACCGTCCTGCTCTGCAGCCACGTCTCCAACACCTTCAGCAGTGTTGTACCATCTGTAAGTCTTCCAGGTCCAAACAGTATTTGGCTCAGTTTGTGTGCCAATCCAAATTGCACCATCTTCAACGTAAGGCCTAGCTACCGCGTAAACGTAATGTCTAGTCTCTCCGTCATATGTGTAAGTCTGAGTACTAGAGACTGGTACGTCTAGAGAGTACGAAATAGTGTTGCTAGTGACCCCAGTAATTGCAAATAGGCCGTCAGGCTTGTTGTTGTCGTAGTAGTCGAGCCCGATAAATGGTGCCGGGATGTCTACGGATATAACATCTCCAACTTGGAAGAGGTGACTAGCCGCATTTAGCGTTACAACCACATTTGCGCCTGTAACCGTGGCAGAATCAACTGCCCTAGTGACAATTAAATCTTTTCCGTTTCTATCAGTTTTGTCGGGATCTTGGACACCTGGGTTATACCAGAGTGTAGAGGCTACAGCTACAGAAGTGTTTGCTTCGACATCCCTTATGGTGGCTGAAACTGGAGGAGTCTGTCTCCAGTCAGTCTGGTCAAACTGCTTTCTAAAGCCGACATTCCAGTCTGTGCCAGTAGGCTCTACTAGCTCAATAGGAGTAAAAATTTTAGCCGAAGAAAGATTGATTACAGTATTAGAGTAGCCATTTACACCAGAAACCTGAATTTTTTGGTAGGTAGTTGGTGCGCCATCTTCAGAAGTTACAATGTCCCATTCGTAGTCCGGGTCATCTTCAAAATAGAGCTCTACGCGAGTACCAAAATCTCCAGTTGCTGCAGGTCCATATATTCTGGCACCAATAATCTTGCGATAAACATCAGGCGGTAACTCCCTAACGTTATTTGCAGGCGCACCGTCTGGAGAATCTTCGGACACTATCGAACTAGACGGAATAGATACACCGCTAGTGGCTTCTATGCCCCTTAGTCGCCTATCAATGCTTCCGACTACTGAAGTGATTCTGTTATTTCTTTTGACTGCCAAGTTACACCACCAAGTTTGTAGGGTATCCACCAGACTCGCCAGATGGCCAACGCCACTTAGACTCGTCTCCATTAATATCAATGCCAGGCTCAGTTACTAGGGTAAGAGTGACCTCTTCAGGGAATCCAGGGTTAATTGGAACTTTAACCTCGACTCCTGCTATTTTTCTAAGCAACACAACTCGGGCGGTGTCGCCCTTGTTTTCATAGTAGCTTTCAAGCCTTTTTTGGATAAAGAGGTCATCAATCACGATTACGCACCAATCTCCAGGCTTGTATGAAGATACAACCGGGTCAATTGATCCGTTCACTTTGATAGTAAATGTGCTTACTGGAAGTTGAGACTGCCCAAGGACACTTCTGGCGGAATTATACAAAGCTCTGCCACTAGAGAGCTTTTCTTTCTTTATGACTTTATCAAAAATAGGCCAGCCCCTATTTAAGAAAACGGTATCTGCGGCCCCAGCATACGGCTGAGAGATTACGTCTGATACTTGTTCAATATTCCCCTGAGTCCAAACTCGAGTAGCGCCTTCCTCGATTGTTTCATCCATGCTCACTTCCGAGACGTTGCCTGGATACTCGAATATTAAGTTAGTAGCCCCAAAATCTTCTACTGTTCCCAGCTCGTCGGCAGGCAAAGTGCCACCGTATTTATTTACAATAGCGTCATCCAAGCTCTGAGGTTTTAGTGGCAAAAACATAAACTGCTTAGAGAATGTGTCTGTTGCTGGGTCGTAGCTACAGTCAACTCTATAGTCAAAGCCAAATTCGTCTTCGCTATATTTGTCAATAATTTCTTTGAAGGTAGGAAGTTCATACCCACGAATAGGCTCTGTTTCAATTTTCTTGGTTTCATTTAGACCTTCGAACGAGTCTTCATTGAAGGTGATACCGATATCTGAATTGTATTTAAATGGGCCACCAGTGTATGCCTCAACTATTGGAACTTTTCTGACTCTGGCAGCCGACGGAGCATTGCTGTAAGATATCTTAGGACCTTTAGAATTAAACTGAAAAACTTTATCTGGGTCATTTGTGCTGTTTTTACTGACTTCTCCTACGGTCGTAACCGTATACCTAATCGTGCCATCAATTCGATTATCTAGATTAGTTACAGTAACCAAATCGCCAACCTGTAAACCATGATCGTCATCAGTAACTATTGTGACTATATTGTTTGTACGCTGATATGCGTCCACTGTCAGAGCTGGAATAGTTGGAGTAGTTGCAGATATTGTCCCGCTTGAAGCAGTTACATATTTAAACCTGAGATTGTCCACGATCTCGGTAACTACGGTTTTGTTTGTGTTGAGGGCAGTGTGCGGTGAGGATAAGTCTTTAACCGCGATGCGTTGACCAACAACAAAGTTGTGGCGCTCGTCATTGCTATCAATAGTCATAGTTACTACATTGCCAGTCCTAGAAAATCCTGCAATTTGTAGACGCTGAATATTACTAGCAGTGGTTGCATCATTAGCAAACGTTAAATCATAAGTATCGTCATTGAAGTGATTGCTGATTAGGTTCTTTAAGAATCGCTTGGTAGTCTGCTTAAATTTTACGCTTGTAGAAGTTTCAGCTACTCGCTGGACAGGGATAGAAATAAAATTAGTCTTGTCTGGTGGTCTGTAGTAGGCCGCGAAGTAGAAGTACTTACCACTCGTGTCCAGTGCAGGGTCGTCAAGAACTGTATAAGTTCCAGAATAGACTGCAACATCTTTTTCATCACCAAATGACACAAAGACAGAATCCTTAAGGGCTTCAATTTCTTCATTTAAAAATGTAGAGGTCCCGAGGAGAGTAACTTTTCCAATTCTCTTGGTTTGGCCATCGATGGTCATATCGCTGATGTCGATTTTGCAGGCATATTGAGTAGACCAAGTCTTCCACAAAACACGGCGATCAAGGTAGCCGACAAATTGGTCGGCGGTAATTTCCAGCTTTCTCTCTTTTGCCGAGTAGCGCCGCTCCGAAATAATACCTCCCCAAACGCAGACATCCTCCCTAAGCACGTAAATGCTAACTAAACCCGGAACTGTGACATCGTACAGGTCGTAGTTTAAGGTAGTCGGATTCACTGGAATACTGCCAGAAAAGCTACCAGCTTCGTTTAAAGCATTGGCATACGAAACATTCTGAAACGGCAGCTCCGCGAGCACAGTGTCGTCGAGCGTGTTTACAAGTATGTACTTGTAGTCAGCAGAAACTGCTACGCTTGAAGAAAGGGGAGCTGGTGACATTTTTCGTATCTATCTGTTCGTCTTTCTATAATAATAACACTAACCGATCCAGCCCGATTTGTAGTACATGGTGCAAGCTGCAGTGGAATCGGTAGTCGAGAATCGAAGCTCATTATCGCCTGGCTCTAGGTAGATCCAGTTGATGTAGCTGTCAGCGTACTTTCTACCAACTCTAGCAACACTGCTTCCATCTAGAGCAATAATGTTTCGATTGTATGTGTCTATCTCAAGCGCGGAGTCAGCAGATTCCATATAAATTCCAGAAATAGTCTGAATATCACCGTTCACGTCATTAGTTATTTGACCTTCAGCTATGTCATTTCCAGAGATGCTAAATATGACTGGAACCCTAACATTTCCTACATTTCTAACGATAACATCTGTATTTCTAGTTAGAGTGGCAGTTCTGTAGCCGCCAGTTTCATTGTCTTCGTAGTATTCATACTTAATTGGATCAGCAGCTTTTAGGCCAATAGAGAAGTTTGTTCTGCCTCGAGCATTAACAGTTTCGATCTGAGGACGCCCGCTAATCCTCACAATTGATGTTTTTGGTTGCAGACCGTCTAAATAGTGGCTGGACCCGGTTGGCAGCGTGGAGCTAGTGATATCTACAGTTGACCCCCCCTGAGTTGCAGACAGCGTTACGGTGTCGGTATCGGAGGAGGATTTAATGTAGTATTGTCTGCCAGATACAAGTCCCGGTATTACAGAGCCAACTGCTCGATAAGTTATCCTATCTCCAACATTAAATCCGTGATCTAAGACAGTGAGAGCGTTTGAAGTCCCATTAATTCCTATCACCGTAAGAGATACTGGCTCTTTTACAATTAGACTAACTCCGCTATATGCAAGATTTATGTTCTTTAGCAGTTCCGCGCGAGCTTCTGCCACTTGTCGAGGGTCTTGCGTTAGGAACGAGCCCTCGAGAGTCATAACCCTAGCAGTGTAGCGACCATCCGCATCATAGGAACCATCACCCCAACCACGGGCAATATCAGGGAACTCGGGCTCTGGTAGAGTCCACCAACCATCTAGCCCAGTTAAAACCCAAACTACTCCAGTACTTGTGTCTAAGTTATTTAGCACCAACTCGCCAAGTTGAACGTCCTGCTGAAGTTTGAGGCCAGAGATGTGCGGGATTGGCATCTTGGATAGACCAAGATTTACAAGCTTATTCTCTGACTGCTGCGCCTGAGCATCCAAGTTTATTGTTGGATCATAGTATGGAGGCATTATAAGGTTCCTTTACGGTAGCTGAAAGCTAGACGTCTTTCGACTTCGCTGACTAGTTCGTTGGTGTCCATACCAGGAGCGGCGTTAACTGTAATTGCGATGTTAGTGCCAGAATTACCGCTAGCTGCGCTAATAGCGTCTGCCATTAGGTTAGAGGCATTGCCAGAGTTGATTGCTTGTAGCAAAGTTTCATTTCTTCGAGCTGCAGCCGCATTAACTACAAACTCACCGACAGATAGCATGGCTGGAATGTTGTCTGCCCTAGGACCGCCAACGCCCGAGATGGTACCGCCTCTGGTGCCATCCTTAAATCTACGAATAAGTCCGCCATCCTTAGGGAAGATGCTACCTGGCATGACACTTACGGAGCCACCGTTTTTCTTTGCAGTAAGAGTAATTGCCGGGTTGTTTAGACCATTTACTAGTTCTTTTCTAAGATCCTCAGCGACAGTATCTCCCCATTTAGCGGTTAGCTCAGTTGGATTTTCTTTTGCTGCGGTGGCAACTAGGTCGGTTACATTTATGCCAAGGTCCTTCATTGCTTTAGTGGTATCACCAGTTTTTAGCATGTCACCGATAATCTTTTCAGAGAAGCCCTGGTTGCCATACTTTGCACGTATAGCAGCGGTCACAGCCGCTGGATCAAAACTAGCAGCAACCTGGGCAGCGTAAGCCTGCGGGTCCGCGGTATCCATTAGAAGGCTAGCTTCTATGTCTTTTAGCTCTGCAGCACCTTCTTTTAGGCCAGCGATAGCTGATGCAAGTCCTGCCCCGCCTTTCCCCTGAGCCACGAGAGCACTAAAAGCCTTTTCACTGAGCTTGCCTCTAACATTTCTAAGATTGGCAGTGTATTCGGTGGCTGCCTTTACTTGGTTTCTAACCGCAGTTAGGTAGTAATCTAGGCTGAATCCGGTGGCGTTAAAGTCCTTCATGTAGTCTTTCCAGGTATCTTTAGCGTCATCGCTATATTTAGCCGTGGCCTTAGCCCAAGCTTCTACCTGGCGTTCGTTTTGCTGTAGCGGAGCGTTTAAATCTAAGAATGTACCAATTGCATCTTTAATCGATTTATTGAATGCATCTTGCTTTATTTTCGCTATTGTAGTCTGATAAGTAGTGTCCTGTAGTAGGAAGTTATACTCAGCCTGAGCATCAACTAGATCAACGCCAAGATCCTTAGCATAGCCCCTAACCTGTTCTCTTAGGGTGTCCATCTCCTTATATGCAGTTAGAGATTGCTTCTCGTTGAGCTTCTGAGATTGAGTCCACTCTTTCATTGCAGCAGAAGCAGCAGGTAGCCCGCCTCGATCAAATATCTCGGAGATTCCCATGCCTAGACGCTCAAATTGGCCAGCTGCATCGGTAGTTGCAGGGCCAGTTTTTAGCGCTGCGTTTAGCCAGTTAGCTTGAGCGTAAGCTAGACTATCTAGTTTTTCTCTAGTGCCCTCTGCGCCCTTGCTCCAGTCATAGAAGAATCCGGCCCCTGCATCACCCTCTGTCTGAGTCCAAGAGCCTTTTGTAGCCTCTTTCCAAACAGCTTGGATGTCACCGCCACTCTTAGCAACATCACGAGTTGCTTGTGCAGTCTGCTCTGCAGTGTTTGCTGACCACATAGATAGAGCCGTGCCAGCCGCAGTGAGGGCAGAGATTATACCTAACGCCCATCCAACAACTGGAACCGATGTAATAGCTATCTTTATCGCATTTAAAGCACCTACCGAGGCTGTACCAAATCCAGTCATTGCAAGACCGGCTGTAGTAGCGGCGGGTTTTACTAAGAATAGCGTGGCAACTAGAGGCTTTAGGGCTAGTAGAACTAGTCCACCAATAATCATTCCGGCTTTCTTAAAGCTTAGGAAGATAAGACCTATGGCGCTAAGAGTACCAATTAGTGGACCAAATGCGTCTAATAGGGGCTTCATGTCTTTTAGCATCGTAGCGATAGACGTAAACACGGCATTCAGAGTGTCAAAGAATGCCAGAACCTGAGCGGAGTCAGAAAGAGCAGCAAGGATCTTAGTAATGTTTACCAAGATATTAGCTAGACCAGGTCCAGCCTCAACGGAGTTGGTAACCAACTGGGCAAGTGCTCCCTGACCAGCCTGTAGGTTTTCCCAGAACTGACCTACGGCTGGATTGCCTCCTAGTTTTAGCAAGAATTTAAATAGACCGCTGAATGACTCCAGCATTATCTTCATATTTCCAGCTGCATCTGCAAAGTACTTACGAGATATGGCGTTTTCTACATCTCGATCAAAGTTTCTAAAGTTGCCAGTAACCTCCTTGAGCCAGTCAAGCAGCATCTGACCACCAGATCCAGGTCCAGTAGTGTTGCCAAGAAACTCTTTAAATCTGTCAAAAAGGTTTCCAAAAATTGTGCCAAAGTCTGCTGCAGCGTCTCCTGCTGCCCTAAAGAAAGCCTGAATAGCAGAGGCATTGTTTTTCTGATCAGAAGCAAACTGACCAGTTTTCTTTTGCAAGAAGAGAACAAATCTGTCTAGTAGCGGGTTGGTGTTCTTTAGATAGTATAAGAATCCCTCAAAAACATTTCCGACTACCGTACCAAACCCGGCTAAGCTGGTAGTGACATTTCTAAAGACTTCGGCAAGTAGCCGCATGTTAGGAGTGTCTACAAAAGATCTACTAAAATCAGCTGTAAATTTTGCTAGGCCTTCGCTCAGATACGTGAAAGACTTAACTAGTGTGCCCATGTATCCGCGGGCAATAAAACTTTGTAGTTGTTTCTGAAGCTCTGGTAGGAACGAACTAGCAGCTGCCTCTCTTAGTCGAACCATCTTGCTTTGGATGGTTACTAAATACTGAGCAAACTCTTTTTGCGTTTTTGTTAGGCCAGCATAAGGATCAGTGCCGCTAGATTTTGGACCTTCTTTTAAGGCTTCTTTGGCTTCTTTATTGGCTTGCTTTGCATTGTCTAGATTTAGCTTTGCTTCTTCTAGATCGATAGCTGCTTGGCGACGTCTAAGATCTCCAGCTGGCAAATCAGCAGTTCTCTCGAAAGCCATCTTTGCTTTTTCAAAATCTAAAGCAGCTTGCTTTTGGCCGATACCAGCCTTACGAGCCTCTAGTCTAAGATTTTCAAGCTTATTTTTGAGATCCTCTACACTATCTCCAGTGCCGCCAGCAGCTTTACCAGCAGCAGACACAGCCTGAGAGACGCCATTTAGCGCCATACCACCAACGGTGGTAGCAACTTTCATTGCTACCATTCCGTTGGCCAGTACAGTAAAAGAAGATCCAGCAACAGCAGCTGCTCCAGCTAGAGCACCTAAGCCTCCAACGAGAGCACCGACCGACCCGGCTACTGCACCAAGTGCAGATTGTAGGACGTATCCTCTTCTCATCAAGGAGGAGAAGGCCTTCTGAGCTTGGCTCATTTGACTGGTTAGGCCTTGCCCAAAGCCTTTACCAAACTCTTCTCCGCTTTGAGTACCCTGACCCTTCAGGCCTTTAAGGCCATTTTGAATGTCCTTTTTAACCTGAGTCGTTACGGCTCTAACGAGAATATGAGCTTCGCCTACTACTGCCAAGGTATTCTCACATCCTTAGTTGATAGGGGCGTCTAGGACGCTGCCAAACGGTACCAGAGCTTCGGGGTCGAACTCGGTTGGAGGAATGTAAGGCTTTACGGCCTCGCCTACCTCATTAGTGGTCTCCCCGTCAGCTATGTCGTTAGTGCTGTAGTACTTGTAATCAATGTCATAGAGTTCTTTGTAGATGTGCTTTCTCTTAGCATCAAGCCATCTGGCTTCTTCTATATTTGAGTAGTGCAGATCTTCTTCGTAAAGGTAATGGATGACATCTAACATGTCCGCTACCTCCATTTCCTTTAAATCTATTCCGTGGAATAAACTTTTACCGTTTACGTAATGCCAGAGATCTACTGCCCAGCCGGCGAGACCTCTGGCTGCTCTTCCGGGCGATCAGAGTACTCCGAAATCAACCAGCCAACAATCTCGCTTAGAGTCTCAATTGTTACAATTCGTTCCTTGTCCTCGAGGAGTGCGTCGAACCTTACAAAGCTTTCGATGGTCAAAACTCTTTCAAACATAATCTGAATAATTCTTGCATTGTCAGTGGTGTTTTCACTGTTTGCCATCTGGATAAAGTCCAAAAGAACTTTTCCCTGAATCTTAGGTAGGCAGAAAAACTCTTCGTCATAAAGCTTGAAAGAGATTGGTTCTGCATTAGCGATGTCGGTACTTCCTGTACCGAAATCCTTGAACTTTGCCATAGTACGTAATTCCTTCTTATAGGTGTGCGTCATTGAAAGCCAAATGGCTTACCTATAAATTATACCAAGGTCTTAAAGTGTCTAAGTTGAGCGCGTAGATACCAGTTTGCTCTGGTTCCTGGGTGCGCAACAGCAGGAGTCCTAATTAGGCGAGTGCCTTTAGTGAAGACCAAAACTCCGCCAGGGTCTTTGGCGACTATAGGATGAGGCTTAGTTCCCTGGTGGTGTAGATATGCGTAAGGCTTTTCTGACCCAATCCAAAGGTATTGTCCGCTACGATTTCCTAAATGCCGCATATGGATGGACTGTCTAAGAGCACCAGTCTTTACACCAACTTTATTTTTAGCGCCAGCCACCGCAATCTCGCCCTTTGCATGTAACGCCGACCATAAAGGCGAGGGCTTTCCTTCGATAGTAGTTGAAGTGTTAAGATATCTGTGAAGCGCATCATCATATATTTCTACTTTAACCATCCGCCAAGAAAATTTAGTCTTGGTGGTAATTACTTCCCTAAGTAGAGGACCTGAACGGCTACTTCTAGGACGTCTACCCCTAAGACCCTTAATGGCTTTACCACCAGCATAGAGAAGGGCACTATCTGG
>JACCEC011084665.1_pt1 | contig 14145 bp, 15 predicted proteins | sample 7450121 | NCBI WGS metagenome assembly JACCEC01 (sample SAMN15323455, study PRJNA562643) | freshwater metagenome | isolation source: river surface water | place: USA:Blue River Watershed | collected 2017-08-18 | reverse complement strand
GCATGGTCGCGGTGGTGGGCGCCGCGATGTGCGGGAAGCGTCTGTTCCAGTCCTTGGCCACCACCCCGGTGCCTGCCAGGTAGTCCCCGTCGGTGGTGGTGTTCATGCTCACCACGTCGGAGTCCAGACCGTCGTTGACCGCACGCGCCTGCGCGCTCGAGCCGCCATGGGCCTGGTCGATCTTGACGTCTCTGCCGGTGGTCTTCTTGTAATGCGCCACGAAAGCGGCGTTGTAGTCCTTGTAGAACTCGCGGGCCACGTCGTACGAGGCGTTGAGCAAGTTTTGGGCGCTGGCGGCCAAGCCGGTCAAGGCCAAGGTGGTGGCCAATGCGATTTGGGTGAGTTTTTTCATGGTGATTCGGTCTGATGAGTGCCAGACAGGGCAGGTTTTGAGGGTCTTGGCTGATCCTTGGGCCCAAGGTCATCCAGTCATGGCCGCGATTGTGGAAGCGTCTCTTTAAATCTCAAACGAATCATTTGTTGTTTGCTTATGTCAATTTTTGCCTATAGACGTTCATGGGCGGGCGTAAATCTGGTCGAAGATGCCGCCATCGGCAAAGTGTTCTTTGCCCACTTGCTCCCAGCTGCCAAAGGCTTTTTCCAGGGTGAACAGCTGCATTTTGGGCAGCTTGGCGGCGTACTTGGCCAGGAATTTTTCATGGCGGGGGCGGTAAAAATGCTTGCCCGCCAAGTCTTGCGCCTCATCGCTGTAGAGGTATTCCAGATAAGCCTGCGCCACGGCGCGCGTGCCTTTGCGGTCCACGTTTTTGTCGACCCAAGCCACAGGGGGCTCAGCCAGGATGGACAGCGAGGGGTAGACGATGTCCACCCGGTTGCCAAACTCTCTTTCCAGCAGGTGCGCCTCGTTTTCCCAAGAAATGAACACATCGCCCTGGTTGCGCTGCGCAAAAGTCACCGACGAGCCGCGTGCCCCGGTGTCCAGCACCGGCACGTTTTTGTAGAGATGGGCCACAAAGGCTCGGGCCCTCGCATCGCTGCCGTATTGGCGTTTGGCGAACTCCCATGCGGCCAAATAATTCCAGCGCGCACCGCCCGATGTTTTGGGGTTGGGGGTGATGACCTTGATGTCCGGGCGCACCAAATCATCCCAATCCTGGATGCCCTTGGGGTTGCCCGCACGCACCACCAGCACGATGGTGGAGGTGTAGGGCGCGCTGTTGTGCGGCAAACGCTTTTGCCAGTCTTTGGGAATCAGCTTGCCGTTGGCATGCAGGGCATCCACATCGCCCGCCAGAGCCAGCGTGACCACATCGGCATCGTTGCCATCGATCACCGAGCGGGCCTGCTTGCCAGAGCCACCGTGTGACTGCCGGATCGACACGTCTTGCCCCGTCTTGGCTTTCCAGTGTTTGGCAAAGGCCTGGTTGAATACGGCGTACAGCTCACGGGTCGGGTCATACGACACGTTGAGCAAAGACACCGGGGCTTGCGCCTGCGTGGACCCAGCGGCCCATGCGATTGCCAAGCTGGCCAGCAGGCCCATGAAACGGTTTTTGTTTTTCATTGGAATCACTCCAGAAATGCACATCAAAAATCTGATGGGCTGGATTCTGGAAGTGAGTCCGCAAAACGCAAACGACTGTTTCGCTATGTGTTCATGAGGGAAAAATCTATCGCTGGATCGGCATGAACGGCATGAACAGGATCAGCGTGCTGCCAGCCAATGGCTGAGCATCTGCGCAGAAGGTGGGCCAATCACCCGTTGCGTGTGTCCTTGGCTGTCCACCAGCACCACATAAGGGGTGACGTTCGGCCAATTGGGATCGACGGCTTGTCGGATGGCGGGCTCAAAACCGTCAAAGGCGTACATGCGTGACAAGCCCTTGAGGTGCGAGGCGTGGCGCAAGGCTTGTGGCCCCGCCACATCCATCATCACCGCGTTCAAAGGCGGTGGGCTGGCTCGGTTTTTCACCGCGTCATGCAGCACCGCAAACGCAGCGGGGCAGGTGCTGCAATACGAGGTGGTGAACAGGTAGGCCGCAGGCCTGGGGCCTTGCGCCAGCAACTGCGCCCAGGTTTTTTCGTCAAATGGCAAAACGCTGCGTGCGGTGGCGCTGGCCTTGTGCTGCGCCCCGTGGTGTGCGTGTGCCGAGGTGTTGGCCGAGGCAGGCGTTGAGCTGTGCGCCGAGCCGTGCGAGGTTTGCGCCATCGCCTGCCAGATGGAGCAAGCACCTAACAATGCAAAAGCTGCGGCGTGTTTAAAAAGCGATGTCATGGACTTGTATCTCCTGCGTTGAGCGCCAAACCACCACCATCTTGCTGCCGCTTTGGGCCAAGCGGGGGTGGTCGTTGTGGCCTGTTGTTTGGCTCAGGGTTTTGAGCGTGAAGCTTTGTCCGCCGTCTTGTGACAGCCAGGCTTTGAGCGTGGTCACGGCCCCCTCGCTGCTGCGCCAGACCACGGCCACCTTGGCGCCATGCGCCATCACATCGGCGTGTTCGGCACGCGGGTCGGGCAAGACTTGCTCTGACTTGGGCTGGGGTTCACCGCGTGGATTCAATCGGGCGTAACGCACGGCGGCCAAGTCCTGCCCGTTGACCTTTCGGATGCCAAACCAGACGGTGTGGTAACCGTTGACTGCAGCCGTGGCATCGCTGGCCAAGCCTGGGCCATGGTGGGGGCAAGCGTTGATTTGCCAGCCGTCGAAAGTGCTGCGGGTGATGCGGTTGGCAGGCTCGCCCACCGTGGCAAAGGCGTGGTCGCGTGTGTTGCCCTCAAACACATGGCGCCAAGTCGCCACCAACGTGCCCTGGGGGCTGCGGGCCAGGCCAATGCGACAGCACTCGCAAGAGTGGTCGGCCACCTTGGTGTCGGGGCCAAAGCTGGCCCCGCCATCTTTGGAGGCATTGCGGTAGATGGCAGCACCTGCATAGGCTTGCGCAGAGCCTTTGGGCGGTTGATCGCGTTTGTCGATCCACAGCGTGTGCAAGACGCCATCGCCATCAAACGCGATCGCATCAAAGCGGTGGGTGATTTCCTGTCGGTCTTGATGCACGGTGAAGGGCTTGCTGAAAGTGGCCCCGCCATCGCTGCTGCGCAGCATGCGGATAAAACCCGTGAAAGGTTTGGCCAAAGGCATGGTGTAACTGATCACCACCCACCCGTTCGGGCCAAAAGCCATTTTGGGACGGCTTTCGCCATCGGCCGCAATCGGGTCTTTGCCCGTGTCCAGAATGCGCGCCGCGCTCCACTGCAAAGCGCCACCCAAGGGGGTGCTTTGCACAAACAGCTGCGCCTCTGCATTGAGGCCCACCACCCACAAACGGCCATCGGGCGCAATGGCCGCGCCTGTGGCCAGTTGGGGGCGCTGGTGGCGTGTGTGAGTGGTTTTTGCATTGGCCTCTTGCGCCAAGGCCTGTGGCAACGGACCAGTGCACCAGAGCATGATGGCGCAGAGCCAAAGATGCCCATGAAGGGGCCAGCGACAGAGTGTCCAGTGCTTCATCGTCCACCCCACGACTTGCTCAAGCCCACCATGATGCTGCGTGGAGCGCCTGCGGCATACGTGTTTTGGGTGTTGGGGTTGTAGGTGCCCCTGCCCGGGATGAACCTGCTGGCCGCATTGTCAGAATGGTTTTTGTCGGTCAGGTTGCGCACCTGGCCCCACACTTCCCAGCCATCTGGCAGCTTGTGGCTCACCGTCAGATGGAGCAAGGTGTGGCCCGCATAGCGAACCGTGTTGGCGTTGTTCATCCAGTAGCTGCCTTGCTTGACCAGATTCAAGGCCACACGTGAAGCTGGTGTGAATTTCCAGCCCACTTGTGCATTCAGGGTGTGATGGGGTGCTTGTGGCATTTGTTTGCCCGAGTAATCTTCGATGGCACCTGCCGCATCGCTCAGACGGTAGTTCACATAGGTGTGTTCGGCCCAAGTCGATCCCATGCGCCAGTCCCAGCTTCGCCATTGCTGGTTCAAACCCAACTCAATACCACGGCTTCGGGTATCACCCGCATTTTTATTGAAGCTGTTGCCCACCTCAGGGGTGTAGGACACGATGGTGTCTTTGCCGCTGAGCTGGTAAAGCGCAGAGTCGACACGAATGCCCGAGGCCAGCAAAGCCCGCCAGCCGATCTCGATGTTGTCGTAAGTGGCAGGATTCAATTCAGGGATGGCTGTGCGGCCATAAAGTTGACTCACTTCCGGCGGTGTGAAGCCCATGCTCAGGTTGCTGTACAGGCTGCTGCTGGCGCTGAGCGCATAGGTGGCGCCCAGCTTGGGGCTGAATTTGCCGAAATGTCGAACTTCGTTGGGTGCACCAAAGTTGGCGCCGGGCGTCAAGTTGTTCTTGAAGTCGTAGCGAATGCTGTCATACCGTCCACCTGCAACCACCCGAACTTTGTCACTGGGGCTGAACTCCAGCTGCGCAAACGCCGCATCGTTGGCGATGCCCACGCCGTAATTGCGGACACCATTGGGGTTGTTGACGCTGTTCAGGCTGTAGCCGATGTAGCGACCTGTGGGCACATCGCGCACGATGGCCAGGTTGTCCGAGACAAAGTCGTTCTGACTTCGGTCGATGTAAACACCGGACACCAGCCGGGCGCGCAGCATGTCCAGCGGTTGGGTGTGTTTGATGTCCACCCCCAAAGATTGAACGTGGTTGTTGTTGATCGTGCCCCTGCAAGTGGTCCCTTGGCATCCGGTGATCGTGTAATTGGGCAGCTGGCCATGGTCGTTGTTGCGCGCAAAGAAAGTCACCGTCGTCAGACCACCGCGGCTGGTTTCACCCTCCCAGGCCACATGGGCACGGGTGGTTTTGTCTTTGCGCCACGTGAAGGTGTTGATGCTCTTGCCGGGGTTCGTGCGAAAGTCATTTTCAAACAAGCTGCCTGGTGTGTCGGAGTCCAGGTTCGTGTGCACCAAGGAAGCCCGCATCCACGAAGTGGCGCTCAGCTTGTAATCACCGCGCAGCGTGAAAGAGTCTTTGGTTCCGCCACTGTGCTGTTGCCAATTGAGGCTGTCGCGTTGCGAGCTGTAATGCGAGAAGCGCAGACCCAGATCGCCCCAGGTGTTGCTGGCGCCCGAATCGATGCGCGTGAAACCATCGGTGCTGTCGTGGCGAATGCCCATGTAGCCCGTTGGGGTGCGAGAAGAGCGCTGGGTCAAAAAGTTGACCGCGCCACCGACCGCGTTGCTGCCATACAGCGAAGATGCGGCGCCTTTGACCACTTCGACACCGCTGGCACCGTTGGTGTTGATGGCGTTGAGCGCGTTGTGGTTGAACACGCCCAAAGGCCGAATCGGGATGCCGTCTTCCAGGTATTGGTAAACCGAGTTGGTGCTGATGGGTTGGCGTATGCCCATGCTGTGTTGTTCGTTGCCCAGATCGTTCCAGAACACACCGGGAATGCGGTTGATGATCTCGCCCATGGTTTTGGGCTTGTCCGCATCCCATTCAGCACGGCTGACCGAGCCGATGGACACAGGCGTTTCGGACAGTTTGGTTTCTGAACGGGAGCCCGACACCACGATGGTGTCCAGCGCTGTTGAAGTTTGCGCCACGGCATGGCCTTTCAGCCCGGCGAACAGGCCAAGCACGGCCAAAGACAAAGGTGACAAAGAGAGGTTTTTTTTCATGGCAAGTTTCAAATCGATCCATCACGGCCAGCACACAGGCCAGCAGTGACAACAAGCGTCGAACACCTGGCGGTGTTCAACCCGGTTGAGCAAGGTTCAATTCGAAACAGGCGGCCCGCGAGAGGGCAAAGGCGGGGCCGTGCGTGCGATGAGCATGGCCTCTGGCAAGCGCTGCACGATGCGCGCGCAGGCATCGTGCAGATGGGCCAGATCGGCCACCGAAGGCGGCGGCAGGCCGGGCGTGGCATGGGCGCACAGCGGGCAGTCCATGCCGCTGCGCTCCTGGTTTACACCCTCCTCGCCCTGCACCACCAATTTCATGATGCCCATGTTGGAGCACACCACTTCCAGGGTTTTGGGCTGCAGCGTTGATGCCAAAACCGACACGCCCACAAACAGCACGTACCAGGCCAGAACCAGGCGGGCCAGGCGGTGCACAGGGGCTGAAGTCCAGGTCATGGGCTGATCAAGTGGTCATCAAGCGGTGAATGGGCCATCAATGCTTGTGCTTGTGGCCTTCGCCGTGCTTCATGGCCGGTGCAGCGGCGGCGCGGGCAGGCACTTTCAGTTCCACCGACTGGCGCTTGCCGTCCTTGCCTTCCACCACCAGGGTCACGGGGACGGTGTCACCGTCTTTGACTTGGGCCTTCAGGTCCATCAGCATGACGTGGAAACCGCCAGGCTTGAGCTCGACGGCCTTGCCTGCAGGCAAGTCCAGACTGGGGATGGCACGCATTTTCATGACGCCGCCGTCCATGCTCATCTCATGCACCTCGACCACACCCGCCACAGGCGATTGGGCCGAGACCAATTTGGCGTCTTGCACCGATTGCAGCTGCATGAAGGCACCCGTGGCCTTTTGCTGGGGCACGGTGGCGCGCACCCAGGCGTCTTTCACGCTCACTTGGGCTTGGGCCGACAAGGACACGGTCAATGCCAGAAAAAGGGCAGACACAGACAAAGCGGGACGGAACATGGATCACTCCTGGTGGTTATCGAACAGTTGAAGAGACACAGACAGTGCGCAAGGCACACCCCATGGAGCAGGGTGCGCAGGCACAGGTGGATGCCGAAACCGACTCAGCCCCAGCGCGTCAGCGCAGCAAGGGGCGGTGTTTCAGGCGAAAAAGATGGGGGGTGCGCGGGCTTGCCAGGGCTGACCCAGCAAACTGGCCAGGCGAGCCGCCGGCAGGGCTTGCAAAACATGGGACAAATCACCCGTTGGCAACTTGACCAGCACGTCGGCCACAGGTGGCGCGATCAGCGGCAAGCAGGCGGGGCAGTCGAGCGCGGTGTGTGCCAGCGTGCCTTCCACATCAGCACCTGCAGCATCTATTGGCACCAGTTTCACGCCGCCAATGGCGCTGCAAACCAGTTGCACGGCTTCAGGCTTGACCAGCGGTGACGCCACCGCCGCCCCGACAAACAATGCAAACCACACCAGCACGAAGCGGGTGAGGCGATGGGCATGGCGCAGGGCTTGCAGGCTGAACATGGCGCGAATTATGGCACCGAAGGCTCTGGCACCTGGGCAAACCAGGGCAATGCACCGCTCTTTTCAGGCAGTTGCATGGTCATTTTCGGCGGACAAAGACGGTGTGCCCCACTGGGCGCAACGTTCTGCCGCACTGGACATGCCCTGAGCATTCACCGGAAAAAAACCGGGGATGTCGTACTTATCAAAATGCGCATAGGAAGAAAAAGCCATGGCCCAATCTGCAAACTGCCGATCGTTGATAGGGCCTCGCGACAAGAGCTCCAAGCTGTGGTGCCGCTCATCGCGTTGCAGGCTTTTCCACAAGGCGTCGATCGAACCAGAGGGGCCTTCGATGCACTGGACAAAGATTTCCTCCGTGTAGAGCAAATGCCCCGTGATGCCCAGGCTCAGATTGCGCTTGCGGCACTGAACCAGCAAATTGAACAAATGCAAACTGCCCAGCTTGTGGGTAGCTTGTGATCGGTAAACAAGGCGTTCCAGCATTGGGGTTCCAAATAAAGGCCCGACATTCTTGACGAAACGTTTGATATGAGCCTTACAGGCCAAACCCCGTCTCTTGGCCCCCAGGTCAACTGTGTGACCCGTTTGCTGCCGCCCTTGGGCTAACCTCTGGGTTTGTTCAAACTTTTTCGGAGACCCCCATGCTCACTCTCTGCGGCTTTGCAGCCAGCAATTACCACAACAAAGTCAAATTGGCCTTGCTCGAAAAAGGCGTCCCTTTCACAGAAGAGCTGGCCTGGGTGGGGGGGACAGATCCCCAAGCGAGCCCTTTGGGCAAAGTGCCTTACCTCAAGACGCCAGAAGGGGCGGTGTGCGAGTCGGCCGTGATGCTGGAATACATCGAGCAAAAATACCCGCAAAACCCCTTGCTGCCCGCCGACCCTTTTGCCGCCGCCAAGGTGCGCGAGTTGGCGCTGTTTCTCGACCTGCACCTGGAGTTGGTCGCGCGCAACCTGTACCCCGAAGCCTTTTTTGGTGGCAAGGTGAGCGATTCGGTCAAAGAGAAAACCGCAGCGCAACTCGAAAAGAGCGTGGCGGCCTTTGCCAAGTTGGCCAAGTTCTCGCCCTTCGTCGCGGGCGACAGTTTGACTCTGGCCGACTGCGCCGCCGTGACGCACTTGCCCTTGGTGTCTGGTGCCACCAAGTTGGTTTACGGCAAAGACTTCCTGGCCGAACTGCCTGTGCGCGACTACCTCAAGATGATGGGCGAGCGTCCCCACATGCAGACGGTCAACGCGGACCGCAAAGCCAATATGGAATTGATGATGTCACGCATGAAAGCCAAGAGTTGAGCCTGTGCGCTTGAGCACATGGTGCGCAACACCCCTTGCCCAAGGCTGCGGCCTTGCGGCAGCCGGGGTTGACCCACATCAATACCGCCACAGCTGCGGCGCCTAGGATGGGCTCATGACTTCATCCGACACCCCAAGCCTCACCCACTACCGCGAACGCCTCTTGCGTGAGCGTGCTTCACTGCTGGAACGCATTGCGCAACAGCGTGGCGGTTGGGTGTCGCGCGCGGACATGGCTTCCGAGCACGATGTGCGCAGTTTTGAAAACCGGGCCCAGGCCATCTCAGAGCGTGACGACGAATTCGCCATGAACGAACACGCCACCGCCGAGCTGGGAGACATCGACGCCGCACTCGAGCGCATTCAGGCGGGCACCTATGCCCTGTGCACCGACTGCGGCGTGGGCATCCCGTCTGCGCGCCTGAACGCATACCCCACTGCCAAACGCTGCATCGTCTGCCAGACCCGCAAGGAACAAGGCCGCTGAACATCTTGGCAAATGGCCCCGCCCTTTGTGGGCTGGCCGATCGCGGTTTTCACCCATGGTTTGGGGGGTGTGGCGCTGCTATGCTTGGGGTCATGCACAGCCTTTTTCATTTTGCTTTTCACGTCACAGACCTCGATGAAGCGCGTCGCTTTTATGGCGATGTGCTCGGTTGCAAAGAGGGCCGATCGACCGACACCTGGGTTGACTTTGACTTTTTCTCGCACCAGATCTCGTTGCATCTGGGTGAGCCTTTCAAGACCAGCTTGACGGGCCACGTGGGGGATCATCTGGTGCCCATGCCGCATTTCGGCCTGGTCTTGCAAGCGGCCGACTGGCATGCGCTGGCCGAGCGCCTGAAATCCAGCAGCATGAAGTTTGTCGTCGAACCCCACCTGCGTTTTGCTGGGCAACCCGGTGAGCAATGGACCATGTTTTTCATGGACCCGTTTGGCAACCCCATCGAGGTCAAAGGTTTCGCCAGTTTCGATTCGGTTTACGCCAGCTGAATCCACCGCATTTCAGGGCTTGGCGGTCTCCAGTGCCTTGTCGGCGGGCATGGTTTTGGGGCTCAGCAGGGGCACATCTTTTTTGGCCCGGGGTTTGCCGATGGGGCTGGACGATTGGCCTCTTTGCGTGGCCGCCATGTCTTCTTCACTGGGGTATTGCCCCAACAGCCAATAGTCAAACACCCGACGTGCGATGGGTGCGGCCGATGCGGCGCCAAAGCCGGCGTTTTCAACCACCACGGCCACTGCGATCCTTGGGGATTCTGCGGGGGCATAGGCCATGTACAGCGAGTGGTCACGTTGGTATTCCGACAACTTGGCCGCATCGTATTTTTCTTTTTGCCCAATCGTCACCGCTTGGGCCGTGCCGGTTTTGCCAGCGCTGGTGTAGCCTGCCCCCGCAAACACCCGGGCCGAGGTGCCCGAGGTCACCACGCCCACCAGCCCTTTGTGCACCACATCCAGGTGCTCGGCTTGGTAGCCCAAATTCAACGGTGCTTGCGCAGCCACTTGGGTTTGTGCATGGCTCAGGGCGTCTTGTGTGGCGGTGACCACGCGCGGCTTGAACTGCACACCCCGGTTGGCCAAGGTGGCTGTGGCCGAAGCCAGTTGCAGCATGGTGAAGGTGTTGTAGCCCTGGCCAATGCCCAGAGAAATCGTTTCGCCACCGAACCACTTCTTTTGTTCGGGTTTCTTGAAATAGTTGCGCTTCCATTCGGTGCTGGGCAGGATGCCGCGCACCTCACCTGGCAAATCGATGCCCGTGAGCTGACCAAACCACAAGGGCTTCATGAAGTCATGGATGGCGTCCACCCCCATGTCATTGGCCAGCGAGTAGTAGTACACATTGCTCGATGACACGATGGACCGAACCATGTCCACGGCCCCCAGGCCATGGTCGCCATGGCTGCGGAACGTGTGACCGCCATATGTCCACGAGCCTGAATCCTGGGTGATGGCGCTGGCGGTGCGTTTGCCGGTGGTCAATGCGGCCAGGGCCATGAAGGGCTTGTAGGTCGAGCCTGGTGGGTAGGTGCCGCGCAAGGCGCGGTTGAGCAAGGGCTTGTCGATGGAGCCATTGAGCATTTGCCAGTTTTCAACATCAATGCCGTCCACGAACCAGTTGGGGTCGAAGGTGGGCTTGCTCACAAAGGCCAGCACTTCGCCGGTTTGCGGGTCCAGCGCGACCAAGGCGCCTCGGCGGTTGCCGAACAGGTCTTCGGTCATCTTTTGCAGCTGGATGTCGATGGACAGCACCACGTTTTGGCCCGGTGTGGCAGGTCGGTTCGACAGGCTGCGAATGGCCCGTCCACCCGCGGAAGTCTCGACCTGGTTGACCCCCGTGATGCCGTGCAATTCACGTTCGTAACGCTGCTCGACACCCAGCTTGCCGATGTATTCGGTGCCGCGGTAATTGCCGATGTCGTCGTTTTCTTCCAGCATTTCCTTGTCACGCTGGTTGATGCGACCAATGTAGCCAATGACGTGGCTGGCCAACTCGCCATAGGGATATTGCCTGAACAGGCGGGCCTTGATTTCTACGCCCGGAAATCGGTAACTCTGTGCACTGAAACGGGCCACTTCCTCATCGGTGAGTCGGTTTCGAATGGGCAGGGAATCAAAGCTTTTGGATTCTTCACGCAAACGCTTGAAGCGACGGCGGTCCTTGGCCTGGATGTCCACCAATTCGGCCAACGCGTCCATGGTGGCTTCCAGGTCTTTCACTTTGGAGGGCGTGATCTCCAGGGTGTAGGCCGAGTAATTGCTGGCCAACACGACGCCATTGCGATCCAGAATGTTGCCGCGTGGTGGCACGGTGGGCAAGATCGCGGTGCGGTTGCTTTCGGCTTGCGTCATCAGGTCATCGTGCTGAATGACCTGCAGGTAAATCAGCCGGGCCGCGAGCAAGGCAAAACACAGCAGGATGACCCATTGAACGATGACCACCCGCGATTGAAAACGGTCAATTTCGGCGCGGGTGTCTCGCAATTCCGAGAGTGAGGGCAGGTGCAGTGACATGCTCAAAGTGGCCGGATGTCATCGCGCTCAAATGCCCGGCGTTGAGGCGCCAACAACAAAGCGCCAATCAAGGGCCACAGGCCTGCTTGTAAAAGTGGGGCCATCAGCATCGACCAGGCGGGCCAGGCATCGTGTGTCAACAGGCGGGTCAGCCACTCCACAAGTGCAGCCACGATAAAAATGGGCAGGATTTGCAAGGCTTGCTCGCCCAGCGGAAACCACAGCATGCGCCTTTGTGTGGCGCTGGCCAAGCCACACAGCACGACATAAGACAAGGCGTTTTGCCCCAGCAGGGCAGACTCGTGCACGTCCACCATCAGCCCCATGAAAAAGGCCAGCACCAGCCCGACTTTGCGGGGTTGGTGCACAGTCCAAAACACCAAAGCGATCGCCAGCACATCGGGCACCCAGTCTTGGCCCCACAAGCCCAACAACATGTGCAGCAGCAGTGCAAACACCAGACTCAAACCGATGAACCGGGGGTTGGCAGGCAACAGCAGCTGGCGTCCAGCCGGCATGATCATGGCTTGGCTCCTGTCTTGTTGCTTTGCGCGCCTTTGTTGCTTGCTTTGCCTTTGGCGTCCTGAGCCTTGTCGGCCACAGGTTTGGCGGGCCAGTCCTTGAAGGGCAACAAGACCAGCAGGTGACGTCCGCGTTCACTGGCGGTGGGTTCGGCATGCACCGTCGCAAAAGAGCCGTCCACCCGGCGGTCGATTTGCGTGATGCGCCCGACATGCAGGCCTGGAGGGTAAATGCCGTCAATGCCACTGGTGGTCAGCAGGTCGCCTTTTTGCATGTCGGTGCCCGAAGGCACAAACTTCAACTCGATCGGACCGCCCGCCGACATGGGGCTGCCGCTGGCCACATGGCGACTGCCCGAACGGGCATTGATGACCGGAATGTTTTGCTGGCGATCGGTGAGCAAAGTGACTTCGCTGACCAGGGGATACACCCGGGTGACCTGACCGACCACACCGGCAGCATCGATGACGGCCGAGCCAGTCACGATGCCTGCCAACTGTCCGCGGTCGACGACCACGCGACGCGAATAAGGGTCGGCTGTGTCGTACAGAACTTCAACCGCTTTGCTTGGGCCTGCAATGCTCGAGCGCAGTTCGAGCAGTTGGCGCAGGTTGGTGTTTTCCAGACTCAGTTGTTCGACTTGTTGCAGCCTTTGGGCTTGGGCAATGGTTCGGGCTTCGTACGACAAAGCGGCATCGCGGGCGGACTCGACACCACTGAGGTAATTGCCCATCACATCCCATAAGCGGGCGGGCTGCAATGACAGCCATTGCAAAGGCGACAAGGCAAACGCCACCCCCGCACGCAAGGGTTGTGAAATCTGCAATCGATGGTCCGCTGCCATCAACATCAGGGACAGCAGACTGAGCAAAACGAGCTTGGTCGTTGTGGACAAGCCCTGCCGAAAAATCGGTGGGGCGCTGCGCTCAAAAGTATCCAGGGCCATGCGGTGAGTGCTCCGGATGCGGGGCAGATGATCCCGTGTTTATTCGCTCGTGAAAATGCTGCCCAACTGGTCCATGCGCTCCAGGGCCATGCCGCAACCGCGGGCCACGCACGTCAGCGGATCTTCGGCCACCAGCACAGGCAAGCCGGTTTCTTCGGCCAGCAGGCGGTCCAGGTCGCGCAGCAAAGCACCGCCGCCCGTCAGCATCATGCCGCGGTCGGCAATGTCAGCGCCCAATTCGGGTGGGGTGTGTTCGAGCGCGGTTTTGACAGCCGAGACGATCTGGTTGAGCGGATCGGTCAGGGCTTCGAGGATTTCGTTGGAGCTGATGGTGAAGCTGCGCGGCACGCCTTCGGACAGATTGCGGCCTTTGACTTCCATCTCCTTGACTTCGCTGCCAGGGAAGGCCGAGCCAATTTGTTTCTTGATGGCTTCGGCAGTGGGCTCGCCAATCAGCATGCCGTAGTTGCGGCGGATGTAGTTGATGATGGCTTCGTCGAATTTGTCGCCACCCACGCGCACGCTGCCCTTGTAAACCATGCCACCCAGCGAGATGACGCCGACTTCGGTGGTGCCGCCGCCGATGTCCACCACCATGGAGCCGGAGGCTTCCGACACGGGCAGACCCGAGCCGATGGCTGCCGCCATGGGTTCCTCGATCAGGTAAACCTGGCTGGCGCCGGCGCCCAGTGCCGATTCGCGAATGGCGCGGCGTTCGACCTGGGTCGAGCCGGAGGGGACGCAAATGATGATGCGCGGGCTCGGGCTGAACAGCTTGGAGTCGTGCACCTTCTTGATGAACTGCTTGAGCATCTGCTCGGTGACGGTGAAGTCGGCGATCACGCCGTCCTTCATCGGGCGGATGACGGTGATGGTGCCCGGTGCCTTGCCAAGCATTTCCTTGGCTTCCTTGCCGACGGCCTGGATGGTTTTTTTGGCATTGGGGCCGCCTTCGAGGCGGATGGCGACGACAGAACGCTCATCAAGAACGATGGAACGGCCACGCACGTAGATCAGCGTATTTGCCGTGCCAAGGTCGATGGCCAGGTCGTTTGAAAAGTATTTGCTGAGGAAACCGAACATCTATAGCTCCGCGTTGGGGGGGTGCGGTAGGGAAAACTTTTATGATACCTTATAACGCTTTCCATTTTAAGACTTTGTGCACTGCAAAAAAGTCTTTGGCACCCATGTCGCTCACATTAGAACAGGTTAAACGCATCGCTCATTTGGCTCGTATCGAGATCAGCGATGACGAGGCCCTGACCACTCAGGGTCACCT
>JACCEC010969603.1_pt1 | contig 14145 bp, 9 predicted proteins | sample 7450121 | NCBI WGS metagenome assembly JACCEC01 (sample SAMN15323455, study PRJNA562643) | freshwater metagenome | isolation source: river surface water | place: USA:Blue River Watershed | collected 2017-08-18 | reverse complement strand
GGGCGCGATGGAAAACTTCTCGGTCCTCGCGTAGAAAAACTTGCGGTTCCATATTCCCTTCGCCTTCAGTTCTGCGGCTTCAGGCGAGTCTTTCGGGTGCAAGACATCGTTGTCCCAAGCGGTGATGCCATCGGTGCGGATGTGCAGGCCGGCGACATTGAAGTCTTTCTCCACGATGGGATTCGGTCCGCCGATGCTGATGCCGATCTGGCCCTCGGCAGCAATTTTAAACCGACAGTGGAGCCGAATGTCCGTCCCGCTGATGGCGCGGCGCAAGCCTGGCGGATGTTTCTCCTCAGGGAAGCACTGCCCACGCAGCGTCCCGTCCACGATCTGCCACCATTCTGGCCGCGCGCCCTTGCCACTCACCGTTTTGCCGAGTGGATGCGCGGCATCAATGCCGATAGCGAGAAATCCATAGGGCCGCCAGTTCACTGCGAAGGCAGCGGCGTCCGAGAAGTCCTCACTCCATGATGGAGGAACCGAAGCCTTGTTGGCGGGGTGCAGCCCTGTCAGCGGCGCCAGCAGAAGGGTGGTGAGGAGGACTCTCATGTTCCTTATTCTCGATCCTTGGATTCTCACTTTACGGTTGAAGTCGGCGGTCGAGGCAGGAGCACATTCTTGTGGGTCTGCAAGGTGGCGTGGGTTTCGGGGCTGAGCTTGGTGAGGCCGGTGAGGTGGAGGCGGCCCGGGTGTTTGGCGAGGGCGGCGGCGGTGTCGGGAGGCAGCTCCGTAAGGCCTTTCAGAACGAGTTCGCCGGTGAACGCGGAGAGCGCGGCGGCGGCTTCGGTGGAGATGCTTTCAAGGCCGTTGAGCACGAGGGTCCCGGTGCGTTTGGCCGTGACGCTGGAGCCATTGGCGCGCACCGCTTGGCTGTTGCCGACACGTTTGGCGAGCGAGGCAGCGACGGCGGGAGAAAGTGAGCTGACATCGTTGAGCACGAGCACTCCTTCGTGGGCTGCGAGGGCTTCTGCGGCTTCGGGTGTGAGGGCGGCGATGTTGTCGATTCTGAGGACTGAGGCCGCGCCGTCCTGACGACGAAAGATGACCCCGGGCCTCGTCGTGTCCGCATCGGTGCCGCGGTGTTTGGCCAGCTCGGCGGCGATGCTCGGTGAGAGCTCCCTGACTCCGAGACGCAGTTCGCCCCACTGCCGTGCGAGCTTTTGCGCGAGTGGGATGGAGTCGAGGTTCTCCAGCGAATAGAGCAGTACCTTGCCCGGATGCGCAGCGAGGGCTTCGGCGGCTTTTGGCGAGAGGGTTTTCAGGCCGTTGAGCCGGAGGTCGGCAGAGCCGAATCCCTTGCTGGGCGCATGTTTCGCCAGCACGGCTGCGGTCTCGGGTGAAAGCTCCGTGAGGCCGTTGAAAGACAGCGCGCCTTCATGCTTCACGAGCACTTCCGCCACCTCGGGCGTGAGTGCGGTGAGGGCGTCGAAGTTTGCGAAGCCTCCGTCAATGGAATACACAATCGCCGGTTTCTTTGCCATCAACGCGCGGGCTTGCTCCACGGTGAGGGAGGTGAGTTTGCTCGAATCTTGGGCAAGCGCCAAAAGGGGCAGAGATGCGCCGATGGCGATGACGGCGAGAAGCGCCGGACGATGGGACGAAATGGAGTTCATGATGGGAGGCTTCATTTCCGGGTGATGAGTTCGCTCTCGCAGCAGAGCAGGACGAGATCGCGCAGGCGGTAGCCATCGGCGGCGGCCTGTTCGACGATGCGGCGGACGGCGGGACGGTCAGCGGCGGTCAATTCGCGACCGAGGGCGTGGATGAGGAGCTTCTCCACAATGCAGCGCGCGAACTGCCCTTGGCGCTGCAGCAGCGCTTCTTTGAACCCCATCACGTCTTTGAACTCGTGGCCGTTGAACTGTCCGCTCGGGTTGACCGGCAGCGCCGTGTTGTTGACGGGATTGTAGTGTCCGCGCCAGCGACCGATGGCATCGAAGCTCTCTAGCGCGAAACCCGGCGGGTCGATTTGCCGATGGCATCCGGCGCAGGCGGCATTCTCGCGGTGCTTTTCGAGGCGCTGCCGCAGCGTGGTCGCCCCGCGGATGTCCGGCTCGACCACGGGCACGTTCGGCGGGGGAGGCGAGGGTGGGGCCCCGAGGATGTTTTCCAAAAGCCAGGTGCCGCGAATCACGGGCGAGGTGTCCACGCCATTCGCGGTGAGCGTGAGCACGCTCGCTTGCCCGAGCAGACCGCCGCGCCGCTTGTCGGTGAGCGCAACTTTCACAAAGCCCTGGGAGGGAGAATCGCCCGCGCCGTCGGGCTGGAGGTCGTGTCGGGTGAGGCCCTCGACCGGTTTGCCGAGACCGGGTGCCGCGGCTTGCCAATCGAGCCCGTAGAGCTTGGCGAGGCTGCGGTTAACGAACGTGTAATCGGAATCGAGGAAATCGGCGATGGGCCCGTTGGTTTGCAGCAGGCGTTTGAAAAAGAGCCGCGTCTCCGTGCGCATCGCGGGCTCGAGATGGTCGTCGTAGTAGACGCTGAAGCCACCGCCCTGGGGCTTCATCGAACCGAGCTTGCGCATGGCGAGCCAGCCGTCGAGGAACTCGCGCACGAAGGTGTCGGAGCGTGTGTCGGTCAGCATGCGCTCCGCTTCTTTGCGCCGTGCTTCGGGCGTTGCGAGATCACCGGCTGCGGCGTGTGTCATGAGTTTCTCATCCGGCAGCGAGGACCAGAGGAAATAGGAAAGCCGCGAGGCGATTTCATGCCCGTCGAGGTTCGACGACCGCTCTTCGCGATAGAGAAATTCCGGCGCGCAAAGCACCGCCCGAACGCCTTGGGTGATGGCCGACTGCGCGGCTTGCTCAGGTGGTGTGCCCGCCTCGGTGCCCGCCTTCTCCGTGGCCCGCACGAGCTTCAGGATGGGTTCCACATCCGCGTCGGTCACGGGACGACGCCAGGCGCGCTCGGCAAAGGCTCGCAGCACCTCGCCCGCCTTGGCCGGGGCGTAGGGCGTGTCGCCAAAAATCGCGCGATGACTCGCGGGCGGCCATTGCTCGTTGAGCGGGCCTTTGACTTCGGCCTTGTGAAGGCGGATGCGGGGCGTCTCGAAGAAGATCAGGTGCCCCCAATCGCCGCCCTGGTTGGCCTCCTCGTAGGCCGCGAGCTGCTTCTTATCGAGCAGGGTGTATTTGTTGTCTTTGACGAATCCGGTGATGCGGAAATTGCTGTTCGATGGGCCGTTCGGAAACGAGAACTGCGGGAACTGCCCGGCTTCCAGCCACACGCGGCAATCCAGCCAAGTGGGCACATCGTCGGGCACGTCCCAGAGCGCGAGGGCGCGGCCATCGGTCGAGACGACATCGCCGTAGCTGCCAATGAGCGCATCGCGGACGGCGTCCTTGTTCGCCGGATCCACACCGACGAGTGTGCTGAGTGTCATCGCAAGACGATGCGGCTGGCTCGGATCTATGAGCGCGGTGCCGCCGAACATCTTCTTCGCGTCCATGTCCGCGTAACGGAACTTCGCCTCGGCGAGCACGCGGATCGAATACCAGCCAGCCACCGGCACGCCATCGCGCAACTCCTCGAGCGGCACGCTGCTATCGCGATATTCGAGCGTCTGGTAGGGCTGCGGCTCGCGTAGGGTCTTGGCATACCACTCGCGCTCGGAATGCCGGTGGCCTCCCGCCGTTTTTTCGAAGGGCGCCGAGAGCGACCATGTGCGGGTCTCGGGCTGTGGTTCAAAATGAACCGCGCGGCCCACGACATCCTTCGCCGCGGTGAGGTAGTGGCGCATCAGATAGCTCGAAGTCACCAGCTTGCCACCGTTCGAGGCAAAACCGTGCGAGCGGTTGTCATCGGGAAAATCGCGCGTCGGATTGCGTCGGCTCAAATCGAGATGCAGCAGGTCTTCGAGGGTGCGGCGGTATTCGGTGCGGTTCAGCCGGCGCAGCACCGCCGTCTCGCGCACGGGCTTGCTCTGCGCAAACGAGGCGAGGGTGGATTCGAGAGCCAAAACGGCCGCCTCGCGTTCCCCAGCCGTGGGCTGCTCTTTCTTCGGCGGCGGCATCGTGCCGCGCTCGATCTGCTCCAGCGCGCGCAGCCATCCGGCGGCGGTGGCATCGGTCACCGAATCGCCGAGCGATTCCAGTGAAACGTCGCCCTTGCGCGTGGCATCGTCGTGGCAGTCCATGCAGCGCTCAGAGACAAAAGCGCGAAGGTCTTTGCTGAGGAGCGCCGGTTTTGCGGAGGCCAAGTTGCCATCCTGCGCCATGACTGCGACAGGCAAAAGCAAGGTGATCAAGGTTGCGCTGCGAAGGGTGGAAACAGCCATAGGTTACAATTTCAAAATATTTGAGAGGAAGCGTTAGGATTGCAGCAGCCATCTCCATGCGGGCAGCCATTGCACGCCGGGTGGCAGTGTGACGTTGCGCGGCGGTGGTGTTTCGGAGAGCAGCAGCCTTTCAGCCCGGGGATACTCGATGGCCGCGCCCATGAGGGCTCGCAACTCACGCTCAAAGGTGGGGATGGCGTCGATGTTGGACGCGACTTGGATGAGTTGTTCGGTCCCGTCTTCGCTGGTGGCAAGAAAGTCCACCTCCTGTCCCTGCTGGGTTTTCACATAAGCCAGGTCTTTGCTTCTCCGCAGCAACTCGCAGGCGACGATGTTCTCCAGATGATGCCCCCGGTCAGCGCCGGTTTTTGGATTGAAGGCAGCAGAGAGGCTGTGGTCAGCCACGTAAAGCTTGCGCGGATTCACCTGCTGGCGGCGCTCGGATTGGGTGGCGATCGGGATAGTGCAGATGAGGAAGGCATCCTCCAAATGCGCCAACAGGGTCAGCAAGGTCTCTTTCGCGATGCTGATGCCTCGTGACCGGAAGTCGGCATGCAGTTTCGTGATGCTCAAGAAACTGGCGGGCTGCCGCAAAAGCTGCCTCACGAACGCGCGCAACGCCTGCAGATTCACGACGCCATGCCGCTCGGCGACATCGCGAAACAGCACGGTGTCCACATAGCCTTGCAGCAACTGGGTTCGGTGGGGCTTCATGGATGGTTGTCCGGCCTCGGGAAATCCGCCCGACTCCATGTATTGATCAAAACAGGCCGTCCACCCGGATTGCGAAGCCGCGCCCAAGAGGCGATCCGGGGCCGGAATCTTCAAGCCGCGTGAGACGGCAAACTCGCGGAAGCTGAACGGCGTGATAATCGTCTCGAGCGCGCGTCCGCGCATCGTCGTGGCCACCTCCCGGCTCAACATGCGCGCCGATGAGCCGCTGAGAAAGATCTCCACGTTTTCCCCATCCATCATGCGCCGCACAAACTTCTCCCAACCCGGAATGATCTGGATCTCGTCAAGGCACCAGGTCACCCTATGCTCTTTGCGCAGAGACGGAAACGAGCGGTAATATTCGTCCAGCAAGATTCCCAGATCCGGGGCTTCAAGGCCGTCGAGTCGTTCATCCTCGAAACTGAAATAAACGAGTCGCTCACGGGCGATCCCCTTGGCCAGACGTTCAGCGAGGCATTGATAGAGGAACGTCGTCTTGCCGGATCGTCTCATGCCGATCACGGCTCGCGCCTTGCCGGGGACCATAGCCGTGTCCGCCTCCCGAGGAGTGAATACCGGGAAGGCACAGGCAACGGCATCGCCGAGTTTCTCTTTAACAGCTTCTCGAATCTGGTCTCTCATGGCGGCCAAAATACTGCAAAAGCAGTCGCTTTCAACGACCGGATTTGACTGGCCAATACTTACGAGATTTCGCTGAATGTTCCCTTGCTGCGACCGAAGGCACCGGCCTCCACGCCGAAACGCTGCGCCATCGTCAGGTAGAGGTTGCACAGCGGCACGCGCTTCTCCGCCGCCTCGGGCAGGATCACATGGGTGCGATGCTGGTAGCCGCCGCCCGCGAGCAGCACCGGCAGGTTCTTGTTGGTGTGCGCGCTGCCATCGCCCATCCCGCTGCCAAAGAGCACCTGGGTGCTGTCGAGCAGGCCGAGGTCCTGCAACTTGGTGAGGAACTTCGCCAGATGCTCCATCTGGTAGCGCTCCACCTTGCGCATGCCCTCCATCAGCACGGGATCCTTCCCGTGGTGCGAGTAACCGTGGTAGCCCTTTTCCTCGATGCCCATCGCCGAGGTGTCGAACGAGCCCGGCACCTCGATGGTGGCCACGCGCGTCGAGTCCGTCTGCAATGCGAGGGCGACTAGGTCAAAGAGGATCGGCAACTGCTGACTCACCGTGCCGTCCTTCGGCTCCTTCGCGTCCACCTTGGGTCGCGGACGCGAGAGCCAAGCCTTTTCCTGCCCAAGCGATTTCTCGACCTCGCGGATCGCGGTTAAATACTGGTCCAGCTTCTCGCGGTCGCGGCCCGAGACGCGGCGACCCATGCTCTTGGCCTGTCCGTTTACGGCGTCGAGGATGGAGCCCTGCTGTTCGTAATCTACTCCAAGCGCGGCGGACAACTCCGCTGGGTCATCCACGAAGAGCATCCGAAACACACGCGAGACCTGCTGCACCGGCGGCACCATCACGCCCGTGCGCGTCCAGCACAGTTCCACCCCGCCGCCCCCGACCGGCCCCGCGGCGGTGTTGAGCACGGGAAACCGCGTCTGTCCCGCCACCTGGCGCGCGAGGAACTGGTCCAGCGAGATGTTGCCATCGGGCATCGACGCCGCCTCGGACGATTTCACGCCGGAGAGGAACATGTGCGTGCCGCCGTGGCCGCCGTTGTTGCCGTGGTCGATGTTGGAAAAGACGGTGAATTTGCCCCGAAGCGGCTCGAAGGCCGCGAGATTGACGGGCAGCGCCGCCTTCAATCCCTCGCCGGTGGGGAAGAAGGCGTCCTGAATCATGCCAAAGGGATTTGCGACGCAAACGAAGCGTTGCGTCGTTGTCGGCCCGGCGGCCCTGGCAAATGTTTCCAGCCAGGGAAGCGTGATGGTGACGCCGGCGGCGCGGAGGAAGTGGCGGCGGGATGTCGTGAATGGTTCTTGGTTCATGGCTTCTGGTTCTTGGTTCGTGTGTGGCCCCTTACTTGACAAACTTTATATCGACCTTCGGCAGTAGGGCTTTCACTTTGGTCTGGGTTTCCTCAGGGTAGCCCATTCCGTAGCGGATGAGCGTGAGGGATTTGAGGTGGGCAAAGGGTTGCAACTGTGGCAGGCGCTCGTCGGGGAGGTCGATGCTTTCAAGCGCGAGCGATTCGAGCTGTGTCATGCTGGCGAGCGCGGTGAGATCGGCATCGGTCAGCGTTTTGCCACTCATGGCAAACTGGCGCAGGGTGGGGATTGATTTGGCTCCGGCAATCGCCTCCGCCGCAGGGAGGGAGTTTCCCTGACTGACGGACAGAGATTCCAGAGGCAGCGCGCTCAGATTTCCATGCCAGGCCGCCGTCATCTTCGATCCGTTGAGGATGATGCGCTTGAGCTTTTTGAGCTTCGGCAGATGCACGGCGCTGGCATCGGTGAGCACGCGGGCGTGGATGAGGTTGAGGGATTCGAGGTTGGGGAAGCGCTCGCAGATGTGACCGAGTCCTTCATCGTCGATGCCGTTGCCGTGAAAGGCGATGGACTTGAGGTTCGTCCACCCCTCGAATTTGGCGAAGGCATGGCCCGGCAGGCTTGCTCGGAGGCTGAAGCTCTCGAGATTCTTGAGCCCGGCGAGATGTTCGAGTCCGGCGTCGGTGGCCTTGCTGAAGTAATGTAGGGACAGGGACTTCAAATCGGGGAAATTCGCGAGCTGCGAAAGTTTCGCGAGGGCAGCGTCGCCCGGGCCATTGTCATACCGCTTCTCGATGCGCAGGGATTTGAGGCGGTTCAGTTTCAGGATCGGATCGAGTGAGGCCTCGTCGAACGTGGTCACCACGAGGGAAAGGTTTTCCAACGAGGAGATCCGCCCGAGATGCTCGATAAAGACCGCGTCGTAGGGGTCTGTCGTTTTATCCCGGCTCGCATGGGCATGTCCGTTGAGGATGCCGGTGTTGACCATCGTCAGCGTGTCGAAGATCGCGATGTCTCCGCCCGCCGCCTTCTTCAGCGCCTCGGGCGTGGTGTTGATCTTCGTGAACGTGCCCGGTGCGCTCTCGATGGTGCGGATGACGGCCTCGACGTGCGGATGCTGCTCGGCGGCGTACAGAATGGCGGCGGCGTTGTCCTGAAGTGCTTGTTTCAATACGGTATCCTTGGAGGCAGCGATGACGGTATCGAGATCGGCCCGTGAGGCGATTTTGGACAGACTTGGTGGCGCGGCGTGAAGAGCGGTGAGCGAGACGAGTGATGCGACGAGGAGGAGTTTCATGTTCTTGGTTCTTGGGGCATGGTTGATCAAGGTAGAAAGGCGAGTTCGTCGGCGTGGTCTTGCGCTGTGGCAATCCACGCGAGGAGGGCTTCTTTTTCCTCGAAAGTGGGTTGGGTTGCTTTTTTGAAGGCATATCGCCTTCGGCGACTCGGTCACGGATTTCTGCGAGGACAGCAGGTTGAGCGAGCATGGCGCTGGCGTTCGCGATGCCTTTGAGGTTGAGGTCGTTGTCTTTCGGTGAATCGCCGTGACAGTTGCCGCAGCTCTTGACGAGGAAAGGATGGACCCTGATCGCGTAATCTTCGGAAAGAGCTGCCGGCGGGTCCGCTGCAACGCCTGCTCGGGCTGGGAGGCAGAGCGAGAGAGTGAACAGAGGACGCAGCATGAGGGATCGGTTTGCGTGTGAGAGGTTGGTTAAACGGTATACCATTTAAGAATTTAACCCTTAGCTTTGGCGTGCTGAAAAAGCGGCCCAACGAGAAAAACCCCTCTGAGCCATGTGGGGCGAGATACGTTGTTACGCGCCTGCAGAGATTGGGAAAGAGGGGTGTGGGTACACTGGGTCGATGCCCCAGTCTGGCAAAAGGGGCGCCGTTGGCTCTTGAGAGGTGGCGGGCTCTCGGATGTGTGGGGCGTCCTGCCTCGCGCGGACATTCGTCCCGATCACGACAGCGTCTGCAATCTTTCGCCGAGTCCGAAACTCATTTCACAGTGTAAATACAACATCCATCTCTCTCCAGTCATACTACGCTGCCGTGTTGCGCCAGCCACTGAACGTTCAATGCGCCCGATTGACATCATCAAGTGCTCGGGCAGTCTGCGGCTATGACCACTTTGTTCGACAAGTACGGTGGCTTCGCAACCGTCAGCAAGATTGTGAGAGAGTTCTACAGAGGTGTGCTCCAGAGCCCTACGCTCAAACCGTATTTTGAGCACGCGAACATGGAGCGCATCATTGACCACCAGACGAAGTTCATTGCGCATGTGCTCGGTGGCCCGGCTGAGTATTCGGGCCGGGAACTAGGAGCAGCGCATCAATCGCTCAGAGTCACCGGCACCGCCTTTGACGAGGTGGCGGAGATTTTACAGGAAACCTTGGAGGATGCGGGGATGGAAGCTGCGGATGTGAGCTCGGTCATGGCGATTGTCGCGGGGGCACGGCAAACCGTAGTAAATCCGTGATGACTAGTGAGTTAATGGATGCGCTCGAGGTGCCAATCCTCGTTGTGTGTCCTGATGAATGGAAGATTCGCGCGGCAAATCGTTGTGCTGGGATGTGGCTTGGATCCGTGGAGGGGAAGCTTCTGACCGATTTGATGCCCTCGGCTGATTTCTCGAGGATCTTGTCGAAGTTATCTCGAGGGAAAGAGGCGCGCCATGAGCAACGCACTCAGACTGAGCCATCTTTTACGGCGCAGTATTTCTTCCGATATCTTTCTGGTGGCGAGCTTCTGGTTGAGGGGCGAAGCGGCGCTGCTCTAGAGGAGGCTGAGGCGATGGTTGCCTCTTACAGTCTTCTCATCGAGAAGCAGAAGCGTGAGATTGAGGTTGAGAAGACTCGCGTGGAAAAGCTTTTGCTCAACATCCTGCCTCGCAAGTCGATTGAAGAGTTGCGCCAGTTTGGTCGCACAGTGCCTGAGCGGTTCGACCATGTCAGCGTGCTGTTCCTTGATTTTGTTGGTTTTACTGCGATTGCTCAGGCTCTGACACCGGACGAGCTTTTCAGCGAGCTCAACGAAATTTTTTCTGCGTTCGATGAGATTATCACCCGCCTTGACTGCGAGCGCATCAAGACTATCGGCGATGCGTACCTTGCGGTGTGCGGCATGCCAGATAGTAAGCCTGACCACGCCAAAGCGATTGTGCAGGCTGCTCTTGCCATGCGGGCTTTTGTTGAGCGCCGCAACCAGTCTTCGCGAAGAGTATGGTCCTGCCGCATCGGCATCCACTCAGGTGCGGTAACGGCTGGAGTGATTGGCCGTTTGAAATACATCTATGATATTTTCGGCGATGGAGTGAACACCGCGAGTCGCATGGAAAGTCGTGCTGAACCAATGCACATTAACATCTCTGCTAGCACTCGGGCACTCCTTGGCGACGAGTTTGAGGTTGAGTCTCGTGGGCTGTTGGAGGTGAAAGGCAAGGGTGCCCTTGAGATGTTCAATGTGTTGGGAGCCCCCAGTTTGCCTCTGCACATTCCCAAAGTGCATGCTGCATCTGACGAGACGGGCGTGTCGTCGATTTTCAAAAATCCAGAGGGTTAAATGAAGTTCACCCCAGTTGCTAAAACGCTCCTGAGGTTTGAGTTGCGTAAGTAGTCAAGCCAGAGGGCTTGACGTTTTTGCCCTTTTTAAATGACCGAACTTGCAGAGTCCCGCATCTGCCTCGCCATCCGAATCAAATCGCGCCAAGACATCTGCGCTGAAACTATGTGCAAACGAGAGTTTTTGGTTCTTCTCTGTCATCTCGCCGACGAGGAGTACTTTCGCCATGGAGACCTCCTTCGGGTCTCTTTCGTGTTGTTGTGTTGCATGCGGAGGTTTGCCATCAGGACGATGACGATGTCCTCGCTGGCAGCGTCAGCGTGGCGAACTGATTCGTTCGTTGTGATGAGCGCGTGACTGTTTCGTTAAGTCATCAATCCAAGCGCGATGCGTATCCACGCTCGAAAGGCCCTCATGGATTGTTCGCTTTTGTCATCGCTTGGAGTTGCTTCGCCAGCGCGGGGGTGACTGCTGCAGCTGCCGCTGTGCCGGCGAGATTCGCTGTCTCGAGAGGGTCGGATTGTTCGTCGTAGAGCTCCTGCTCCACGACTCGGCCGGTCTTGAAATCGCGCCATTCGTGGTAGCTCCAGCGGTCCGTCTTGAGTGCGTAGCCCATCACCTCGGGTATCGCATGCGGGCCACGGCCCCAATACAACGCCGGCCGGGGATGCTGAGTGAGCGCAGCGGTTTTGACCGCGGTGGCTGGGTTTTTGAGCGAGGGTACGAGGCTGGTGCCGTCGAGCTTTGGTGGGTTGGGTAAACCGCAGAGCTCGTTGAGCGTTGGGAAGATGTCGATGAGTTCGCTGATTGTTGTGGCCTTCGATCCGAGTTTGCCGTGGCCCGGTGCGCTGATGATGAGCGGTACGCGCGCATCCCAGCCGAACAAGGTCATCTTGCCCCAGCAATCGTGCTCGCCGAGTTGAAAGCCGTTGTCACCGATGACTACGACGATGGTATTGTCCGCGAGTTTCAGTTCATCGAGCGCATTGAGAACTCTGCCAAACTGAGCGTCTGCGAAGCTCATCGCTGCGTAGTAACCGTGGCGGAGTTCACGGCGCGCTTCGTCACTGAGCGTCCGTTGCGCGCTCGGTTCGCCGAGGACATCGCCTCCCACAGCCAAGTGAGGGGAGGTTGCGAAGGGTGCCGACGCTTCACCTCAAGCCTGGGTGCGCGTTTCTCGGGGCATTTTCGCTGATCCGCCAGACATCTTTGAAGATTTTGCATGTCCAAACGCAACGAGCACAATCCCGAGGGTGGCGATTGAGGAGGCGGGCATGAGGAGGGATGCGAGCAGTGGATGCATCCGCCCTGTCAGGGATAGCCCGATAACCGCAAGATTATAGAGTCCTGCAAAAACGAGAACGCGCTGGGTGATGATCTCTTGTTTGCGAGCCATTTCGAGCAGAGCGCGAACACCTTGCAAACCCCGTCCTAGCAGATAGAAGTCGCAGCGCTGTTCGAGCAGTCCACGGTCCACGGCCGGCGTTCCGCAACAGAGGCTTTCGTTGAACGCGAGCGCATCGTTGGCGCCGTCACCCAGCATCAGGGTGTCCTCGCGAGCCCGTGCGTTGCGAAGCCATTGGGCTTTTGAATCCGGAGACAGGTTCCCCTGTGCAGCCTCTGGAGGGAGGGAAAGCATCTTGGCAATGCGTTCAACACGAGGGGGTTCGTCCCCGCTCAGGATGTAGCACTGAATGCCAGCCGCGCTTAAGTGGCGGATTTCCTCCACTGCATCCGAACGAAGGGTTTCGTCACAATGAAAAGCGGCGACAGGGAGAAAGTTACGGCTCAGGACGGTTCCTTGTTCGTTCCGCGACTCCGTTGAGGATGACTGTCGAACCGCCCACACAGGCTTTCCTAGCCGCCAGACTGTCCCGGTGGAGTCGTGCCATTCCAGGCCAAGGCCAATGAATTCGCAGGCGCGTTCGCGGTCGCGTTGCGGCGCAATCGGGTCACCTATGGCAGAACGTATCGCGGTAGCGACAGGATGCAGTGATTCGGCGACTAACATCTTAAGCGCCTGTTGCGCAGTTGGGTGCAGGTTCGTGAGCGTCGTGGCCGAGGCCAGTCGGAGTGTTTCGCTGGTGAGGGTGCCGGTTTTGTCAAAAGCGATTCGACGGACTCGGAGCAGGCGTCGCCAGAGGGAGGAATCCCGAATGAACACGCCCTGAGTCCGCAGTCGTTGTGCGGCTATTTCGTGGATGAGTGGAAGGGCGACTCCGGTCGCGCATGGGCAGGACACAACGAGCACGGAAATCGCGATTTGCAATGCACTTTCCACCGGCGCGCCCGAGTTCAGCGCGTGGAGGAGTCCCGCGATTGCCAGCAGAATGACCGTGCCAACGTAGCCGACAATGAAGCGGTGGATGAGCCGATCTGCATTCGGGGTGGCTCGTTCTGAGTGCATGAGTCGGTGGAGCAGTGAATCGTTCCAGTTCTCCTTGGCCACGAGACGCAGCGGATGTTGCGAGAGATTCACTGCCCCTGAGGGTACGGACGCGCCGGAGTACAAGGTGCGGGGTGCACTTTCGCCATTGATCCACTCGAGACTGATGTCCGCCGACGATGAAAGCAGGCGCGAGCGGACGGGAACTGGGCGGCCCTGAGGGATTTCGTAAGACTCACCTGACACCGGTTCTGGTGGCTGTAGGCCTTTGCTCAAGAGTCGTTTGCGATTGAGTTCAACGGCGCGTTGATGGCCCCAGCGGCCCACCAGCATGAGAAAAGTGAAGACCGCGACGAAATCGAAATACAGGCCCGATCGGACTCCATGGACCCATTCGAAGAGAGACCCTGCGTAAGCGGCGATCAGGCCGAGGGAAATGGGCAGATCGATGTGGAGAAGGCCGCATCGGAGCGCGCGGAAGGTTTTGGTGAAAAAGTGAGATCCGCCGATAACCATCGAGAGGGAGGCGCAGACGAACGCGCCTTTCTCGAACCACGACGCAAAATGGTCGTCAATGGGGATCCCGCAATAGGAGGGGACGGTGAAGAGCATGGCGTTCATCGCCAGTGCGCCACAGAGTCCGATTCGGCGAATCAGAGGATCTGGTTTCTGCGTCGAGTGTTCGGACGTAGGGCCGGTGAGGTAGCCGAGGTGTTGAAGTTTTTGAGAAAACTGGGTGGCTGGGAACTCGGCAGGATGAATTGAAAGTTCGGCGACACCGGACAGGGGATTGATTTGGATATTCCTTGCTCCCGTTGTGGATTGGAACACCTGTTCGATAAGCCAGATGCATCCGATGCAAGAGAGGCCTTGGATTTCGATCCATAGCCTTCCTTTGGACGCCAGACAGGCCTCGACGAACCACGCGTGGTCACGGGTGTGAAAGACGGTTTGTTGAACGGGTGGTACGGGTTGATCGCGAAGTTCGTAGAATCGTTCGAGTCCGCCTGCGTGGATGAGGTCGTGAACGTAGCGGCAGCCTTGGCAGCAGAAGGTTTGTGTTTTGGAAAGAATGGGATGCGTTGCGTCGCACGGGCTTTCGCAATGGCCACAGAGCAAGGCGCTGGGCTGCTCGCCCTTCTTTTTTGGAGGTTCAGAGTTCGCAGCAACCATGGGTTCCTCCGTTCCAGATGCGCCACGCGAGGAGTGCGGAGGCGCACCACAGGAGAGCTGTTTGGGTTCGTGCGAGGGTT
>JACCEC011468239.1_pt1 | contig 14146 bp, 5 predicted proteins | sample 7450121 | NCBI WGS metagenome assembly JACCEC01 (sample SAMN15323455, study PRJNA562643) | freshwater metagenome | isolation source: river surface water | place: USA:Blue River Watershed | collected 2017-08-18 | reverse complement strand
TGCAAAGCTCACCGCCGCAAACAACAGAAAGGCAGCCGAAACAAGCATTTTTCTCATTCTCAATTTGTTTTACTAAAAGAAAAAAATTTGAAAGTTGTAGCGTTAATAGATTCGGTCTAATGTGGGGGATATTGCGTTGCTAAATTTTGCTTTCTAACACAAATTAGCATCAAAGTTACTTGATAGTCAAGTAGTTAGACGCAAAAGGTGCGTTGAAAGGCACGCTTTCCCTCAAAATTAGCCTTTTTAGGTAGTCCTTCAATAAAGAGAAAAAAATGATATGGCAGCAATGATTTTGACGATTGATTTTTGTTTTTCAAACGGCTTTTCGATTTCTTTACTGATAGTTGATAAACGAAAATCTTTGCCAATTATGCAAAAAAAAACATAACAATAAAAAAATAAATATATTTTTTTAATTGTTATGTTTTATATAATTGTCGTAGGTATGCTACTTCCTAAATTTTAATTTTTTTGTTAGTAAATTAGATTCCCTTTTTTTATTTTTAAGTGCTTTATGACCAAATAAAAATTGGCATTTATCATATATATCGAATACTTTAAAAGTAACTCATACGTTTAGCCCTAACTTATTTTTAAATGCTTTCGTGGGGCGTAAAAAAAAACAAAAAATTTGTGATAAAAAAATTATCTTTGTCTCCTTTTTTTTGAAAGAAAGTAAAACTAATCAAACCATTTTTTAAAAACCATATAAAATCAAAAAAAATAGAATATGAAACATCAAGATAGCATGAACCATAGTAATTTTGCGAATATCAATCCGCATCACCCGCTTCCGAAAAAGATGAAAGAATGGACAAAAATTAAAGGCGAAAATGCGTGGACGATGTTTAAAGTGCTTGCCGAGTTTGTTGACGGTTTTGAGATACTGAATAATATTGGTCCGTGCGTTTCCATTTTTGGGTCTGCTCGTTTCAAACCCGACCATTTTTACTACAAAAAAGCGGTGGAAGTAGCGGCAAGGCTCACAGAAGCAGGTTTTGGCGTGATTACAGGAGGCGGACCGGGCATTATGGAGGCAGGCAACAAGGGCGCGAAGGAAAAAAATGGCGTTTCGGTGGGGCTTAATATCAACTTGCCTTTTGAACAACATCACAACCCCTATATTGACTCCGATAAAAGCCTCGAACATCGTTATTTTTTCGTCCGAAAAGTGATGTTTGTGAAATATGCGCAAGCCTTCGTGGTGATGCCCGGAGGGTTTGGCACGATGGACGAACTTTTTGAAGTGTTGACCCTCATTCAAACGAAAAAAATTACCGCAGTACCCATTATTTTGTTTGGTTCTTCGTTTTGGGGGGGTATGAAGGCATGGATTGCGCAAGCAATGGCAGAAGAATGGCACACAATTAACCCCGAAGACCTCAACCTATTGCCGATTACTGACGAGGTGGACGAAGTGATTCAGATTATCAACGATTTCTATTCGAGCGAACACCCACAAGGTAAACTTTCGCCCAATTACGAATTATAAAATTTATAAATGCGATTTACGAAAATTCATGATGCGAAAATTTTTTTTTGTATTTTTGCTTATCAGATTTTCGTAAATCGTAAATTTTTATTTTAAAAAATAATAAAAATGAAGATATTGACTATTTTTATAAGTGTATTTTTATCATTATCAAATACATTTTCTCCGAAAATTGCCAATCTTGACAAACCGCTCGGAAAAAATACCCCCCTCAGTAACGAGGAACTTTTGGGTAAATTCGACCCCGAAAAACACCCCGATTTCGTGCGCATCGCTGCCGAACACACCACGAAACCCAAAACCTTTCTCCGCAAGGCTACCTACGAAGCCTTCAAAAAAATGTATGCTGCTGCACAAAAAGACGGGGTTCATCTCTCCATTATTTCGGCAACGCGCACTTTTTACGACCAAAAAAGCATTTGGGAAACAAAATGGAATAAACAATATGCAAATATTAGTGACCCGACACAACGCGCACGCGGCATTTTAGCGTGGAGTTCGATGCCGGGGTCGTCACGTCATCATTGGGGGACAGATATTGATTTAAACGATTTGAATGACGCATTTTTCACCAAAAATGCCAAAGGCAAACAAATCTATGCGTGGCTTTTGGCTCATGCGCACGAATATGGTTTTTGCCAAACTTACTCGCCCAAAGGGGCTAACCGTCCCACAGGCTATAATGAAGAAAAATGGCATTGGTCGTATCTGCCACTTGCCAATGATTTTTTAATACAATATAAAAATAAAATAAAATATGAAGATTTCAAAGGTTTTTTAGGTGCGGAAACAGCCTCAGAAGTACATATTATTGATGAATATGTTATGGGGATAAATCCGAATTGCCATTGATAAAATGCCTAAATATGCAATGAATGTATGATTTCGTGCATCATTTTGCTTTCATCTAACATTTTGGCATTATTTTAAGCATTTCAAATAGCTATAATACACAAAAACTTTTTTTAATAGTATGTGAAAACTTTATTTGATTTTAGCCTGTAATTTTCGTTCACTTTTCCAATAAAATTAAAACTCAAAATAATACATCATAAAACTAAGCTCTTTTCAAACTACTTTGACGCATTTCTTACATACGCTTCGACAAATTTCGGTGCTGAAAGTCTATCGCCTTTCAGTCACTTTCGTTGTCGCGCTCATTGTGTCAAATCTTGGGCTGATGTTTCAGATGGCATTCAAAAAACAGGGAGACGCTAAGGTGCTTAACCTTGCAGGGCAACAACGCATGTTGAGCCAAAAAATCGCACGACATTTTTTTGAACTGCATCTCACGACTACCGAAGAAAAACCGAATGTAATTAAGGTTTTAAATGCAGAATTAAAATCTTGGAACGATGGCTTGCGACTTTTGCAGTCAGGTTCGACAGCATTAGGAATACCTATATGTGAAAAAGATATTTGTGATTCGTTGGTAAACTGCGAACAACAATTATTTAAAATAACTGATTTGGTAATTAACCAACAATTATTTAAAGTTACTCCCCAACAAATTGTCTATATTTCGCGTGAATTGGATATTTTTTTGTCTCAAATGGGACACATTGCTAAAGTGTTGGAAACGCGCGCCGATAAGCGACTCAATCAGATTTATTACTTGGAGTTATTTTTAGCCTTCAATTTTTTGTTGGTGCTTTGGATTGAATACCATTTTGTTTTCAAAAAAATGTTTGCTAAAAACAGACGACAATATAGAACCATTTTAGAAGAAAATCGAAAACTAAAAGACATTGCGCAAATACAATCGCACAAAGTACGCAAACCCGTTGCTTCTATTCTCGGTGTCATTGCTTTGATTGACAAACATCAATGCGGCGAAGAACAAGCAGAGTTATTAGATGCCTTAGAAATTGCTACAACCGAATTAGATGAGGTGATTCACGAAATTGTGGACAAAACACATGGCAACGTAGAAAGCAAAGATGACGATTATCAATCTATTTATTGAAATTACTGAGGGGGTAGAAATGGTATTTAAAATATTTTTTTTAAAAAAATTTGACTTTTGTTTTATGTGAAAACCAATAATGTAAAAATATAATTTAATAAAAAATAAAGTTTAAATGAATAAACTTATTTTTACTAATGATAGTAAAAATAAGTTTTTTTTATTGCTAAATTGTTTTTTATCAACAATTTATGATTACATTTTTATTTTTATTCTTTTTTATTTATTGTATAAATGTCATTTTATTTTTTCAAAAAATATTTTTTATATATGCTATATTGTTAGATTTGTTTAAATAAAGCATATAAACTTGAAATGCGAAAAAATGGCACATTTTTGCAGTCATATACAAGCAGTTGTTAACCACTTTTCTTTTATTAACAATTAGTTAGGAATATTGTTTTTTTTGCGTGTATCTTGATTTCGATGTCATAACGTAGAAGAAATGCAACGCGAAAAAACAATAACTTTACTTTAATATTGATGTATCAAAATAAACACAAAAAGCAATCATCAAAAAATTTATAAGATAAAGACAAACTATGATAAAATACAATATGGCAGTAAAAATCATGAAAATATCCCCAAATTATCTTTATTTTCTTTCATCATATTTTTTTTGTGATTATTTGTTTTGCGTGATTTATTTTGAAAATCGGCTAAAACCGTATATAAAAATATAATTTTTTTACTTAAATATTATGTTTTTATAACAGACATCATCTATTTTTTTAACCCAATCAGTTTTCTTTGCAGCGATGCAAGGGGATACTGAACACAAAAATCCAATTAACAAACATGAAAAATTTAGAGCAAATCAAAACTGTGTTACTTACACACGAACAGGTAAAATTGGCACAAATTAGAGGTGGTACAATGAGTTTTGTGGATATTGTAGATGATGATAAAAGGCGAGAACGTCCGGGTACTACACGCAGCTAAAAAAATATACACTATAAAAAATTGATTATCAACATTTTGTTGTTATAGTGTGATTATTTGGGTTGCGTAAGGGCGATTACTGAGGGGGGGTAATATGGTGTAAACATTACCTTACATTTTTAGGAACTGCTAAAATGCCATAAAAAAAATTTAACTTGATGAAGGCAACCTAAAAATACATATTGTATCTATCATAGAAAAAAAATAAGTGATAAACCTTAATTTCATAAGGTTTATCACTTATTTTTTTAATAAAAAAAAAGAGACTATCTGCATGAGCAGATAGTCACCCCAACTAAAAACAGCATATTTACTAATTCCCAGAACATTCTAATTAAACAGCTACATTACATCAAATTTTTGTAATTGGTATTTTTCAATCGTTTTTACCAATTCGTCAGCCAAATTTGGAATGTCAGTAGCGAAACCTAAACGTTGTATAGCACGCGCCCAATTTTTATAATCGGTCGGGCTATGTTGTTTACTTAAAAGGGCGTACTTGCCAGACGACAAAAATAAACTGTGGTCTCTAAAACTTAGCCACGCGGTTTCGTATTGTCGGTAGTTTTTTCTTTTGCTTCTTATCACTTTTCCGCGCCAATCGGTAGTTGCTCGTAATGCAAAATGATTGTTTGCTTCTATCGTCAAATTTCTTTTGCCTGCATGACTGTGTAAAATGGCATTAGCCAAAATAATAGAACTCGGTATGCCAAATTTTTTACGCTCTGTAATTGCCGTTTGTTCAAATCGTTTGCAAAATGATTGCACACTTATATCATCAAAATTTTTTATCTGTGTGCTTTTTGTAGGGGTCTCTGTAGCATTATTTTTTGTTTTTGTTTCCTCTTTCGGATTCGGCAATGCCAAAACATTCGTTATACTGAGGGGGGTGCTTTTTGTATTACTTTCGTCAGCCACTTTTTTCTCCTCGCCTTTCGTGTAACTACCTTGTGGGAGTTGTAGCGGTGGCGGGTCGAAACGGTGTTGAGTAGGCTCGGCAGGTGGCGGCTTTTGACTCAAATAATTTCGTTTGCACCAAAATGCGAACAAACCGAGCAGTACTAAATGAAACCAATAGCGTTTACCGAAAGTTGTTAGGCGTTGCCCCCACGAAGTTTTAGCCGAAGGTAAATTGGGCGACATTGCACCCTGCGGCTGTCCCAAAGGAAACACTTGCCGATTGTACCAATCCGAAGAACGCTTCGTAGGTCGTTCCATCTTAACTTTTGATTTTGAGTTTTTTATAAAAAATTTTCAAAAAACTTGTGTGCGTTTCCGCTTTTGATAAGGCAAAGGTAAAACAATTATTTTGAAATGACAAACCTTTTTAAAACTTTTTTTTTATTTTTTGTGCTACTTTTGGAAAATAAAATACATTTAATTGTTTTTGTATATTGAAATAATTGAATGTATTTTTTGGCACTAATAGTATATTTTTTTATTTTATATAAAAATGTTAAGAAGTAAAAAAATGGCAATAAATGAGGAAATGAGACGTTGACGAATGAGCATCTTAGCGTTTAGGGGCTGCAAGGCTCGCTGAACGCTCGCTAAACGCTTGTCAAACGTTTGCTACTTTATAATGGTTCTTGGCTTAGTTATTGGTGCATGGAAAGGTTATATTTGGAATAGGGTAGTACAATTATGGAAATTAAAGTTTTGTATTATGCTTTTTAAGTTATTTTTTTATAGATTTAATATTGTGTAAAAACTTAAAAAAACGTTCAGCCCCAAATGATAAGACATATTAAGAAATAATATATTTTTTTATCTTGTAACATATTTCAAAAAGTTAAACTATTGCATTTCGAGATTTCTATCAAAACGCATCTATAAAAGTTAAAATTGTGTGTTAAAACATTTCTCTCTTAAACCAATCTTTGTAAAGCGGTCGTTTGAGCAGTGTTTTTAAAAAAATTATTTTCCAGCGTATAGCGTTTTAAAAATCTAAATATTTGAAAATCAATACATTAAATCCTATTTTTGATGTGAGTTTCATCTCGCATAACACGAAATATTTTTTTGATAATACTTTAAACCGAAAAATAAGCGAGCAAACCGCAAAAAAATAAGGAGAAAAAAACCGAAAGAAAAGATTGAGGTTTTTGCTAATTCCATGATATTTTTTTGTATATTTTTCGCATCATTCAAAAGATGAAGATGAGAAAGCATTTTCTACCACTCCTTACTACGTTTGTCACTACTACGGCTGTTGGTCTCACTATTGGGGTCTCTTTTCCAACATCTCAAACTTCGAGCGATGCACAAAAAGCAGCTATTAAAGCACCCGTTTCGACAAATCGTAAAGCGATTTCGCCCATCAAAAAAATGAGCGACCCGATAGACTCCAATGTTTGGGTGATGTCGGCTGACACAACGCCCCTACGCGATAGAACCGGCGATTTTTTGCGCGACTCCATACGCGACCCCTTCTATTTGCCCGACCCCTCAGTAGTGGAGAAGTCGGTGGAGTACGACCCGAAAACGAACCGCTATTATGTCACTGAAAAAATTGGAGGCGATTTTTTCCGCACCCCTACCGCTTTGACGTTTGAGGAATACGCCAAATGGAAAGCCAAACAACAAGAACGCGAACATTTCGAGCGACTCGCGGGCATCGGCAAAGGGCGTAAAACCAATGTTGTTGACCCTTTAACCAAAATTGATTTTGCGCAAACGCAAAATAATAACCTAAAACTCTTGTTAGACCAAGCAGGAAAACTAAACCCTGCCGAATTTTCGAGAAGTAAAAACGCGGGCGATTGGTTTATTCGTCAACTCATCGGCGACCCTCCGACCGTACAAATCAATCCGCAAGGAACGATTGACCTCACTTTTGGCGGCGATTATCACCGCTATAAAAATCCAATTTTGCCCATTCGAGCGCAAACCGTAGGCGGTTTGCTGTTTGAAATGAATATAAATTTTAATGTAACAGGAAAAATTGGACAAAAAATTGATTTAAATACGGCTTTTAACAATCGTTCTTCTTTCGATTTTGACCGCATTATCAAGTTGAATTACAACAGTCAACAATTTAGTGAAGATGCGATATTACAAAAAATTGAGGGGGGTAACGTCAGTTTACCGCTTCGTGGGACGTTGATTCAAGGGTCACAAAATTTGTTTGGTGTCAAAACGGAGTTAAAATTTGGTTATTTGCGTTTGACGGCGTTAGCGGCTCAACAGCAATCGCGCCGCCAAAATTTGCGGATTCAAGGGGGGGCGCAAGTGCAAAATTTTAGCGTGCAAGCCGACCAATATGACGAAAATAGACACTTTCTTTTGACGCATTATAATAGAAATGTTTTTGAAAAAGCCTTAGAGCGGTTGCCCCAAATTCAGAGCCGTTTTTCGATTCAAGAGATTGAAGTATGGATGTCGAATGAGCGCAACGAAACGAATGGCGAAGTGCGGCAGGTGGTCGCGCTATCGGACTTAGGCGAGCCAAAACGTTTTAATGGCACTACCGTACAAGCCAACCCAAGTTGGACAAGTACACAAATTGACTTGCTCAATAATCAAGTGTTGCCCGGCAATGATGCAAATGACTTGTGGCAAAAACTCGACCGCGCAGGCGACCGCGTAAGGCGGCTTGACCAAGTGGCTTCCACCTTGGAATCAAGTATTTTCGGGTTGAAATCGGGAACGGATTTTTTCAAAATGTCGGCGCGAAAACTTGCGCCTAACGAATATACGTATAATCCGCAGTTAGGCACACTCAGCATTAACAATGTAGAGCGTGGGCAAGTCGTAGGTTTTGCGGTGCGTTACTTATTCAACGGTAGCGGGCCTGACCCTGCTAACCCCTCAGTACCTTATCAAATCGGCGAGTTTTCGGGCGATACACCGCCCTATTTTTCAACGGATAGCACAAGCCGCATTATGTTTTTGAAGATGTTGAAAAGTGTGGGACATTTTCCAGATATTCCCTTATGGGATTTAATGATGAAAAATGTTTATTCCGTAAATGCTTTTGTGCAAAATGCTACAGATTTTCGCCTTGATATTTTTTATCAAGATGCGTTGGCAAAAGACCGCGCCGAAAAACGCTTCCTTACTGAGGGGGGGTTAAATACGCAGCCTTTGCTTCGCCTCCTCAACCTCGACCGCCTCAATGTGCAAGGCGACCCTCAACCTGACGGACAATTTGACTTTATACCCGGGCTAACTATCAACACGCGGACGGGGCGCATTATGTTCCCCGTTTTAGAGCCGTTTGGTAGTTCGTTGCGCAAAAAAATATTGGAATTAACCAACAACGATAGTACCCTCGCCAATCGCTATACGTATCCCGAACTTTATACAAAAACCTTATTTTTAGCGCAAGAACGCGCCGAAAAAAATCGCTTTGTCATTCGCGGTTCGGCGAAGTCTTCGGTATCTTCTACCATTTCGCTCGGTGCGTTTGGTCTGAAACCCGATGCTAAAATTACGGTGACTTCGGGCGGTCGCGTCTTGCAACAAGGCATTGATTACGAGGTAGATTATGGTATCGGAACGGTTCGTATCATCAATCAATCGTTTTTGGGTCCTGATGTGCCGTTGAATGTGAGTTATGAAGACCAAACACTTTTTAACTTTCAACAACGCACGATGTTAGGTTTGCGGGCAGATTATGACGTAAATAAAGATTTTCAGATTGGGGCAACTTATTTAAATTTGTTTGAACAACCATTTACGCAAAAAGTAAATACAGGTGAAGACCCTATTAACAATCGGGTGTATGGGGTAGATTTGCGCATCTCAAAAGAAGCCCCTTGGTTGACAAAAATGTTGGATAAATTACCTTTTTATTCTACTAAAGCCCCTTCCCAAATCACATTGACGGCAGAGGCTGCATGGCTCGACCCTGGTAATGCACGTGGTATTAATATTGATGATAATAAAGGAACGGTTTATATTGATGATTTTGAGGGTGGAACGTCACAATTTAACTTGATGACCGCACCCCAAAACTGGTTTTTGGCGAGTGTGCCACAGCGTCATCCCGAATTTCCCGAAACGCAGGTACGCGATAGTTCGACCGTTTGGGGGGCAAATCGCGCTTTGATGAATTGGTATCTGCAAGAAGATGCGATTGTGCAAAAAAGTGCTGACCCTTCGGGCATTTATTCGCGTTTGTTTACACAGACGGAAGTATTCAAAAATTTGACCGTCAACGCACAACAAGGACAAGTAAACCTATTGCGTCCTTTCGATTTGTCGTATTACCCCGAAGAACGCGGACCTTACAATTTTGACCGCCCGAATGGTTATCCCAACATTTCGTATGGTCTCAGACGTGGCAACCGCTTGAAAAATCCTGAAAAACGTTGGGCAGGGATTATGCGCGCCTTGCAAAATACCGATTTTGAAGCTGCCAATTTTGAATATTTGGATATTTGGATGCTCGACCCTACACTCGAAGATGCGCAACGCGATAATAACGGAAAATTACTCATTCATTTGGGGGCTATTTCGGAGGATATTCTCAACGATTCGCGCCGTTCTTACGAAAATGGTATGCCTAAAAATCCTACTGACAACAATATACGCACAGACTCTACTAAGTGGGGCAAAGTGCCTCGTACCGAAATTAACTTGCCTCGTGCTTTCGATGCAAGCGAAGAAATTAGAAATTATCAAGATATTGGTTTAGATGGATTAAATGACGAAGGTGAACGCAATCACTTTAAAAGTTTTTTGGATAGCTGTCGCAATGCAGGCATTTTAGACGATGCTATGACTAACGACCCTGCCAATGACAATTTTATTTATTTCAATGACGACCGTTATACGGGTCAAACGCCCTCACGCGACCGTTATCGCCGTAACAATATGCCACAAGGCAACTCATCGGGCAACGCCACTAATATACCACAATTTACAACCAATATTCCTGATAATGAAGACATTAACTTCAATAATACATTTGAAGAAAATGAAGGTTATTATGAATATAAGTTAGACATCACGCCTTCGGCAGGTACTGAGGGGTTAGTGCCGAATGATTATTATATTGAAGAAGTGGAAGGTTCGCAGACCAAAAAGAAATGGTATCATTATCGGATTCCGTTGGATAAATTCCGCGCAAAATATGGACAAATTGATGGTTTTCGCAATATTCGTTTTATTCGCGTCATCGCCAAAGATTTTGCCAAACCAATTACCATGCGTTTTGCTCGTTTCGACCTCGTGCGCAATACGTGGAGACGCTACCGCCGCGACTCGTTAACTCGTGGGGGTGTCAATATTGACCCTTTCGCCACCGATGCACAATTTGACATTAGTTCGGTGAATGTGGAAGATAACGGAGGTCGTCAACCGTTCAATTATGTATTGCCGCGGGGCATTGTGCGCGAAAATGCGATTGCGTCTTTTGCTGCCAATGCGTTACAAAACGAACAATCGCTTTCGTTGCGGGTGTGTGGCTTACAACCTGGGCGCAAAAAAATGGCATTTAAATTATCTCAAATTGATATGCGTTTGTATGAACGTCTCCGCATGTTCGTACACGCCGAAGAAGCCTCCGCAAAACCCGTTCCTGACGGCAAAGTATCGGTTTTCTTGCGCGTGGGTAGCGATTTTGAAGATAATTATTATGAATATGAAATTCCATTAACGATTTCAAAACCTACTGCGCCGTCACCCTCCGATGCTTATAAAGATGAAGTTTGGAGACCTGAAAATACCTTTGATTTTCCATTAACTTTATTTACACAATTAAAAGAAAAACGCAATGCGTTAGGGGTTTCAGCAGGGGCAATTTATTCATTTAGCGACCCCGAAAAACCCAATAATACGGTGCGGATTGTGGGTAATCCGTCATTAGGGCAGGTAAAAGGCTTTATGATTGGCTTGAAAAACAATGATAATACAGACCATTGTTTTGAAATTTGGGCAAATGAACTTCGCGCAAGTGGCATTTTTGAGCAGGGTGGTGGTGCGGCACTCGGTAGGCTCGATGTCAAATTGGCGGATTTGGGTACTTTTGTGGCTTCGGGCAATTATCAAGGCATTGGTTATGGCAGTATCGAAAACCGCGTCAATCAACGGAGTTTGGAGGAGACCGTTCAATACGACCTTTCTACCAATTTAGATTTAGGTAAATTATTGCCTGAAAAATCGGGTATTCGTATTCCATTTTTTACACAATATTCAAATACGACCGTTACGCCAAAATACGACCCTTACGACCTCGATTTGACCCTCAAATCAAAAGTTGCTGCTGTCGGGGACGAGCAGCAAAAAGATAGTATCCGAAGCATGGCAATTACGCAGCAGACTTTGCGCACCGTTTCATTTACGAATGTACGCAAAGAACGCACAAACGCCACGAGAAAACCGATGCCTTGGGACATCGAAAACTTCAGCGCGACCTACGCACATACGCAAAGCGAGCGCAGCGACCCCATTATTTCATCAGATAAAAAAGACGCTTATCGCGGTGGATTAGATTATGCGTTTGCGCGAGAGGTAAAATATTGGCAACCCTTCAAACCTTTGATTAAGAAGGATAAATACTTGAAATTTATTACTGATTTCAATTTAAATTTATTGCCTAATAGCGTTTCGGTCAATAACTTATTGGATAGGCAAGTAAATACAACGGTGTTCCGTTTTGCGGGCGAAGACCCTCAGTACAACACGTATTTTATGCGCCGTTTTACTTGGGATAGAAATTATAATATGCAATGGGATTTAACTCGCTCATTGAAAGTAAATTTTGATGCCAAAACTCAATCCGTTATTGACGAATTAAACGATTTTAATACGAATGGTTCGCCTGTCTCACAACAAGAAAAACAAGAATTTGTATTAAGAAATTTACAAAATTTTGGACGTACAAAATTGTATAACCAAAATTTGAATGTCAATTATACGGTTCCACTTCGCAACATTCCATTTTTGGATTGGGTCAGTGTGCGAGCAACCTATGCCGCGACTTATGGTTGGGAGGCTTCTTCGCGTGATTTGCAGTTGCCCGATGCCCTTTCGATACCCGGCATCACGCTTGACCCTGTGGGTAACGCGATTCGCAATTCGCAAAATCGTCAAATCAATGGAGATTTTAATTTTGAAAATTTATATAATTATTCAAAATATTTGCGAAAAATCAATACGCCTTTGCCCGATGCCCCGCGCACCGAAAAGAAAAAACGCACGAGGACGGGCAGCGTAAAAAATAAGTTGCAAGAGTTGGAACTGCCCGACATGAAAGAGACCGACCCCTCGAAAAAAGAGAAAGCGGTCAGCGATGACACCCCCTCAGTAGCAGCGAAAAAGAAGAAAGATAAAAAAGAAAAATCGGACGAACCGAGCGCATTGGAACGAGCAATTTTCCGTCCGTTGATGGCGGTTCGCAAGGCACGTATCAATTATACCGAGCAGTTCAATTCGTTTATTCCGGGCTTTACGCCGCAGGCGCAACTTTTCGGCATGAACAATTTGATGACACCGGGGTGGGCGTACAATTTGGGTTGGCAAACCGCAGACCGCGCTTTCTTAGAGCGCATCGGCGGCGATGGCTATCTTTCGACTAATCCGCTTCAAAACCGCGCAACGCTCAACAATTATAGCCAAAATATTCAAGCCAATATTACGGTGGAGCCGTTCCGCGATTTTCGTATAGACATCGAAGCGAACAGACAATATACACGCAACCGCACCGAAGAATTTAGAGATACTTCGCTCGATGGCATTAGAAATTTGGTGCATACAGCCGAGAAAGAAGCAGGTACTTTTACGGTTTCTTACTTTACGCTTAACACCATGTTTTCGCCCTTAGATGAGGTTTTTGCACAATTTAAAGCCAATCGCGTGGAGGCTTCGCGCTTTTTAGCCCCTGATGCGGCGGCGCACCCCGACCCTGTTATTGGTTCGCAAGGCTACAAAGTAGGTTACGGACCTTTGCAACGCGATGTATTGACTACCGCATTTTTGGCAGCTTATACAGGCAAAACGCCAAACGAATTGAGTAAAAATTTATTTAATACGATACCTAAACTAAATTGGCGTTTGACTTATACGGGGCTTAATAGATTGCCATTTTTCCGCGATATATTCCAATCGTTCAGCCTTTCGCATGGCTACCGCTCTACTTTGACGGTTTCGCAATATAGCAATGAGTTGAATTATTCGACTACTTCGCAACGCACGATACCACAAACGTATGATTATTATGCTCAATATAATATTCCTATCTTGGTCATCAATGAGCAGTTTCAACCGCTTTTGGGCATTGATGCACGGTTGAAAAGTGATTTATCTTTCAATTTCAATTGGACACAATCGCGCAATTTGGCGTTAAGTGTGGGCGATAAAAAATTGGTGGAGACCAAAGTGGTGCAAATTAGCGCAGGTATCGGACACCGTTTGAAAAATGTGGTTATTCCGTTTTTGACTCCGAAAGCGCAACGCCCACCCAAAAAGAAAAAGGGCAAAGCAGGAGACGCAGCAGACCCGAATAATCCGCAGGGGCAACCCCAAAACGGACAACCGCAACAGCCCAAACGCGGCAACGACCTTGAACTCAAATTTGATTTTGCGTTCAGAAATGACGAAACCGCCAACCGCGAACTTGACCAAGACAATGAAATTTTGACTCGTGGTTCGCAGACGTTGCGTATTTCGCCTTCGGCACGTTATACGCTCAATCGGAGTTTAGATTTGCGTTTGTTTATGGATTACGACCACATCATTCCGTCAACGACTGCTTCATTTCCGACCTACAATTTTAGAGGGGGGCTTGTCGTGACGTT
>JACCEC011697205.1_pt1 | contig 14152 bp, 10 predicted proteins | sample 7450121 | NCBI WGS metagenome assembly JACCEC01 (sample SAMN15323455, study PRJNA562643) | freshwater metagenome | isolation source: river surface water | place: USA:Blue River Watershed | collected 2017-08-18 | reverse complement strand
GTTCGAGGACGACGGCGGCCTGATCAAGAAAATCGCGGGCTACCACCAGTTCCACGCGGTGCGCGCGGCCATTGAGCATGTGGTGGCGGCCTCTCGCCCAGGTGGCACGCACAAAGGTGGCGTGGTGTGGCACACCCAGGGCAGCGGCAAGAGCATCACCATGACCTGCTTTGCCGCGCGCGTGATGCAGGAGCCGGCGATGGCCAACCCGACCATCGTCGTCATCACCGACCGCAATGACCTGGATGGGCAGCTGTTCGGCGTCTTCAGCTTGGGCGCCGACCTGCTGCGCGAGACCCCGGTGCAGGCCGGCACCCGGCAGGAGCTGCGCCAGTTGCTGGGCAACCGGCCCTCGGGCGGCATCGTCTTCGCTACCATCCAGAAGTTCATGCCGGGCGAGGACGAGGACCTGTTCCCGGTGCTCTCCGAACGGCGCAACATCGTCGTCGTGGCCGACGAGGCGCACCGCACCCAGTACGGCTTCGAGGCCAAGCTCAGGACGCGCAAGGTGTCGGCCGCCAGCTTTGGCGCGCTGGCCAGCAGCGACGGCCACCACGCCCATGCAGCCGCCACGGCCGAATTTGCCCCGCCCGAGTACAAGACGACCTACCAGGCCGGCTACGCCCAGCACCTGCGCGACGCGCTGCCGCACGCCACCTTCGTCGCCTTCACCGGCACGCCGGTGTCCAGCACCGACCGTGACACCCGCGCCGTGTTCGGCGACTACATCCATGTCTATGACATGCAGCAGGCGCGGGAAGATGGCGCCACGGTCGCGATCTACTACGAGAGCCGGCTCGCCAAGCTGAAGCTCAAGGAAGAAGACCTGTCGCTGATCGACGACGAGGTCGATGAGCTGGCCGAGGACGAGGAAGAGCGCACCCAGGCCCAGCTCAAGAGCCGCTGGGCCGCGCTGGAGAAGATCGTTGGCGCAGAACCCCGCGTGGCCAGCGTGGCGGCCGACCTGGTCGCCCACTTCGAGGAACGCAACCAGGCCCAGGACGGCAAGGCCATGGTCGTGACCATGAGCCGCGACATCTGCGTCCACCTCTACAACGAGATCGTCAAGCTGCGCCCCGACTGGCACGATGCCGACCCCGAGAAAGGCGCGATCAAGATCGTCATGACCGGCAGCGCATCGGACAAGGCCTTGCTGCGCCCGCACATCTACGGCAGCCAGGTCAAGAAGCGGCTGGAGCAGCGCTTCAAGGACCCGGCCGACCCGCTGCGCCTGGTCATCGTGCGCGACATGTGGCTGACCGGCTTCGACGCGCCCTGCGTCCACACCCTGTATGTGGACAAGCCGATGAAGGGCCACAACCTGATGCAGGCCATCGCCCGCGTCAACCGCGTCTTCAAAGACAAGCAGGGCGGCCTGGTGGTGGACTACATCGGCATCGGCAACGAGTTGAAAGCCGCGATGAAGGAATACACCGCCAGCAAGGGCCGGGGCCGTCCCACGGTGGACGCCCACGAGGCGCTGTCTGTCCTGCTGGAGAAGCTCGACGTGCTGCAGGCCATGCTGCACGGCTTCGACTACAGCGGCTTCCAAACCGGCGGCCACAAGACGCTGGCCGGTGCGGCCAACCATGTGCTGGGCCTACAACCGGAAGGCCAGGACAACAAGCGCGACGGCAAGAAGCGCTTTGCCGATGCGGCGCTGGCCATGAAAGAACCTGGCGGTCGAGCTGCTGGAGCGCCTGCTCGAAGGCGAGATCAAGTCCCGGTTCGCCACCAACGTGGTGCAGCAGAGGAAGTTCAGCGACCTCTTGAGCAGCGTTATCATCCGCTACCAGAACCGCAGCATCGAGACCGCGCAGGTGATGGAGGAGTTGGTCGAGATGGCGCGCAAGTTCAAGCTGGCAGCCAGCCGGGGGGAGCAGCTGGGCCTGAGCGACGACGAGGTCAAGTTCTACGACGCGCTGGCCAACAACGAGTCGGCCGTGCGCGAGCTGACCGACGAGACGCTCAAGAAGATCGCGCACGAGCTGACCGAGAACCTGAAGAGGAACATCAGCGTCGATTGGGCCCAGCGCGAGAGCGTGCGCGCCACCTTGCGGCTGATGGTCAAGCGGGTGCTGCGCAAGTACAAGTACCCGCCGGACCAGGCCGAGGAAGCAGTCGAGCTGGTGCTGCAGCAGGTCGAGACGCTGGGCGAGGCCTGGGTTTGATGCGCCACGCCGCGGGCGGCCGCACCTGAGCCGTCGTGCCGGGCGGCTCAGGGCCGCTGGTCGGTCGATGGGCGCTGCCAGAGGTTGATGCCGCCCTCGACCGCGTGGCGGTCGATCGCCGCCAGCTCCTCGGCGCTGAAGGCCAGGTGGTGCAGTGCGCCGGCCAGCTCGACGATCTGCTCCGGTCGGCTGGCACCGATCAGCGCCGAGCTCATCCCGGGGTGGCGCAGCACCCAGGCCACCGCCATCTGCGCCAGGCTCTGGCCGCGCGCCTGCGCGATCTCGTTGAGAGCGCGCACATGGGTCAGGTTCTGCTCGCTCAGGTGTGCGGTCGTGAACGAGCCGCCGCCGGGGCGGTTGATGCGCGCGTCCTGCGGCACGCCGGCCAGGTACCTGCCGCTCAGCAGGCCTTGCGCGAGCGGGCTGAAGGCGATGCAGCCCGTCCCCAGCTCGGCCAGGGTGTCGAGCAGATCCTGCTCGATCCAGCGATTGAGCAGGCTGTAGGAGGGCTGGTGGATCAGCAGCGGCACGCCCATCGCGCGCAGCAGCGCGGCGGCCTCGCGCGTCTTGCCGGCCGAGTAGCTGGAGATGCCGACGTAGAGCGCCTTGCCCTGCTGCACCGCGCTGGCCAGCGCGCCGCAGGTCTCCTCCAGCGGCGTGTCGGGGTCGAAGCGGTGCGAGTAGAAGATGTCGACATAGTCCAGCCCCATGCGCCTGAGGCTCTGGTCGAGGCTGGCCAGCAGGTACTTGCGCGAGCCGCCGCCCTGGCCGTAGGGGCCGGGCCACATGTCCCAGCCGGCCTTGGTCGAGATGACGAGCTCGTCGCGGTAGGGCCTGAAGTCGCGCCGCAGGTGCTCGCCGAAATGGGTCTCGGCGCTGCCGTAGGGCGGGCCGTAGTTGTTGGCGAGGTCGAAATGCGTGATGCCGAGGTCGAAGGCGGTGCGCAGCATGGCGCGCTGGGTGTCGAATGGCGTCGCGTCGCCGAAGTTGTGCCACAGGCCGAGCGAGATCGCCGGCAGCTGCAGGCCGCTGCGGCCGCAGCGGCGGTAGGCCATGGTGTCGTAGCGGGAGGGGGAGGCTGAATGCATGGTTCGGTTTCTTGCGGGAAATTCAGGGCGGCTACCGTCCCACGCCGGAGTTGAGGCGGTGGCCGCCCGTTTCGTCATCGCTTCGATCCTGCCACAGTCACGGCATCAGCTGCCGGCGACGCGGTTGCCGCTGGCGCGATCGAACAGATGGGCGTCCTGTGGTGACCAGCGCAGGCAGACGCGGTCGCCGACCTGGGCGCTCAGCAGGCCCGGGATGCGGGCGGTCAGCGCGCCGATCGCGGTGTCCACCGTCGCGTAGGTCTCGGGGCCGGTCGGCTCGATCATCGTGAGTTCGCCCGGCAGGCCGGCATCGGCCAGCTTGATGTCCTCGGGGCGCAGGCCATAGACCAGGTCGCCGTCGCCGCGCACACCCAATGCCGACTGCTGGCGCGCGGTCAGCTCCAGATCGACGCCATGCGCCGCCACCACGCCGCCGTGGCAGCTGGCGTCGACCATGTTCATCGCCGGCGAGCCGATGAACTCGGCGACGAAGCGGTTGGCCGGCTTGCCGTAGATCTCGGCCGGGCTGCCGAACTGCTGCACCAGGCCGTCCTTCATCACCGCGATGCGGTCGCCCAGCGTCATCGCCTCGACCTGGTCGTGCGTGACATAGACGGTGGTGGTGCGGGTGCGCTGGTGCAGCTGCTTGATCTCGGCGCGCATCTCGACGCGCAGCTTGGCGTCGAGGTTGGACAGCGGCTCGTCGAACAGGAACAGCTTGGGGTCGCGCGCCAGTGCCCGGCCCATCGCGACGCGCTGGCGCTGGCCGCCCGAGAGCTGGCCCGGTTTGCGGTCGAGCAGGTGGCCGATCTGCAGCATCTGCGCGACGCGCTGCACGGCGGCTTCGCGCTCGGGCTTGGGCACCTTGCGGATCTCCAGGCCGAAGGCGATGTTCTGCGCCACGCTCATGTTCGGGTACAGCGCGTAGCTCTGGAACACCATCGCGATGTCGCGGTCCTTGCTCGGCAGGTGGGTCACGTCGCGCTCGCCGATGTGGATGGACCCGGATGTCGGCGAATCGAGGCCGGCGATCAGGCCCAGCAGCGTGGACTTGCCGCAGCCCGACGGGCCGACGAGGATCAGGAACTCGCCCGCTTCGATCTCGAGGTTGATGCCCTTGAGGATAGGCGTGTCCTGGTGGTAGGTCTTGCGGATGTCGCGTATGGCGAGTGCGCCCATGATGTTTCCTTTATCCCTTGACGGCGCCGGCGGTCAGCCCGCGCACGAAGAACTTGCCGGCGACGATGTAGACGAACAGCGTCGGTGCGGCGGCGATCAGCGCGGCGGCCATGTCGACGTGGTATTCCTTGACGCTGCTGCTGGTGTTGGCCAGGTTGTTGAGACCGACGGTGACCGGCTTGCTGTCGGCGCCCGAGAACACCACGCCGTAGAGGAAGTCGTTCCAGATGTTGGTGAACTGCCAGATCAGCGTCACGACCATGATCGGGGTCGAGAGCGGCAGCACGATACGGCGGAAGATCTGCCAGAAGCTCGCGCCGTCGAGCATGGCGGCCTTGATCAGCTCGTCGGGCAGGCCGACATAGTAGTTGCGGAAGAACAGCGTGGTCGAGGGGATGCCGGCGAGCACATGGACCAGGATCAGGCCCCAGATCGAGCTGGCGATGCCCAGCCAGCCCAGCACCTGGCTCATCGGCAGCAGCACGACCTGCATCGGCATGAAGACGCCGAACAGCATGAAGGCGAACAGCGTCTCGCTGCCGCGGAACTTCCACTTGCTCAGTACATAGCCATTGAGCGAGCCGAGCAGGGTCGAGGCCAGCACCGCCGGCACGACCATCGCGACCGAGTTCCAGAAGAAGGGTTTCAGGCCTTCGCATTGCACCCCGGTGCAGGCGCTGCTCCAGGCCTTGCCCCAGGCGTCGAGCGTGGGCGCGGTCGGCAGGCTCAGCAGGTGACCGGCGCGCAGCTGCTCGGCGTCCTTGAGCGAGGTCACGACCATGACGTAGAGCGGCATCAGGAACCAGACCGCGAACAGCAGCAGGATGGCCCACAGCAGCAGGCGGTGCAGGGACAGTCGGTTCATCGCTTGACTCGCAGTTCCGAATACAGATAGGGCACGACGATGGCGGCGACGGTCGCCAGCATCACGGTCGCGCTGGCGGCGCCCAGGCCGATCTGGCCGCGCGTGAAGGCGTGCGCATACATGAAGGTCGCCGGCAGGTCGGTGGCAAAGCCCGGACCGCCCGCAGTCAGCGCCATCACCAGGTCGAAGCTCTTGATCGCCAGGTGGCTGACGACCAGCAGCGTGCTGAAGAACACCGGCCGCAGGCTGGGCAGGATGATGCTCCAGTAGATGCGCGGCAGGCTGGCGCCATCGACCTGCGCGGCCTTGATGATCGAGTCGTCGATGCCGCGCAGCGCCGCCAGGAACAGCGCCATCACGAAGCCCGCGCTCTGCCAGACACCGGCGATCACGATGCAGTAGATCGCCAGGTCGGGATCGACCAGCCAGCCGAAGCTGAAGCGCTCGAAGCCCCACTGGTGCATCAGGTGCTCCAGGCCCAGGCCCGGATTGAGCATCCATTTCCAGGCGGTGCCGGTGACGATGAATGAGATCGCCATCGGGTAGAGGTAGATGGTGCGCAGCAGGCCCTCGCCGCGCACCTTCTGGTCGAGCAGCACCGCCAGCACCACGCCCACGGCCATCGCCCCGCCGATGAACAGCAGTCCGAACAGCGCGAGATTGCTCATCGCCACGCGGAAGCGTTCACTGTCGAGCAGCGTCTCGTACTGCGCCAGTCCGACGAAGTCGTAGTTGGGCAGGATGCGCGACGCCGACAGCGAGAGATAGCCGTTCCAGGCCATCAGGCCGTAGATGAACAGCAGCGACAGCACGAAGCTGGGCGCGACGACCAGCCTGGGCAGCCAGGGGCCGGATGAGCGTGATGTGGCGGGCATGGCTTACCGGATCTTGGCCGCGGCGGCGATCTTGGCCTGGGCGTCCTTGACGCTCATCTTGTCGTCATTCCAGAACTGGCTGACGGCGTCCTGGATGGCGCCGGCAGTGGCAGCCGGAACCGCCATGCCGTGCGCGACCGAGGGCACGAGTCCGCCGGACTTGGCGCTCTCGACGAAGGTCGCTGCGCTGGACTTGGCGCAGTCGTCGAACTTGGACAGGTCCATGTTCAGGCGCACCGGAATCGAGCCCTTGTTGAGGTTGAACACTTCCTGGAACTGCGGCGACATGATGGCGGCAGCCAGGTCCTTCTGCGCCTTGACGTTGGCCTCGTTCCTGAGCTTGAACATGGCAAACGAGTCGACGTTGAAGGTGAAGGCCTTGGCGCTGCCCGGGGCGGCGACGCAGGCGAAGTCCTTGCCCGGCTTCTTGCCGGCGGCGATGAACTCGCCCTTGGCCCAGTCGCCCATCAGCTGCATGCCGGCCTCGCCCTTGATGACCATCGCGGTCGCCAGGTTCCAGTCGCGGCCCGGGGCGTTCTTGTCGGTGTAGCCCTTGACCTTCCTGAAGGTCTCGAGCACCTTGGTCATGGTCGGGCCGTTGAGTGCGGCCGGGTCGAGCTTGACCAGCGCCTTCTGGTAGAAGTCGGCGCCCCCGAGGCCGAGCGCGACGCTCTCGAAGGTGGTGAAGTCCTGCCAGTTCTGGCCGCCATGCGCGACCGGGATGATGCCGGCCGCCTTGAGCTTGTCGGCGGCGACGAAGAACTCGTCCCAGTTGCCCGGCAGCTTGGCGCCGGCCTTCTTGAAGGCCTCGGGGCTGGCCCACAGCCAGTTGACGCGGTGCACGTTGACCGGGGCCGCAATGTAGTTGCCCTTGTACTTCATGACGTCGCTGACCACCTTGGGCAGCAGCGCATCCCAGTTCTCGGCCTTGGCGACGTCGTCGATGTTGGCCAGCACGCCTTCTGCCGCCCATTCCTGCAGCGACGGCCCCTTGATCTGGGCGGCCGCCGGCGCGTTGCCCGAGACCACACGCGACTTCAGCACGGTCATGGCGTTGTCACCGCCGCCGCCGGCGACGGCGAAGTCCTTCCAGCTGTGACCCTTGGCCTGCAGCTGTTCCTTGAGCGCAGCCGCCGCCTTGGCCTCGCCGCCGGCGGTCCACCAGTGCAGGACTTCGACTTCACCGGCGAGGGCCGATGCGCTGGCGCAGACGGCCAGCACGGCCAGCGTGGTGCGCTTGAGAGAGGTAACGGTGTGGTTCAAGTGAGTCTCCTGGGGAAGGGTGCCGAACCGCGTCTGGGTTCCAGGTCCGGCTTTGTCAAGGTTGCTGAGCGGAACGACTGCATATTAAACAAATCTTAATGATTTAGTATGGGGTGAAACCCTATGTGACCCGGACTGCAGCCGGGTTACGGAATGCATCCGTCAAGCCGGCAGGCAGCCGTGGCTGCAGACCCGGTTCATGGCGATCAATTGCAAACGTTTGCATGACTGCAAATCGATCTGTTGTTTTTTCACGAAAACCTCGGTTACATAACAGTTACAACTTCATTTTTAGGGTTTTCCCTTTCATGCAAGCGATTGCATGGGTGTTGAAATGGTTTTACTGCCAGTCGAATCGCGCATCTCTGATGAAAGTACGCAAAAGGCTGGCAGACCAAAGCTCATACAACATCCTTTCTCCGGAGACCCTGATGTCCAAGACCTTCAAGCTGGCCGCCCTGGCCGTCCTCTGCGCAGCCGCCACCGCTCAAGCCGGCGTCACCTTCGATGCCAACTTCGAAGGCGACACCACCAGCATCAACGGTGCGACCGACAGCTTCAACTCGGGCGGCCGCATCGAAGTCAACGCCAACGCCGAACTGCTCAAGCAGGGCGACAACTTCGTCAACGCCCGCGCCAGCCTGCTGCTGGGCATGAACGCCGACTCCACCGTCGATGACGCCTGGATCCAGTTCGGCAACTCCTCGCTCGACTTCAAGTTCGGTCGCTTCGAGGCCGTCGATCTGTTCCCGGTAGCCAAGGACACCGTGCTGGTCACGCCGACGCTGGACAACGATGGCAGTACTGGTGTTGGCTACCGTGCCAATACGCTTCGTGGTCGCTTCAAGGATGGGCAGTTCCACGGTGCCCTCGGCTTCAACGCTGCTCCGGGGCTGCGTTTCGAGCTGGGTCTGATGAAGCACAAGGATGGCGACACGGACCAGCGCGGTGTTCGTCCGGCCGTGACCTACACCACTGGCGACCTGACGCTGCGCGCCGGCTTCGAGTCCTTCGACAAGGGCCTGGGCGCAGGCAACCAGACCGGCTACGGCCTGTCTGCCGGTTACGCCCTGAGCAAGGAGGCGGCCGTCAACGTGAACTACGCCAAGAGCAGCGACCTGGACTCGTCCTCGATCGGTGCCAACCTGGTCTATGGTCCGGCCGGCATCGGCTACATCCAGGACAAGACCGGTACCAACAAGGTCGATACGGTCTATGCCGCCTACAGCTTCCCGCTGCTGGGTGTCAAGGGTGCCTTCATCACGCCGGCCATCAGCGTTTCCAGCGGCAACAACGATCGCCTGGCTGACACCACCGCCCTGCGCGTGCGCCTGAACTACGCCTTCTGATCGGGCGGCCCTGTCCTTTGCGGCAGGGCTCGATCATGTTTCATATTGGGGTGAATTTTCCCGGAGCTTGCGCTTCGGGTTTTTTTTCGCCGGTACTGCCCCCGATCGCTTCGCTGCCGGAATGGATAATGTCCTCATGTCCCCCAGAGCACCCCATTCCCCTGCGACAGATTCCCGACCGGCTGCCGGTTCCGGCCTCCAGGCCGATCAGCCGCATCAGGGAACCAGGCGCCGGGTGCAGATGGCCGACATCGCGCGCATTGCCGGTGTCTCGGCATCGACCGTGTCGCGGGCGCTCAGCGGCAGCCCGCTGATCCCGCCAGCCACCCGCGAGCGCATCGCCGAGCTGGCGCGCTCGCTCAACTACCAGGTCAACGTCGGCGCCGCCAACCTGCGCAAGCGCGACATCCAGACCGTCGGCGTCGTCATCCTGGGCGACAGCATGCAGACGATCTCCGACCCGTTCATCCTCAACATCCTCGGCGCGGTGGCCGATGCGCTTGATGAGCGCGGCGTGAGCCTGCTGCTGACCCGGCTCAGCCCCGAGCGGCAGCAGCAGATGCCCGCGATGTTCGACAGCGGCCAGGTGGCTGGCCTGATCGTGATCGGCCAGCTGACCTGGCATGACTACCTGAATCAGCTGGCGCAGCGCGGCATTCCGATGGCGGTCTGGGGTGCCTGTCTGGACGACGCCCGATACCCCGTCGTGGGCGGCGACAATGCCACCGGGGGCTATCTGGCGACCCGCCACCTGTTGCAGCAGGGGTCGCGCCGCATCGCCTTCTTTGGCGACATCAGCCACCCCGAAGCCCGTCTGCGCCACCAGGGCTATGTGCGCGCGCTGACGGAGGCCGGACTGAGTCCCGATCCGCGTCTGCACCAGCCCTTCCTGTTCGGCGACCGCCGCATGCGGCAGGTGATCGACCTCTGGCTGGACCAGGGGCTGGACTTCGATGCCATCTTCGCCGCCTCGGACATCGCTGCCATTTCGCTGATTTCCGCGCTGAGCGAGCGCGGCTTGGCGGTGCCGCAACGCGTCAGGGTGGCAGGCTATGACGACATCGCGCTGTCTGCCTACCTGCACCCTGCGCTGACTTCGGTGCGGCAACCGACGGGGGTGGCCGGCCGTGCCCTGGTCGAGCTGTTGTTCGAGGGCATCGCGGGCGAACCGCGGCGCCAGGTGATGTTGCCGGCCGAGCTCATGGCGCGCGACAGCACGGCCTGAGATACTGCGCGTCGCCCACAGCGCGCGGCTCAGCGGTCGGTCCGGCATCGGGAAATGGAGTCAGGCGTAGCGCCGGCTGTGCAGGTTGGACTTCATGTCCTTGAGCAGGGGCTGCAGCTGGTCGGCGCCGATGCGCAGTGCCAGCGCGGTCGCCAGCACGTCGATGATCATCAGGTGCAGCAGGCGCGAGGTCATCGGGCTGTAGCGGTCGTAGTTCTCGGGATGGTCGGCCGCCAGGTGGATGTTGCCGACCGAGGCCAGCGGCGAACCGCTGGCGGTGATGACGACCACGGTCGCACCATGGCGGCGCGCGATGTCGGCCGCGTCCATCAGGTCGCGCGTGCGGCCCGAGTTCGAGATCACCACCACGACGTCGCCGGGCTTGCGCAGCGAGGCGCTCATCACCTGCATGTGACCGTCGCTGTAGGCGATCGCGTTGACACCGAGGCGGAAGAACTTGTGCTGCGCGTCCTGCGCCACGATGCCGGAGTTGCCGACGCCGTAGAACTCGATGCGGCGCTCGTCGCGCCAGGCGGTCTCGAGCGCTTCGACCGCGCGCTCGAGCGCATGCGTCGAAGCGTCGTTGCGGTAACGCAGGAAGGCCGCCACGCTGTTGTCGATCACCTTGACCAGCACATCGCCGATCTTGTCGTCCGAATCGACGCTGCGATGGATGAAGGGCACGCCCTCGCTGACAGTGCCCGCGAGCTTGAGCTTGAAGTCGCTCAGGCCGTCATAGCCCATGCTGCGGCAAAAGCGCACCACGGTCGGCTTGCTGACATGCGAGCGATCGGCGATGTCGCTGATCGGCATGTTGACGAACTTGCGTGCATCGGCGAGCACGAGCTTGCCGACCCGCTGTTCGGCTGGGGGAAGGGCGGTGAGAGAGGCTTGGATACGGTCGAGCACGGTAGGGATGGAATTTTCTGATCGGAATGTTGTAACAAGGTTACATGATTGGAACAAGTTGATCCAGCTAGGGAAAACCCTTTCATGCAAACGATTGCACTCATGATGAAATCACGGTGTCGATGCAGATGGCTGGCCACGGCCCGCGCTCGGCGAACTCCACCAATGCAGAAGAGAGAGACAAACCATGAAACTATCTTTCAACAAGGCCGCCCTGCTGGCCGTCGCTCCCCTGATGATGGCCGGCGCCCAGGCAGCGACCGTGACCATTTCCTGCGGCTCGGTCGGCCAGGACTTCGAGTTCTGCAAGAAGCACACCGAGGAATGGGCCAGGAAGACCGGTCACCAGGTCAAGCTGTTCACGATCCCGAACTCGACCACCGACATCCTGGCGCTGTTCCGCCAGATGTTCGCAGCCAAATCGACCGATCTCGACGTCATCAACGTCGACGTGGTCTGGCCGGGCGTGATCAAGGACCACCTGCTCGATCTCAAGCCTTTCAGCAAGGGCGCCGAGAAGGAGCATTTCCCGGCCATCGTCGCCAACAACACCGTGGGTGGCAAGCTGCTCGCCATGCCCTGGTTCACCGACGCCGGCCTGATGTTCTACCGCAAGGACCTGCTGGAGAAGTACGGCGTCAAGGCGCCGCAGACCTGGGAGGAGATGGCTGCCGCCGCCAGGAAGATCCAGGACGGCGAGCGCGCTGGCGGCAACGCCGACTTCCAGGGCTTCGTGTTCCAGGCCAAGGCCTACGAGGGCCTGACCTGTGACGCGGTCGAGTGGATCAGCAGCTACAACGGCGGCAACATCGTCAACGACAAGGGCGAGATCACCGTCAACAACCCGAATGCCGCCAAGGCGCTCAAGACCGCCGCGTCCTGGATCGGCACCATCGCGCCGCAGGGCGTGCTCAACTACGCCGAGGAGGAGGCACGCGGCGTGTTCCAGAACGGCAATGCCGCCTTCATGCGCAACTGGCCTTACGCCTGGTCGCTGGGCAACGGCGCCGACAGCAAGATCAAGGGCAAGATCGGCGTCATGCCGCTGCCCAAGGGCGGTGCCGACGGCAAGAACGCCGCGACGCTGGGCGGCTGGCAGCTGGCCGTCTCCAAGTATTCCAGGAATCCGGATGCCGCGGCCTCGCTCGTCATGTACATGACCAGCCCCGAGGTGCAGAAGGAGCGCGCCATCAAGGGTTCCTACAACCCGACCATCGCCTCGCTCTACAAGGACCGCGCGGTGCTGGACGCCAACCCCTTCTTCGGCAGCCTGTACGACGTCTTCACCAGCGCGGTGCCGCGTCCGGCCACCGCCACCGGCGCCAAGTACCCCGAGGTCAGCGCGGCGTTCTGGAACGCCACCCACGACGTGCTGTCGGGCAAGGCCAGCGCCGAGGACAGCCTGAAGAAGCTCGAAGCCAAGCTCACGCAGGTCAAGCGCAAGCAGTGGTGATCCGGGCTTGAGCCGCGCGGCCCCGGCCGGCAGGCTGGTCGGCCGCGCCTGATTTTGGAGGTATTCATGCACAAGACGAGAACCGCCTGGATCTTTCTCGCGCCCATGCTGCTGGTGCTGGCGCTGGTGGCGGTCTGGCCGCTGGGGCGAACGATCTGGTTCAGCTTCACCGATGCCAACATCAATGACATCGACGCCTGGCAGTTCGTCGGGCTGGAAAACTATTTCGGGGAATATGGCCTGTTCGCCAACCCCAACCATGGCGACGGCTTCTGGAACAGCGACTGGGGCCTGTCGATACTCAACACGCTGAAGTTTTCGCTGGTGTCGGTCACGCTGGAAACCCTGCTCGGGCTGGCGGTGGCGATGCTGCTGAACCAGGAGTTCAAGGGCCGCGCCTGGGTGCGCGCCGCCGTGCTGGTGCCCTGGGCGATTCCGACCATCGTCTCGGCCAAGATGTGGGGCTGGATGCTGCACGACCAGTTCGGCGTCATCAACCAGTGGCTGGTCGATGCCGGCCTGCTGGCACAGAAGCTGGCCTGGACCGCAGACCCGGCCTATGCGCTGTGGACCGTGGTCGCGGTCGATGTCTGGAAGACCACGCCCTTCATGGCGCTGCTGATCCTGGCCGCGCTGCAGACGCTGCCCAAGGACTGCTACGAGGCCGCACGCGTCGATGGCGTCCATCCGCTGCGCGTGTTCTGGAAGGTCACGCTGCCGCTGATCCGGCCCGCGCTGATGGTCGCGGTGATCTTCCGCCTGCTCGACGCGCTGCGCGTGTTCGACCTGATCTACGTGCTGACGTCGAACAACAACAGCACCATCAGCATGTCGGGCTTCGTGCGCCGCGAGATGGTGGACAACGGCTACATGGGCTACGGCTCAGCGGCCTCGACAGCGCTGTTCCTGATCATCGGCCTCTGTACGGTGGCGGCGATCCGCCTCGGGCGCATGAGGCTGTCGGAGGATTGAGATGAGCAAGATTTCCCCCGGGCGCATCGCCCTCTACGCGGCGGCGGCGCTGGTCGTCGTGGTCTCGGTCTTCCCCTTCCTGTACGCGGTCTCGACCTCGTTCAAGTCGGGCTCGGCGCTGTTCGAGCCGCGGCTGTGGCCGAGCTCGGTGACGCTGGCCAACTACGCCTCGCTGTTCACGCTGGCCGAGCAGCCCTTCGGCCGCCACATCGTCAACTCGGTCGTGGTCTCGGTCTCGGTGGTGCTGCTGTCGCTGTTCCTCGGCGTGACGGCGGCCTATGCGCTGGGGCGCATCAGCTTCAAGGGCCGCGGCCTGCTGCTGACGACCGTGCTGGCGGTCTCGATGTTCCCGCAGGTCGCGGTGCTGGCGGGCATGTTCGAGCTGATCCGCGCGCTCGGCCTCTACAACCAGTCGCTGGGCCTGGTGCTGCCCTACATGATCTTCACGCTGCCGTTCACGGTCTGGGTGCTGACCACCTTCATGAAGCAGCTGCCCAAGGAGCTCGAGGAGGCCGCGATCATGGACGGCTGCGGCCCCTGGCGCATCATCAAGGACGTGTTCCTGCCGCTGCTGTGGCCGGCGCTGGTCTCGACCGGGCTGCTCGCCTTCATCGCGGCATGGAACGAGTTCCTGTTCGCGCTGGCCTTCGTGCCCGGCAACAACGAGCCCACCGTGCCGGTCTCGATCTCGCTGATCTCGTGCGCCAGCAAGTACGACATCCCCTGGGGCAACATCATGGCCGCGTCCGTCCTGGTGACGCTGCCGCTGCTTGCCCTGGTCCTGATCTTCCAGAAGAAGATCG